>ERZ1026866.453-NODE-453-length-24865-cov-10.572793_pt1 | contig 24865 bp, 18 predicted proteins | sample MGYA00380163_ERZ1026866 | MGnify/ENA primary metagenome ERZ1026866 (study PRJEB33269, sample SAMEA4719799) | human gut metagenome | biome: human-associated habitat; feature: organic feature; material: feces | place: Cameroon | collected 2013-10 ...
GGTCGGAAAACGAAAAGTAGGAGAAAAACTACTTCGTTTTCCTCCTACTCGATTCTGTACCTAGCTATCTTGCCCGTGTTCTTACTCTTTTTGGGGCAAAAGTCTATTTTTCTTTCTTTTTATTTTGTTCTTTCCTTATTTTGCCGTATCTTTGCGCTATGAAACATTCTATGATAACCATACTGGGACCTACGGCTAGTGGAAAAACAAGTCTTGCCGCTGCCCTTGCTGCCAAGATTGATGCGATGGATGTGTCTTCTTGGGGTGGGACAACTGTGGGGGCTGAGATTATCAGTGCCGATAGCCGTCAAGTGTATCGTGGTATGGACATTGGTACTGGCAAGGATTTGGCAGACTATACCGTGACTGACAAAGTGATTCCCTATCATTTGATAGACATCTGCGAGCCAGGAACCAAGTACAATCTCTTTCAATATCAGCAAGATTTCTATGATGCCTATCAAGACATCCAGCGTCGCCATGTGCTCCCGATATTGTGTGGAGGCACAGGACTCTATATTGAATCTGTACTGAAAGGCTATCATCTGTCTCCTGTCCCTCAGAATCCTGAATTGCGTAAGCAGTTGGAAGGCAAGTCTTTGGAAGAACTGACCGTGATGTTGAAGGACTTGAAGGCAAAGACGGGCAGCAATATGCACAATCGCACAGATGTAGATACTGCACAGCGAGCGATACGTGCCATCGAGATAGAATCCTACAATTTGGAGCATCCGATGCCCGAACGAGAGTTGCCGGCTGTCGATTCGCTCATCATCGGTGTCAACATCGACCGTGATGCACGCCGAGAGAAAATCACACGCCGACTTCATCAGCGTTTAGAGGAAGGAATGGTGGATGAAATCAAGGGACTCTTGGACAGCGGCATTCCTGCCGAAAACCTCATCTATTATGGCTTGGAATACAAGTTTATCACAGAATACGTCATTGGCAAGACAACCTACGAGGAGATGGTGAGAGGTTTGGAAATCGCCATCCATCAGTTTGCCAAACGTCAGATGACTTGGTTCCGAGGCATGGAACGCCGAGGTTTCACCATCCATTGGGTAGATGCTCTTCAACCGATGGAGCAGAAGGTGGAGCAAGTACTCACGTTGATGAGTGAAGAGTGAAGAACGAAGAGTGAAGAATTCAATAGCATCTAATGGCGTAGGCCTATTTGTTATTTAATATTTATGATTTATAATTTATTTTCGCCGTGGCAGTAAATGAGAACAAGTGGGGCTTGCTCTATTGTCCGAGAGGAGGATGGGGAAGCGATAAGCGTTGGGCTAAAATAGAAAAGGCCTTGCGCCAAAATCATGTCGATTATGACTTCGTGCAGAGTGAGAACCAGAACAGCGTGGAGCGACTGGTCAAGATGTTCATCAACAATGGCTACAAGACGATAGTCATTGTCGGAGGTGACTCAGCCTTGAACGATGCGGTCAACTGCTTGATGCAGGTGGAGAAAAGTGTGCGTGACGAGATAGCATTGGGTATTATCCCGAATGGTTTGATGAACGACTTTGCCTATTTCTGGGGCTTTGACGATAGCAACTATGAGCAGACCATACAATGGTTGTTGAAGCGCCGTGTCAGAAAGATAGACTTAGGCTGCATACGCTATACCAATAAGAAAGGTGAGAAATGCCATCGCTATTTTCTCAACTGTGTCAATGTGGGACTCATCGCCTCTATCATGAATCTCCGTCGCAAGACCCATCATGTGTTTGGCTCTCGTACACTTTCATTCATCTTCTCATTTGTGCTGATGATATTCCAACGCCTCGATTATCGCATGAACATCAAGATTAATTCTGATGTCATCAAGCGCAAGGTGATGACCATGTGCATAGGAAATGCCACAGGCTATGGTCAAACCCCTAATGCCGTTCCATACAACGGATTGCTGGATGTGTCGGTGGTCTATCATCCAGAGATGACGCAACTCTTCGAGGGCATCTATCTCTTCGTGAAGGGAAAGTTCCTCAACCATAAGAGCGTGCATCCTTACCGTACCCAAGAGGTCGTGGTGGAAGAGGCGGCACATGCCATGATAGGCGTGGACGGCAGATTGATGAATACACCTAAAGGTCCTTATCGGATCACTGTGGAACAAGAGGTAGTCAACTTCTTGATACCACAATAGAACTTATCATTAAATTGATGTAAGAAGTCGGCTTGCAGATATCATGAGAGGGTAGGGCAAGCTGACTTCTCTCGTTTAAAAAACAAGCGAAAAAGCATCAATTTGGGTGGATAAATGCTTATAAAACATTAAATCTAGGCTTTTTCTGAAAAACTTTGCCCAAAAACTTTGCGGTTTCACTTTTTTTCCTTACCTTTGAAAGCACAATAATGAATCTAAAAATATTAAAACCTTAATGTAGATCTATGAGTTATCTAAAATTCGAAAAGGCCCTGATGACTAATCTTCAAGAGTCATTGCCGAAGGAGTTGCTAAGAACCAACCGTTCGGGTGCTTATTCGTGCTCTACGATTGTGGACTGTAATACTCGAAAGTATCATGGCTTGTTGGTTGTTCCCGTTCCTGAACTGGACGATGAGAACCACGTGCTGCTGAGTTCTCTCGACCCAACAGTCATTCAGCATGGCGCTGAATTCAACCTGGGATTGCACAAGTACCAAGGCAATAACTTCAGTCCAATGGGTCATAAGTACATCCGTGAGTTTGATTGTGATAAGGTGCCTACGACGCTTTATCGTGTAGGTGGCGTTATCCTGAAAAAGGAAGTGGTGTTCCAGCATTATGAGGATCGCATCTTGATCCGTTACACCATGGTGGATTGTCATTCCGCTACCAAACTTCGTTTCCGTCCATTCCTTGCTTTCCGCAGCGTTCGTCAGTTTACGCATGAGAACGGCACTGCCTCTCGTGAGTATTCGATGGTCGATAATGGAATCAAGACTTGTATGTATGCAGGTTATCCCGACCTCTATATGCAGTTCTCCAAGAAGAATGAGTTTGTCTTCGCTCCCGATTGGTATCGTGGCGTGGAATATCCTAAGGAGCAGGAGCGTGGCTATGCTTCCAATGAGGATCTCTACGTGCCAGGTTACTTCGAGATGGACATCAAGAAGGGCGAGAGCATTGTCTTCGCTGCCTCCACCTCGGAAATCAAGACCAGTACCCTCAAGCGTCTCTTCGACAAGGAGGTAGATGAGCGTGCGCCTCGCGACAACTTCTTCCACTGCCTCGTCAATGCGGCTCACCAGTTCCATCGCCGTGAGAAGAATGACGACCGCTATATCTTGGCAGGTTATCCTTGGTTCAAGTGTCGTGCCCGTGATACGTTCATAGCACTGCCTGGCTTGACTCTCTCCATCGAGGAGGACGACTACTTCGAACTCGTGATGAAAACCGCCATAAAGGGCTACTATGAGTTTATGGAAGGCAAACCTATCTCCGTGAATATCACTGAGATGGAACAACCTGATGTGCCTCTTTGGGCTATTTGGGCTTTGCAGCAGTATGCCAAGGAGACCAGCAAGGAAGAATGCCTGAAGAAATATGGCAAGTTCATCCGCAATATCCTCCAGTTTATTGAGGGTAATCATCATCCTAACCTAGAACTACATCCTAACGGACTTCTCTATACTAACGGAAAGGACAAGGCTGTGACGTGGATGAACTCCACGGCAAACGGTCGTCCTGTGGTGCCACGTAGTGGATATATCGTGGAGTTTAATGCCCTCTGGTATAATGCCCTCTGCTTCGGAGCCGCTTTGGCAGGACTCGATGGCAAGGCTGACCAGCAACAGCATCTCCTCGAAATCGCTGAGAAGACCAAGCAGTCGTTCCTCGACACATTCCTCAATGAGTATGGTTACCTCTACGACTATGTGGATGGTAACATGATCGACTGGAGTGTGCGTCCTAACATGATATTCCCTGTCGCTTTCGACTATTCTCCTCTCTCACAAGACCAGAAGAAGAAGGTGCTCGACATCTGTACTCGTGAACTCCTGACTCCTAAGGGATTGCGCTCGCTCTCTCCTAAGAGTGGCGGTTACAACCCAGTGTATGTGGGACCACAGACACAGCGCGACTATGCTTACCACCAGGGTACGGCATGGCCTTGGCTCGGTGGCTTCTACATGGAGGCAAGCTTGAAGCTCTATCGCCGCACACGTCTCAGCTTCATCGAGCGCCAGATGGTGGGCTACGAGGATGAGATGTCATGCCATTGCTTGGGTACCATCAGCGAACTCTTTGATGGCAACCCACCTTTCCATGGACGAGGAGCCATCTCTTTCGCCATGAACGTGGCAGAGATCTTGCGTGCTTTGGAATTACTTGAAAAGTATCAATATTAATAAGGAGGACTGCTATATGAAAGTATTAATGTTTGGATGGGAGTATCCTCCTCACGTATATGGTGGTTTGGCTACTGCCAACTTTGGTATTTCCCAGGGCTTGCATGCCCAGGGCGATGTGGATATCACTTTGTGCCTTCCTCATCCTTTCGGTGATGAAGACCGCAGTGCTTGCAAGATCGTGGCAATGAACTCGGTGCCTATCGCTTGGCGTGATGTTAACCACGATTATGTGCAGCAGCGTGTGGGCAACGTCATGAATCCGGATGACTATTTCCGCTATCGTGACCATATCTATGCCGACTTCAACTATATGAACGTCAACGACCTCGGTTGTATGGACTTCGCCGGTGGCTATCCATCCAACCTGCATGATGAGATCAACAACTATTCCATCATCGCTGGTGTCGTGGCTCGTTCCGAAGATTTTGATATTATCCATGCACACGACTGGTTGACTTTCCCTGCTGGCATCCATGCCAAGAGAGTGAGCGGCAAGCCATTGTGCATCCATGTACATGCTACCGACTTCGACCGTAGCCGTGGCAAGGTGAACCCTACCGTGTATGCCATCGAGAAGGATGGTATGGACAATGCCGACTGCATCATGTGTGTGTCTGAGTTGACCCGGCAGACGGTCATCAACCAATATCACCAAGACCCACGCAAGTGCTTCGCCATGCACAATGCCGTTTATCCATTGAAGCAAGAGTGGCAAGACATCCCTCGCCCTGACCATAAGGGCAAGGAGAAGGTCGTCACCTTCTTGGGGCGATTGACGATGCAGAAAGGGCCTGAGTACTTTGTCGAGGCAGCCAACATGGTATTGCACCGTAGCCGTAACGTCCGTTTCTGTATGGCTGGTTCTGGCGATATGATGGACCAGATGATTTATCTCGCAGCCGAGCGTGGCATTGCCGACCGCTTCCACTTCCCTGGATTCATGCGTGGCAAACAGGTGTATGAGTGCTTGAAGGATTCTGATGTGTATGTGATGCCTTCCGTGAGTGAGCCTTTTGGTATCTCCCCATTGGAGGCGATGCAATGTGGCACACCTACCATTATCTCCAAGCAGAGCGGTTGTGGTGAGATTCTTACCAACTGCATCAAGGTAGATTACTGGGACATCCAGGCCCTCGCCGATGCCATCTACAGCATCTGCCACAATGAGAGTCTCTTCGACTACCTCTCTGTGGAAGGCAAGAAGGAGGTTGACCAAATCACTTGGGAGAAAGTGGGTGCTCGCATCAAAGACCTTTACCTCAAGACCTTGGGGTGGAAATAATTAATAATTAATAATTTAGAATTATGAAAACAATTTGTTTATATTTCGAGATACATCAGATTACCCATCTGAAACGCTACCGCTTCTTCGACATCGGTACCGACCATTATTACTATGACGACTATGAGAACGAGCGTAGCATCAATGAGATAACTGAGAAGTCGTACATGCCAGCTCTCAACGCCCTCTTGGAGATGATCAACAATAGCGACAAGTACTTCAAGGTGGCTTTCTCTCTGTCGGGCGTCGGCATGGAGCAGTTAGAGTTGCACGCTCCTCAGGTATTGGAGAAGTTGCAGGAACTCAACAACACGGGTTGCGTGGAGTTCTTGGCTGAGCCTTATTCTCACGGCTTGGCATCCCTCATCAATGAGGATAGCTTTGCTAAGGAGGTGAAGCGCCAGGCTGCCAAGATCAAGGAGTACTTCGGCAAGGAACCAACTATCCTGCGCAACTCTTCGCTTATCTACAGCGATGACATCGGTTTGCAGGCATCACAGATGGGCTTCAAGGGTATGCTGACTGAGGGTGCTAAGCACGTGCTTGGTTGGAAGTCCCCACATTATGTATATCATTGTCCTTTGGCTCCTAACTTGAAACTCTTGCTGCGAGACATCAAGTTGAGCGATGACATCTCCTTGCGTTTCAATAACAGCAGTTGGGATGGCTATCCTCTCTTCGCTGATACCTATATCAATGAGATTGCGGCTTTGCCACAGGAGGAGCAAATCATCAACATCTTCATGGAGTTGTCTGCCCTCGGTATCGCCCAGCCATTGTCTAGCAATATCCTAGAGTTCTTCAAGGCTCTCCCAGCTTGCGCTAAGGAGAAGGGCATCACTTTCTCTACACCTTCTGAGATTTGCAAGAAGATGAAGTCGGTAGGAGAGTTGAACGTACCTGATACCTTGAGTTGGGTGGATGAGGAGCGTGACGTGAGCACATGGCTTGGTAACCCAATGCAGCGTGAGGCTTTCAACAAGCTTTATAGTGTGGCAGATCGTGTACGTATTGCCAACGACCCACGTATCAACCAAGACTGGGATTATCTGCAGGCAAGCAACAACTTCCGCTTTATGACCACCAAGCCAAGTAATGTGGGCCTCGACCGTGGCATCTACTCCAGTCCTTTCGATGCGTTCACCAACTATATGAATATCTTGGGTGACTTCCTCAGAAGAGTCGATCAGCTCTATCCTGCTGATGTCGATAACGATCAGTTGGAGAACTACTTGACGAGTGTGAAGAATATGGAGGAGGAGATTGAGATGAAGGATAAGGAAATCGTCCGTCTCCAGGCTAAAATAGAGAAGATAGAGAAGGAGGCTGAGAAACTTCGTGCTGAGAAGGAAAAGGCGACCGCCAAGATGGCTGCTCCAGCCAAGAAAGCAACTGCCACTAAGGCTGCAACTGCAAAGCCTGCAGCTAAGAAGGCTCCTGCTAAGAAGGCTGCCACAACAAAGAAAGTAGCAGAGAAGCCTTCTGTGACTGAGCCTGCAGAGAAAAAATAATGAATGTTTCCCATAAAGGAAACGTATAATAAAACCATAAATAAAGGGGTGTGTCATAAGTCTATGGCGCACCCCTTTATACTAATATGATTACCTATAGGATGATTTTATCAGTTCTTACAGTACCGTCGCGGTAGTAAGTCTTGCGGATATTGATGCCTTTTTGTGGGGTATTGAATTGTAATCCGTTGAGACTATAGTATTCGATCTTCACGAATTCACTTGTGGAAGAAGTGACTTTGTCGATACCAGTGGTGCTATATGTACCCTTCAAGGTGATAATCCATGCTGCTTGAGCACCTTGTGGAGTGAAGGTCAAAGTGCCAGTGGCAGGAGTACTTAGATTAATGGTAAACTTAGTACTTGTGCTATAGGAAGCATCTGTGGCTCCTTCTGGTTTTCTTGATGGAAATACATAGGTACCATCAGCGTATTTGGTTCCATTCAATTCTGCCAAATAGCAGGTCTTGGCATCTTCATTGGCATATCCTGCAAACGTAGCGGATGTGATGCTGACATTCTCAGGCAACTTGATGGTGAACTGAAATCCCTTGCTATACTTGATGGTACTGACTTGAGCTGCTTGGTAGTTTTTTATGCTGCTTATAGAACATCCATTGTTAAATAACCACGATGTGTTTTCAGAACTGCTATATGTCTTGGCATCAAATGTATAAGTTACATCGCTACCTTCCCCTGGTGTTGGTGTAGGTGTGGTGCTTGTCTTGGTAGCATCGCATTGGTCATCGTATGTCGAATCGTAGTTCTTCACCCACATAGAACCACTGCTTACGGTAATCTTGGAGCCATTTTTGAAGATGAGATTATCCACAAATCGGATGTCGATACCTTTCTGTGCCTTGATCTGTACATTGTCGAGTGTCATGTTCTTGATGTGGCTCTCTGGGCGACCGATGAGGAAGATGGCATTGCCTGAGCAAACATCTGTCGTCTTGACGTTTTGTAGCAAGATGCCATTGTAGGTTGGGGTAGTGCCGTCCAATTCACGAGCGTTTGCCTTGTCAACCGCAGGGTCTGCATTGTATTCCTTGTCGTAGTAGCAGTCCATAGAGAAAGGATTCTTCACGTTGGTCATCGTGAAGTTGGTGAACTTGAAGTCTTCCTCGCCACCGCCACGGAGCTTTGTAATTACATTGTTTGTTTTGTCACTACCTGTCTTCAGACGAATACCTGCTGTTGTGCCATTCATCGTGATTTGATCAAACCAAACGTGCTTGATGTTTTTGGTGAAGCTACCGATGGAGGCACCATGACCTGTGCCAAAGTAGCAGTTCCAAACGTGGATGTATTGAGCATCGGTATCACAGACGACATTATCGTCACCATTGCTGATGTTGCAGTTGTAGATATTGACGTGAGGTCCCCAGATGGCAATACCATCGGTATTGTGAGAAGCCTTGCCCTTGCCAGCTTCAGAAGCAGGTTCGCTGATGGTCACATCGTGAATGGTAGCGTTGTTGGCTTTTCCACTGTTACTGACGGTAATGTTTACCCCAGGGGTATTCAACAGCTTGAAATTACGTATCAAGAATCGTGAACCTTGCTCGAAACGAATCATTGCTCCAGGGTTGAAGTTCTCTCCGTTCTCTCTTGCGAGCCACCATCGAGCGCCTTGACCATCGATGACAGAAGTAACGCCCTCACCTTCGATGACGATGTCGTTCTGTTTTCTGTTCTTGCAACCGATGAACAACGTCTTGTTGTTCGGTGCCTTTCCATATTCTACAAGTTTGAGAGTCGCTCCAGCGCACAGGTGGAGGATAGTCTTGGACTTGATGCTAAGCACCTCTGTGGAACTCGTCATCTGGTCGGTGCTACCAAACATCCATGTTCCTGCTGGAATGACGACCATACCACCGGTGGAAGGAACGGCATCCAGAGCTTTTTGGATTGCCTTGGTGTTGTCCGCAGAGGAGGTAGATGCACCATAACTGGTAATATTAAATGTATTTGCCGCAGTGATGGCTGGCAACTGTGGCAATGCCACTGCAATCCAACCTTCAGGCGTGTTTTGTGTGCTTTGCTCTGCAGTGATTCCTGCGAAGGTCTGAGCCTTTGCAAATGTAGGCAAAGCCAAGAGTGCTGCGAGCACGATAGTTTGTAAGATTGATTTCTTCATTTTTTTCTTAGGTTTGATATTATGTGGCAAAGTTACAATTATTCTTCCTATTATAGTGTATGATGGAATGTAAAAGCAAACGCAAACGATTACGGATAAATACAATAAAGTGCAATGCCCATATCAGGTGTGGAAAACCAAAAATGGCATGACAGTTTGCCTGCCATGCCTTTTCTGAATATGTTGCTAGATGAAGTTTCGTTTCATCTAAAGTCTTTACCTCACGATTACCTTGCTAGTCTTCTTGCTTCCATCAGCGAATGTCTTCACGAGGATGTTGATACCTTTCTGAAGGTGACTGAGCTGCATGCCATCTACTGAGTAAATGACAGTCTTGATAGCATCGTCAGATGAGATGACCTTGTCGATACCTGTAGCTGTTGACTCGCTCAAGCCGAAACCACCCATCTCGTTGGCTGCTCTTACCTCGTACTTGGCAGAAGCGTCGTCGATGTCGTATGATGTCTCGGAAGTCAAGGCTGTGAACTCGCCGTTCTTCTCGATCATATACATATCTGCATTATCCGTCCAAGTCAACTTGCCATTGGCAACTTTGGCAGCGATAGGGTCCTTTTGAGAAGCCAATGCGGCTGGAGTCCAGTTGGTGAAGACCTTGTCAAGGGTATATTCGGCAGCCTGTGCTGACGTCAAGATGGTATTGTATTCGTTAACTTCCGTGTTCAAGGTGAACTTTACTTTGTTCTCGGCAGGAGAAATCACCTTTCCATCCTCGTCAGTTGTATTGTACTCATACAAGTTCTTTGCAATGACGTTCATGCAGGCTGGTGTCCATCTGGTGCTAGCGATCTTGGCAGCTGCTGTCTTGTCGAGAATCGTGTTGAGGAAGGCGCACTTTGCAGTACCATTCCAAGAACGACCGAAGGTGAAGCTAGAGTTAGGTGTGCCTATCACCTTGCAGCCATCAAATACATATCCGTAGTTACTTCCATTTGTATATGGAGCGGTAATGTAAGCAGCTTTGCCAGCTTCCAATACGAGGTTGCACTTGTTGAAGAATGCGTCACCACCGCCGCAGATGAAGTCCACGATACCGTGAATCTCTGCATTCTCGAAGTAATACTGACCGCTATTATTGTTGCTATAATAGGTATCCTGATAAGAGAGCATTCTTACATTCTTGCAGATGGTGCGAGTTCCCTTGTCTTGCAAGCAGATGGCGCGACCTGTTTGCCCAGCATCGTAAGGGTAAGCGTTCTTCAAGGTAAGGTCTTGCATATAGAGGTTGCAGCTCGTATTGAAGAGGGTGGCGGTGTTGGCAATACCTTCTGTCTCAGGCTTGTTGACGATGATAGTCTTGTCCATGTTCTCGCCGATGATGGAGATGTTGTTGCCACTGATGGTAGTGAGGCAAGCCTCATCGAGGTCGTAAGTGCCGTCAGGCAAGAAGATGTAAGAACGAGGAGCATCAGTAGCTGCGTTTGCTCCGTTTACGGTCTCAAGCGTGGTGATGAAGCTCTGTGCATCACCAGCCTTTACGGTGTACCAGTTGCCATTCTGTGTATATGGAGAGTCCTTCAAGTTGACGATGCTGAGGCTGTGGATATAGGCTTGACCATCGAAACTCAATGTGTATTCTCCGCTTTCGGTGGATGGATTCTGTAAAATGCCGAGTGTGCCATCCTTGGCAGCCTTTGCATCAATGGTAGCTAATTGATTGCCTTGTGGGTCACTGAGGGTGATGTTGGCAGATGCGGAGTGTTGGCAGAGGTTCATCTTGATGTATCCCTTGCCACCCATCAGCAACTTAATCTTGTCGGTAGCGGAGAATGTCCATCCATGAGTTGTGTCATGCCACTTGCCGCTGCCCTCTGGGTTGAATGCCTCGTGGTCATCAGCGCAGAAACCTTCCTTTTGGAGGTTGTAGTCGTAGCGGGCTGTAGGGTTCGCTGTCTCGATGTCTGTTACGAGTGCGTAGAGGTTGATGTCAGACTTGATGACATCATCTACAGTATATTTCTTTTCGTCTTGTTTCAAGGAACTGCTCCAGCCACGGAACTTCTTGCCGTTTGCTACAGTTACCTGCTCTTCCATACCTTCCTTGAAGGCTGCAATCTGGGCATCCTGCTCTACGCTTTGTGTGCCGAGCTTGGTGGTGCCATCTATATTATAATAGGTGAGGGTGAAGTCTGGCTTGCAACCTACAGTCAATTCGTAGGTTACCTGGTCGCCATTGGCTTCTACTACGATAGCGACAATGGTCTTCTGTGCAGCACCCTCGCCAGTGGTGGTGTAGGTGGTACTCTTGATGGTTCCGTTGTCTGCTACGAGATTGGTGAGTGGATTGCTCTCTGAGATGAGACTTGCCTTCTTGCTGACGAGAATGGTGGCAAGTTGCTTGCCGCTAGCATCCTCTGCGAAGAGGTCGGCAGCCTGATACTTGGTGCCGTTGAGGCTGAAGCTACCGAGCATTGGGGTCTTGCTCATATCTACGTTGCCGTAGATGGCAAGGTCGGTGACGTATGCGTTCTGACTGAGAGTGAAGTTCTCCAACTTGATTTGGCAGTTGGTGCGGTTTACTTCGATAGTGAGGTCTTCACCAGTTTGTATGGCAATGCTCTTGTTGTGAAGAACTACCCAGTCTTCATCGCCATCTCCCTTGACGGAAACTTTGATACCACGGTTGCCTCCAGTGGCTGCTTGGTGAAGGGTGATCTTGGTGATGCTTGCGAGAGAAGAGGTGATTGCGCTTGGTTCTGCGGCTGAATATTCACCTGTGTATTTGGCAAGCTGCATGAAACCTGTATGTCCAGTAAACTTGGTGTCGGCAGGGGAGATGCCTACGCCATTCAATGTGAATGTGAAAGCCTCTTTGCTATAGAGGGTCTTGAGGTTGACAACATCATTGGTCGTTTTCTTTCGGTCTTTTGCTGCCCAGTTGGTGAAGTCGGTAGTGTAAAGTGCCTTCTCCTGGATGGCACTTACGTGTACTACCTTAATATTATATAGGTAGCTAGCTGCTGTGCCGATGATTTCCACGTAACCTTGTGCTACTTCGGCAGTAGTGGCTTTGTGCTCTGTGACATCAGCTGTAGCAGCAGTTCCGCCTACTGTGTAGTTGTGATAATTAGGATAGCTGGTTATAGTGACGATGTCCTTTGCTGATTTTACAGGTACTTGGATGATGGCGCCTTGGTTGAACTGGGCATCGCTGGTTCTTCCTGCCAATTTGCCTGTGGTTGCGTTGACATGAAGTGATATGCCTTCGACATTGGAAGCGACATCACCTTCTCCTTTTTGAATGTTGGTGGAATTGATGCCTTCAGGCAGATTGTGCTGAAAGTCCCAAGTTGCCGTTACATCTTGTGCTTTAGCGATGAAGCTAAAGACAAGCATCAGACAAATCATTCCGAGTTTGAGTAGATTTTGTTTCATTGTTTATAACTTTAGGTTTGTTTTTGTTGTTTATGTGTGGCAAAATTACAATAAAAACTCGAAAGTACTATACGGCAAGATATTGAAACGCACGTAATCGTTTGCGTGCGATTTTGGTGTTTTAGTATAGCAAAGTAGTGAAGAAAGAGTTACCTTTGCAGAAGATAAACCGAAACTTAGAAATTATTAATAACTTAAAACAAATGATTATGAAGAAATTCTTTACTCTTATTGCAGCTGTCGCTATGGCAGCTAGTGTTAACGCTCAGACAACTTTGGTTGATTACCCAACAAGTCAAGCTGGCATCACTTTGCATAATGCTGCAGGTAATATTACTTATGCAACAGTGAAAATTCACACAAACACTCAAAGTGTAAACTGTATTAAGGTAGCTAAAAGTTTTTCTACAGACAAAAAGGTAACAGACGACTATGTGGAACTTACTGCTGAGGGAGGATTCAAGGCTGGTGACGTTGTATCTATCACTGGTGTTTATAATAATGCCAGTGAAAAAAATGCTGCGATTGCAATCTTCTCAGGTAAAGTCGGTGAGGAAGCTTCAATATTATTTAAGACAGATAACTTTATTAATGCTCGTCTTGTGAATGATGATCCTACGGCGCAAACTTATACATTAACTCAAGATGCAGCTACACTTCAGCTTGGTCGTAATGGTAATACTGGTGCTTGCATTACAAAGTTGACAGTAGTACGTGGTGGCACCCCAACAGGCATCTCTAACCTTGAGGCTTCTGCTTCAGCAAAGTCTTCTACTCTTTACAACCTTGCTGGTCAGCAGGTATCTGAGTCTTACAAGGGTATTGTTGTCAAGAACGGCAAGAAGTACTTGAACAAGTAAGCATTGGACATATCATTCAATATATTTGGGCTTCTTTCACTTGCCTTAGGGTAGTGAGAGAAGCCCATTTTCGTATTTGTACCTTTAAAGTTTGGCTGTTTCATATTTTTTGATTAACTTCGCAACCGAAAGATAAAACTAGGTTTATGGGAAAGATAAAAAGACTACCAACTGGCATCAGTCAGTTCCGCAGCATATCAGATAGCAATCTCTATTATGTTGACAAGACAATGTACTTGCCAAAGATGGAGGCTGTGTCAGACTTCTTGTTCTTCATTCGACCTCGCCGCTTTGGCAAGAGCCTTTTCTTGTCAATGGTGGCAGACTATTATGATTGTGAGAACTACAAGGATATAGACGAAGAGTTCCAAGGTACTTGGATAGCGGAGCACCCTTTGGAGACCAAGGGAAAATTCCAAGTGCTGAGTTTGGATTTCTCGCAAGTGGTGGGTTGTGCAGATAATTTGCAGGATGCTTTTCATGTTTACTTAGGGATTAAAATAGATGCATTCCTTAGAAAATATGGGAAGTATTATAGTCAGAAAGCAATAGAGGCAGCTCATAATGCTCCAACTGCTGGTGGCAAAATTGCTGCATTTGCCGGTGAGGCTAAAGAAAAGGGTTATCGACTTTATTTGATTATCGATGAATATGATAATTTTACGAATGTTGTCCTCAACGAACAAGGGCATGATGTTTATCATGAGATGACTCACGGTAGCGGCTTCTATCGTGATGTCTTTAAAACGTTCAAGCCGAATTTTACTCGAATCCTCTTTATGGGTGTTAGTCCTATCACCTTGGATGACTTGACGAGCGGATTCAATATCGCTACCAATATCTCAATAGATTCTTGGTTTAACGATTTGTTGGGATTTAGTGAAACTGATGTGCGTAAAATGATTAGCTATTATCAAGATGCAGGCATGATAAAGAAAACTGCGGATGAAGTAATAGCAGAGATGAAACCTTGGTATGACAATTATTGCTTTGCAGAGGACTCTTTTGGTGTAGAACCAAGTATGTACAATAGTAATATGGTAATATATTACATGAGTCTTCTGATTCGGACAGGTCGCTCTCCTAAGGATATGCGTGATCCTAACTCCAAGACCGATTATGCCAAGATGAAGCGATTGGTGAGTCTCGACCGTTTGGATGGTGACCGAAAGGGAGTGGTGCGGACAATAGCCGAACAGGGATATATTGACACCACTATCGAGACAACGTTCCCTGCCATCGAGATGATTAATCCTAATATGTTCGTCAGCTTGCTCTTCTATTATGGTATGTTGACGATTGGAGGAACGGCTTTGGATAAACTCCATCTGGTAGTGCCAAACCTCAATGTTTGGGAGCAGTACTATCGTTTCTTGTTTGACCAGTATCAAGATACGGCTCGCATTGATATGATGAAGCTAGAGAATGCTTTTACTGATGCGGCACTCAAAGGAATTTGGCAACCATTGTTCCAATATTTGTCGGATAGATATTTCGAGGATAGCAGTGTGCGTGATGCCATTGGTGGTGAAAAGAATGTGCAAGGCTATTTTATGGCATATCTCAACTTGTCTCGTTTGTTTGTCATTCGTCCTGAGTTGGAGTTCAAGCATGGCTATTGCGATTTCTTCTTGTTGGCAGACACTAAGAAGTTCCCTGTCTTGCAGCATAGCTATGTGGTGGAGTTGAAATATCTGAAAGCTGATGCTGCAGAAAATGAGGCAAAGACTCAGTGGCATGAGGCGGAGGAACAAGTGAGAAAGTATATGTCTGATGAATCCTTGAAACGTATGACTGCTGGAACGCAGCTGCATGGCATTATCTTGCAATTCCAAAATGGAAAATTAATTGACATGGGAGAAGTAGGCGTATAATGCGTCTCGCAGAGCCGAAATCTCCCCTCTAGTACCACTTTGATTTTTCCCTAGTTAGGTATAAATTTTTCCCTAGTTAGGTATGAATTTTTTCCTAGGCAGGGAGTACTGAAAGTGTAGGCACAAAAAATCCCCACGTTCTGTTGAACGCGGGGATTTTTATTTACAATTCAATGTTGTTTCTTACTTCTGTACAAACTTCTTGCCAGCCTTAATAACTACGCCCTTGTAAGACTCTGAAACCTTCTGACCTGCGAGGTTGTAAACTGGAGCATTTGCGTTTGCATCGTCAATGGTAATGCCATTGATGTTGGAGGTTACAGGAGTTACGGTAGGAGCCAATTCCATTTGGCTGTTGTATGGGATAATGATACCCGTGTAATCACACTCATTCTCTGTATCTACACTATAGCTAAGTTTGAACTTGTTGAAGATCTGGATGGTCTTGTTTGCGTCTGTGTAGAAATTGTTTTCTACTTTGACAGCTTTTACGTTTGTAATCTTGACAAGCTTGCAAGCATTCTTTGCCAACGCAGCGTCTTCTACAGACATTTCAACTGGTGTAACAGTGCCATCTGTAGCGGTAAGTTTGTTTTCTGTGATGTTGATTAACTGTGGAATACTGTTGAAAACATCATACGTAGCAGTGATAGTTCCATTGAGTACTTGACCTGCGGTGTATTTCAAATCACTTTTGAAAATATCGATACCGCCTGTAGCGTCAACGATATACATATCATTAGTACCATTTACATATTGTACTTGTGCGTTGGTCAATGTTAAGGTTGCTTGTTTTTTAGCCCCGATAGCTTTGAATGCGGCGATGTTGTCAACAGTTTGGATAGGCTCAACTTCAGGTTCGTCTCCAACTTTATAGTATTCAATCTTAGAAATCTGTACGATTCCATTCGAACTTTTTTTGCAATTTACAGTTAGAGTACACTTAACTTTGTTATCTGGTAAGTCTGTATTTTTAAAGATAATCTCACCAGCTTTTGGAGTGACATCAACGGTTTGGCTAGTTGTTAATGCATCTTCATCATTTGTCTCAAAAGTGACTGAAATGCTATTGACATTAGCAGCAGTTACTTTGTCGAATGTAACTACTACACAACCGATTTCTTTGTCGAATATAGGGGATTCGATAGTGGCTATAGAAGCAAGTTTTTTGCTGCCACATTTAATATAAGTCCAACCTTTCCATTGGTAGTTGTTAAAGTTGGTTATAGTCCATGTGTCTGTACCAACTTTAGCTTCCCATGAAGAAGTGTAATCATTGACACTGTTGTTGGCTTTATTGTCATCTGGGAAGGTGAGCACCTTGTATGGTTTTGCGGCCATGAGTGATAGGTTGGCAATCAGTACCAAAGCCAATGAAAGTGAATAGCGTAAAATTTTGTTCATAAACTTTTGTTTTAAATGTTAACTAATAGGTGAATTAACTCTGCGTCAGTATTCCTAACACATCGCAAAGATAGTAAAAATATGTATTGGTTGTTACACTTCGTGTGTTAAAATTCAATGAATATGCAAAAAAGAGGCGAAAAAGAACGCTTTTATGTTCTTTTCCGCCTCCTATTATACTCCTAGTCGCATCGGCTCACACTCCTAGTCGCATCGGCTTACACTCCTAGTCGCATCGGCTTACACTCCTAGTCGCATCGGCTTACGCCTTGCACGGCATCGCTTTCTGCTCTGCACGGCGTAAGCGTTCGCTCTGCACGACAACAGTCTATGCACTGCACGGCGTTGGGTTACGCTCTGCACAGCGTAAATGAGTACTCTACTTCATTTGCTCCATTTCCAAGCTAGCCCAGATGAAAGGACCGACACCCTTGGCGTCATTATCACGGATAGGCTCGCTGATGTAATACTCGAAACTGCCATCACGCTTGAAGTTTGGCTTCGTAACGTATGGACCAGGACCAGGACCTAAGCCACTCACACTGCAACACTTGGTGAGACTGATGGTCTTGTCTGGGTTCACCTGGATGAAATTCTTCAAGATGCCCTTGTATGCCTTGATGCCCGCATCCTGGTATTCCTTGGCGAGGTATCCCTTGCGGTAACCCTTCAAGAGAACGTAGGCAAACATGCTGGAGGCAGTGCTCTCCAAGTAGTTGCGAGGATCCTTCACGTCCATCACGTCATACCATACGCCTGTCTTTTTGTCCTGGTACTTCACCACGCTAGCCATCGCCTTGTTGAGCAAGTCGATGACCTCGCCACGGCGTGCATAGTCCTCTGGCATGGCATCGAGGCACTCGGTCATCGCCATCACATACCATCCCAAGGCTCTCGCCCAGGTGTGCTGGCTCTTTCCGTTCTCCTTGTCTGCCCAGAACTGCTGGTGAGTCTCGTCCCAAGCATGCTTCCAGAGCTGTGTCTTCTCGTCGTAAGTGCGCTTGTCAGTCTTGATCATCTGATCTACCGCATCATCCAAGTACTTCTTCGCCTTCTTAGGCTTCATCGTCTGTACGGCATACTGGCAGTAGAAAGGCAAGCCCATGAAGATACCATCGAGCCAAACTTGGTTGGCGTAGATAGCCTTGTGCCAATATACGCCTTCCTTGGTGCGAGGCTGGTTCTGCAACTGCTTGAAGAGGGTCTTCAAGGCAAGTTCTGTACTCTTGCTAGGGAAGAGGTTGTGCATGCGGAGGATGAACTTCGCCGTGCGCACATTGTCGAGGTTGAAATCCTCATATTTATAACCTGTGATGTTGCCCTTCTCGTCAATCATCTTGGCAGGATATTCCTTCAGGTAGTCGATGATTCTCTCATTGTTGGCTTCAGCGTCGCCACCCTTGAAGGTGCTCTTGCCATTCTGGTAGGCGAGGTAAGTGTCGAGCATACCTTCCATCTCGATGCCCATCACATAACTCCAACGGGGTTTGTTAGGAGAGAAATCGAGGTTGTATGGATGAGCCACACGCTGCATTTCACTGTGGGTGAGCCACTCGCTATAGGCTTGATAAGGCTGGTCTGCCTTGTTGAGCACCAACGAACCATTGACGGTGAGGTTGTCAAACTTCACGTTGCGAGTCTTGCCCGTAATCTTGACAGGCTCCTTCTGAACGCCATCAAACTGGCAGTTCTTCACGGTGATGTCGCTCACGTTCTCCACCTGGTCACGGCCGATGATGAGGGCGCCGTAGTCGCTCTTCTTGCAAGTCACGTTCTCCATATAAACCTGGCTCACACTAGGTTCGAAACCACGGTAGCATATCTCCTTAGGCTCGTAGTCGAGGTTGATTTTCAAGACAGCCTCCTTGCATTGTCCCACGGTGACGTTGCGCATGTTGATGTTCTTGATGACACCGCCACGGCAGTTGTTGGTCTTGATGCGGAGGATGCGTTCGAGGTTAGGAGAGTCCATCACGCAGTCTTCAGCAAAGACATTCTCGCAACCACCGGAGATTTCACTTCCGATGACCACGCCGCCATGACCGTCCTCCATCTTGCAATGGCGGATGATGATGTTGCGGGAAGGTTGGTTCCAGAGACGACCATCATTATTGCGACCGCTCTTGATGGCGATGCAGTCGTCACCGGTATGGAACACACAGTTTTGGATGAGTACGTTCTCACAAGCCTCAGGGTCGCAACCATCGCCGTTAGGACCTTCGTTCCAGATGGTTACCCCATCCACAGTGATGTTCTTGGAGAGGAGAGGGTGGATCACCCAGAAAGGGGAACGAAGCAAGGTGACATCCTGGATGAGGATGCGCTCGGAGCGGACGAAGTTGATGAGCTGAGGGCGCAAACCTTGTCCCTTGCCAAACTTGCGCTCATCGAAAGCCACGCCGTCTTCGGCTTGCTTCAAGAGCAGGGCACGTGAACCTAGACGCTGGCACTCCTTGGTCACGCCATCGACGTAGCCATATTTCGGATTGCCGTTCATCGGCCACCAAGTCTCGTTGCTACCGCCACCGTCGATAGTACCCTTACCGGTGATGGCAACGTCGGTTACCTTGTAACCATAGACGCATGGGGAATAGTTCCAGCAGGCGATGCCTTCCCAGGAAGTACGCACGAGAGGGTAGAGGTTGGTATCGAAGACAAATTGCAGGATAGCGCCTTCCTCCAAGACGAGGTTGACATGGCTCTTCATCTCGATGGCACCGGTTTTCCAAGTACCTTTCGGAACGATGACCTTGCCACCGCCTTTCTTGGAAACCAAGGAGATGAGACGGTTGATAGCCTTCTGGTTTTGGGCGGCAGAGGCATTCTGCTTGGCACCAAAAGAGGAAATGACAAACTGCCGTTTATGGAGCTGAGGCAGTTGGATGCTTTGTTCGATTTGCTTGTACTCCTGGTCGTTCCATCCCGACGCAAAAGCAATGGCTGGTAGGAGCACCAAGGCAAGCAGTAAAGTTTTTAAGTGTTTCATATTGTTTGTTTTGTTAAGTTTAGAGTCTTATATAATTTCTGCAAAGATAAGGCTTTTTCCTGGATTAAGTATCGCACATAATGTTAAAAAAGCAATTTTGAGTTAAAAAAGTTTGGAGATATGGAAAAAACGGCGTATATTTGCGCCATAATATTTTGAAGGCATTACTCCAAAATATTGATTTTTTGGTTGGCTACGTCCTGTAGCCAACCTTTTTTTATGTTAAATATTTGGTGGTTTGTAGGAAAAACACTACCTTTGCAAGGCAAAATTGCAAATAATTAACATCATTCACACAATAAAAACAAGAAGATAGCCTATTGATTAGACATTTACTTAATTAAAACAAGGGATTAAGAAAATGAGAAATCTACAAGATTTGACCGACGAGGAGTTGGCGATGTTGTATGTCGAGGGCAGTAACCCAGCCTTCGATGAGTTGTTGTCACGCAATGAGGTGAAGCTTTTCTCATACATCATGTTTATGGTGCATGACCAAGAGTTAGCCAACGACATCTTCCAAGAGACGTTTGTCAAGGTCATCAGCAAGCTCCAGAAGCACGAATATGTAGCAAACGGCAAGTTCGCCGCTTGGTGTATGCGTATTGCCCATAATGTGATGATGGATATGTATCGTGAGCAGAGAGGTCGCCACGTGGTGGATACCAATGAGACCAACGACTTGTCCAACATCGGTTGTGCCAGCGTGCTGGATAGCAATGCCGAGGATGCCATCATCAACCAACAGGTGCTTGCCGATGTCAAGAAGTTGATGAACAATCTCCCTGCCGTTCAGCGCGAGGTGGTGTATATGCGCTTCTACCAGCAGCTCTCTTTCAAGGAGATTGCCGAGATGACAGGTGTGAGCATCAATACCAGCTTGGGCAGAATGAGATATGCGCTCCTCAACCTCCGTCGTATGGCGAGAGAGCACAACCTCTATCTTCAGTTAGACTAGGCTAGTCGGCACTTTTGGCGCGACTAGTCTTCCAATTGCTTGATTTCCTTCATCGCATGGATGGTGGAAATCGGGTCGGTACTCTTGAATACATAGCTACCGCTCACCAATACGTTGACTCCGGCTTTCACCAGTCGAGGGGCTGTCTCTGCCTGCACGCCTCCATCTACCTCGATGAGGGCATGGGAATGAGACTCCTTGATGAGTTGGCGTAGGCGACCTACCTTCTTGATGGTGTTCTCGATAAACTTTTGTCCACCGAAACCTGGGTTGACGCTCATCAGCAATACCATGTCGAGGTCGCCGATGATGTCTTCCAATACACTGACCGGTGTGGATGGATTCAAGGTGACGCCAGCCTTCATGCCAGCGGCGTGAATCTGCTGGATGGTGCGATGCAGATGAACGCAAGCCTCATAGTGCACGTTCATCATCATGGCGCCAATCTTGGCGGTTTGCTCGATGTATCGCTCAGGGCGTTCTATCATGAAGTGAACGTCGAGGGGCTTGGTGCAAACCTTGCTGACGGCTTCCAATACTGGGAATCCAAAGGAAATGTTGGGTACGAAGACACCATCCATGACATCCATGTGAAGCCAATCAGCCTCACTCTTGTTGATCATGTCGATGTCGCTCTTCAGGTCAATGAAGTTGGCTGAGAGCAAAGAAGGAGATATAAGGGTTTTCATTTCTTCTTAGATGTTTAGTTCAAGCACAACACTTCATATTTCCCGTTCATCTTGAAGGCACGATAGGTATAAGCTATCTGCTTGATGATTTGGATGGTCCTCTTGGAAGGCCTCAATTCTTCAGGAGTAAATATATACTTCATAGGCGTTGTTGCTATTAAAGAGTTGTTATTGTATTGTATTCTTTTATTGTAATAACGATTGCTTTTTCGCTTTATTACATCGAAGTGTCCTTTTTGGCGTTTTTTTTCTTCGGAGTCTTCTCCCTTATATATAATAATCCCTTATATATAATATAAGGTGTAAGCATAGTTGGGATAGTGAAAACGGTAGCTTTAATTACTAAATTCTATTAAATTCGTAATTTTTCTGCCAAAAAGTTGGTAGTTTGAAAGAAAAAGTGTATTTTTGCAATCGAATAATTAAAACAACAAGAATATGATGACATTCGTATCTTCAACAGCATGGTGGTGGCGTATCTCAAGATCTAAAAAGTCGTGAGTCGATAAGCCGTGTGTGGATATGAAAGTCCATAAGAATACAAGAAGGCCTGCCGTAACTTACGACAGGTCTTTTTTCTTTATCTTACCTGTTGCGGAAGGCATCTTCAAGAAGAATATAAAAAATAAAAATAGGAGACTTGAATTATGGAAATGAAGGACATCTTGAACAGAATGTTGAACCACGAGGAACTTTCTCGTGAGGAAACCAAGAACATCATCGTGGGTATCACCAAGAGTGAGTTCCCTGAGGAACAAATCACAGCCTTGCTCACCGGATTGCAGATGCGTGGTGTGACGGTGGATGAATTGCTCGGTTTCCGTGATGGTATCTTGGCGACAGGCGTTCCTGCCATCCTCGACTGTGACCGCTACATCGACGTGGTCGGTACGGGTGGCGACCGCAAGAATACTTTCAATATCTCTACCACCTCTTGTTTCGTCATCGCTGGTGCTGGTTACAAGGTGGCTAAGCATGGCAACTATGCTGCAACTTCCGTGAGCGGTGCTTCCAATGTCATCAAGAACCACGGCGTGCAGTTCACTGACGACGTGGACAAGCTCAACCGCTCCATCAATGAGTGTGGCATCGTCTATCTCCATGCCCAACTCTTCGCCAAGGCGATGAAGTTTGTCGGTCCTATCCGCAAGGCATTGCAGTTCCCTACGGTCTTCAATCTTCTCGGTCCTTTGGTCAACCCTAGTCAACCTAAGTGCCAGTTGCTCGGTGTCGCCAACCTCGACCAGATGCGGCTCTACAACCAGGTTTATCAGAAGATAGGCATCGACTATGGTATTGTGAACAGTATCGATGGCTATGACGAAATCTCACTCACCAGCGACTTCAAGGTGACCACCAACAACTATGAGCGTATCTTCAAGCCACAAGACTTGGGCTTCGACATCGCCAAGCCAGAGGAGGTGAGAGGCGGTGCTACCGAGGAAGAGGCAAAGGACATCTTCGATGCCGTGTTGGAGAATCGTGCGTTACCAGCCCAGAAGAACATCGTCCTCGCCAATGCCGCCTTCGGCATCCAAGTGATGGAGAAGGGACAGAAGAGCATCGAGGAGTGTGTGGAGATAGCACGAGAGAGTATCGACAGTGGCAAGGCACTCGCCACCTTCAAAAAATTCGTCGAACTCAATAGTTAAAGTGAAGAGTGATGGATATACTAGAAGAGATTGTCGCTCATAAGCGAATAGAGATAGACCAGCGCAAGCGCTTCATTTCGCCTCGCCAGATGATTACGCTGACAGAGCAGAAGATGAAGGACGATGATGGTAAGACACCGGGCGGTAGCATGAGGGAGACCTTGATGGCTTCTTCTACCGGCATCATCTCTGAGTTCAAGCGCAAGTCGCCTTCCAAGGGATGGATCAAGGAGGAGGGCAAGGCAAGCATCATCCCTCTGAGTTATCAGGAGAATGGAGCTTCGGCACTGAGCATCCTCACCGACATCGACTACTTCGGCGGTTATGATGAGTTCATCCAAGAGGCCCGACACGTGGGTGTCTCTATACCTATATTATATAAGAACTTCGTCATTGAGGAATACCAACTCTTGCAGGCTCGCTATTGTGGAGCTTCCGCAGTCTTGCTGATAGCTGCCTGTCTGACGAAAGAAATGTGCAAGCGATTGCTCGAAATGGCTCATCAACTGGGGTTGGAGGTTCTCTTGGAGATGCACAACGACCGGGACTTTGAGTACGCCGAACTGGAGCCAGACATGTATGGCATCAACAATCGCAACCTCGGAACCTTCGTCACGGATGTAGAGAACAGTTTCCGATTGGCAGGGCAACTTCCCAAGGATGTCTGCCGAGTCAGTGAGAGTGGCATCTCGAATCCGGAGGTGGTGAAGCGCTTGCGAGAAGAAGCTGGCTTCCGAGGCTTCCTGATGGGAGAACAATTCATGAAGCAAGAGAACCCAGGAGCAGCATTGAAGGATTTCATCGCTGCATTGCAGTAATTCTTAACTATAAATTCTTAAAGATAAATAGAATGATTGTCAAGGTTTGTGGTATGCGTGATGCCGATAACATTCGCGCGGTGAGTCAACTGGGGGTTGACATGATAGGCTTCATCTTCTATCCCAAGTCACCCCGATATGTTCAGATGTTGAGCAGTCAGGCGGGTATCATTCCCGACTATTCTGAGGAGAGGTTCAAAAGTCTTAAGCCCCAAATGGGGGAAGGAATATCTGGAGAAAAGCAACCAGCAAGAGTAGGAGTCTTCGTAGATGATATGCCTCAGAACATCGTGACGAGGGTGTATAACTACAATCTCGACTACATCCAGTTGCATGGCAATGAGACAAGGGAGACGATAGAAAACCTCCGTGCCACGCTCGACCCCGATATCAAGCCGGGCATCAAGATCATCAAGGCGATCAGTGTGAGCACAGCCGAGGACATTCAGAAATATAAGGAGTATGTAGGCGCTGTTGACCTCTTCCTTTTCGACACCAAGTGTAAGACAGTCGGTGGAAGTGGTGAGCAGTTTGATTGGCAAGTCTTGGAGCAATATGATGGCGAAACACCCTTCCTCCTAAGTGGTGGCATCGGTCCCGATGACGCCGAGCGAGTCAAGTCCTTCCATCATCCCCAGTGCATCGGCATCGACCTCAACTCGAAGTTCGAGATAGAACCCGCCTTGAAGGACGTGGAGAAGCTCAAGGAGTTCTTGGGAAAAATAAAGTGCCCCCATTCTTATCGCTACCAAGCTCTCATTAAGTTATAACCAAATTCTCATCAAGTTATAACCAAGCTTTCATCAAGGCGGTGTAACACCGCACAAAAATCGCAACTCTGTTGCGTCAAACAATAAGGCGAGGGCTTTGATGCCCCGCCTACCATAGAGCGAAGCGGTTTTGAGCGACGAGTAGGAGCGGTTACATCCCTCGCCCCTATGGTAGGGGCGTAGGGCT
>ERZ1026866.454-NODE-454-length-24740-cov-210.727851_pt1 | contig 24740 bp, 21 predicted proteins | sample MGYA00380163_ERZ1026866 | MGnify/ENA primary metagenome ERZ1026866 (study PRJEB33269, sample SAMEA4719799) | human gut metagenome | biome: human-associated habitat; feature: organic feature; material: feces | place: Cameroon | collected 2013-10 ...
GTCCGCCAACCTTATAGCGTAGCGGTTCCGAGCACCGGAGGGCGGTTACATCCTCACGTTCCTGAGGAAAGAGAGGCTTGGTGAGAAAGGTGGAGCCTTCCTTAACGGTAAGGAAGGACGGGTAGGTTTTCGAAAAATGCCATCTTTAATGGTAAAGAAGGACGGGATGATTTTGAATAAAGTAATGAATGATATTGTAGATATAAGAAAGTCTTTAGATATTCTGAAGAATGCTTTGTTGGATAGTTGCCCTGGCAACCACCTTGATGTGTTGGAGAAATGGTTCGTTAATTTGGATCAGCGTTTGTTGGTTGCCCAAACAGATATAACTAACATAGCCTATCTGAAAAACGAATGTGCTAAGGAAATCAATGAAGTGATACATTCACGAAGGGATGTTAGGGAGATTTCAAATATAGTTTCAGTTTATTCTTTTGCTATCAATGAACTTAAGAAGTTGTCTGGAGTAGGATTTGAGAATTTAGCCCCTGATTGGGCTACAGCTTTCTATGATTCTGCAAAAGACTCATCTGATGAAGAAATACAAGTGCTATGGGGAAAAATTCTTGCTGGTGAAGTAGCTCATCATGGTAAGTTTTACAAAAGAACTTTATCCATATTGAAAAATATGGAGTCTGTAGAGGCTAAGCATTTTGTAGAACTGGTTCCTTTGTTAATTGCAAAAGAGACTGTTCCTGTATTTATTTTTCAGGACAATGAGTTCTTCCAGTATAATGATTTACAGACATTGATGGATTGTGGAATCGTAAATTCTAGTGAAGGAACATCTACATATAAGACGTTGGACGATATGAAAATATCTGGTTTCAATTTAGTGGCATTGAATAATGATGTAAATGAAATTAGTATAGATAGCTTTTCATTGACAGATGCTGGTTTGCAGTTATGTCAGTTGATAGATTGTAACCATGCAGATGAAAACTACGTGAAGCAATTAGCTGAGCGTTTGTCAAGGAGTCAAGGAAAAGTAATCGGATATAAGAAATTTGAATGACTATTTAGGAAGAGAATATGTATCAGATAAGAATAGATTGTTTTGATGAAAAGTTTAAGGGGATACGGACTCTGTTTGAGTACGATTTCCAATCAAAAGAACAAGTTTTGGAAAATGTAATTTTACCATACTTAAAAGGAGATTTGTTCATTTTTGCAGGCGCAAAAATAGGAGATCAAAATATCAGGAAAGTAGAAATCTATGAAACAGAGAAGTCGATAAAGCAAACTGTTGATGAGGCGAATTATGCAAACCAAATGTTTATTCCATATACTAGGAAAAACATTTTGTGCGATAATGAATTGTCCAATGTCACCAGACAGCTTATTCAAGAAGGATCAGAAATCTTACGACAGCAAGAAAAGAATGAGAAGAAAGAAGAAAAGTCGCAAGCAAAGAAGCCAATGCTCTTTATAAGTCATTCTTCTGAAGATGAAGCAATAGCCTCTTCTTTAGTTACTATGTTGCGAACATTAGGATTCAATAAGAGAAACCTGTTTTGTAGTTCTGTTCCTGGGTACGATATTCCAGAGGGTGAAGATATTTATGATACTCTTGCAACAAAGTTCCTGGAGTATGATATTTACGTAATCCTCTTGTTGTCGAAGAACTATTATGATAGTGTAGCCTGTTTGAATGAGATGGGAGCAACGTGGGTACTGAAAGCAAAGTATTCAACCATTGTTTGCCCGGGCTTTACTGTACCAGAGATAAAAGGAGCTGTTAATCCTAGAAAGATGGCAGTGATGCTAGATGATTCAAAGCGAGTAAACGGTAAGTTGAATCAGCTGAAGGATCATTTGATAGAGTTCTTTCAATTACCGGAGGTTGAGGATGATACCATTTGGGAGAATGATAGAAACGAGTTTTTAGAATCAATAGAGAAGAAATAGTAAATGTTAAATCAAACATCAGATAATAATAAGCGAATAGCGAAGAATACGCTTCTTCTTTATGTCCGAATGCTTTTCATGATGGTTATCGGCTTATATACAAGCCGTGTCATTTTGGACAAGCTGGGAGAAGTAGATTTTGGTATATATAATGTAGTTGGTGGTTTTGTTACTATGTTCGCTGTGATCAGTGGTGCTATGACTTCTGCCACACAGCGTTTTTTATCGTTTGAAATTGGAAAAGGTAAAGAAGGTAATGTAAAAGGTATATTCAGTACGATGGTGTACATACACCTATTTTTGGCTTTGGTAATACTCTTTTTAGGAGAAGTTGTTGGCGTTTGGTTTTTGAATGCTCACATGAATTTTCCTGTAGAGAGATACGATGCAGCCAACTGGGTTTTTCAACTATCTTTGTTGGTCTTCATTTTGAATGTCATAAATGTGCCTTATAATGGAGCGTTGATTGCATACGAGAAGATGTCGGCTTTTGCCTACTTTAGCATTTTTGATGCTATTTTTAAGCTTGCTATTTGTTATGTCATAACATTGACGCCATTTGATAAGTTGATCGTGTATGCCGCATTAATGACTCTTATTCAGATTGCATTATTACTTATGTACTTTTTTTATTGTAAAAGTAAGTTTAAAGAATGTAAGTTTACAGGAAAATTCAATAAGGAATATGGACGTAATGTTGGTTCGTTTGTCAGTTGGAATTTGATAGGTTCGCTTGCCGGTATAGCAAAAGAGCAAGGTGTTAATGTTGTCTTGAATATGTTCTTTGGACCTGCTGTGAATGCAGCTCGTGGTATAGCATACCAAGTGCTTAGTAAATTGAATGGTTTTGTTACCAACTTTCAAATGGCATTGAATCCACAGATTATTAAAAATTATGCTTCTGGAGAATTGGAGAATATGTATAAGTTAGTGTTCAGAGGGGCAAAACTTTCCTATTTGTTACTTTTGACACTTTCTTTGCCAATAGTTATAGAGTCTTCTTTGATTTTGAATTTATGGTTGAAGGAAGTTCCTGCTTATACTGTTATATTCTTGCAGATAACAATATTTACGGCTTTGCTTAATACATTATCTAATCCTTTGATAATTACAATGCATGCTACCGGAAAAGTTCGTGATTACCAAATAGTGGTAGGTTTATTATCATTGTTAACATTACCATTGGTTTATGTAGCTTTGAAAATGGGTGCAGCTCCATATATGGCGATGATAATAGCATTCTTTGTTGAATTTATTTGCCACTTTGCTAGATTGTATATGCTTGTTAGAAGTATAAAATTCCCGATGATTGACTTTTTGAGGGAGGTTACTCTGAGAGTCTTGATAATAACTGTTATGTCGCTTGTCTTGCCGGTACTTACTTATCATCTGGTGGATACAGTCTTTTTAAGATTTACTATGGTTTGTATCCTATCTTTTATGTCAACGATTGGCTTTGGATATTATTTAGGATTCAATAAAGCAGATCGGAATATGTTAAAATCAAAAGTGATATTAATAGTGAAATCAAAAATATTGAAAAGATAAATAATATGAATAATATAAGCAATGTCCACGATTGTTATGGTTGCGGTGTTTGCGCTACAGCATGTGGACGAAAGATAATTGAGATTGGTCTAAATGCGGAAGGCTTCTATGAGCCTCATATCACTGACCCAAACAAATGTACTAATTGTGGTATTTGTACAGAAGTATGTGCCTATCTCCATGAAGATTTGTCATTGCAGAACCAGGAAATCCATCCTTATGCAGCATGGAGTAAAGATCATTTAGTAAGAAGAAAATGTTCATCAGGTGGTGCTGGTTTTGAAATAGGAAAATATCTCCTTGGACAAGGTTATAAGGTTTGCGGTGTACGTTACAATGCCGATAAGAACAGAGCTGAGCATTATATTGCAACAAATGTAGAAGAATTGATTCCTAGTGCAGGTAGTAAATATATTCAAAGCTATACTGTTGACGGATTTAAAGCTATCAATCGTAAGGAAAAGTATCTTGTTACTGGTTCCCCTTGCCAAATAGATTCTTTCCGTCGATACATTCGAAAATTCCGTTGTGAAGACAACTTTCTACTGCTTGATTTCTTCTGTCATGGAGTACCGTCTATGTTGGTATGGAAAAAATATACAGAATGGGCCGAGAAGCAAGTAGGTAAGATAACTTATGCTTCGTGGCGTAACAAATGGACGGGCTGGCATGACTCTTGGGCAATGGGCATTGATGGTGAGGAACATGGCGAGAAGATAAATTGGCATGATTCTTACGATATGTTAATAAGGGAAAAAAAAAGTTATATAGAAAGCCGATTGTCACAAGGTGATATGTTCTATCAGCTTTTCCTTGGTGACTGTTGTCTAGGAAAACAATGCTATGACCATTGTAAGTATAAGTATAACCATTCTTCTGCTGATATGCGTATCGGTGACTTATGGGGAAAGACTTATAATGATGATGAAGATGGTGTTAGTGGAGCTGTTGCTTTTACCCAAAAAGGCAATGAGGTGTTGAAGCAATGTAATTGTGAATTAGTAGAACATTCTTTTGATGTTGTTGCGGAGGGTCAGATGAAGACTTGTCCGCAAAGAATTGGAGCATATAATAAGATATTAGAAACATTGAAAAATGATTCTAAGAATATTCAAGATGCGTGCCATATATTAACAACTTATAGAAAACAACAGCGACAGTTAGAACGTATAAAACATCCTGTAAGAAGTTTTAAGAACATTATTAAGAAGATAGTAAAATGAAGATAAAGACAATCACTTGTCATCATGTATATAATTATGGTGCGAGTTTGCAAGCTTATGCTTTGCAGCATTATTTGGAAACTTTGGGGCATGAGGTTGAAATCATAGACTTTAATCCTTGGTTCCATTGTGATAGATATAATCCTTTCTGGATGCCAAAGAATGCTATAGGTAGGGCTGCTCAAATTATTAAGATATTCCCATTTATGCGTTATGTCTGGTATCCATATAAAGCTTATAAAGGAGGAATGTTCAAGACGTGGGGACGTAAGGCTGCATTTGATAAGTTTGAGAAGGAATATTATCATCTTACACCAATTAAGTATTATTCTTCTGAACAGTTACAGAAAAAACCACCTAGAGCTGATGTCTATGTGGCAGGAAGCGACCAGATATGGAATACATTCAGTGAGAATGGTAAGGAACCTGGTTATTATCTCGATTTTGGTAAGGAGTCTATAAAACGTATCTCTTACGCTGCAAGTTTGGCGACAAGCACGATAAAGGAAGAATATAAGGTGTTTATTAAAGAAAAACTTGCTCGATTTAACGCAATTTCTGTTAGGGAAAGAACCGGAGCCAAGTTACTGATAGATTTAGGTATAGATAATATATCTGTCGTACTTGATCCTGTATTCTTGTTGGATAAAAGTGAGTGGAAACAATTATCTTTAAAAGGTAATCTCTATGGATTATCCCATGAAAGTTATGTTCTTGTATATGATTTCTTAGGGAATGATGATAACATGATTTCTTTTGTAAAAGCCTATGCTAAAGAAAAATCATTGAAAATTGTTTCAATTAACGATTTTTCTGAAAGAGGTTATGCTGACATAAATATTAATAATGCTGGTCCTTTAGAATTTTTATCTTTGATAGACAATGCGGCTTGTGTTGTAGCAAGTTCATTCCATGCCACAGCATTCTCTGTAATATTTGAGAAGGAGTTTTATACCTTTAATCTCAAAGGACACAACAATTCTTCTCGAATGTTGGATTTTCTTTCGACAATTGGGTTGCAGGATAGAATGAATTCGGAAGATATTATAGACAATTCCATAGATTGGAAAAAGATTTCTTCAAATTTGCTTTTAAAATTAAAACAAAGCAAGGAATTTATAAATCAAATATAACAAGGTAATGGAGCGTGTACATTATTATAGTGATTATGATATGTCTATTCCAATGCACATTGAACGAATGGCTAATGTCGTTAGAGGTTATGAGGAAGGTAAACAACCTGATGGCATCAACGACTATCTAGAGATGTATCATATCGTGCAGTTCATTGAGCATGGGAAGTATCCGCAGGATTGGAACGAGAATAAGATTGCAGCAATCAAGCAATACAAAGGGAAAGTGGCTGCATATTTCTCTCACTTGCAATCAAACGACCTTCCTGTTATTTTTGGAGAGATAGAAAGAGGCTATGAATCTACTATTTGGCAAATTATCGACCAGTTCAGAATCAAGGGGCTTATAACAGAGAACGGATTGCGTGAAATCTTAAAGGAAAAGAGCTGGCTCTTGAAAGACTTGTTAGAGCATCGTTGGATAGTGGAGCAAAACCAAATCTTATTGACTGCTTTGCTTAAAGAAAATGAGCATACGGCAGAATGGCTACTTGAACAATATGTTGAGGATGAAAGATTTGGTCAACATAGAGTCTTCTATTTTCCGAAGTCTTTGACTGGCACAGATAAAGATACGATTATTCGCAATTATGTAAATTCCGATAAAGCTAATCTCAATTATGTGCGTTTGGTACTTGTTGCAAAGCGTAGTCCTGATTTCCCTCTTCATCCTTTAACAATCAAGGATGCAAGAAAGAAGGAACAGATATTGAATAAGGCTATTTTCGAATTGGGAAGTATTCATTTGGCAAGGTATGGTGTGGCTCTCACCGAAGATGAGAATGCTCCGGTGAAGGAAAGCAAAGTAGATGAAGAAGGTCGTACCATGTTCGTGTATAACAAAAATGTGATAGACGAATGCAAAAATGCTACTATTGTCTATTATTGTGGACAAGTATTTGAGTTTACCGAAAAATATGGTTTTATCTCTCTCATATCCAAGGATACTGAGAAGAGTACCATGGAGAAAGTGGTAGGTTTTCATGCTCGAAACACATACGATGTAGATATGGTGTTCCGCATGAGGGAAAACTTGTCACATTTACAATTACTTGCCTTAGAACAGGCTTTGAAAGCAAATGGCAGAGATTTAGAAGGCGTTGTCAAGGATTTCTATGAGGCTTTTCTGAAAGAAGAATATGGTTATGCTGGTCTGCCGCTGACTTTACCAAAAGTAAGTGATGAACTGATTTTGAAGATAAGGAGCCTTGCCATTGAGATGGATGCTGTATGTCTTCAGTATGACTGCTATGTGGAATATGGATCAGTTGACAAGGACGTTGTGGAATTGACTCCTCCTCAAAAGCTTACCCAGACGAAGAGTTTGATAACCCGTCGATATTGTGCCTTGAATAAAGAAAACAATGAAGTTTGGTATCTTCTTTATCTTCTGTTTGGAAGTCAGAGCATGCTCTTTTTTGTAGAGCCATGCAAGGATATGCATTTCAAAAATTATTATGAGCTTTTGGTAAGTGGCATTGATGTGAGATATGATGACTATGAGAACTATCAGAAGCCTTATATAGACAGTTTGTTGGATAAAGGCTATCTCACAAAGGGGGAAGACGGAGTGTTGCGATGCCAGAAGATGCAAGAGATAGAAGTCTTAAAGCATTTATATGAGTATGGAGCATGTTCTTATTGGGGATATCCAAAGAAAGAACGTGCGATTCTTGAAGAGATGGTATCCAATGGGTGGATAGAGTTTGATGCTCATCTTTTGTCTCCTGCGGAAAGAGACTATTTCAGCTATTACTTGAACAATGAGAAGTTTACGAATGGTCCTGCCATTCGCAACAACTATGCGCATGGTACTACGCCTTCTTATTCTGAAGAGAAGCATTTGCATAACTATTTGCAGCTTCTAGTATTGTTTGTTTTGTTATTATTAAAAATCTCTGAAGACCTTGATATGAAGAGGTATTTGGGGAAATATGGATTAGAGAAATAAATTTGAAAAAATAGACATGGTTTTAAATTTACCAATTTTTAAAAGCTTATTCTTATGGATTATCCTTATATATTGAATTATTTTATATTGCTTATATTGGCATATCTCTATTGGAAGAAGCCAGATCCAAAGTTAGTTAAGTGGGCTTTCTTTTTAGAGTTTGTATTTATAGCTTTTAGAGCTCCGGTTGTAGGAGCAGATACATGGGATTATGTAAGATATTTAGATGGTGAACGTGATTTTTATAATTATGATCCACGCCCATTGGAAACTGGTTTTGTGATTTACAGGCAGGTATTGTTAGCTTTGCATCCTAACCGCTTCGTGGTTATGCTTGTTAATAGCTTCTTATCGTGTTATCCACTTTACTTAATAATAAAAAGATACTCTAATAATGTGCCTCTTACATTAGCGATGTTGTCTATATTTAATTTTTATTACGTATATTTTTGTGGTCTCCGACAAATATTAGGTTTCGCTATTCTTTTGGTGGGTTTGATCTATGTATTGGATGAAAAAAAGAAAAAGTGGCTAGTTTTCGTTATATGTGCAGCTCTAGGATATAGTTTTCATACTACGATCGTTGTTTATGCCGCTATATTCCTTGCCGCTTATTTCTTGCGCTTTAAGAGTAGAACAATCCTTATATCAAGCGTAATCATTAGTGCTGTATTGGGTATCGTTTTACAATCGTTTGATATTATGGATGCATTTAATTTTTTCTTGAGCATGAATGTCGAAGCAACAGAAAGAATTGAAGGTTATATGCAAGGTAATAGTGATTTAGATAAAATAACATCTATATTTATGAGTCTGAGACCAACCATTATAGCTGTTTTTATATATGCTTTGATGGATAAAGAAAAATTGAATCATTGGTTTTCTGTAATTTATGCTTTAGGTATAATTATCGGTAATTTGTTTATATCAGTTCCGATGATTGGGCGTTTGACGGGTTGTTTCACAATATTTGGTGTAGTTGCATTCTCATGGATATTAGGAAAAGATTATTTAGCTTCTTTCAAAAAAAGAAAAGTAACAAATTTAGCGTTAGTGTTTTTTTTACTTTATTTTTCGCAAATGCTTGTTAAAAGTAATATAGACTCTGCTATAGACTTGACATCATCAGCTCGAATGCACCCATATCAATTTATTTGGGAGGACTATAGTAACCATCCTTCTATTAAATACTTTAAATAAATATATACAATGAAAGTACTTTGGTTTGAGATATCTACTCCTTCACGGTATCGCAATACAGGGCAAGTGACATTAGGTTGGCAAGATGCATTGGAAGATATCGTTGTAAATTGTAAAGACGTTGAACTATATATTGCCTTTGAAAGTCAAGTTCCTGCTGAAGTGAAAGTAATAAATGGAATTACCTATATTCCGATGATTACTCATTATTCTTTTTTGGAAAAAAAGATAGGACGGCATACTTGGAGTATCAATGAGAGGAAAGTAATAGAACTGGGAAGAAAAGTCATAGAACAATACAAGCCTGATTTGATTCACGTATTTGGAAATGAGTGGCCTTTTGGCTTGTTAGCTCAATATACGGATATTCCATTGGTTGTTCATATCCAGGGTAGTATTATTCCTTATGATAATGCACTTTATCCACCTAAATATAATGGCTATACGATGTTTAAGGCTGCAGGTTTAAACTTACGTAAAGATTGGCATCGTTTTTCAGGATTCAATAAGGATAAATCTCGCCTTGAGATGGAACGTCGAATTTGGAAAACAGTTCACCATTTTATGGGCAGGACATGTTGGGATAAAGCATTAGTTAATATGCTCACTAAGCATGCAACCTATCATCATGTAGAAGAAGCGTTGCGTCCAGATTTTCTTCATTCCAAGAAATTGTGGAAAGTTCCGCCTGCTAATGCAAAATTAAGATTGCTAACTACCGGGTGCTCCTCTTTTTGGAAAGGAGTTGATGTTATGCTTAAGACAGCTCATGTATTGAAAGAGACTGGAGTTGATTTCGAATGGCATGTAGCTGGCAGCTTGGATGCGGAGCTAAAGCAAATTGTAGAGTCTAAGGAGAAATTGAAGTATGCAGAGAATAACATTCAGTTTCTAGGCTTCTGTTCTCCAGAGAGATTAATTGATGAAATGTGTCAATCTACCATGTATGTTCATACTGCGTATATAGAGAATAGTCCAAATTCTATATGTGAAGCTCAGATGATTGGTATGCCAATCATTTCTACAATGGTAGGAGGTATAGCTACATTGGTTCGCAATGGTATTGAAGGTGACTTGCTTCCTGCTAATGATCCTTGGCAGATAGCCAATGCTATAATGGAATTGGCAAAAGATAAGGAAAGGTTGAAATCTTATTCTGAGCATTCTCGTCAGCATGCATTAGAGAGACATAATCCTGATCATATTCTTCATCAGTTGTTGAAATGTTATAGAGATTTAGTGAAAAATAAATAATAAATTTTATATATTAAAATGAAAGCAAGAGTTATAGCAATGTATTTGCCTCAGTTTCATCCATTTAAAGAAAATGATGAATGGTGGGGAAAGGGGTTTACAGAGTGGACAAATGTAGGTAAGGCAAAGCCTTTGTTCCGTGGACATTATCAGCCAAGAGTACCTGCAGATTTGGGATACTATGATTTGAGATGCCCATGGGTAAGAGAAGCTCAAGCTGAGATGGCTCGTGAAGCTGGTGTTGAGGGTTTTATGTATTGGCATTATTGGTTTGGTAATGGCAAGACTTTGATGGCTAATATTTTTGATGAAGTGTTGAAGAGTGGAAAGCCTGATTTTCCATTTTGCCTTGGTTGGGCTAATCATTCTTGGTCTCGTCGTACTTGGAATAGTAGTGCAGCTTTGCATAAGGATGTGAATTTGATGCTTCAGGAGTATCCAGGCGATGATGATATTATATTGCATTTTAAAACAGTTCTTCCTGCATTTAAAGATAAGCGATACATCACGGTAGATGGAAAACCTATATTTGTAATTTATGCTCCACTTGACATTCCTAATTGTGCACATTTTATTGATATGTGGCGCAAGATGGCAGAAGAAGCAGGTTTGAAGGGAATCCATTTTATTGGACTTTCTTCAGGTTGGGAGTCAAATAATCAAAAGATTTTAGATTTAGGTTTTGATGCTTTGACTTTAGGTAATCAATGGAATGCTCAGACAGCTGTTAATCATGGATATGTCATGCAGATGATCAAAACCAAGCTAAGAAAATATTTTCCACGTATAGCTCCACTAGATAAGTATCCTTACAAAAAGATAATCAAGTATGTCTTCAGTGATTGGGATAAGAAGGAGAATGGGTATCCTCAGATAATTCCGAATTGGGATCGTTCACCTCGAGGAGGACGACGTGCTGTCATATATACTGGTTCTACCCCAGAACTATTTAAGAAGCATGTACAAGATGCTTTAAAGATGGTTGAAAACAAACAGCCTGAGCATAAAATTCTCTTCTTGCGTTCTTGGAATGAATGGGCTGAAGGAAATTACATGGAACCAGATTTGAAATTTGGGCATGGATACCTTGATGCTTTAGCAGAAGTAATCAAATAAAACTCTGTGTGGGATAAATGTACTGAATGTTAGAACAAGTATACGCTATTAATATTTCTTAGTCCTTTTATCACCACACAGCCACTAATTGTGAGATTGCTAGGATTATAGGACTATAGAATTATTCCTTTCTAGCATGATTCTTTATCAATATACTATATATGAAAATATTGCAAATAGTTTTTAGTATAGGCTTCGGTGGTGCTGAAAGGTTTGTGGTGGACTTGAGTAATGAATTGTCCAAGAACCATGATGTAACCTTATTGACATTGAAGGAAGACAAGAGTAATCCTGATGATACTTTTTATAAGTTTGATTTATCATCGAGGGTACATTATGATAATCTGGGGCTTCCACAAAAATTTACGCCTGTAGGATTATGGAGAGTGTATCAGTATATTAGACAGTTGATGCCTGATGTTGTTCATATGCATTTGGCTGGTATGCCGAAGTTTTGTTATTTGGCAAATTTGATACTGGGCAATAAGATAACATTTGTGCAGACTATACATAATGATATTCATAAAGGATATAAGAACTTGCTGTATGATGTTGTCAATTTTACGTTAGGAAGAACGGGAAAGATACGTTTTGCTGCATTATCTGAAACGAATTACAAAGATTTATGTAAAGTTTATCCAAAAACATTATCTACTTGTATTACCAATGGTCGTGCTCCAATAGAGAAAACAACAGCTTTTGAAACTGTTGCCAAGGAGATAGAAGGATATAAAAAGTATGCTGATGCAAAGGTGGTGATTCATATAGCAAGATGTAATACCCAGAAAAATCAAGAATTGTTGATTTCTGGCTTTAATCAGCTTATCGAAGATGGCTATCATGCTACTTTAATTATACTTGGCGGTGGTTTTAAGAGTACATTGGGAGAAAAACTAAAGCAAATGGCTTGTAATGAGGTTCATTTCTTAGGTCCAAAGGAAAATGTTGGTGATTATTTAATGAACTCTGATGTCTTTACGCTGTCAAGCCATTTTGAAGGGATGCCTATTACTTTGTTAGAAGCAATGCTTTGTGGCGTACCTATGGTTTCTACTCCTGTTTGTGGTGCAGTAGATGTTATAGATGGAAAGAATGGAGTGCTGGCGAAAGACTTTACCAAGGAAGAATACGTGAAGGCGCTAGAGTGTGTATTGCAAGACACTGACAGCTATAAGAAATATGCTCAAAAGGCAGCTCTGAATAGTCCTTATACAATTCAAAAATGTGCAGCTAAGTATGTTGAATTTTATAAATATTAATTTTTATGTTGCAGGTTGTTAGTGGAAAGATATCTTATACATTCAATCAGTGTCAACAATGTGGAGCTTGTGTTGCTGTCTGCCCGAAAGGGGCTTTAAGCTTTACTCTTAGGAATGATAGATTAAAGGAGATTGAGGTAGATACAGACAAGTGTATTCTTTGTAAAAGATGCGTTAATGTATGCCCATCTCATCGTAAGCTGCTGGATAACAGCTATGTTGATAGATTTGCAGACAAAAGATATGCTTTGGCGTATCATCTTGACAATGATATTCGGTATCAGTCGTCTTCTGGTGGCGCATGTAAAACTCTGATTATTGAGAGTTTGAAAAATGGTAAAGTTGATGCGGTTTATACATTGAAGCGAATTTCTGACTTTCCTTTTGCTGAAGGTGAATTTTATACGAAAGATAATTTGCCTGATTATGGTACGATTCCTAATTCTGTGTATCATTCTATCACAGCTTGTTCTGAACTAAAAAAAATAAAAAAGGTTCATCGTTTAATGATTGTTGGAACTTCCTGCCAGCTATATGCATTAGAGAAAGCCTCGAAAGGAAAATATGAAGAATTGATAAAGGTCTGTATTTTCTGCAAGCAGCAGAAAACATGGGAAAGTACCAGGTTCTTTGCTAAATTGATGAAAGAAGATATTCAGAGTCACTCGCCTTCTTTTGTTCAATATCGTGGAATGGGATGGCCAGGAAAAGTATGCTTAAACCAAAGTAAAATCCCATATTCATTTGCTTCGCCATTGCCTTTTGGCCGGAGATTATGGACGGTGCCTGGCTGCAATGTATGTGGTGATCCTTTTGGTATGGAAGTTGGGGCAGATTTGTCACTCATGGATCCATGGGGTATAAGAAAACCAAATGATTTGGGCGAGACATTAATAACTATTCATACAGATCAAGGAAAAGAATTACTGGAATCGACAAAACTACTAGGATGTGATTACAAATCCTATTCGGAAATCAGAAATGCTTTGGGACTTGATGATGTGGAGCGAAAAAGACTTTGTGTTCCATATTTTAGAGGAGATAGGGTTTCTGAAAATGTTTCTAAGGCTTGCAAGGCAGAACTTAGACAGCGAAGGATTTTGCAGAAAGTGTTGATGGGTTGCCCAAGTTTACCTATTATATTTTACAGAATATTACATAAAATGTTGCCACACAAACGAGATCAGATATTAAAACTATAATAAAAATGAAGGTAAAAATTATAACTAAGCACGCCCCTTCTAACTATGGGTCTTTGTTGCAGTCAATTGCAACATTGACTGTATTAAAAAGAATGGGGCATGAAGCACAAATTATAGATTATCAGAGACCTGATGAAAGAGGACTGGAGAATACTTTGACCAACATGAAGACTAAGCCTTCCATCATTAATAATCCTGTCAAGAAACTGGCGTATATTTGTCTGCGTTATCCTTTGGAGGCTATGGCTTTTAGTCGCTTTGAAGGAATGCGACATAAGTATCTTGACATGACCCCATTGATAACTTCTCATGAAGAATTGGAAAAATTAGAGGCAGATGTGTTTATGACAGGAAGTGATCAGGTATGGTCTGATGCGGGAGTTGACAAGTATGACTCTGCATTTTTCTTATCTTTTGTAAAGAAGGGGAAAAAGGTAGCTTATGCTGCAAGTTTTGGTAAGACTAAGTTTGATGCTGCAACTGTTGATGCTTACAAAAAAATGCTTTCTTCATATGACGCAATTTCTGTTAGAGAGGATGCTGCTTTAGATTTGATAAAAGGTTGGAATCTAAAAAAATATGAGCTGTTGGAGCAAGTCTTAGATCCGACTTTGTTGTTGAATTCGCAAGAATGGTCAAGCCTTATTAAGAAAAACAGAACAGGAAAGTACGTATTGGTATATCAGATACATAATGATAAAAAACTGAATTTATATGCTAAGAAATTGGCTAAGCATTTAAATATACCTCTGTTGAGAGTAAATCCTCAGTTGCACCAGATTGTTCGAGGTGGAAAGTTCCATTGGTGTCCTGATGTTTCTGACTTTCTCAGCTTGGTAAAGAATGCTACAGTCATAGTTACAGACTCTTTTCATGGTACTTGCTTCTCTATCAACTTTAACAAACAGTTTGTTGAAATCCTTCCAAACACCTCTACTGGTAGTAGGAATCAAAGTATTCTTCGATTGACAGGTCTTCAGGATCGTATCTTGAAAAATGAAAACGATTTTGATATAGCTTTGAAAAAAATAGATTATGCGAAGGTTAATATGATTGTAGAGAAAGAGCGTAGTCATTCTTTGGGCGTAATGAAAAAAATAATAGAATGTTGATGAGATTAATTAGGTTTAAACTGATATTGGTTGCCTTGGTGTTTGCCACTGCTGCTAAGGCTCAGGTTCCAAATTTTGGAACAACAGTAGGTGATCAAAAACTGTATGGGTATTCGGCATTGAAATATCGAGCTAATGTCAATGCATGGGAAACTTACTCCACTTTACAGTATGGTGTCGGAAAGTATTTCCAATTTGGTGCAGATTTAACTACTTCTGCTAATGCTAACTACATAGGCTATATCGCAAGAGGCGGATATAAGTTTTCTGATTATTTTAAATTGGGCGCACAGTTGACTCCATCGTTTGATTTATCGGATAATCATAAGTTTTCATACTTGACATCTGCAGTTTATATGAATGGTAATCTCTCGAAGAATGGTGCTTGGTTTTATGTAACTGATACATGGCTGGAAAATGACAAAGAACATTTGACCTCAGCAAAACAGTGGACTTATATTGGGCATACATTTGGTTTGCCGGGCAACGGAAATAGCATCACTCCTATGGTTGGAGCTATACATTCATGGAAATTTGACCAAGATGTAGATTTGGCAATGGGTTGTTATTATTCTCATAAAAACATCAACCTATATGCTTGGGCAAACGATGTATTGACGAAGCAACCAAGATTTGTAGTGGCGGTTGAATTCTCTTTTAGTAATAAATAAAAAAGTAGATTATGAATTTTAAATCAATCAAAAGAATATTGGGATTCTGCGGTGCTTGTATCGCCTTTTATATTGGAGCAGGTTTTGCTACGATGCAGGAGGTGATGCAGTATGAGGCTTCATACGGTTCCAGATTTTGGGAAGTCATTGCTGTTATAGCTGTGATTTATATCTATACCAATATATCCTTTATCAACAACGGGCATCGTCTTAAATTGAAGAATGGAGGCGATATTTATGAGGCATATTGTGGCAAATACATTGGTAAATTATTTAATTATTTTTCCGCTTTATTTTGCTATATGAGTTTTGTCGTCATGTGTGGTGGTGCAAATTCAACAGCTATTGAACAGTGGAATTTGCCAAATGGTGTGGGAGCATTGCTCTTGACAGTGTTGGTTGTTGCTACAGCTGCATTTGGACTCAAAGGTATCGTAAAGGCATTGGGTGTATTGGGTCCTGTGCTAATTATACTTATTGTACTCGTTGCTGCTATTACTGCATATACAGGCTGGGATCACTTTCCTGCGGGATTGGATGCCGTGGATTCTGGTAAATATGCTATTACGCAAGTTGGTAATGGTAATCCTTTAGCCTCGGGAGCATCTTATGGAGGTTTTGTTATCCTTTGGTTTGCTGCATTTCTGGGAGGTATTGGTGCACGACATAATCCGAAAGAGGTAAATACAGGTATGCTTATGTCGAGTGTGGCAATCTTTGGAGTGGCTGCCGTATGTTGCATTTCATTAATTGCCAATATTGATGATTTGTGGGATGTTGGCGTGCCTGCCTTGGTCTTGGCAAATTCTATTTCTCCGATGTTGGCAGTAGTCTTTGCAATAGTTATTTTTATCGGAATATATACGTCTGCTTGTCCTCTACTTTGGACAGGAATCAGAAAACTTTCGGATGAAGGAACAAAGAAATATAAGTATTTAACTGTTATAGGCGGTATTATTGGCTGTTTGGTAGCATGTTATATTCCTTATAAGCCATTGTTAAACGTACTTTATGGCTTAAATGGCTATCTTGGTTTTGTTTTGGTAGCCTTTATGCTTTATAATGATATAAAACTCATAATCAACAGAAAAAGAAATCATAGTTATGAATAAGATTCAAGGTAAATCGCAAGAAGTAAAAAAACATAAATTCATTGTTTTTGGTGAAGATCATTACAACCCGTTGGGTATTTGTCGCAGTTTAGGCGAGGAAGGAATACCTGTTATCGCCGTTTTAGTAGGAAAAAATCCTTGTTTGATCAATCATTGTAAATATGTCAAGACTTTACATTTGGTCAATACTGAGGATGAAGGTCTTGAGTTGATAATTCGTGAGTATGGTCATGAGGAATTGAAACCTTTCATTTTGGTAGGAACTGACAATGCTGTCAGTTTATTGGATGACAATTATAATCGCTTGAAGGATCATTTCTATTTCTTTAATGCTGGTGAACAAGGGCGTGTAAATCAATTTATGGACAAGAATGTGATTTGCGATGCTGCTGTAGCTTGCGGAATTGATAAACCTAAAGGTGAAACCTTGAAAAGAGGGGAGTTGCCAACAACACTACGCTATCCGATTCTGACCAAGGTTACAAAATCAACCAAAGGTGCTTGGAAAAAGGATATGTTCATTTGCCAGAATGAAGCTGAGTTGAAAGAGGCATATCAGCACATTCAGGCTGATGAAATACTGGCTCAGGAATTTATCGTTAAGAAAAACGAGCTTTGCCTAGATGGATTCAGTATCAATGGTGGAGAAGAAATTTGGATGCCTAATACATCTGAATATTTGAGATTCACCCCAAAGGGATATGGTCAGTATATGCTTATCAAGCCATTTGAAGATGAAGAGGTGAGAAATAAAATCCAGAATGTATTGAAGACCGCTCACTATTCGGGTGTCTTTGAAGTTGAAATCCTGCTGGACAAGAATGATCATCTTTGGTTCTTGGAAGTGAATTTCCGTAATTCAACTTGGAGTTATGCTTATACGAAGGCTGGATTGAATTTGCCTTACCAATGGGCGAAATCAACTGTAGAGGGACATATTGATTATGGAAGTGCACATATTCGTAAGACACCATTTACTGCAATGGCTGAATTCAATGACTTGAAGGATGGAGTAATGACAGGACAGGTAAACATACTTAAATGGATTTATCAGTTCTTGACTTGTGATGTGCATTATACCTATAATAGTAAGGATAAGAAGCCTTTCTTCTATGCTATTTGGGGAATGATTAAAAAGAGAATTGTAAAATAAGGAAACGATGTCTTTGATTAAAAATATATATTTATCGCTTATCAACTGGAGATGGGAACTCGGAATATCTGAGGACTCCCTCTCTGAATTTGTAGAGAAAGGCAAAGAACTTCATTTTCATTGGGTGAAATTACCTTTCAAGGGTAGATGGTTTGCCGATCCTTTCATCCTTGATTATAATGAGGATGAAATTATCATATTGGTAGAGGAATATTCTGATAATATAAAGAAGGGACGTATAGGTAAAGTTGTTGTAGATAGAAAGGCTTTTACATTCAAAAGCTGGAAACTGTTGTTGGAATTACCTACACATCTGAGTTTTCCTGCTATTATTCGAAGAAATGGAAAGGTGTATATTTATCCGGAGAATAGTGCCAGCGGAGGCCTTCACATCTATGAGTACAATCCAAAGGATGATAGTTTGCGTAAAATCCAGACTTTGTTAGATAAGCCTGTGACGGATTCTTTATATACTGAACTGTTTGGAGAAAAGCAATTGTTCTGTACTGAAGTTCCGAATGAGAATGGAAATGTATTGCAGCAGTATTCTTGGGATGAAAACAAGAATATGTTTGTTCATCAGCAAGATGTATGTTTTCACGAAAATATTGGTAGAAGGGCAGGTGAATTCTTTGAATTGAATGGACATGTATATAGTCCTGCGCAAGAAAGCAATGTGGAGTATGGAAGAGGCATGGTGATTCAGGAGTTTACTAAAAGTAACGATGGAGAATGGAAGGTTTCCGAGGTGAATAGAATCTACTCTCCTCATCCAACGTTAAAGTTGGGATTCCATACATTTAATCATTACAAAGGGTTAACTATTGTTGATGTGAAAGGATTCAATCATCCTTTGATAGGAAAAATTCTGAAAGGCATAAGACATATATTTTAATAGGATTTTGTATGATTAGAGTATTAGAATGTGTAGCGAATATGGATCGCTCTGGAGCAGAAACGATGCTCTTGAATTATTATAGGCATTTTGACAAGAATAAGGTGCAGTTGGATTTCCTATGTAGCAAGAAAAAGCCTGGAGCATATGATGGCGAAATTAAGTCTATGGGAAGTAGATTGTTTTATGCACCAAGTATGAATCCTTTGAAGTTCTTTGCATACGTAAGAAAGATGAAAGCCTTGTATAAAGAACATCCAGAATGGAAAATTGTTCATTCGCATACGAGTGCTCTTGGCTGGTATCCTTTGTTTGCTGCTAAATGTGCTGGCGTTCCTGTTAGAATCGTGCACATGCATAATTCTAGAATTCCAATGGATAAGAAATGGCCTATCCGTCAGTTCTGTAAGTCGCAGTTGAGAAACGTTGCTAATCATCTTTGGGGATGTGGTATTGCTGCCAATACTTTTTATTATGGTGAGAAAAGCGTGAAGAATGGTGAAGCTGTTGTGATTAATAATGCTATTGAGTTGGATAAATTTCGTTTTAATTCTGTTGTGAGAAATCGAATTCGAAAAGATTTCGGCTTGGAAGGTAAGATTGTTATTGGTCATATCGGTCGATTCATTGCCCTCAAAAACCAAAGTCTTTTAGTTGATATTCTTGCAGAACTGAAGAAAGAAAATAATCAATACTGTTTAGCTTTGCTCGGCGATGGACCTATGATGGATGAAATCAGAGAAAAAGCCAGAAATCTCGGATTAGAAAAAGATATAGTGATGCCTGGCAATATTGGAAATGCCAATGAGTGGTATCAGGCTTTCGATATATTTATGTTGCCATCTACTACCGAGGGGTTACCTGTGGTTGGAGTAGAAGCACAGGCAGCTGATTTGCCTTGTATCTTTTCTGCCAATATTACGAAGGAGATTGGGCTTCTTTCTTCTTCAAAATACCTGAGTCTTGAAGAACCTGTTTCTGTATGGGCCAAGACTGTATCTTCTCTTATCGCTTCTCATCACGAGCGTATGGATAGAAGTGAGGATATTCGCAAGGCTGGATATGACATTGAGATAGAAGCCAAGAAATTACAAGACATGTATATAGAATTAGAGAAACAGATATGACAGTAAAAAAGAAAATATTATGGTTAAGTATCGTTCAGGGACTTGCTATGTTGATGGTTGTACTAGATCATGACAACCTTTGGAAGGTACTTTATGGACATTCAGATGCAATTGGGCATTTTGTGCGCTCGTTTCACATGGCTTTGTTTATGTTTGTATCTGGTGGCTTATTTTACATGACGCGAATAAAAAAAGAGTGGAAAACAAAAGAAGTATATAAAGATAAGGTGTTGAGGTTAATGCTTCCTTATGCTGCTTTTACAACCGTATGCTTTTTCTTGAAAGCGTCTTTTTCTTCTTATATGAAGCGAGGAATAGGATTTAATATGCATGATTTTATATATTCTTATTTGTGTCCTGGAGAAGGACCTTTAAAGGAAATGTGGTTTTTGGCTACATTATTTACACTCATGCTTTTGTATCCTATTTACAAGGTCTTGATGAAAAAAGTGGGGGGGCAAATTTTACTATTTAGTGCATTCTTATTAATTTACGTAATCAAACTATTTTCAGATTGTGGTCCTTGGTTTAATATAAATGAGTTTTATCTTTTTGGAATATGGTTTGTTAGTGGCATGATCTTCTTTAAAAATAAATGGGAAGCCTATCTTGGTAAATCTTGGTGTTGTGGCTTGTTGTTCATTTTATTAATGGGTATTCATGTTATCTGGGACAATTTGTTGTTTATTATGCCGTGTTTAGGTATTTTATGGGCAATTTCTTTTAGCTTGTTGATGGAGAAATATGTTCCATCACTTTTTTCTTCTTTCAGAAATTATACATTTCAAATTTATCTGATGGGTCTTTTTGGTCAGATGTTTATTGAATTATTTATCTGGAAGCGTATTGCTAACATTTACCTATTCCCGATTTTTTATGTATTAAGCATATTGGTAGGCTTGTACATTCCTGTCTTGATTTCGAAAAGAATAGAAAAAATGGGTAACAAGTATCTGAATATGGTATTTGGTTTAAAATGATATTTTGTATGAAAATTGCTATTATAGGACATAAAAGAATTCCTTCAAATGAAGGTGGTATTGAAAAAGGCGTAGAACAGCATGCTTATCGTATGGTGCAAAGAGGGCATCAGGTAACGGCTTATAACCGTGGTGGCCATAATATTTATGGTAAGGAATATGATAAGCAAAAGCTAAAGGAATACCGTGGCATTAAGATTGTGACTATTCCTACATTAAAAGGTGCCGCAGAAGTTCCTGTCTATTCTTTTTTGGCCACGCTTCATTGTATTTTTCATCGTCCTGATGTAATTAGTTTCAGAGCCTCTGGTCCATGTTGTATGATACCATTGGCTAAGTTGTTTGGTATTCGAGTTGTAGCCTCTTTACACGGCATAGACTCGCAACGTGACAAATGGGGCAAGTTTGCTTCCTGGTATTTGAGAATGGGAGAGAAGTTTGCTGCTAAGTTTGCTGATGTTTGTTTGGTCCTTTCAAAAAACATGAAAGAATATATCGATAAAAAATATCATGTAAATTCTATTCTTTTTGCAAATGGAGTAGATGAGCCACAAAAGTTAGCTCCACAAATTATAAAGGATAAATGGGGGCTAGAGAAAGATGGTTATATTTTGTCGCTTGGTCGTATCGTCCCGGAGAAAGGACTTCACTATTTGATCCCTGCTTTTAAAAAGTGTAAAACGGATAAAAAGTTGATTATTGCAGGTGGCTCTAATTCAAACAAAGACTATTATGAGTCTTTGCAAGAAATGGCGAAGGATGATAATCGTATCATATTTACAGGATTTGTGACAGGACAGGTTATTACTGAATTATATAGCAATGCTTATATTTTCGCAATTCCAAGTAATTTGGAGGGTATGGCAAATGCTTTACTTGAGGCGATGAGTTATGGTAATTGTTGCTTAATCAGTGATATTCCTGAAAATACAGAAGTTGTAAATGATAAGGCTGTTTGGCATAAGAAGGGATCAGAGAGTGATATTTATGCTAAATTAAAGAATTTGTTAGATCATCCTGAAATTGTAGCTAAGTTTAAGTCTGAAGCTGCTCCTTATATTTTAAGTAGATATAGTTGGGATCGTGTAGTTGACCAAATGCTTGAAATTTATGGTGGTAATGTCGTAGAGTACGAAGAGATTCTTAGACGATATGAACAAAAAACATAATATTTCGAGTATTAATATACTTAATATCAAAATACAGAATATTACATCTTCATATCTTCTTGAAAGTCTCGATGAAGGAGTGTTGTTTACTCCTAATGTAGATCATCTGGTAAAATTGCAAAAAGATAAGAATTTCTATGATTGTTATCAGAAGGCAGAATGGGTGATTTGTGATAGTAGAATACTCTTTTTTTTCTCTCATTTTCTCCCAAGATCTCTAAAAACTTCAATTTCTGGTTCCAGCTTCTTCTCTTCTTATTATATGTATCATAAGGATGATGCAGACTGCAAGATCTTCTTGCTTGGTGCCAAGGAGGGTATTGCAGTCAAGGCAATGGAACGTATTAATGAGAAGGTTGGTCGCCAGATGGTGGTAGGCGCTCATTCTCCTTCCTTTGGCTTCGAGAAGCATGAGGATGAATGTGAGGAGTTGGTTCGCATCGTAAACGAGAGTGGTGCAAATGTTCTGCTCGTTGGTGTGGGTGCGCCTAAGCAGGAGAAGTGGATTATGAAGTATCGTGATAAGATGCCGAAAGTAAAGGTATTCATGGCTCTGGGTGCTACCATTGACTTCGAAGCTGGAACATTGAAACGTGCGCCTAAGATTTGGCAGAAAATCGGCATGGAATGGTTGTATCGTTGCATGAAGGAACCAAAGCGCCTCTTCAAGCGTTACTTCGTGGATGACATGCAGTTCTTCTATTACTTCGGTAAGCAGCTCTTGGGAATATACAAGGATCCTTTCCGAAAAAAGTAGGATTACTTTCTTCGGAAGAACTTACATAGCAAGGCTATCGGAAGGAGGATGATAGCTGCTATGTAGGATAATATGATACGTATGGCTTGTTTCATGCGTGCAAAAGTACAACTTTATGTTGAAACAACAAAAGATTTTCTTTGATTTCTTGCGATTCTGTATTGGTTCTGCCAAGGAAATACCTGATTCCTTGAAGGAGGCGGATTGGAAGGAGCTGTATTGTATTGCTCAGAAGCAGGCTTTGCTTGGTGTACTGTTTTATGGTATCCAGCAGTTGCCAAAGGAGTTGGCACCAGAGCAAAAGCTGCTGATGCAATGGATGGCAATGGCGGAAATGATTCGGAAGCAGAACATCAAACTATTTCAGGATTCCGTGAAGGTTTGCCAGAACTTCGAGAACGAGGGCTTTGCTAACTGCATCTTGAAGGGGCAGGGGAATGCGTTGCTTTATCCTGACCCTTATATGCGTACTCCCGGAGACATCGATATCTATCTTTCGGGTGGTCGCAAGAAAATCATGAAGTATGTGGATCAAGTGTGCCCGAATCAGGTGATGCGGTATCATCATGTGGATTTTCCTGTGATGAAGACAGCGATAGAGGTGCATTTCACTCCTTCGTATATGTTCTGTCCGATTCATAATCGGAGAATGCAGAAGTGGTTTGAGGAGGTAATGGGTGAACAGTGTAAGCATCGGGCTTCATTGCCCGATGGGTATGGGAAGATTCATGTGCCAAAGGTTTCATTCAACGTTATCTATATCCTTTCTCATCTGTATCGGCATATCTTTACAGAGGGAATCGGATTGAGGCAGCTTCTGGATTACTACTATGTGCTCAGTGCTGAGTTTTTCGAATCACCCCGTCCCTCTTTAGCCAAAGAGGGCTCCACTTTCTCCCCAAGCCCCTCTTCCTCAGGAAGCGGGGATGTAACCGCCCTCCGGTGCTCAGAACCGCTACGCTATAAGGATGGCGGACCATCAAAGGTCTCGCCAGGTTGTGCGGGCTGGGACCGCCTGGATGCCATAGGGGATACGACTTCGGCTTGTTCTTTGGATGCCGGCTCTTCTCCTTTCTCTGTCTGTTCTTCTGTTGCTTTAGATGTGGTGCAGAGGGAATTGAAGCATTTGGGATTATGGAAGTTTGCCCAGGCTGTGATGTTCGTGATGAAGGAGGTATTCGGGCTATCAGAAGATAGGATGATTGCGCCGATGGATGAAAAGGAAGGTAGGTTTCTGCTTGATGAAATCATGAGAGGAGGAAACTTCGGACAATATGATGATAGGATGGGAAGCAAGGTAGGTGAAAGTAAGATTCATCGTTACTTCAGAATGAATCTCAGGAATCTCAGATTCGTGAAGCATTATCCTGCTGAGGCTTTGAGTGAACCATTGTTCAGAACGTGGTTTGCAGTGTGGAAGAAGATTCATGGAATAGAATAATTCTCACCAAGCCTCTCTTCAATAGTCTTTACGACCCCTTCAGTTCCCCTTGTAGGGGACAGAAACCCTCAGGGACGAGAGGATGTAACCGCCCTTAGTGCTGAGCTTTTCGAATCACCCCGTCCCTCTTTAGCCAAAGAGGGCTCCACCTCTCACCCAAGCCCTCTCTCCTCAGAAGAGAGGGATGTAACCGCCCTCCGGTGCTCAGAACCGCTACGCTATAATGTTGGCGGACCATCAAAGGTCTCGCCAGGTTGTGCGGGCTGGGACCGCCTGGAGAGTTTAAAAGGTAAAAGGGTAAAAAAGTAAAAAGGTAAAAGAAATCTGCGGAACGATCATGTCAGAGCGAAATGAGAATAGGAGAGACTATTTTTGCGTAATTGGCTGATGAGTTGCAGAATTATTGCTTTTTTCTTGGTGGTTTCGGGGAAAAAGTGTACTTTTGTGGCAGAATTAAACGTTTTAAAGGAGAAAATTATGAAACAGATATTAGTAACGGTAGATACGAACCAGCCTCTGCAAAACATTC
>ERZ1026866.456-NODE-456-length-24655-cov-6.014146_pt1 | contig 24655 bp, 29 predicted proteins | sample MGYA00380163_ERZ1026866 | MGnify/ENA primary metagenome ERZ1026866 (study PRJEB33269, sample SAMEA4719799) | human gut metagenome | biome: human-associated habitat; feature: organic feature; material: feces | place: Cameroon | collected 2013-10 ...
GCGCCGGACGAGAAAGGAATCCGATGGAATCGACTGATGTACTGGTAATTGGATCGGGCATTGCAGGCCTTTGCGCCGGCATCGAGGCGGCACGCGCGGGCGCGACCGTCACTGTGGCAAGCGCCGGCAAGACCATGAGCGGATCGAGCTTCTTCCCGGGCACCTGGGGCCTCGGCCTTATCGGACCCGTCGATGCGAAAGACGAGCAGGATCTCATCGACACCATCCAGGCCGTCGGTGGTGGTGTCGATGACCCCGAGCTCGTCCAGACCTTTGTCCACGGCATTCCTCAGGCGATTCAGTGGCTCGAGGAAGACCTGGGCGTTGAACTCCAGCGTCCGCAAAGTGCCGAGAGCGCCCAGCAAAAGCAGTTTATCCCCTGCTTTGACCACAAGACGCGTATGTGGCGCGGTCTGACCCGCAAGACCCTTGAGGACGCGTGTACGGCCCAGATCGAGTCGCTCGGCATTCGTCTGCTCCCCCACCATGAGCTTATCGACCTTGTTGAGGACACAACTGGCAGAATCACCGGAGCTGTGCTCTACGACCGCACCGAGGAGCGCCTCGCGTCCATTGACGCCAAGGCAACCATCATTGCCGCCGGTGGCACGGGCGGGCTGTTCGAGCGCAGCCTCACTTCGGCAGACGTGCTCAGCTCCTCGCAGGCCATCGCCCTTGCGCACGGCGCCTCCCTTACTAATATAGAGTTCATGCAGATGATGCCCGGTTTCATTGAGCCCAAGCGCAACCTTGTCTTTAACGAGAAGACCTGGCGCTACGTCAAGTTCGACCAGCCGGTCGATATCGACGACGATAAACTCAAGGATCTGCTCGAGCAGCGCTCCGGATATGGTCCCTTCACGTCACGCTTGGCCTCCCGCGCTATCGATCTCGTCATCGACCAGGCAGGTCCCGAAGGCCTGGCACTCCACTACGACTTCCCCCGCGAGGACGTCCCCGAGTTTGTGCAGACCTTTGCCACCTGGCTGCAAGACGAGCATGGTATCGCGCCGAGCGACGAGATGCGCGTGGCGATGTATGCCCACGCCGCCAACGGCGGTATCAAGATCGACAAGACCGCGTACACGGGCGTTGAGGGACTCTATGCTTGCGGCGAGGCGACAGGCGGCATGCACGGCGCCGACCGCATCGGCGGCCTGTCAAGCGCCAACGGCATCGTCTTTGGGCGCATCGCTGGCGCATCGGCAGCCCTTGCAGCGCAGAAAGAGCCAGAGGCAGCTCTGAAGGCGGATATCGCCCTCCCCCAGCACGGCATTGCCACAACAGATGCCGAACGCCTGACGCACGGCCTCAAATACACGATGAGCACCTATTGCATGATCAACCGCACAGAGACGGGCCTATCCGAGGCACTACACAAGCTTGAGGGCTTGAAGACGGAGGCAACGACCTTGAGCACGCAGAAAGTCCTGGACAGCGAAGTCGCAGCCCTCGCCCGCCTGCAATCGCAAATTAAGCTGGCAACCGAGATGGTCAAAGCCATGCGCAGACGGACCGAAAGTATGGGTTCGCACTATCGAGCGGACTAATTCGATTTTCACTTTGAGTTTGATCACAATTTCTCAACATACATCGAGCCCCGAAAGCAGGATTCCCCTAAGGAGAACACGCTTACGGGGCTTTAGCCGTGTTTTCCCTAAGGGAATCACAGTGCAGATAGCTCAGCTCCGCGCCCTTTCGGGTTCGACCCCATGCGTGGTCAACAAAAAAGACGGCCAACTTACGCTGACCGTCTTAACATGCTTTGGTGGGCCGTCAGGGGGTCAGCCTGCTTCGCAGGCGGCCGCTGCGGCGCTAGAGCGCCTTGCGCGCTGCGCTGGTAAATGCTTACGCATTTCCTCAGCTCCGCGCCCTTTCGGGTTCGACCCCATGCGCGGTTAACAAAAAAGCGACCAGCCGAAGCCAGTCGCTTTAACATGCTTTGGTGGGCCGTCAGGGGGTCGAACCCTGGACCTTGGGATTAAGAGTCTTGAATGTGACTTTTTGGCACGTGCTGTACCAGTAAAGTTACAGGTAACGATGCTCTCACTCGCTCCTAACTAGCTGAAACTGCATTGGAGAACGGTTATTAACGGATATACGGCTATGCATAAACCCCTCCCCGGCAGTACCGGGGAGGGGTTTGGTCATCTATGGACGATTAACGCTCACGATGCAGAGTGCGACGGTCATGAGGGCACCGCCAGACAATGCTCCGAGCACAAAAGTCAGCGCGATCATCGCCTCTCCTAAGCCCTCTGGGCGTACACGGCGCCCGAGGTGGTGCCAACGGCAATCCAGCGCGTGTGTCCGGAGTAACTCGTGTAGCGGCCCCATACATATCCTCCGGCGGTCACGAACGTGCCGTCGAGGTTGACGGTCTGGCCACTGTGATAGCTGGCGACAACGCCGTAGCCGGTGCCAGCGCCCGAGCGCACGTTGAGCGTGCCCACCACGACACGGTAGCGGCCAGCCGAGCGACCGGCAGACCCCGTGGATGCTTGGGACGTGGTTGCGGTACCGGCGCGAACCAAGTAGTCGTTAGGATCGTAGCCGCCAGTGGGCTTGCCCACGGCAACGTAGCGGGTGCAACCGCTGTAACTCGTATAACGACCCCAAACATAACCGTTGGAGATGCAATACCAGTTATCGAGATTGACGGTCTGACCGTAGCCATAGGATGCCACGACCGCGCCGTACAAAGACGGCGTGGAGCGGACGTTAAGGCTGGAGACGGTGCAGCGGTAGGTGCCGCCAAAGCTCGAATCATTGGTGGAAGTGGAAGAAGACGCCAAGGTTCCTCCATTGCCGTCAGTCGGCGCGATGGGCGCAACATAGCCGGAACCGAGGTAGGCGGCGACCGCCTGCTTGAACTCGGCCCAAGTCTTGCCGTACTGGCGGAAATATCCGTTCGGATCGGTATGGTCGGAGCCACCCCAGCGCTGTGCTGCTTCGTAATGGGACAGCAGGCGCGAGGTATCCCAGCCGTGAGCACGCAGCTCGTCACCCGCCCATTTCACGGCTTCGTTCCACTGCTTGGCGAAATCTGCGGCGTTGGTGGCGTGCGCCAGCTCGATACCGATTGTGGCGTAGTTTCCATTGCCAACGTGCCAGCACAGGCGGTTCTCCGGCACGGTGTTGTACACAGTGGAGCCGTCCAGCTCCATCACATGATGGACGGCGTAGGTATCATCGCGGCCCCACAAGAGCGTGTGATTGTACGCGCTCGCGCCCGGATTCGCAGTCTCGTGGATTACGAGGTAGGACGCATTGAGATAGCCGTGGCCGCTAGATACGTACTTGTTGACGCTCTGGTAGGCTTCTGCGCCGCACGGGGCGGCGAGGGCCGCAACAAGGGCGAGAACGACGGCAAAGATGCTACGAAGCGGCAGCTTGCGCTTAGCCTCGGCGTTAGTCTCCGTCATGATCGTCTCCCGCCTTGAGTCGCGCAGCGTCCACGGCCTGCTCGGCCGCGGCATAGATGGCCGCGCTCGCGACCCCGCACACCGTGCCGATGGCGGCGACGGTCTGGTTGTCCGTGGCGATGCCGGCAACGCTGGTCGCGACAGAGCCCAGGAAGGCGGCCGTGCACAGCCAGAACTTTCTGCTCGTCAGCTTTCGGGCGATCTCGTCTTTGGTCATTGCTATTCCCCTATCTGTTCGTCTCTTTGTCGTATAGAAGGTCTACGCGGTCCTTGATGTGGCTGACCTGGTCGGCCATCCCCTGACTGCGCGCCTGACTGTGCACGAGGTCGTTGTGGAGCACGTCGTTGGAAGCGACAACCGACTCCATCAATGTCTTCATCGCCTCCATGAGCGCGTTTGAACGCTCCATCTGCACGGCGATTCGCCCCTCCATCTGGGAGCGCTCGCGGTCGCGCTGCGCGCGCTCGTCGACCTCGGCCTGTTTACGCTCTTCTCGCTTGATATCGAGGCTGGCTTTGCGTTCATTCTGCAGCTTGTACTCTGAGAGAAATTGAGTGCCGAAATGGAAGGCGATGAGGGCCAACGCCGCGACACCAAGCCAGCCTGGCCCATACGGCGCGAAGAGCTTAAGCACTTCCATGCGCTAGTCCTCCTTGGCCGCCAGGATGGCGTCATACTCATCCTTCGTGATCCAGCCTTTCTTGAACGCCCTGTCGACGGCGGCACGCGGCCAGCGGTCTCCGACGTAGTAGCGCTTGACCTTCTCGGCGTACTCACTCATGCGGAGCCTCCAATCGTCCCTCTTCCTCGGCATTTGACGGCAGCTCAATGTCAGCCATGAGGGACAGATAGTCGATCATGGCCGCATCGTCCTCGTGGGCCGCCGCCATGCGCTCGAGCTCGCGCTTGAGCGCCGGGTCGGCGACCCTGGTTACCAAAAGGTCCATCAGGCCCTCCAAAGTTCCTTATAGAATTTCTCGAATTTGACGACTTGCTTTCGCGCGACGTGCCGTCCGGTCAGCTCCTTGAGGTAGGACTCGTAAACCTCGTCCACGGCCTCCCTGGACATCCGGCCCTCGCCGACGGCGCGTCTCATGCGCCGCAGTCGTCTCGTGTGCTCACGCCACTTCTCGGACTTGAGCCTCACGACCACCTTCCCGCTCTCCGTGAGCCGGTAGGTATACCCGAGCCATGGAATCGGCTCGGTGAGCGGCTGTATCCGGCTCTTCTTGACGTTGAGCGCGTACCCGAGTGAGCCAAGGTAGTCCGCAATCGACTCCATGGCGCACCTGAGGTACTCGAGGTCGCTGTCGACCACGTAGAAGTCGTCCATGTACCGGCCGTAGGCCACCGCGCGGAGGTCCTGCTTGATGTAATGGTCCATCCCGTCGAGGTCGCAGATCCCGGCCACTTGCATGAGCTCGCTGCCTGCCTCGTAGCCGCGCGGCCCGAAGCCGTCTCCGTCGTCATGCGCGGCGCGGGCGCGCTGCGCATCGAGAGACGCCTCGACGTAGGCGTATACTTCCGGGGGAAGCCTTGACCTGAAGACCTCCTTGGCGAGCTCGTGTGGCTTGTTTGGGTAGTATCCGGCGACGTCGAGGAGCATGACCCCTCCGTTGACGCCGTGCCGATGCCAGTGGCGCCTGAGGTCGCGCACGAGAAGGTCACGAGATCGGTCGGTCCCCATCCTCTTGCGGCACGCGCAGTTGGAGGGAATGAGAGATCTCGTCATGTCCTCGTAGACGACGTTGTCGATAAGGGACCGCTGGAAGACGCGGTCCTCGAATGTGGGCGCCGAGCAGTCACGCCTCTTGGGGCGGCTGAGCTCGAAGTGGTGGGGCTCGGGAAAGTCGTACTCCCCCGACAGCAGCCTCATCGAGAGGTCGCTGCACCGCTTCTGCCTGTTGAGCGCCCACGAGGTGACGCTCGGCTTCCACATCTTGCCCCGCGCGCACCTGCCCGCGGCCTCCCTGAGGCCCTCGGGCGATAGTGCGTACGCGAGGCGCGCGTCGCTGATAGGTTCCATAGCCGCGATGCGGCCGGTGCCGTCGGCGCGCCCTGTTTCCCGGGTCTCTCCCGGCGGGTCTTCGGTTCCCTGCCACGGCTTATCCTGCGGGCAACGGTTCATGCGTCCGCGCTCCCTCCGCGTGCCGTATCAGTCTGGGGACCGCGCGATTCCCGTTGGCGGCGCCTGTGTTGCTGACGTTGCCATCCGAGTTCACGATGCCGGTGTTGTTCGCGTTGGCGGCGTTGCGGTTCGCCGAGCGCTCCCACCGGTTCACGGCCACTTACAACCTGGACCCGGGACCTATCGATCCGTATCTCTTGCGGTCCGATTCGATCCACTTGCGCGCGAGCTCCTGAGTCTCGACCACGTGGCCCGCCCAGGTGCTCACCTTGCGCCCATCGAGGCGCTTCTCCTTGCTGCCGTCCTCGCGCTTCCCACCGAAGACCTTCTCGCACATGTCAATCTCGAAGAGGAGCTCCTTGAGGCAGAGCATCCCCTGGCGCTGGTACTGCTTGCGCTGCTCCCATGCCGCCGGATCGCGCTCCGTCATGTCGACGTTGTTGGCGAGCCAGAGGTAGCGGGCGGCTGACCATGCGAGATCGACTACCTGCTTGGTGACGCCATCGAAGCGCCCCGGGAAGACCCTCTTGTTGGAGCAGATCTCGAGCGTGTAGCACGCCATGTCCTTTGCCTTCTCGAAGGCCCGGAGTTTGTTCTTGCGGCGTTTGCCCTTGGGGACGGACACGGTGCCTCCTGATGACCGCCGGCGCAGGTGTGCGCCGGCGATTGGGTTGGATTAGACGATTGGCAGGCTGGGGACCGCGCGAAGCCCGTGGGCGGCGCCTGTGCTGCTGACGCCGCCATCCGAGTACACGATGCCGGTGCTGCTCGCGTAGGCGGCGTTGCGGTTCGCCGAGCGCTCCCACCGGCCCACGGCCACTGTCGGGTTGGCGAGGTCATAGGTGATGAGCTCCGGGTACTTGACCCAGCCTGGGTACGGCGACGTGCGGCCGTGGGCCGCTGCGATCGCCTTGCAGTAGTCGAGGGGCACGCCCTCAGCGGCGAACCCATCGCCCGTGGCCCCGAGATAGTTGGCGAAGTAGTGCTGGCGCGCGGAGAGGATGAAGGCCCGGTCGAAGCCCTCGAAGATGTCGCCGCCGTCGATCTGGTGACGCTGGGTCTTGACCGAGATCGCCCCAAGCACGGCACGCAGGTCGGCGGGGATGCAGGCGAGGAACCCTGGTTTCCCAGCGAGGGCATGCGGTCGGTCCCAAGCGGTCTCCTGGACGTTCCAATCGCTCGTCTCGGAGGTGAGCCAGGCGCGCAGGCCGCTCGTGGCATAATCGCCGCTGCCCTCGCAGGCGCGCTCCAGGTTGTTGAACGGGCCGTTTATGGCCTCGCTGACCTTGCCGAGCGACCTTCCGGCGGCGCCCTCGGAGAGCGTCACGGTCTCGATGACCACGTCGGTGAACTTGTCGTAGACCGTGAGGGACGTGGCCTTGGCGCCGTAGGAGGCGTTCCAGACGGCCTGGCAGCCCGCGGGCCACTCCTTGGCCGAGGTGAAGTGGACCGTGGTGGTCCCCTTTGCGCCCGCGACGCCCGTGCCCCAAACGTAGTTGACCTCGATGTCGAAGCAGTACGTGCCGGGTTCAAGGTTCTCGTCCGGGGAGAAGACGGCCTCTTTGCTGTCGAAGGGCACGGCCATGGGCAGTGCGTTGTGGGCGACGAGGAAGAGGGCGGGCACCTGCGACCCGTCCGCGAGCGTGACGAGCGGATGGTCGTCGTCACTGCCGTCCATGTGGTGGCCGACGTCATAGGCGATGGGGTACTCTCGCCCCTCCCAGGTGAACGTGGAGTTCACCTGGTCGCCGATGCGCAGCACGTCTGCCGCTCGCCCCATGCGGATCATCGCGCGGAGCTGCGGCGGCGAGATGCCCAGCGTGGCCACGCTAACGGCCTCGGCGGCGGCGTTGGCCTTGCGCGCGGCCTCGATGGCGGACGAGGTGGCCTCGTCCGCGTTGCCCGCGGCGGTGTTGGCCAGTACGGTCGCCTCGTCCGCGAGCTCCTTGGCCTTATTTGCGGCCTCGGCCGCCTTCTTCGCCTCGGCGGTCTGGTCCTCGGCCGCCTTCTTCGCCTTGGCGAACTCGCTCTCGCGCGTCTCCTCGTTAGAGACGCGCGTCGCCTCGCCCGTCTTGCGCTGCTCCTCGTTCGCCTCGACTGCGGCCTTGGCCTCGTTCGCGGCCTTTGCGGCGGCGTCGGCCTTAATTCGCGAGGTTTCCAGTGCCGCCTCGTTCTCGTACTTAAACGGAAAGTCCTTGACTGACCCGTCCTTCAGGGTGACGGTAATGCCGTCGATGTACTCGCCCTCGGACACCTTTACCTCGGCCAGGGTGCCGCCGGTGCTCTCGTCTGCCACTAGGCATCATCCTTCCTTGATTTGACCGGGCCCACCAGCAGGCGGTGGGCCTCGGCGTCCACACTCCACTCGGCGATGCCGTAGCCTTCGATCTCGCCGAGGACCGCGCGGGCGTCGTCGACGGTCTGCGCGATCTGCGCCTTGAGCTCCTTGGCCTCGAGCACGAGCGCCTGCAGGTCGCTCACGGTCGGGTCGCTGGGCAGCTGGCCGACCTCCAGCGACGGGCGCACGTGGAATGGCCACGGCATGCGCACCGACTTGAGCACGTCGGTGCCGCGTCGGCCCTCGATGCCGACCTCGACCTCGCCGGTCTCCTTGAGTACCTCCCAGGGCACGGGCCAGACCCCGCCGGACTTCGCCGGCGTGTAGCTGTCTGATGCCGTCGCGAACGTCACTGTGACCTCGAGCCCGGTCCATTCCCGGTCGAGGTCGAGGCCGACCGCGTCGACGCCCTGCGTGCCCTGGACCAGCTCGAGGTCATCGCACGATACGGTGCGGTCTCGCACCTTGATCTTGTGTACCTTCATGTCCCTCCTTTACGCGAGGATTCCGATCGCGGTCCAGACCGGCGGTGAGCCGATGAGCACCGCCCTCTGCCCCACCTTGGCGCCCGAGCAGGCCGTGGTCATGCGCACGCCCTCGGCGACGCCGCCGCGCACGAGCACCGACAGCGAGCTGCCGGTGACGGCCGTGACGTAGCCGTAGGCGATCTGCACCGATGCCCTGTCGGGCGGGGTGATCGACTCCAGGAGGTCTGATGCCATGCTCATGCTGCTCTCCTCTCGAACTTTCTCATCTCGATATCCATCGGGCAGGCAGCCTCGAACTTGAGCGTCTGCGTCCTGATGCAGGTGTGGTCGGCGTCGATGTCGGCGCTCGCCAGGCGGAGGTTGCCCGCGTCGTAGACCGAAACGGGGTCGTATGTGCAGGTGCAGTTAACCCTCTGGATGACGGACCGCCCTTCCCTGAGCAGCTCGTCGGCCTTGGCGTCGGCGGCGGCCTGGATGGCGTCATGGGGCCACGGTGTGGCCGTGGAGCCCTCCTCAACCTTCTCGGCGACCACGACGGCCTCCCCGCCGGACTCCAGGTACACGTAGCCGGCCGAGACGTCGCTGTAGTTGTCCGCGGGCGTCTCGGTGGCGACGAAATGCTGCCATTCGCCGGTAAGCGTCTCGTAATGCAGGTGCGGGCCCGCCGACAGGGACGGCACCCACCATGCCTGCAGGCTCACGCGGGCGCCCTTCGTCCCCTTGATCCACAGGCTCTGGGTGATCGGCACGCCCTTCTTGAGCGAGCCGACCCTGTCCTGGCAGAAGCCGATGCGCCCGCCGTCGCTCGCGACCCTGAGGCCGAAGAACACGGCGGTCTGCGGGGAGTCCGGCACGTACGCGGTAGAGATGGAGCCGTGGCTGTCACTCTGGCGGTAGGTCCCGCTCTCCTTGGTTCCCGAGCCGACCTGCATCTCCGCGGCTCCGGAGAGGATGTTCGAGTCCTCCGTGACGCTCGTTGGCAGGTCGGACAGGTCGTAGCGGGCGGTCACGCGGCGACCGGTGCTCACGGTGGAGTACGGGCTGTCGGGGTCGTCGTCGACCGCCGTGCCTCGCACGGAGATGTCCTGGGATGAGAAGTCGACGTGGATGACGTTGGCCACGTCGAAGGTGTCGCGCTCGCGGTCGAGCTTGAGCGTCACGCGGCAGTCGGGGCCCTCGACGTAGTCGAAGGAGATAGGCCTTTGGTCCGGCTCCACGTAGCGGCGGAACAGCACGCGGCCGTACGGATCGGTGTGCGCCGCAAGGAAGCCGGCGGCTTCGAGCAGGCGGTTGACGGCGGCGAGCTTGGAGTCCGCGCGGTCCTCGTCGGACGACGTGGTCGAGATGCCGAACACCCATGTCGACGTGAGCACGGCATCACTCTCGTCAGCGACGACCTCGAGCCCGCAGCTCTCGGCGATCTTCCTGGCGGCGTCGACCATGTTGGTCCCAGCAGGGATCACGTAGGGGCCGTCGAAATCGTCCTTGGCGAGCGCCCTGAGCCTGCCGTAGATGTCGGCGGCGCCGGTGGTGACCGCACCGTCCGCGCTCGCCTTTGGGGTGGAGACGTAGAAGGTTCCGAGCGTCGCCGTGCGGCTCTCGCCAGTCCATAGGGACGAAGCCTCGAGGTACACGCGCAGGAGGTCGGTGCCCAAGTCGAGCTCCCCGACATAGTCGATGCTCCCCTGTTCGAAGATGGCCGTGTCTTGGTTGCGCTCCACGCTTCCGCCGGTGATGTTGCCGAGCTCGGAGCCCTCGAGGCCGGTGGAGAGGCCGACCCTCACGAATCGGAAGTCTGCGTGGAATGGCTCCAGCCAGAACCTGTCCCTAGGCATTGGGCTCCCTCCAGACCTCTCGCTTGGTGGTGAGGCTCACCCTGTACCAGCCAGGCGAGGACCTCGTGATGTTCGGAGACAGGCTCACGAATGCGCGCTCCCCGTCGTGGGTGCGCGCCCAGCAGTGCGAGTTGGCGAGGAACAGCGCCGAGACACGCTCGATATCTTCGGCACGGACGCCGAACTCCCAGTTCTCGGGCACGTTGAGCTTCCTGGAGGTGAAGCCCATCGGCAGGCCGCCCGGTGAGCCGAAGAAGTGGTATTGGACGACGTCGTGGTCGTAGCTGCGCGAGTAGACGGGAGGACCGCCAACCCCGACGGTGCCGGCGACGACCGTAGTCGCGCCAGCGTCGAAGTTGAAGGCGTAGCCGCGGCAGGCGCACGAGGTCTCGACCTCGGTCGTGGAGACCGTGCCGCTCGCGGCGTGGCCCACCGCGACGTAGGCGAACGCCGCGTTGAGCGGCGGCAGGCGGTCGATGACGCTCTGGCCCTGCTTTAGGCCGGTCGCGAGCGTTCGGCGCGAGCCGTCCGACAGCACGCGTATGACGTCGAAGGACTGGCACGGCGGCAGGTCGTGCAGCACGGCCTTGGTGCCCCTGATGGCGACGCCGCCGGTGAACCTGATGTTCCCGGACTCAGTCAGGGCCATCGGCCCTCGGAGCCGGTGTCCGTCGACGGCGTACTCCGACACCCCGTCACGCACGGTGACGGTAGCGGCGTAGTCGTCGGAGTACGCGACCGAGACGATCGGTGCCGCGGGAACGAGCCACTCCGTCGCAAACGTTCTGGTGAACGTGGCCGCCAAGCCAGAGCCGCCGCGCACGGTGAGTTCCAGCGTGTATAACGTCTCGTTGCTCAGGCCAGTGGCCACCAAATACGTGCGAGCCGATGCGCCGACGTCGGCATCCAGAACCGAAGCGGACGCCGAGATGATTCTCAGGCGCTGGGAGGCGATGCCGGTCTCGTCGGCGGCCTCCCACGCGATGTCGAGCGGCAGCTCGACGACCGCATCACCGTCTTCGGCCGGCGTGGTGAAGAACGCCTGCGGAGGGTCCGCGACGGTGAACGACGAGCACTGGCTCCAGGCGCCCCATGACGGGTCCGAGCCTTTGGTGCGCACGCGCAGGCGGTAGGTCCCCTTGTCGGCGAGTGCCAGGGATGCCATCGAGGCTGCGCCGGCGATATCGGCCATCGCCGAGGCGCCGCCGGGCTTGACCAGCTCTACCTGTGCCGCGGTCTGGGCCGTGCCGTCCGGGTGGTTACGCGACCAGGACACGATCGCCGTCGTCCCGGTTGGGTAGGCTGGGTCCAAGCCGGAGACCGTGGGCGCGTACGGCGGGCAGATCGTAGCCACGGCGTTGGACGCCGTCCACGCCGAGCAGATGGTGTCTCCGGCGTCAGCCACGGGCTTGTCGCGGTAGGTGCAGACCTCGTATACGACCCTCTCTCCGGCCACGGCGGCCGGGTCGGTCATGGACCAGACGCCCGGCTCCTGCTCGTCGGCGGCGAGGCTGCGGGGGATGTAGGTCTTCCCGCCGTCGGAGGTCGCGCGGACCTTGAAGCCGCTTATCCACCGCGGGATGTCGGGACCCCGCACGACCAGCGAGACCTCGCCGTCGCCGGAACGCGCGAGCGAGACGGATGCCGGGGGCGCGGGGGTCTTGAAGACTCGGACCTTGTTCGACATCTCGGAAATGCCGCCGCGCCATCGGGCCCTAACGTCGTAGTCGTAGAAGTGATTAGCGCTCGTCGTCGCGTCGCGCCAGTTGGAGATCGTCCCCTGGTTGTACGGGTTCTCGGTCGGCCCGTCATCGGTGTGGCGGTAAACGTTGACGCCCTCGTAGTACTTGCGTGCCCCGTCGTCCGGATGGTTGACCCACTCGAGGGCGGTGGAGCCGTCGGTCGACTCCGTTACGACGAGGTCGGTCGGCGCGTCCGGCTTGTAGGCGGGGATCTTGGGGATGCCGGCGCTCTCGCCGCATGAGGTCACGGATCCGACGCCGCCGTAGCCGCCCACCGAGACGGACTCGGTGTAGGCCTCGACCCAGACTCCGTAGTCATCGTCCCTGCGGGCGGCATCGGTATAGCCGCTGACGGTGACGGCACGCGCGCCGGAGTAAGTCGTGTACCCGTCGCCGCTCGCCCGCCAGACGCCGCCGACTTTGACGTGGAGGCGCACGCCGTAGTAGTACCAGTTGCCGAAGTCGACAGCGGCGCTCCAGTGGATTCGCGCGGTCGAGTCGCTGACATTCTCGACCCAGGTCGACAGGGAGACCCCGTAGTACTTGACGTTATTTCGCTTTGTCTCCGCGTATGCCATGCCCTACCCCCTCCTTGACCTGGACGAGCGCTTGACCTCGGCGATGAGCTCCTTGAGGGCGCGGGCGATGCGCTCGTCGACCTCGAGGAGGGAGCCGTCGATGTTGATGTAGTAGGTGTCGCCGCGCTCGACGATGCCGAGCCCGGCGGGCGCGGCGGTCCCGATAGCCGCCGACCGCGCGCCGGCTGCGTCGGCGGCCGCGAATGAGACAGAGGGCACGTTGAAGACGTCCTCGACGCGCGCGAGCGCCTTGGACGCCATCGCGGCGGTGCCGGCGGACGCGGCGACGATGCTCTCGCCGAAGTCGCCCATGAGGGCGCGGCCGGAGTAGGTCGTGTAGCCGTGGCCGCTGAACGGGCCCCATTTCGCCGGCGAGAACGGGAACAGGCCGCGGATCCTCTCGACCGCTCCGGACACCGACGACGTGACGGCACCGACCGCGCTCTCGATGCCGGACTTGAGGCCGTTGAGGATGGCCTTGCCGGACTCGACGAGCCAGGAGCCCGCGCCGGCGAAGAAGCCGGTGATCTTGTCCTTGATGCCGGTGACCGTGGTGTAGACGGAGTTGACGCCACTCTGAGCTGCGCCCTTGATGCCCTCCCAGATGGAGGAGAAGGCGCCCTTGATCGCGCCCCACGTGCTCGACCACACGCCGCTTATCGAAGACAGGACCGACGAGATGACGGCGCTCACGGCCGAGATGTACGCCGAGATCACGGACTCGATTGCGCCCCAGATGGCGGACGCCACCGACTGGATGCCCTCCCAGGCACCGGACCAGTCACCGTCGATTACGGCCATGACGGTCTGGATGATGGCCTGAATGACTGCCATCGTCCCCTGCACCATCGCCGAGACGACAGAGAGGACGGACGTGGTGACCGTAGACATCACGGGCCACACGGCGTTCCAGATGGCCTGGATGACCGACAGCGCAGCGCTGATCCACGCCTGGATGAGCGGCATGACGGTCTGGATGCACGTGAGCACCGACTGGATCGCCGGCATGACGACCGCGACGCACTGCGCCACGAACGAGATGACCTGGGCGACGATCGGGGCGGCCACCGCCAGGACCTGCTGGATGATGGCTATCGCGGTGCCGAGCACCGAGCAGATGGCCTGGATGACCGGAGGTATCAGCGGGAGCAGCGCCTGCACGAGCTGGCCGATGGGGCCGATGACCTGCGCGAGTGCGCCCGCCACGGATGACATGAGGCCCGGCAGCGCCGCCACGACGGGCATGACCGCCGAGGCGATCTGCGCGCCGAGCGGGATTACCGCCTGGACCACACCGGAAACTGCGGAACCGACGGCGGAGCGCAGCTCCTCGCTCGTGGCCATGAGCCCGATAAAGGCGGCCGCGGCTATGCCGGCGGGCCCGGCGAGGGCGGACAGCGGGCCCGTGAGTCCACCGAGCAGCCCGCCGAGGACGGGAATCGACGATATGCCGGACGCCACGCCACCGGCGACGAAGGCGGCGAGGCCGGCGGCGGCAGGTGCGATCGCCGGTGCGAAGCCCTTGAGGGATCCGCACACCGCGGTTATGCCGCCGGCGCCCTCTATCATCTTGTTTATCGCGCTCGCGATGTCGGAGAACGTGGTGGCGAGCCCGTAGCCGCTCAACGATGAGGCGATGTCATCAAGCGGCAGCATGCCCGCGATTGCCGCCGAGGCGTCGTCGGCGATGCCGCGCAGGCACCGTCCGAGGATGTCGACGTTGCGTGCCAGCTCCGAGACGGGCGTCGATGTCTCCAGCATCCTCGACATGTCGCCCGAGAACTCCGAGAGCATTCCGCGGACGCCGGCGAGGGTGCCCGCAATGGCGTTGCCGGAGTTCTTGATGAGCGTCGTCGCGCCCTGGATCGGCGCGGTGATGTTCTCCACGCCGATGGCGTCGATGCAGGCGGCGACCGCCTTGGTGACGCCGTTCTGCAGGTTGGCCATGGACGTGGCGATGCCCGCCGTGCCTGTCTTTGCCTGCCGTGCGAAGGAGTCGAAGCCTGCGTACCCGTTCTTGTCGAGGGATATGAACGCATCCTCGAGGTCCTCCACGCTGACCTTGCCGGTCTTGAGCGCGTTGTAGAGGTCGTTCGTGCTGGCAGTCGGACCCAGCATCGACTTGGCGACCTGGTCCATCTGGCCCGGCATGGCGGTGACGATCGAGCGCCAGTCCTCCATCTCGGGCTTGCCCTTGGCGAGCACCTGGCAGAACTGCTCGAGCGCCGCCTCCTGCACCTGCGTCGACGCGCCGCCGGCGAGCAGCGCGTCGTTGAAGGCGAGCATGATGTCGGTCGCCCTGCCGACGTCCTTGACGGTCGGTACGATCTTCTGGACCGACGAGGTCATGGCGTCCAGGCGGGTCGGCAGGCCGGTGAGGTGGTCGCTCATCTTGTCGATGGACGAGGTGGCCGCGTCGGCCCCGTACCCCAGTCCCGCCATGACCTTGGGGAAGTTGTTCATGGTGTCGACGCGGCTGATTGCCGAGTCGAGCGAGCTGCTGATGGCCTTGAACGCCTTGTCGGTGACCGCCGAGACGAGGCCGGCGACGGCGCCGACCTTGGCCCCAAGGCCGGAGCTGAAGGCCGCGCCCGTCTTGGCCCCGGCCTTGGAGCCGATGCCCGAGCTGCCCGCGAAGGCGCCGTCGAGCTGACGGCTGATCGATGACGTGAGGTTGTCGAACTTCGGTGTCAGCAGCACCGAGCCTTTGGCCACGGTGGGCAAGGGTTGATCACCTACCTATGAGCGCTCCCCGAACAGCAGGGAGTCGACCTCGTCCCGACTCAGGTCGAGGCGGCGCGCGGCCGGCTCGGCGGCCCTCACCTTCGGGCGCTTCACGGGGTCGGGCTTACGGCCCTTGCCGCCCGCGTTCTCGTAGCGCATGAAGGAGAGGTTGTCGACGGCCAGGGCGAGCAGGTAGGCGTGCTCGTCCCATGACGCGCGCGGATCGATGCGCGAAACCGTGCGCGACTGCGCAGGCAGCTGTCCCACGAGTGTGAGCAGACCGTCGAAGTCGCCGCCGGTGAGGGCATCGTCCAGGTCAATCGAATAGTACTGGCGGAGGTCCGCCTTGAGCTCGTCGCGCCCCTCGAGCAGGACGTCGACGAGCGCGACTAGTTTTTTAGGCGCGCAGTCTCGATGAGCAGCTCCTCGATGCGGATGATCTCCTCGAAGTCGTCGTAGCCCATCTTGGCGGTCACCGCCTCGGCGACCTTGTCCTCGACGTCCTCGCCGAGCATGACGGTCAGATAGCAGAGCTGCTCGTCGATGCTGACGCCCTCGTTGGCCGCTGCGGTGGCATCATCCTCGCTCATGCCCGAGCGGATGGCTTCCTCGTAGATGTGGCTGCGCTTCTGGGTCGCGCGCTGCGCCTTCGCGATCTCCTTGAGCACCTTGCGCGACTTGAAGCGGCGCATGTCGAGGACGTACTCGGTGCCCTCAACCACCACGGCCTTCTCCCAGGGCTCCAGCTTCTGGCGCTTCGCCGCCGCATCGAAATCGAGGATTGCGGGCTTGTAGCCCAGGTACTTCTCTTCCAGATGCTCGCGCATGCGCTCCTTGGACTCGGCCATCTCTCGCAGCTGCTCCGGGGTCATCTCGTTGACGTCCATGTCTCCTCCTTTTGTAGGCGCAAATGCTTGCGGTGGACGCTGCGGCGCCTACCGCGCAGCGCCCGCCGCAAGCATTTGGCGGGACGGGAGGGGCGGCCGCCCCTCCCCTGTGTCAGTTATCCGGCTAGGCCGTGACGGCCTTGGGCTCCTCCTCGCCCTGGGTGGCCTCATCGGCCGCGAGGGCCTGGGCCGCCTTGACCGTGTCGTAGATGGCGGTCGTATGGGTGTCGCCGTCGTCGTTGTAGGGCACGCACGTGATGGTCGGCGTGTAGCCGAGCAGGTCGGAGCTGTTGTAGGAGACGTCGTCTCGTTCGAACGCCTGGCCGATCGGGATGACGTTGCGCAGGACCTTGGTCGAGGAGATGACCGAGTCGAACACGTAGACGTGCGGGTCGGTGAAGTTGCGGTTGTGGTGGATGGTGACGGTCGGGCCGTTCTCTGTCACGTTCTCGTCCCCGTAGACGGTCTTGAGCACGGCGACGGACGACTGGATGAAGGTCACCTTGGCGGAGTCGGCATAGCTCGTGAGGTCGCGGGCGACCTCGGAGCCTCCCCAGTCGTTGTGCCCCTCGGAGTCGGTGTCGGTCGTGAACGTCACGCCGTCCTCGGAGATGTAGCCGAGCGAGGCGCCGTTGCACTGCTTGATGAGCTCCTTGAGCGTCTTGGACGGATCGGCAAGGACGCTGATGTCGGTGCCCGCCGGGAATACGGCTGCGTAACCGCCGGGGCGCCCCTTGGCTACGCCGACGGAGGCCTTGTCGAACATGGGGGTCTCATCGGACATGTGGCCCTCCTTCCTGTGGCGCGCTACGGGCGCGTCACCATGTAAACGTTGATCTGGTACCGCTCGTGGCGGCTGTCGGGGTCGGGGAAGCGCATGGTGCCCTCCACGGACACGCTGCAGACCTCGGGAATGGCCTCCCAGCACCAGGTGAGCCACTCGCGCGCCATGAGCGCGAGCGTGTAGGCCTCGGCCTCCGTGCGGGCCCACGTCTGGACCGCCAGGTACGGGTTGTCGCGGCCGGGGCCGGACGGGCCGCCGGTGCGCTCCACCGTGGCGAACCTGTCCGGCTTGTCGCGCGGGACCGTCGTGGAGCACGGGACGCCGAGCGCCGCGCCGAGCTTTTGCGGTAGGACCGCGAGGATGTCGAACATCAGAGACCGCATCCCTTCTTGAGCGTGTTGTTGCGCAGGTTGTCGAGGCCGGCGTACCTGCCGTTCTCCTCGCCCGCCTCGTAGACCAGCCCGCCGGCGGTGTAGCAGCGCTGCACGCCCTTGGACTCGTAGCGGGCGCCGGCGTGCCTGAACGCCGGGCTGCACAGGGCGTTGCACCTCGCCGCCGCGGCGGCGGCCTGGGACTCGAGCATCGCCTTGACGCCGTCCGACTTGAGCACGGCGCGCACGCCGCTGTCCACGTGCTTGATGCGCACGCGCCTACCCATCGACGGCCTCGCACTCGACGGCGCGGTCGAACTGCCCGGGGCAGTTGCCCGCCAGGTAGGGCTGGGGGTCGCCGATCACGCGGTACGCGCGGCCGCCGTACCGGATGAGGCAGCGGCGCAGCGAGCGGCGGTCGGCCTTCGGCCAGTGGAACGTCATGGCGACGCGCGACCCCTCGGGCCGCGCCTCGGAGAGGTCGGCCGTACCGCCCGGCTGGGGCAGCACGCCGGCGACGTCCTCGGCGGCGCCAAGCTCGCACACGGAGTTGCCGTGCGCGTCGGTGGCGGGCTCCTGCGGGGCGATCACCTGGACGGTGACGGTGCTAAACATCAGTTCCCCCCTCCCGATCCACTGCGGTCATGGGCGCGATCGACCAGATGCGCTGCCCGCTGAGCCCGAGCCGCTCCAGATCGGATTTCGTCGTGAACAGGTCGCCGGTCGGCCCGGCGAACGACGCGGAGGCACTGTAGATCCCCGCCGTCTGTTGGACCTGCGTCGCGCCGAACCCCCCCGCCCCGGCGTTGATCGCGCGAGACACCATGGCGCAGCAGACGGCCTTGGCGTTTAAGTCGAACGTCGCGCTGTCCCCCTCGCGATATGGGACGCCGTGGCGCTGCCGGTAAAGCGACACCAGCATCGCCGAGGCGTCTTCGAGGAGGGCCGGCACCCTGGCATCGTCTCCTCCCGGGTACCGGGCGGAGTAGTCCTGGACCGTCGCGAGCGGACTTGCGGCGGACACGCTACTCCCCGGAGGGAGCCATGATTCCGGCCTCGACGAGCGCGGAGACGACCTTCGCGACAGTCGGGCTGGCCCCCGGGTTGGCCGCCTGCTTGAAGCTGGCCGCCTCGAGCGGCTGATCATCGGGGCCGACGAGCGCGACGTGCTGCGGGAGGAGCGGGGACTCCTTACTGACGTCCTCGACGATAAATTTCTGAACAAGCTGCATACCTGCTCCTTACGCCGACTTGAGGACGGCGAAGCCCTTGGGGTCGAACACCACATAGGAGAGGACGGCCTCGGTGCGGTATGCGATCTGGTTGGCTCCCTTGAGGTCCTGGCCGGTGTTGTCGGGGTCGCCGTACTCGATGACCTCGGACCACATGTCGCGAACCATGCCCCAGTTGATGAGGGAGAAGTCTCCCATAATCGCCTTAACTTTGGGGTCGACCTGGCACTTGCGGCCGTTGACGGTCCCGGAGGTGGCGGCGTTCACGCCATCGATGGAGCCGGCCTCCAGGCTGAGCGGAATCTCGGGGAAGAGTCGGAGTCCCGTGGCGGGAACGCGAATCTTGCGGAGCTCAGAGGCGTACTTCTTGGAGAGCGCCATGCCATTGATGTCGTAGTCCTCGAGGAGGTCGACGAGGGCATCGATGTCGGACACGGGGTCGGAGGTAGCCGTGAGCGAGAGTGCCTCGGAGGTGAGGGCCTTGTAGCCTTCCATGACGGTGCCCGATTTGGGATTGACGGCGTGGTAGACGACGTAGTCGACGGCACGGGAGATCGCCGCGGCTTGGTCTGCGAGGATGCTCGAGACGATCTCCAGCTTGTTGTCCTCGTCAGCCCAGACGAGCTCGTCGGAGACGCGCGTGGTGGTGACGACCTTGAAGCGCTTGCCCTCGCGCGGGGTGAGGTCGATGTCGTAGCTGCCCTTCTTGGCGCCCTCCTCGACGACCTCCGCCTCGGCGCTCGGGTTGAAGACCATGTGGGTGTCGTCGGCGAACTTCTTGGGCTTTGCCGGGGACAGGGCAGCGATGGTGGAGCCGTCCTTCGCCTTCTTGATGATCTCGGTGACGACCTCGGATGGGAGTTTCACCTTCGAGCTTTTGATGCTGGTTGCCATTTGGTTTCCTTTCTAGGGGATGAGCGTCTTGATGTAGTCCTTCATGGCCGAGTCGTCCTCGCCGGCCCCGTGCTCGCCGCCGCGTGGGACCTTGGGGGCTGCGGGCTTCTTGGCGAACTTCGCGACGGACTCTGCGAACGCCTTCATGGACTCCTCGTCGGCGCCCTGGATGAGCTCGACCGGGACGCCGGTCTCCTCGGAGACCTTCTTGCGGAGCTTCTCGGCCTTGTCCGCCTCCTCGCGCTCCGCCTTCTCCTTCTCGAACGCGGCGATCTTTTCCTCGAGGCCCTTGATGCGGTCGCCGTCCCCGGCGCCCTTGCCCTTGAGCTCCTCGAGCTCCTTCTTGACGGCGTCGTAGTCGGCGTAGTCCTTTCTGACGCTCTCCTTGGCGCGCTCGATGCGCTCCTTGATGGCGGCGTCGAAGGCCTCCTGCGACTCGATGGGAGTGAACTCCTCGGACATTCTCTGTTCCTTTCTGTGCGGATCCGCCCGCTCGGGCGTGGACGAGCCCAGTTGCCCGCTGGGCGCGGTGGTGCCGCCGTTTCCGCCGGCGGTGGGCGTGGATATGAAAAAGGCGCACCGGATGCGCCTTTGTTCAACAGAGTGATAAAATGGACTCAGCAATTGCTGATGAAAGAGCCTTGATTGGGCCTTTATGGTCCCTTCGAGGCTTTTTCTATTTGACGATGTACTCAATATCGCCGGCCGATGTGATGAACACGACCCTGCGGACATGCCTCTTGCCCATCTTCTCCCGGATAGCGGCCCTGACATCGCTGTCTGGCAGGATTCCGCTCTGATTGTCGATGACGCAGGCGAACAGCCCCTCTTTTCCGGAAGCGTCCCTGAGGTGCCTGTCTACGGCAGAGACGCTTTTCGCCCTTATGAGAGATTTAAGCTCGACTCCGCCTTCAAGATCCGGAAGGCCGATGAACTTAAGAAGGCCGTCGTCGGGGTCGACGTACTCGCGGCGGTCGACGACGAAACGCGCAGCGAAGCCGTTGCGGGCCAACGTTTCCGCAGCGGCCTTCTCCCAGGGCCGATTCCTCTCGATTTCCAATTTAGTCTGATCGTCTGGATAGGAGACGACGACATCCTCCCCGTCGTAGAGCCACCCTCGGTCGAGCATGGCCATGTACTCCGAGATCCTCGACAGGTCGCTCTTGTTGGCGAAAGAGAGCCCCGTCTGCTGCTCGATCTCGTACATGCGGTCGGCCATAACAGAGGGGTCGTGGCCCTCCACGAGCACCGCGAGCGGGTCGTCCTCGAAACCTGGGACGACCTTGCAGTCACAGCGCCGGTGGAAGTGCTTGAACTCGCCGGCAGTCTTGCGGTTGTGGTAGACAGCCCCTCGGCTCGCGAGCATGTAGCAGAAGGCGCACGTCTCGGATCCCGTCGTGATACGGGCGAAGCGCACGCCGCGCTTGCGGTCCCTCTTGGCGTTTGCCATGACGGTCTCGTTGACGCTACGCGCCACCTGGTCTCGAACGAGGTCAGCGCAGGCGGTGGCGAAGCCGGCCCGATCCCCCTCGATGAGTTTCCTCACCTGGTATCGGACAGTCGCGTCCACCTGCTCGGGAGCATAGGCGGTCTCGGTCACCGCACTGGGCAGCTTGGCGTGCGCGAGCGCCGCGGATTCGTCGTACCACTCCGCCGCGATGGTGGCGGCGGCGCCGTCGAAGGACTCGGCGATAGAGGCGAGCACATCCTTGATGCCCTCGCGGACTTCCGAGACGTCGGTATCGGGGTTTGCCCTCAGCCATGCACCGACCGCCTTCTCGACCACCTCCGCCGCCCTGGACTTAAGGCTCTCGACGTCGGAGCAGTACGCGTCGAACGCCACCCGGCTAATCATCGGGCGGCGCCCCCAGGGCCGCTGTCACGACCTGGCGGCCGTTCGCGCGCGTCCTGTCCGAGCGCAGCCGCTGGATCTGGTCGTCGGTGAACCCGAACTCCTCCAGCGCCACGTCGCTCTCGGCGAGCCATGGGAGCGCGCTGATCATCTTCACCATGGCGTCGCTCTGGGAGACGATGGACGGCATGGCCGGGTTGCGGAACTTTGCCTGCACGGCGAGCCCGCGGCGGCGCTCCGTCTCGAAATCCGTTCCGTTCTCGACCGCCAGCGCCATGAGCGCCACGTTCGCGAGCGCCTCGCCGTTGTCGGCGTTGAGGTTCTGGGCGTCGATGACGAGGGGCTCCTTTGCGGCGTATATCGCCTCGGCGGAGCTCGGATTGTCGCTGACGATGCCGAGTTCGGAGATCGGCACGTCGGTCTCGCCCGAGAAGCGCGCGGCGAGCATGCGCATGTAGTCGGAATGCGGCTGCATGCTGCCCTGCGAGAGCTGCCCGAAGGACGGGATCTCACCGTTCTTGTCCCGGCTGATGGCGAAGATCTGGCCGATGTAGGCGTCCCACTTGCTCATCCCCTCGAGGGCCGATCTGTCGGCACCGAGCAGGAACTTCTGCGGGGACGTGAAGAACTCCGAGGCCACCTCGGTGCGGACGGACGCGCGCATCGCGTTGTCCGTGAGGTTCATGACGGCGCGGGAGATGCGCGAGGTTCCGAACGGCCTGTCGGCGGTCGCCTCGTGGCAGAGCGGCTCCATGAGGCACCGGCCCATGCCGTGCTCGTAGTAGGTCGCCTCCCAGCCGTTCCCGCCGTCACGGACGATGGCGATCACGGCGGTATCGGTGTACACGTTCACCCATGTGGGTTCCGCCCGCCGGTCGGCGCGACGGTCGCGGTCGACCACGACCATGCCCGCGCGGATTCGGTTAAGGCGGTCGCTCCACAGGGCCGATGCGGACGTTGCGGGATACATGGAGACCAGCGGGCGCGGATCCTCGCCTTCCTCCGTCCCGTCCGTGACGGCGACGAAGGCGCACGAGTGCTTGAGCTCGCTCTTGACCGTCTTCCGGTAGCGCCGCTTCATCCCGTTGAGCGACACGATTCCCGCGAGCTGCTCGGTCACGGAGTCGTCGGAGGAGACGAAGCCGTCGAACTGCGAGCGATTCGCGAGCGCGTCGACCGCCTTAGCGGGCCAGCCGATGACCTCCTCCAACCCCCTGAGGTTCGGGGGCACGGAGATACCGAGGTCTCTCGGCTTGTGGTGCATCTCGTAGTACCTGTCGCGAAGCTTGTTCCGAGTCAGCTTGCGATAATAGAGGTCGAGGAGCGCCCGCACCGTCTCGCGGTCATCGGGCAGGAGGCCGACGGCGTTCGCCACGGACCTCGGAATCTCGCTTGCCATTACCAGACCTCCTGTTTTCTGTTCGGTTCCCTCTTTGAGATGGAGAGCGCGAGGAGCGCGAGGCCGACGGACTCGATCGGGGCGCTGTTCTCCCCGCCCCAGCCCCATCCGCCCTGCGAGCCGATGGCCCGCTTGCTGGAGGTAGTCGCGGAGAGGTCGAGCGCCGGGGAGGCGATGTGCGTCAGCGTTCGGGTGCTGACCCCGTCGCGCGCGAGCGTCGCAGCGCTGACCGCCTGGTCGGCGGTAGGCCTGATGACGTACCCCTTGGGGACCCCGGCGGAGTCGAGCTTGCTGCAGAGCGTCCCCGCGCCGGATCTTCCGTCCACGGCCACCGAGCACCCAACCTCGGACCTCTCGGCGAGCCACCTGCAGAGCCAATCGCTGCCGTTCGACGTCGGCTCGAGGGCGACGAGCTCGACATGGGTCTTCTCGCCCTCGGCGGGCCTGACCGCGACGGAGAGTGCCACCGTGGCGCCGTCGGGGCTGAACTTGACGCCGTACGCGATGCGGTCCCCGCCGCGCTCGGGCGGCGCGGACTTCACGAGGCACTTCTCCCAGGACCCCTCCTCGAGGAGGGGCGGCTCGGAGCCGTTCGACTCCGGCAGCCAGTACCCCAGGTACTCTTGCGCCGCGCCGAGCTCGTCCATGTCCTTCATTCCGGTGCGGATGGCGCGGATGTCGGCGTGGTAGCCCAGGGACGGCATGACCTCCGGCCAGCGGCTCTCGTCCCAGATGTCGCCGATCTCCTCGACGCCGTACTCCAGCCAGAGCAGGTCGGACGCCTTCTCGCCGCCCTCCCATGCCTGCTGCCGGACGTTCTTGAACACCTCGGCGGGGTTGCCGGCGCGGGTCGGCGTGCCGGCGTAGACGATCATCAGGTTGTGCTTCGCACCCGATGTCGTGGTCGGGTTGATGACCTGCGTGTGGATGCCCGTCAGCTCCTGGGCCTCGTCGTATATGACGATGTCGAACGAGAACCCGAGGCGCGAGGACTTGGTCCTCGTCGAGAACTGGATGACGCCTCCGGAGCTGAACCGCATCCACTCCTGACCGGTCTGAGAGCAGACTTCGACCAGGAGCTTGCGCCAGCGCGGGATTCCCTCAGACGTGTCGCCGGGGCGGCGGCCGAAGATCTTTCGGAAGCGGTCGACCATCTCCATGGTCGTGGAGTAGTTGTGCTCGGTCCAGAGCACCTTGTAGCCGGCGAGCGCGGCCATGACCGCGACCCACACGATGATGTCGACGGACTTACCCTGCTGTCGCGGGATGGAGATACCGACGCGCGGGTGGACCCACTTGCCGTTCGCGTCGACGGCGCCGATGTCGTGGGCGAGCTGCTCCTGCCACGGCACGAGTTCGTAGCCCATCGTCGGGGCGAGCTCGACCGCGAGGGAGCCGATGGACCTCTCGTAAGGCTGGACGAGGCGTAGTCTCGGCTTAGCCGAGGACGTCTCGCAGGACCGAGACAGCGTTGATGATGACATCGTCGCCACCGTCCTCCCCAGCCCCCTCTATCCGTTCGATCTGATCGAGCGTCTCGCGGTACTCCTTGGCGAGCCGGGCCGCCTGGCTGGGCTCAGCGTCGTAGAGCTGGCGTTCGATGATCTGCCGCACCCACCGGAGCCTCCCGAGCGTGTCCTGACGGCCGTCCGGGCCGTCTGCGGGAGGGGCCGAGAGACCGGAACCCACGGACTTCCCCGCGGACTCGCCGGTCGCGATCTCGCCGCTCTCCTTCATGCGCTTGATGAGGGCACACACGCCCGAGCGCGACCTCTTGAGTTTCTTCGCGATAGCCGCAGGTCCGAGCGCCGGGTACGCGTTCTTTACGAACTCCCGCTCGTCCGCGGACCAGGGCTTGCCCCTCGGCTTCGTGGACTTCGTGGACATTCCATGCACCTCCCGGTATGGACTCGGTTTCGGGGCCTGCGCAAAAAAGGCGCAGTGCCTCGGGGCTCGCCTTGACGCCGAGGGGAGGGG
>ERZ1026866.464-NODE-464-length-24468-cov-9.607177_pt1 | contig 24468 bp, 16 predicted proteins | sample MGYA00380163_ERZ1026866 | MGnify/ENA primary metagenome ERZ1026866 (study PRJEB33269, sample SAMEA4719799) | human gut metagenome | biome: human-associated habitat; feature: organic feature; material: feces | place: Cameroon | collected 2013-10 ...
CGCACGCCGGCATCTCGGTGGGCGAGGACGGCGCCACGCACCAGTGCTGCGAGGATATCGCACTCATGCGCACGATTCCGGGTATGACGGTGGTCGTTCCCGCCGACGACGTCGAGGCTCGTGCCTGTGTGCGCGCCGCCTATGAGTTTGAGGGCCCGGTTTACATGCGCTTCGGCCGCCTGGCAACACCGGTCATCAACGATCACGAGGACTATGAGTTCAAGATTGGTCGCGGTGTGGTCGTGCGCGAGGGGTCCGATGTGACCATCATCGCTTGTGGTCTTATGGTCGCCGAGGCGCTTGAGGCTGCCGAGGCGCTCGCTGTCGATGGCATCGACGCCGAGGTCATCAATATGCATACCATTAAACCGCTCGACGAGCGCCTGGTGGTCGCCAGCGCAAAGAAGACCGGTCGCGTGGTCACCGCCGAGGAGCATTCGATTATCGGCGGGCTTGGCGAGGCCGTTGCCTCAGTGCTCGCGGAGCAGCATCCAGTGCCGATGCGTCGCGTCGGCGTGCGCGATGTGTACGGTGAGTCCGGCCCTGCGGTTGATTTGCTGCATAAGTACGGTTTGGACGCCGACGGCATCGAAGCCGCGGTCAGGTCCGTGTTGTAAGGAGGGTTCTACATGGGATTTGTATCTGCCAACCAGGTGACGATTGGACATGCATCGGCCTCACGCGAGGACGCGCTGCATTATTTGTCCGAGCAGGCTGTTGAGCTTGGCTTTGCCGATGACGCGTCCGCTGTTGAAGCCGCGTTCATTGCTCGCGAAAACGAGGCCGAGACTGGCCTCGTCGCCGGGTTTGCCGTTCCGCATGCCAAGAGCGATGCGATTCATACGCCGGGTGTGGCCGTGCTCAAACTGGCCGAGCCCGTTGAATGGCCGAGCTTTGATGGCGTACCCGTCGATGTTGCGCTCGCGCTGTACGTGCCCGCCGGCGAGGCTGGAACCACGCACCTGCGTCTGCTCTCCAAGGCTGCCGTGATGCTGATGGACGCCGGCTTCCGCGACAAGGTTCGCGAAAGCGCCGATCCCGATGAGATTGCCGAGCTCATCAACGCCGGCCTCGTGGGCTAGAACGGGTTCTCCGTTCCATTAATCGATCCTTCTCCAAGGACAAAGGCCGCGATGCCATATGGGCATCGCGGCCTTGTTTGCTCACTTATGCTCAACCGGGATGCCACGTGGGACAAATTAATCAGTAGTTCTTGTCCCAGGGTCGCTTGCGGCAACAAGCTCGATGCAGCTTTCGAACCTGGGACAAAAACTACTGATTAATTTGTCCCGCGCCCCAACGCATCGGCTATCTGAAAGTTGCGGTGGAATAGTTCCTGGATTTGCCCTTGGGGCTGCAAAACAGGAACTATTTCACCGCAACTTAGGGGTGGGTGGGGTGCGAGTGCCGAAGAGTGGGGGTCGCAATTTAGAGAGACCTTGCCTGTCTCTCTAAATTGCTCTTTAAAGCGGAAGATGGTTAGAGAGACAGCTTTAGATAGCTTACCAGCGGACTCTATGCTCCTCTCTAAATATCTCTCTAAAATTAGATACTTATCTCTCTAAAGTTAGAGAGATATTCTAAAATTTAGAGAGACGAGCATACTGTTTTAGAGAGATGGAATGCTGATGCAACTAGACGAGCCTCTTAACCTTATTGTTGAGCGCCTTCGTAGACGGGGGACCGACGATGCTTCGGTGGAAGTTAAAGCCTGCACTAATAAACTGAGCGCAGATGTTTGGGAGACGGTGAGCGCGTTTGCGAACACTGCGGGTGGGCTCATTATTTTGGGCCTGAACGAGGCCGAAGGATTTATTCCTTCGGCAGACTTTGCCATCGACAGGGTGCGTGATCAGTTTGTTTCGGGTATCGGAGACGGGGGCTCAACGGCGGTAGTGGCGCATGCACCGCGATACGAGCTTGATCGAGGCGAGGTCGACGGGCTCCAGGTGCTTCTGGTGCGTATCTTTGAACTTGAGCTTAAAGCAAAACCCTGCTATATCGATGCGCGCGGCGTTCAAAACGGTAGCTACAAGCGTGTGGATGACAAAGACATCAAAATGTCCCCCGCAGAGCTATATGAGCTGCAGAGTGCATTGCTTCCGAGTGATGCAGACGGCGCGGTGGTCCCGGAGGCAACGATCGAGGATTTGGATCCAGACGTCGTGAGGTCTATCATCGCGAATCGTCGGCTACAAACTCCGCGCGTTTTGCGCGGCGCCGACACACTGGAAAAGCAGTTGGTCCGACTCAATATCGCTACAAAGGATGGCGCCATAAAGCTTGCAGGGCTTCTGGCGGCGGGGATTTATCCCCAACAGTTCTATCCAAAGCTGATGATTGATGTCGCCGTTCATTCCGATGTGGAAAAATCTGCACCGGGGCAGCCTCGTTTTATTGACCGCCAGTTGTGCGACGGCCCAATTCCGGCGTGTATCGAAGATGCTCTCGTTGCGATTGGACGAAACTTGCGCAAAGTGGCAATAGTACACGGCGCTGGTAGAAGAGAGGACTGGGAAGTTCCGCAGGAGGTCTTGCGCGAGGCCTTGGCGAACGCCTGTATCCATCGAGAATATTCGCCCATGTTCGTGGGGCAAGCCGTGAGTGTCGATATCTACCCAGATAGAATAGAGATCAAAAACCCCGGCGGGCTTTGGGGCGGAAAGACGGTGGACAATCTCGCGGACGGGGAATCGCGCTGCCGAAATCCAAAACTCATGAGCCTGATGGGAGCGACGCCGCTAGAGCATGCCGAGGGAGCTGTTGCGGAAAGCCAGGGATCTGGTATTCCGGCGATGATTCGAGAGATGGAGTCTCGTTCGCTTGGCAGGCCGAAGTTTATCGTTAAGGCCGATTCGTTTGCGGTGCTGCTTTCCCGGCACGGAGCAGAGCTCGCTGAAAATCGCATGTGGATTCAGGGCCATGTGAGCACCGAGCTGACGGATCGCGAGGAAACGTTGCTCATGTTTATGCGAGAGCATGGGCGTGTATGCGATGTCCAAAAAATACGAGAGGCTTTGAAGTGGGACTCGGATGACATACGACTGATTTGTGGGGACCTGGTCGACAGGCGCGTCTTGTCAAAATGTGGCAAAGATGCGTTTGAGATTGTCGATACGAACAGAGAACCGTCCGCCTCTACGGCGGATAGGATCTTGGGTGTCCTTAATACCGGAGTGGATATGACGGCGCGCGAAATAGCGGTGGCATCGGGGGTCAAGGTTGCATCCGTCCGCTACCATTTGCCAAAAATGGCCGAGAAGGGGCTTATCGAAGTCATGGGTTCGTCAACGAGTCGCAATCGTCGTTATCGGAAGAAATAGACACAACGGCATTGCCTCTTGTTGCATCTCTCTAAAAGGGACAAACACTTCTGATTAATTTGCCCCACGCCTCAACGAATCGGCTATCTGTGAGTTGCGGTGGAATAGTTCCTGGTTTTGCCCTTGGGGCTGCAAAACAGGAACTATTTCACCGCAACTTGGGGGTGGTGGGGTGCGAGGCGGTATTCTATTCTTTGTTGAGAACAATGCGAGAAAGAAGGCCCCTATGCCCGACATTATTCGTATCAGCGACGCTCGGCTCGAGGAGCTTATTGCCGAGGATGTTCCCTATATCGATCTGACGACGCATATTCTGGGTATCGGCGAGACGCCCGGCGCCATGGAGTATTACACGCGAGAGGGCTGCGTGATCTGCTGCACGGAGGAGGTCGCGCGCATGGCCGCCATGCTCAACCTGGAGGTCGAGTGGTTTGAGCCTTCGGGCACCAAGGTCAAAGCCGGGCAGTCCTTTATGCGCGTGAGCGGTACGGCCGCCAATTTGCATCTGCTGTGGAAGGTCGGCCTCAACATGTTCGACCACTACTCGGCTGTGGCGACCAAGACGCGCAAGATGGTCGATGCGGCGCATGACGCCAATCCCCTGTGTGAGGTACTCACCACGCGCAAGAGCACGCCGGGCAACAAGGACCTGCTGACCAAGGCAATTGTTGCGGGCGGGGCGTTCCCGCATCGCATGGGCCTTTCCGAGACCGTGCTCGTGTTCGACAACCATACCACGTTTATGACGGCGCCCTCGGGGGCGACGGGGCTCGATGCGTTTATCGAGCTATTGCCGCAAATCCGTCGCCGTTGCATCGAGAAGAAGCTGTTCGTTGAGGCAAATGCCGAAGACGCGCGCCGACTGGTGAAGGCCGGCGTCGATGGCATCCAGTTTGACAAGGTCCCGGTCGCCGAGCTGGCGCCGCTCGTGGAGGAGCTGCACGGGATCGACCCCCATGTCTCCCTGGTGGCGGCTGGCGGCATTCGCCCCGACAACGCTGCCGAGTATGCGGCAACCGGGGTCGACGGCTTGGTGACCACGTCATGCTTTACGGCAAAGCCCGTCGACATGAGCGTCAAGATGTTCGCCTAGCGCAACAGTTGAGGGCTCGTCAACAATCTGACGCCTGTATGCGGCTCTGCCGTTCGCGGAAATAATTTGATTCGACCATAACAATCTGTTTTGGAAGTCTGATGTATCTACCTGCGAAAATAGATGCATCAGACTTTTTGTTTGAATTGACTCGTTCTGCCGTTGACGGATTCGACCCTTTATTCTCGCGATAAATTATTCTCGACAAAATATAATGCCACAGACTATCGCCATATTGGCGAGATACTGGAGGAAGGAAGTGAGGGCATGACTAAATGCTCCGAGCGGGCCGGTGACGGCCCGGTGAAATGGAATTGGAAGGGAAGGTTGAGCTGCTTCGGTAAGCTTGCAACGGTTGCGGCGTTAACGGTCACCATGACTACGCCGACGCTTTTTGCAGGCGAGATTGCCTATGCAGAGACGCTGAACCAGGGTATGGTTGCGACCCAGGCAACTTCCGGCTCGGCGAATGACGAGGATCAGTATCGTCACGGCACCGTCCAGATTGATGCCGATGCTGCCAAGGACGGCACCGAGACCGGTGACTGGGGCGAGAAGTTTGACTTTACGGCCAACAACGGTACGGTTGATCAGGACACCCAGCTCTATGCCAAGTGGCACGCCAATAACGAGACCGTCTCGCAGACCGGCGAGACCGCGCAGGCCTATCGCGAGGCTCAGTACGGCGAGCCGCCCGCGGGCGACACCAGCAACGCCGGTCAGCATGTTAAGGTGACGGTCGCCTTTGACGGCCCGGTTACCGTTACCGACGAGGTCGCTCTCATCAACAGCCTCAAGTTCTCCGTCAACGGTGGCGACAATACCACGCTGACCGCTACGGCCGATGGCAATAACCTGGTGCTCGACGTGCAGCTTGGCTTTGCGCTTATGGCGGGCACGCTTAATGTCTCCGCGGTAAGCGAGGACGGCGTCCTCGAGGGCATCACCGTCGACGGCAAATCCGTTAAGCTCGACAAGATCAAGACCTCGGTCGACACCGGCCTGACCTTTGAGGCCGTGAGTGCGGTCAAGGGAACCAAGGACACGCCTGCCAGCACCACCTACAAGGTGACCCATGGCGCCAACGTCCGCTCTATGAACCATATCGTGTGGCTTACCAACAACGGCAAGGGCGCCAAGGGCAGCTCTATCCTCGCCAATGCCGCCGATTACTCGCAGTCCACGACCGCGCATCATCACATGTGGTTTAAATTCACCGCTCTGGATTCTGCTAACAGCATCGTGAGCAATGCATCTGAGTCTCTTGATGCAGCCGGCTACACCGTGACTGACAACGGCGACGGCACCTTTACCATTACCGCTAAGACGGCCAAGCAGGGCGAGATCCTGGGCGCTGCCAACTACACCGATTCGTTCTTTAACGAGACCGGCCTCAAGCTGGGCGATGACGTCAAGGACGTCGCTTTGCCCACCGATGCCATCTCCTATGATCTTGGTATGAGCTTCCCCGAGAAGGCTTCCCAGGTCTCCACGTCCATGGGTCGCTATCACGGCGGCAAGACCACGTTCTCGCTGACGCCGTCCGCAGATGCCCTGGCTTCCTATCAGGAGACGCATGAGGGCGCCGACGCCAAGTCCATGCTCAACGACTGGATCTCTAACATCACGTCGGTGACCATCGATGGCACCACGCTCGAGGGCAAGGCCTTTGACGAGTGGAAGGACCAGCTCACCAATGCGACCGATGACGCTGGCAAGCTCAACTACTACGAGCTCACTGCCGGTGGTAAGTCCGCTACGCTGACGCTGCCCATCGCCCTGTTCGACACGGCGCAGGAGAAGAGCACCAAGAACGTCGTCATCGAGTCCAAGGGCTTTAGCACCGTGTCCGGTGACGTGACCTTCCGCAGCCTCAACTCCAACGAGGTCGTCGTGCGCATCCTGAGCGCCGATGGCTCCAAGGTCGAAAAGACCACCACGCTCACCATGGATCAGCTTAAGAACCTGCCGGTCCAGAGCGGCTACACCACCGCCGCCAACTGCGGCATGGCCGGCCTGCGCACCTACTACAGCGAGGGCGTCCTGCTGACCGACGTGCTCAAGGCCGCTGGCGTGAACTTCAACTCCGGCATGACCCTCAAGGTTCGCGTGAACGACCAGCTTCAGAGCAACGGCAACGGTGCAACGACCGAGGACGGTTATTGGGGCCAGTCCACCTGGACTTATGACGAGCTCATGGGTACCGCCCGCTACTACTATCCGTCCATGTGGGACAACACGACCAAGTACGACGAGCTGGGTGGCAAGACCATCTACGAGGTGCTCTCCGAGAACAAGAACGCTTGGAAGGGCGACGACGAGCAGGCGCAGTTCCTGCGCAAGAAGCTCGCCGAGACCGAGCAGCAGGTGAGCCCGATTCTTGCCTGGAGCTGGAACGAGAGCGTGCCGTACTTTGGCGGCACGAACCCGACGGGCTCCTATGATGGCTACAGCCAGCAGCTCGGCATGCGCTTCCTCTACGGCCTGAAGGCCGACGCGAACGGCATCCCCGTTGATGACAACACGACGTTTGCCAACACCTACGGCGTGTTCGGTATCGATATCCTGGGTGGCGAGGCCGTCTCTACCGACAACGGCAACGGCGGTGACCATAACAATGGTTCCAATGGCAACAACGGTAACCAGGGCAACGGCGGGCAGGCGACCCCGGGCGATACCAAGCCCGCATCTGTCGTCGCAAAGAAGTCTGCCGACAAGGGCACTCTTGCCAATACGGGCGATCGCACCTTTGCCATTGCCGGCATGTGTGCTCTGACCGGTATGGTTGTGATCGGCATTGCTGTGGCCCTGCGCCGCAAAAACGCCCGATAAGGGCATGACGATGTAGTCGGGGTGTCCAGACATGCCCCGATCACTGGAAAGTCCGGGGAGGTATGCCGTGCGGCATGCCTCCCTTTGGGCGTATATGAGAAGGAGAAGATCATGAGACGTATGGGACGAATCGGCCGCGTTCTGGCGGTGGCAATCGCCGGTGGTGCCCTGGTCGCCACGACGGTGCCTTCGGTTCCGGCGTTTGCCTATTTCAACTTTGGTACGGTTTCGGTTGCGCCGGGCGCCAGCTCGCTTTCGGTCGTCGCTGGCGGTACCGCATCGACCAACGTCTCGGTCTCTCCCTCGAGCCATGCGCAAACGCAAGGATGCGGCATGGCACAGTGTCCCCAGGTCTGCAACGGTGACGGCGCCATCGAGTCTGGTTACAGCTGCTTTGACGCCAACGGCCAGTGCACGTGCGCGGGTACGGCATATACGACGTACACGCCCAACGTGAGCTGTGTCTCGAGCAACGCCGGTGTTGCCAGCGCCTATATGAGTGGCAACACGTTAGTGGTAACTGGCAGATCTGCGGGCACTGCGACTATTTCCATCTCGGCATCGCTGCGCCAATGGTCGACGGGGTCGGCATACGTGACGGTCAACGTCTCTGCGCCTCAGCAGTCAAACGACGGTCAGCAGTCGAGTGGCAATCAGCAGTCCGGCGGCGCGCAGGGCGGCTCCGCCAAAAACGAAGGAACGGTCAAGGCTAACTCGGCGGGTATTCCCGAGGCGGCCAAGGCAACGGAGTCCAAGTCCGACGAGCTCAACGAGCAGACGGTTGAGTCCGAGGGCGGCACCGTCGTCATCGTTGAGAACAATTCCCATCTCAACACCGCCGAGGAGCTCAAAAAGATTGCGGGCAAGGAAAATGCCCAGCTGGTGATTTGGTCGGGCGCATCGTCCGACCAGCCCGATTATTCCTGGACGTTCCACGGTGAGGATGTGAACGCCGACGATCCCAACCTGGACTTCGACCCCACCATTAAGGTGTCCGAGCAAGGTGAGGGAACGGCTGCGAACCTTACCAAGCAGGCCAAGGATTCGCGTGTGCTCGACTTTGCCTACAAGGGCAAGCTGCCGGCGAAGGCGTCGATCTATGTCAAGGCCGGCTCCAAGTATCCGGACGAGATGACACTTTCGCTCTTTAGCTACAACGGCAAGAATCGCGTGTTTCAGAAGGCGCAGGACGACGGCTGCAAGGTCTCGAACGGTTACTTCTCTTTTGAGACCGATGAGGGCGCGATGTTCGCGGTTTCGACGGACGACCTCGCTTCGTATAAGGTGCGCCAGGAGAACACGCCTCAGGCCGCCAAGAAGCGGAAGGCTGCCGAGGACAAAGCCGCGGAGACCGCCTCGAGCAGCAAGACGCTTGTATATAGCGCTGCCGCCGTGGTCGTGGCGGCTATCATTGCCGTTGCGGCCGTAGTGCTGCGCCGCCGTAAAAAGCACGACAGCGCGCAGGTTAGCCCCAAGGACGCGCCCGCTCAATCGGATGCAGCGGATGAGGCAGCGGACCAGCCGCATGAATCGGAGAAGGGCAGTTCGAATGACGAGTAGTCGTCCTGCGGGCCCTTTTGCCCACGACATCTTCCAGGCGTTTCGCGCGGCGCTCCCGGTTTTACTTGCGGGGCTTGTGACGTTTTGCGTGCTGGTGCCCGTGTCGACCTCGATGGTCAACGCCTGCTCGATCTTCAACGTCAACTTTACGCATGACCAGCTCAAGTACCAGTTTTATGCGCAGCCGCTCGGCCCGGTAGTCAACGCCGCCTGTGTCGTGCTTGGCATGGCGCTCGCCCTGGCACTCTTCCGTTTTATGCTCGAGAAGCGCTCGACGACGGCATATTTTTCACTCGGTATCGACCGCCGCGGCCTGTTTGCCTCGCGCGCCCTGGTTGGGCTTGCCGGCATCGCGTTTGTCGTTTTCGTCCCGTTTGCGGTTTCGCTGGCGCTCAACAACATGGCGCTCGGTATCTACCAGGGGGAACTTGCCGCCTTTGCCTATGCTGTGGCCGGCTATGTCGTCGTGGCGCTCGTGTCGTTTGCCGTGACGGCGATCGCGACCATGTTTGCGGGCACGCTGTTTGAGGCACTGGCGTTTAGCGTCATCCTATTGGGCGGCGTGACCGTGGTTTTGTGGGGCATCGGTACCGTGAGCAAGTTCTTGCTGGTGGGCGATGCCATGGGTGTCACGCTGTACGACCAAGATGTGACGGTGGCGCCGTCGCTTTTGGAGTCGCTTTCGTGGGCCAACCCCGTCGCATTCTTTTTGACGGAAGGCGCTGGCAAGCAGTTTTTCCAGGCAGTCGATCCGGTGTACTACCCCGAGCCGGGATCTTGGCAGCTGGTGGCCGGCTGGACTGTCGTGTACGTCGTGCTTTCGGTGCTCGGTGCCATGGCGCTCGTGCGTCGTTCGGGCGAGCAGGCCGAGATGGCGGGGAAGTCCCCGGCACTGTCGCTGGTCGCGGTCTGCGTTATCGGTTTTGCCGTGGTCGCCGTGACGGTGATGGCGCTCGGCTCCATTGATATCGCGGTCGCTCTCGTGGCTGGCGCGGCACTCTTTGTACTGGTTTCGCTGGCGCTGCTCTTTGGACCCTTCCGTGGGCGTGCGCCGCGCCGGGTGGTAGTCGCCTCGGTCGCTGCGGAGCTTGTCGTTATGGCTGCTGCGATTGGCGCGATTGCGGCGGGCGGCTTTGGCTATGCGAGCTACATTCCGGCTACTCAGGACGTGGAGCGCGTCGAGATTTCGTATGACGGTTCGCCGAGCTATCTCTCGAGCAATTTCTCGGGCGTATCGGGCGGCACGTCCTATTACTCCACGGCCACGCGAAGCTACTCCGATGCGTCAACGGTCGATTCGATCCGCTCCATCCACCAGCAGCTCATCGCGTCGGCTCGTGAAGCATGGGCGACGGATGCCGAGAACTTTGAGCAGACGGTCGTGCCCTACGACATCTCGATCACCTACCATCTCAAAGATGGCGGCACCGCCGTGCGCTACTACCGCCAGGCGACGGTCGGTGAGCTTTCGGCCCTTCGCGTCCTCGATAACGATGCGCATGCCAAGGAGCTCCGCCGAGCCGTGGTGACGGGGGATACCGCAGCGCTGACCAAGGACGAAGTGTCCAGCCTGTGCGAATCGCCCTCGTATGTGGCGTATCGTAGCGGCGCGCTGTATGTCGCGGACGGCATTCTCAACCAGATTGTGCCGGTCGACCTTACCGCGGCCGATCGCGCCTCGCTCCAAAAGGCCATGGCCGACGACCTCGACCGCCTTTCGGCAAGCGACATCTATGCCCCCGAGTCGCAGACGCGCGCGGTGATTATGTTTACGACGGCGTCCGAGGTCGATGTCGCCTCGTTTGGCTATTCGTTTAACAATGCGCTTTCGTATGTGACCGATAGCTGGACAAGCACGATGGCTTGGCTTGAGGACCACGGCGTGTTGGCGCAGATTGGCGACGGTGAGATCGACCCTCGTGTCATTGAGAGCATGACGTTTGAGGCGGACGACCCATATGCTTCCGTAAACGCCGTCACCTCGCCGCAGGCCCGCTACTTTATGGGCTATCGCAAGGAGAACGCGGGCAGTTTTTGGGTCACGCAGGACTTTGGCGCGCAAAAGACGGTGTCGGACCAACAGGACATCGCGAAGATCGTGCCCAATCTTCGCATGGGGTACGGCATGGACGGCGGGTACCTGGTCCAGCTTAAGCTGCGCGGCCTCGAGGCGTATGTGTACTGCTATCTTCCGGCCGAGCTTGCGCCGGACGACCTGTAAGGCGGAGTGATGATCGAAGTCTCCCATATCTCTAAAAGCTTTGGGTCGTACCGGGCCCTGGACGATATCTCGTTTACCGTCGAAAACGGCTCGGTGTATGGCCTGGTGGGCTACAACGGTGCCGGCAAGACGACGCTGCTCAAGATCATCGCCGGGGTCTATCGCGCCGATGCTGGCACAGTGACGATCGATGGCGTCGCGGCCGGGCAGAACCGCACCTCCGAGCAGGCCCTGTTCATTGTGGCCGACGAGCCGTATTTTTTGCCGCAGGCGACACCGCTCACCATGCGCTCGTTTTACAAAGGCTATTATCCGGCCTGGTCGGATGATGTTTTTGAGCACCTGCTCGACATTTTTTCGCTCGATGCTCGTGCGAAGGTGGCGGGCTTTTCGAAAGGCATGCAGCGTCAGCTGGGCATTTTGCTCGGGTTTGCGACGGGTGCCCAGTCCCTGCTGCTTGACGAGAGCTTCGATGGCCTTGATCTTGCCAAGCGAAACCTGCTTAAACGCCTGCTCAAGCAGTATGCAGCCGAAAGGGGTGCCAGCGTGATCCTGTCTTCGCACAACCTGCGCGAGCTCGAGGATGCGGCAGATCATCTGGGCATGATCAAGGAGAACCGCCTGACGTTTAACGGTAGCGTGGCCGAGGTTCATGCTCAGTATCCCGACGCTTCGCTGGAGGAAATATTCCTCTCGGAGGGTGCGGGCGGCGATATCGATACGACTGGGCTGTTTGCATAGGGAGATTCACGGGGAAGGTGGCGCGATGGCGTGCAAAAACAAAGGGAAGTCGATGGCGGCGATGGCGCTGTGCCTCGCGTTGGCGGGCGTTGTGAGCCTGGCCGTCGCGACGCCGGCATTTGCCTATTTCAACCGCGGTGCGGTGAAGGTCGAGGCGGCTTCGGCATCGATGGAGCTGCAGGCCGGAAAGAAGGGGAGCCTGACCCTTAAGGTGACGCCGTCTTCGGATAAGCAGACCGAGGGCTGCGGTATGCCCAAGTGCCCGCAGGGATGCTCGGATAGCTGCTTTGACAAGAACGGGCAGTGCACCTGCGCCGGCAAGAAATACAAGACCTACCACGCTCAGGTGAGCGCGACCTCGAGCAATCCCGGGGTGGCGGTCGCTACGGCGGACGCCAAGGGCGTGACGGTCTATGCCAAGACGGCCGGCGAGACGACCATCACCCTTAGGGCATCGCTTCGCCAATATACGGATGCCACCTGCGAAATTAAGGTACACGTGAGCGGAGTTGCGTCCGAGGCGGCCGGCTCGTCAGATGCCTATGCCGAGATTCCCGCGGCGGCGGAGGGCTCGAGTGAGGTTGTCGAGGATAAGCTCGATATCAATAAGGCGACGATTATGGGCCGCGCCGTTTGGCAGGTGCGCATCAATGGCGCCGCCGACCCCACGGCGCGCATGCGCGAGATGGCGGGCACCGACGGTGACCTGACCTTTTGGACGGGAGATACGTACTTTCACCCCGACTACTCGCTGACGTTTGGCGGCAAGCACTTTACGGCCGACGAGGTGACCGAGACCGATCCTACCATGACGGCCGAGCGCACCGCGACGGGCGAGCTGACGCAACCGCTTGCCGGGCTCGACAAGTTTTTGGTGCTGCGCTTTGCCCAGCAGGGCGCGTTTTGCTCCACGGGAAAGGCCTATGTGCTCGCCGACGACCTGTTTGATGACAACGATGAGCTGGGGCTCTTTACCTTTGATGCCGATACGCAGACGTTCTCGCGCGTCGATGATTCCGATATTGCGATGGTGGGCGGATACGTGGCGTTTTCGGTGAGCGAGGGCGGGACCTATGTGGTGTCGACGCGTGACCTTCAAAACGATGCGTTCCAGGCGGTGAAGCATGCGGCCGGTGCCAAGAAGGACACAGCCGAGGGCTGCTCCGACATGATGGATATGGGAAGCATGGATATGTCTGATACCGATGACGCGGACGCGACTGATAGCGGCATGCCGCTTGTCGTTCCCGCCGCCGTTGCCGTGATTGTTGTTGCAGGCGTTGCCGTGGCGCTCGTGCTGCGCCGCCGCAAGGGTGCTGACGGCGCGGGCGCATCGGGCGCAGATACCCCCAAGCGAAAGGAATAGTCGGTGCCAGCTCGCTTTCGACAACTGGTGAGGCGCTTCGCCGCGGTGGCGGCGTGCGTTACGGCTCTCGCTTTGGCGTGGGCCGCGGGCTTTGATGTGCCGATGGCGTTTGCCGATGGCATGGGCGGCATGCAGGGCATGGGCGATAAGGCGACCCAGGTATCCTCGAAAAAGAAATCAAAGGGCACCATGTACGTCGCGGTCGATTTGGACCGCCTGGTGGGCACGAGTGCCCCGGGCAAAGATTCCAAGATGGATCGCGAGACCATGGGCCGCGTCTTTCCCGGCCTGTTGGATATCGAGACCGATCCGGTGTCGATTAACGTGGGCAAAGAATGCTCCATGAAGGATCTTTGCGGCATCGATCCTTGTACCTGCGGAAAGCCCGATGCGTGGAGGCATTGCGCCTGTGCGGGTTTTGAGGAAGTTACGCCGACGCTTTCTATCGAGTCAAGTGACGATGGCGTGGCAAGCGTGGAGGAGTTCGCGGGGCGCTCGTGGATCGTTCCGCATGGCACCGGCACCGCGGTCATCACCGTGCGCGCTTCGCTGATCCACTACAAGATGGTTGAGTATCGGTTCGCGTTGAAGATTGAGCCGTTTGGCTTTATCGATGCGCTGCTGATCGCCGCCGCGCTTGCGCTTGTCGTGCTTGCGGTGCTGGCTGTGTGGCTGATCGGCGGCTGTCTGCTGCGCTGCCTTCGCCGTATGGTGCGACGCTGCGGCGCGCGGAGACGCGTGGTCGCCCAGCTTAAGCACGACCATCCCGCCCGCTGGCGCGAACTTCTTGCCGAGCGGGATGACGGTCCGTTTGGCAGCAGGCGCCTTTTTGGGCGTGGCCGCCGTCCGCGCCGTCCGAGGGCGACGTTGCATGAGCTGAGGTTTGCCGCGCGCGATGCCGCCCTGCCGTGCCTGGCCGCCGCGCTTGTGCTGGTCGTTTTGGCGCCCGTTTCGACGACCGTGGTGCCGAGCATTTCTATCTTTAATATCGATTACACCCACGAACAGCTCAAGTACCAGCTCTTTGCGCAGGGCTTGGGCCCTGCGGTATCGGCTTGCTGCGTTGTCCTTGGTACTGCGCTTGGTTTTGCCCTCTTTGGGTTTGTGCTGGTGCGCCAGGCTGTAACGGCGCACTTTTCGATTGGAATGGCGCGCGCGCGGATTTTCGCCGTGCGGTTTGCCGCCGGCGTCATCGCGTGTGTCTTGGCCATCGGGCTTCCCTTTGCTGCATCACTTGCTCTGAACGTGGCCGCGCTCGGCTTATATCCCGGCGAGTTGGGGGCATTTGCGTACGTCGTGTGCGGCTATGCGCTCACCGCCGCCGTGTCGTTTGCGATCTCTTCCGCCGCGCTGTTGCTCGCGGGGTCGCGTGCCGAGGCCGTGGCTTTTGCCGCTACGGGCGTACTCGGCGTGACGGTCGTGCTTTGGGCGGCGGGCGTGTTGCTTCAGCAGCTGTTGCCCGGGTGTGCCTGGGGCGTCGCGGCGTACAACCAGACAACGCCGATTGAGCCTTCGCCGCTTGCGTCCCTTGCGGCCTTCAATCCGGTTTTGTTCTTTGCCCAGATGGGGGCCGAAAAGCAGTTTTTCGCGGCGCTGCACCCGGTGTACTATCCGGTGCCCGGCAATATGCTGCTGCTTGTGGCGTGGGGCGCCGTACTGGTGGCGCTCGCCCACCTGGGGGCCTGGCTTATGGAACACCGTCGTGGCGAGCAGGCCGAAATCGCAGGCCTGACGCCGCTTGCAACCTATGTGGTCTCCGCGGTTGCCGGCTTGGCGGCGTTTGCATGTGCGTTCTCGTTGCTTGCCCATACGGACGCTCTTGTGGCGATGGCAGCGGCGTGCGTTTGCTTCGCGGGCATTGCGGCGGCGGTGTTACTTGGCCCCTTGCGCGGCAAGATGCCCCCGCGCCGTGTCGCGAGCGTTGTCGCAATTGAGTCCGTGGCACTTATTGCCGTGTGCGGCCTGACATGGACAGGTTTCTTTGGCCTGGCCGAGCGCCAGCCTGCGGAGACGGATGTTTCGTCGGTCGAGGTCTCGTACGTGGGGGCGCCGGCCTATATGACCGGTGAGTATCAGGGCGTGACGCACGGCGGCGCGTACTACGCGACCACGTCGCGAAGCTATCGTTCGGCATCGTCCATAAAGACCGTTGAAGCCGCCGAGCGCTTGCTGCTTTCGGATGCCCACGAGCACCTGGGAGACGATTGCCTGCCGCTTGACGTGACGATTCGCTATGTGCGCAAGGACGGGCGGGTCATAACGCGCTACTACGCCAAGGTTTCGCAGGGTGCGTTCGACAAGCTCATCGCGCTTCAGGACGATGCCCATGCCCGCAAGCTCGAGGCGGCGGTTATTACGGCCGATACCACGGGGCTCGAGCGGGATGACCGTGCGACGGTCGAGGCGTCGCCGCTCTTTGAGGTTTACAAGACGGGTGACGTTGCGCTTGCCGGCGCCGATCTTTCGGATGCTCACGAGCTTTCGCTATCTGGCTCCGACCGTGCCGAGCTTATGTCCGCGCTGGCTGAGGACGTGCGCGCCATGTCGGCCTCCGATCGCTACGATGCTACGGCGCCGGTCCGGGCGACCCTTTTGGTGTCGACATCGCTCGAACAGGATATGGGGACCTGCGGCTACTCGTTTAACGCGTCGGTCACCTATCTGACCGATGCGTACCGCAAAGCACTCGCGTGGCTGCGCGATCACGGCTATGTGGCTGATGACGCGAGTGCCAGTGCCTATAGCGTGGGCGCCGACTGGACCTCTGTGGCGCTTGAGCGTGATACTGCAACGCTGACGACGCCGCTGAGCAGGTACTTTATGGGCTACCGTGCTGATGGGGCCGATGAGTTTTGGTATGACGGTGTGACGGTGGCCGGTGGCACGTCGTCGCGCGTCGAGACTGACGATTCCGAGCTCATGGCGCATATTGCCCGCGCGTCCCGTGCCGGCTGCCTGATGGATGGCGGCTATCTGGTGCGCGCGACGCGTGCCGATGGCGGGTACACGTATCTGTATCTGCCGGCCGCCAACGTGACCGCATCGCTCGAAAGGAGTATCGATGGCCTCTCCAAGTAATGCGTCGACACAAATTGTCGGCACGGTTGACGTGTCATCGATTACTGTCGCCGGGATGTCGCATGCGGTGTCTGCCAGCGGTCAGGCCAAGCAGGTTGAATCGGCACGATTCGCCCCGCAGGAGCTCGGCGTGGCCGTTTCTCCCGCATCTATTGAGGTGGGGATCAGTTGCGGCATGCCCGACATGTGCGGTATCGACCCGTGCTTGTGCGGCACGCCCGACGCGTATGGGGCCTGCGCCTGCAACGGGCTCAAGACCATCGCGCCTTCGGTGACCTATGCGTCGTCCCGTCCGGAGGTCGCGACCGTCGAGGAAGCGTTTGGTAAGGTGTGGCTCGTTCCGCACGGCAAGGGAAAGACGACGGTGACCATGACGGCAAAGCTCAAGCACTATCAGACGGCATCGGCCGAGGTGCCGGTGGAGGTTGCTGGTCCCAAGGCGGCCGACGGGCTGCTTGCCGGGACTGTTCTGGCGGCGCTTGTCGGCGTGGTCGCCCTGGGATGGGGTATTCGAAAGCTTGTGTCGCGCGGCCGCCGTCGCTCTGGTCGCGGGGCGGCGGCATGCCTGTTGGCCTTGCTTTTGGCGACGGCGGCAGCCGGGCCACTTACTGCGTGCGGCGGTGCATCGGTGCAGGTTACGGAGGCTTCGCCGGTGTTGTCTGCGGGCGAGCTTTCGGCCAGCTCCGATGCGTCGAATGCCGAGGCATCCCAGGCCATCAAGGTTGTTTTAAGGGCCGAGCGCGAGCTTGCCGTGACGGGCGATGGTGAGGACGTGGCATCCGATTTCTCGGTCAAGCTCAATGGGAAAGAGCTCGATCCCGATGCCATCAAGCTGACGGTGGGCGTGTCGGGGCGCGATGTGACGTTTACGTTCTCGCCGGGCGGCAAAGCCGCCGACGGTCCGGGAGCGGGTGGCGCGTATTTTGCCGTGTACCAGGGACGATTCTCCATTGCCGCCGCTCGGGACGATGGGGCGCTGCCGCATCTGACCGATGCCAAGACGGGCGATACTGCCGTGCTGAGCGAAGCGGTGACGGGGACGCTGCCCAGCGGGGCGCAGATCGAGGTCGTCTCGTCAGATGCCGGGTCAAGCGCCGCGGGTACTCCGGCGACGACGACGTTTCGCGTGACCTCGCCCGCACGTGCTCGCGCCATCACGTGGTTTTCGCTTGACGGCGGCAAGACAAAGATTCTCAAACACAACCATCAGTTTTCCGATGATGACGCCGTATCGTATGCGCAGGATTTGGCCGCCGCGATAAACAAAGCGTCCGAGAACGGGACGGCCGATGCAACGGGCGGCTCGTACACGGCGCGCGCAACGGGCGATACCGTGACCGTTCGCTCAAACGAGGTCGTAGACGGACAAACGATTGAGCCGGTGGTTGTCGAGGGCTTTGGCGTTACGGGCGGAACGTATACGGCGGAGGAGTCGTAATGGGCGGTGCAACAAAACAGCGCGTCTCGCGCGCCGATGCGAGCGGGTTTTCTCAATCGCGCGCCGCCAAACGGCTGGTGCTGTTGGTTCTCGCGGCGATTTTGGTCGTCGGCCTTGCTTTTTCGCTCACGCTGGGCCGATACCGCATGGGGCTGGGGGACTTGGTTGCGGCGCTGGGCGGGGCCGACGATGCCGCGCTCAACGTTTTTTTGACCATACGCTTTCCGCGCGTTGCCTGCGCGCTGCTCGTGGGCTGGTCACTGTCTGCGGCCGGCTGTGCCTACCAGGGCATTTTTAAGAACCCGATGGTATCGCCCGATCTGCTGGGTGCATCGGCGGGAGCCTGCTTTGGCGCCGCGCTTGCCATTTTGCTCTCGGGCAGCGGTCCGGCCGTCGAGGTTGCGGCGTTTGTCTTCGGTATCCTGGCGGTTGTGTGCTCCTATACGTTGAGTGCCGTCATCGGGCGTCGCATGCGCGGCGTGCTCGTGCTGGTGCTCTCGGGGCTTGTGGTGGGAAACGTGTTTCAAGCTGGCGTTTCGGCGGTAAAGTTTTTGGCCGACCCCAACTCTCAGCTTCCCGAAATCACCTTTTGGCTTATGGGCGGACTCGCCTCGGTGCATGAGGGCGATTTGCTCTGGCTCGCCATCGCCTGTGCGGTAGGCACGGTCGGGCTGCTTGCGCTGCGGTGGCGGCTAAACGTCATGTCGCTCGGTGACGAGGAGGCCGCTTCGCTTGGTGTTGATGTGCGTCGGACGCGAGTGCTTGTGGTGCTGTGCGCGACGCTGCTTACGGCGGCATCGGTGGCGGTCTCGGGAATGGTCGGCTGGGTTGGCCTTATCGTTCCGCACCTTGCGCGTTTTGTCGTAGGGTCGGACAATCGCTACCTCATGCCCGCCAGCATGCTGCTGGGCGGGTCGTTTCTCATGCTTGTCGACGATATCTGCCGCAGCGTGTATACGACCGAGATTCCGCTTTCTATCCTGACGGCGCTCGTCGGCGCGCCGCTTTTTGTGTATCTGATCTGTCGCGGCAAGCAGGGGAGGCTCTAATGGCGCTTCTTGATGTATCGCGGTTGAGCTGCGGATATGGGTCGGCACCCGTGCTTTCCGACGTCACGTTTTCGGTAGATGCCGGCAGCATCCATGTGCTGCTGGGGCCTAACGGCGTGGGTAAGACGACGCTCTTCAAGACGATCCTAGGCTTTTTGCCGGCGTTTTCGGGCTCTATTGAAATTGACGGACATGAGGTACAGCAGCTGTCTCGCCGCGAACTTGCCCGCTTGGTGGCCTATGTGCCGCAGGCACGCGAATCGACCTTTGGCTATACGGTTCGCGAAATGGTCCTGATGGGGCGAACGCCTCTGATGGCGGGGATGGCGACAACGCCGTCGCATGAGGATGAGCGCGCGGCGGACGAGGTAATTGAGCGGTTGCGGCTTGAGCGCCTGGCCGACCGGGATGTGACGGAGCTTTCGGGCGGTGAGCAGCAGATGGTGCTCGTGGCGCGGGCACTTGCCGCGAATCCTCGGCTCATTGTGATGGATGAGCCGTGCGCGAGCCTTGATTTTGGCAACCAGGCGCTGCTGCTGACGCGGCTTGGCGAGCTGCGCCAGCAGGGGGTTTCGGTCCTTATGACCTCGCACGACCCCAATCACGCGTTTGCGCTCGATGCAGACGTGACCTGTTTAGGGCGCGATGGCCTGGTGGCGACCGGTGCTGTGCGCGAGCTGCTGTCGCCCGGGTTGTTGGGCGAGCTCTATGGCGTCGAGGTTGCCGTCGGGCAGATTTCGGGGGCCTCGGGCTCACCCGTGTTGGCCAGTGCTCCGGTGGTCGGGTGCGCGGCGGGGAGGATTTAACCATGGACATGTCGAATGGATGCATGTCGCGCGCGGCATTTGTGCGCAAGGTTGTCGCCGGCATGGCGATGGTCGCCGCCGGCATGGGCGCCGCGACGCTTTCTGGCTGCGGGACATCCGGCAGCTCCGATGGCGCGCACGTCATTACGGATATGGCGGGTCGCAAGGTGTCGGTGCCGCGCAACATCGAGCGGGTGTTTTGCACCAACCCGATCGGCACGGTCGACTTGTATGCCCTCGACCCGGCACTGCTCTGCGGCTGGAACTTTAAGCCGTTGGGGGATAGCCGCAGCTACATTCCAAAAAAGTACCTCGACCGCCCAGCGCTTGGCGTGTGGATGGGTTCGGGCTCGACCCCTAATGCCGAGGAGATTGCAGCACAAGACCCCGATGTTCTGCTCTGTTTTTGGACGGCCGACGATGCCGGTGCCAAGATGGCCGATTCGATTGCCGAGGACACGGGGATGCCCGTGCTCGTCGTCGATTACGATATTCGTCATCTGGAGCAAGCGCATCGGTTTGTGGGAAAGCTCGTGGGCGAGGAGGGGCGCGCGGATAAGCTGGCGTCGTTTTGCCGGGGGTATTTGGACCGCGCCGTCGCCATCGCGGAAGCGGTGCCCGAGAGCGAGCGCAAGTCGATTTTTCTCGCGCAGGGCAAAGACGGGCTTACGACTGATCCGGTCGGCAGCATGCATGTGACAGATGCGCTCGAAATGCTGCATGTTGGTAATGTTGCGGACCTGCCCGGGACAACCGGCAAGGGCATGGGCATGCCGACGGTCAATTTGGAGCAGATTATCAGCTGGAATCCCGATGCCGTGATCGTGGCCGAGTACAGCATGAGCAATGCCGAGAGCTCCGATATCTATGGGGCGATCGTGGCCGATACGCACTGGGCGAATGTGCCGGCGGTGGCCGAGGGCCGGGTCTACCGTGTGCCCCAGGCGCCGTTTTCGTGGTTTGGACGCCCGCCTTCGGTCATGCGTGCGCTTGGATGCCTCTGGCTCGTAAAGGTGCTGTATCCGGACTACGCCGCCGATATCGATCTCGCCGAGGAGGCACGGACGTTCTACCGTGAAGTTCTGGACGTCGAGATCGAGGACGACCGTCTATCAGAGCTGCTATCCACAGCCCTCTAGGTGCAGGGCATGGGCTTAGCGCGGGGATGCCACGTGGGACAAATTAATTAATTTGTCCCACGCCCCGCCGCATAGACTATCTGTGAGTTGCGGTGAAATAGGGACTGTTTGGTGGTCTTAGGCCGTTAAACAGTCCCTATTTCACCGCAACTTATTGGGGCGTTGCCTATTGATTCATGTTGCCGTGGATGTAGGGGGTTACCTGGGGGGAGATGTCGTTGCAGCCTAGACTGCGTAGGGCCGACTCGATGGCGGCGGGCAGCGGGGTTTTGCCCTCGGCGTCGACCGGGGTGCCGCCGAGGGCGGCAATCTTGGCGACGTCGGACGGGGCTGCCTCGATATGCATGCAGCCGCCGACCAGGCGCGCGCGGACCTGCGACAGGTCAAGGTCGTGCAGGTAATCCTCGCAGGCGCGGATTAAATCGACCTTCTCACGCGTGAGCTCCTCGCCCGTGGGGATGCGCGTGGCAAGGCAGGCGCCGGCGGGCAGATTCCAAACGGGATAGCCCCATGCGCGCAGCAGCTCGCGCTCCTCGTCCTTGGTAAAGCCGACCTCCATAAGGGGCGAGCGCACGCCGAGTTCCTCGGCGGCGCGCATACCGGGGCGGTAGTCGCCGCGGTCGCTCGCGTTGCTGCCGTCGATGACGGTGGGGAAGCCCAGCGACTTGGCGTGGTTGACGATAGCGGTGAAGCCGGCGCGCTTGCAGTGGTAACAGCGGTCGGCGTCATTGCAGACAACCTGCGGAAGCTGGAGCTGGTCGACCGAAAGATTGAGCACCGGAAGCTTAAAATGCGGGCCCTCATTGGACTGTCCGTCAACGGATCGCTCAAACGAAGCCTGCTCGGGCGTGCCGATGAGCGGTGTGGTGAGATGGACGAGGAGGGTGTTGGCGGGCATGATGCGAGAGCAGACGGCGGCCAAAAAGCTGCTGTCGACGCCGCCTGAAAAGCCGATGGCGACGCGCCCGTATGCCAAAAGCAGCTCCTCGAGCGCTTCGAGTTTGTTCTGAAGCTCCTCTGCGGGTGCGGTGGTGTCTGAAAGCATGAAACGTTCCTTACAGTTAAAAGCTCGGAGGAAACTATAATCCTACCGAGCCGCTCGCCATAAGACTTCTATCTATGTAACGAAAGTGCAATATGTATATACGTTATATACAAGTTTGTAAAGTGCGGTAGAGTAGCGGCAAGGCAAGCCGATGGGGGGACCGAAATGATCAAGGCTGTCATTTTTGATATGGACGGAACGCTGGTCGATACCGAGCGACTGGGCATTAAGGCGTGGAAAGCGGGTGCCGTTGAGCTGGGACTCACGATTGATGAGGCGCTGATTCATCAGTTTATTGGTCGCACGCTGCCCGATGTCATGGGCATTCTCGAGGAGCATTACGGCAGCCACGAAACTGCCGAGGCGATCTATGTCCGCCACAAGGAGATTCGCGACGAGATGGTCAAGACCGAGCTGGAGGTTAAGGCGGGTGCCGCCGAGTGCCTGGACGAGCTGTTGGCCGCGGGCTATCACGTTGGTCTTGCGACGTCCTCGCGTCATGCTACGGCTGAGCGCAACCTCAAGATGGTCGGCATCTTCGACAGGTTTGAGACGGTGACCTGCGGTGAGGAGGTCGAGCACGGCAAGCCCGATCCCGAGATGTACCTGCTGGCCTGCAAGCGCGCGGGGTTTGCCCCCGAGGAGTGCGCCGTGGTCGAGGATTCGCGCAACGGTTGCGTTTCGGGCATCACCGCGGGCTGCCATGTTTTTGCCGTGCCCGACATTGTGCCGCTGCCGCAGGACGTGGTGGATGGCTGCGACGCCGTGCTCGACACGCTGTTCGATCTGCCGGCGGCGGTCAAGGCCGTGCGCTAGCGCCCCGTGCGCAACCTTTCTTCGTTCTAACGAACGTTGCGAACGCAAAAGAGTAAAGGGCCCGACAAGTACCTGCTTGTCGGGCCCTTTTTGTTTGGTCGAAGGCTTGATAACGTCGCTTTGCACGAAATGGGAAGTTACGTTCGCATGGATATAGCTAGAGCATCCCGGTGTGCCAAAAGACTCAGCGAATAAACGGTTACAAGTACGCACCGAGGTTGATGGCCGTAGCGTCGGTCTGGGTGCTTGCCTGGGTGCTGGCGCGCTCCAGCAGGAACGGGCGCACGAGTTCTTGGCGATTGATGTCCTCGATGGCCGTGACCGCGGTGACGGTACGCGCCGCGGATCCGATACGGACGTGCTTGGTTTTTGCCGGGGCCTTGTTCTCGATTTGCTCCATCAGCAGCTGCACGCCCTTGCGACCAATCTCGTAGCCCGGGGGTGCCACGGTGGTGAGCGGGACTGCTCCGCTCCAGGCAAGCGGATTGCCGTCGCAGCCGGCCACACGGACCTGTCCGGGGACAGATATGCCCTTGTCGACTAGCGCCGAGATGACGCCCGAGGCCAACACATCGGTCAGGCCGACGACAAAATCGGGGCGCTCGTCGACAGGGCGCTCGGCAATTTGGGCGCCGATGCCGTAACCGTCGGCAGCGGTATTCCATTCGCCGGCGTCAATGACTTCAATCTTAATATCGGGATGCAGAGCGAGGGCCTTGTGAATGCCAAGAACGCGCAGGGCGAGCTGCATGAATGCCGCTCGGCCCACAACGACGATATGGTGGGCGCCGCGGGTGATGGCTAGCTCGGCGATGATGCGCCCTTGGGCTTCGTTGTCGGCGGCGACATAGTAGCCGGGTTCGGAGCAATGGATGTCCAGATGGACAATCGGCACGGGCATCTTGGTCATAGCGGGGTGCCAGTCGGGGGACGCCATGGGCTGAACCATGACGCCGGACATTTGCGTGCCCATAAAGTAGCGCAGGTAATGGTCCTGGAGAATATCGTCGTTATCGGCGTTGGCGATGAGCAGGTCGTAACCGTGCTTGCGGGCCTCGTTATGGGCGCCGCTGGCAATTTGGAGCGAAAAACCGTGGTCGAGACGGGGAAGGACCAGGCCAAAAGACTTGGTGGTGCCGCCCGCGAGCTGACGGGCGCTTTGGTTGGGCAGGTAGCCAAGGCGATTGATGGTCTCGTTGATAAGTTTGAGGGTCTCGGGGCGCAGCTTTTCGGGATGGTTGAGTGCGTTGGAAACCGTGCCCAGCGAAACCCCTGCCTCGCGCGCGACGTCGCTGATTTTTACCTTTGCCATAGCGGCCCCTTTGATGCGTTTCAAGTACAAGCCAGATTGTAGCATCGCCTGCCCCTGGGGTGTCAAAACCTGCCAATTAGGGACAGGTTTATTTTGGCAGGTTTTATCTGGGGAAACGCCGCTTCTGGCGCGGGCCACCACAATGGGGACAGGCACCTTTGTGGTGGTTTTTGCTGTTCCGGCCTTCAATTGTCTCGATCTGTAACATCTGGACGGTAAAACCGGCTCTACCTGTTACAGATCGAGACATAGTGCGGGGCCGAACTGTAATGTCTCGATCTGTAACACTAAGCCGGTTTATTGCGGCCCAGATGTTACAGATCGAGATCTTTCGCCGGGACAGAGCACCGGCCCGGCCCAAACCATCACAAAGGTGCCTGTCCCCATTGTGGTGGTTTGGACCGACTGGGCGTGTGTGTATCGAGTGGTATCCAAGTTGAGATACCACTTCTGGTATATCAGCTTACGCTCGCGTGAGTACAATACTCGAACGTTATACGTCTCAGCGCCCCTTGTGCGTGGACGTTTTGCAGTCTCGCGAACGAAGGGATTTATCCTATGTGCGGAATCGTCGGCTACACCGGCTCTGATATTGCAAAAAACATCCTGGTCACGGGTCTTAAGCGTATGGAGTATCGCGGCTATGACT
>ERZ1026866.466-NODE-466-length-24281-cov-7.080905_pt1 | contig 24281 bp, 12 predicted proteins | sample MGYA00380163_ERZ1026866 | MGnify/ENA primary metagenome ERZ1026866 (study PRJEB33269, sample SAMEA4719799) | human gut metagenome | biome: human-associated habitat; feature: organic feature; material: feces | place: Cameroon | collected 2013-10 ...
CTCCGAATATCCTATCCAGAGTCTCTTTGTCATTATAAAGAGTTTTCTGCTGGTTGTCAGCCGCAATGCCCATTTGTGACATCTTTTTCGTTGCAGAAATCATTAAGTCCCCTGCATGGACTACGACTTTACTCCTAGTCGCCAGACGTAATATCCAGTTAAAATATCTTTCCCTTGTGGAAAATTACCCTGCTCCACTTGCAGCCCAACTTTTAACGATGCTCTTTCATCGAGAATATTACTATTCTTAATTTTATTTTGCTCATATTTATCCTCTCCGCAGCAGAGAGCAACATTTCTTTATCACTGACAAAGAAAACTAATAAAGAAAATACCGACTGATCGCCAAATCAATCATAACTGTACTCAATCAAAGAATTCATAATTCTGAGAACCTACAGCAGAGTCGTGTCCCACTGTGAAATTAAAGGTTTCCAAATACTTTAATAATCCTATAATATCATTATATGTATATGGGTTCCTTACACAATCAGAAGATTTTACGCTATCTAATATCTCTTCAATTTCTGCATACGTATCTTTCAATAACAATGTTATTTTCTTACGTATTCCTTCTAATTCTTTTTCATCGGAAATAGTTATATTTGGCAATGGATCTTCTTTGGTTTTAGTATTTATATTTTTAGACAAAACCTTATACCAGCCACGTCCCTTTTCGCTACTACATATAATTCCTTCTGTTCGCAATGTTACTATCGCATTACTAAAAACAGTTATGCTGTAGTCATCTTCATAGGCTACCCCTTTGTTTTTTAATAATACTTTTAATTCTTTGGTCGAAAATTCATCAATGTCTTTTAGACATTCTTTCATATATTCACAAAGCTCTCTGGATAATAGCATTTTTTGATCTCCTTTATCATTGGTTTATTGATTATGATCAGATTTTAGCACAAATTCTTTGAATTTTCCAGACAGGGTAACAATCATAGCTTTTTCATGTGTCTCTTAAATAATTCCTCAGTCTTTCTGCAAGAACCCATAAACTCCTCACTCACAAGGCTCTTATTCCATTCTTGCAGAAATTCCTTAGACCTTTCTGGTTTGATCACGACCATTTTATTTATTCTCATCTCGATCAGTCCTCTCATAGATGTTATGCAGCACATCAATACATAGGTTTGCATAAGCCATAGACTTTTCAGATGGTTTCTTGTTAACCTGTGCAACAATTTTATCAATATCTTGCTGATCAGTCAATACAGGCGTGGCTTCAAATATCCGTTTCATTTAAATCACCCCTTACACATTCTTTGAGAAAGGTGTTTCTAACAACTCTTTAATCAACTTCTTAATAAATTTCTTTAACATTTCTTTGTATAAGACAGTTTAATCCAACCATCTTTAGTTTTACCCCAACCATTCTTAACAGCTTTGATTGTAACTGTCGTTCCTTTCTTATAAGCATCTCTGGCAATAGCAGCTGTTGTAACTGGAGACTTACGCACATTAAGAGCAGAAGCAGTTACTTTTACTTTGTAGGATTTGAATGAAGATTTAGCCTTTGGTTTTACTACTGTAGAACCTGAGATGTCTGCTTTGAATTTAGCAAAACCTTTGTTGTTTGGAGAAGCCCAAGGCTCAGGACAAATTTTTCCCGCCACCCTGTAGTGATCCGTAATATGAGAAACAGGGACTCCATATTTCTTCATATAATATTTCGTCAATTCAACAGTCTGTTTATACACATCATTAGGCACTTTTCCAACAGAATTACACATCTCAATATTTAAGCTGTTAGCATTAGTGCATTTACCCCAATCAACAGCGTATTTCTTTTCATATAATTTCCCAACGCTCCATGCCACATTAGATAATGGAACAGACTTATATATATAATCTCCACCATCAACAAATACATGTGCACTTGCATGTCTATTTGGAGATTGGAAGTATTTACAATTTGCTTCGCTAGTGTCTCCTTTGTTTCCTGTATAATGAATTACAATCCATTTAATATCTTTTAAGCTTCTCTTGGCACCATAGTTGTCAGAGTTACATTTTAATGTTTTAAATTTTAATGCCATAAATATCAAACTTCCTTTCTTTTATCTAAAAAGAGCAGTCACCATAACAGCAACTGCTCAAACAACTAATTATTCAATTACTAATTACTCACTTAACTATCCAACAATATCGTCAGACTCTTTGCCTTCAGTAGCATCATATAGTTCTTTTTCAAATAAATCCTTATCAACTTTTACGATCACGTCTTTATCTGCAACTTTTTCCATGATCTGATCAATTTCATCAGCAGTTAATCTACCGTCACGTAATGCGTAAGCAATCTTGTCTCCTGTCTGTGCGAACCAAGTAAAGCTATGATTCTTCCAGTTACCATAAGCAGAAGTACCAAATACAAATACCCAACCTACAATCTGATTAATCACATCTTCGTGTACGTTGATCACAGGTTTACCCGCCGCAGTTAATCCCATGTTAATCCACGCTAACACCTGTAAAATCAGGCTCACAACAGTATGTGGTTTAACCTCAGACCAATTAATACTTGCTAAAAATTCTTTAAATTTGTTCATAATGCAATCCTCCTTTGCAATTAAAAAAGACCTATCAGAATGTTTCCTCACTCTTGATAGGCAATGCTTTGATTTCGTTATACATTTTTTCTCCGACACCATTTTGATGTAACTGATTGTGATATACTACATAAATGGCTTCGATATTCTCTAAACCCGTAGGCGAGATTCCACCTTTATCTTTATAGTATTTATGAGCCTGCTTGATTCTATCTCTTAATAGTGCAGCAACTCCATTCACTAGCGCTGTATCAGTGCCACAGGCATCATCTAGCTTTTGAGCCAGTTCAGCAGTGTGTTGGAATAATCTATTCATATTGACCTTTTGTTCACTTAACATCTCTGCCTGCTCGCTAACCATTTTTTTGATTTCTTGTACATTTTTATTTTGGTTATCAAGAATCTCTGTCAGCTTAGCCAATGTTTCAGTATGCTGTCTGATTATCTCTTCCTGCCTTTCAATAACTTCCTTTTGATGCTTTCGCTCAAGAGTTGCTTTTGTTTCAAGTCCAAATCTCTCAACCAAGTTACTCACAGTGCCAAAAAATTTATCTAAAAACAATAGAACTGCAAAGATAAAAACTACCAGCGCACTCCCATGTTGTGATAAAAATTTTATAATTGTTTCTAATTCACTCATGTCTTTTACCTTCCTACTTAATACATAAAATCACTCCTCTTTCTCAACTAAAATCACCAAATATACTCTGGCTTTTCCTCTCCAAATAATAAATATCTCAGCCAATCATCTACAACGATGCATACTGCACTCAATAGAATCCATAAGATTGTATATGGTAAGCAAATCTGCCCACACAGATTAAAAGGCACTTGAGAGTAATCCCAAATGCCTAAGCCTAGCCATAAATTTAAAACACATCCTGCAATAAATTCCATTACGGTAACAATCAGTCCTCCGAGAACCATTTGCTCACGAAAGGGCATTAGATGGTAGAAGAAGCGACTGTTATTGATCAGTCCAATAAGAATAAAGCAAGTACCACCTAGCACTCCCATTGTCCAGTGTGTATATCCTCGCCAAATGATCTCAATACCGCAGTATGCGAACGCCCCAATCAGAAACAGGATGAGATATTTACATGATTTCTTTACATGCAACATGTCTATTCACCTTCTTTTTGATCTTCGTCCTTGCAGATAAGCTGTAATGTCATAATATCTCCAGAGATGCTTCCAGAGTAACTTTCCAGAACATCACACAGTTCATCAAATGTCATTCTGATCTTATGTAACTCAACTCCAGAGTTCTCAACACTCAGAGGGGTAAACTCTGCTAAGAATCTCTGTCCATTCTCATTCTGTGAATCACTGATCTGGGCATCAGAAGTGATTTCATATTTCTGCAAAAGTTTCTGCTTTTCTTCAAAATACTCTTTAAGTTCTCCCTGCATTTTTCTAATGTTCTTAGCAAGTCCAACTGTAAGTACACATGGAGCTGGCTCACTATTCTTTGTAAGAGATGTATAAATTATACTTAGCTGAGTTAAGATCATATCTGCCTGCATATTTGTCATTTCCATATTAAAATTCTCCTTTTCTCTGTTTAACTATTTATTCTTCAGTTGTAACTGAATCTTTTCCTGTCTCATCTGTCTTGCCGTCTCCCTCAGAAGGAGTAGTAGTTTCTGTTGACTGCACAGGAATTACTTCATATTTAATTTCGATCTTGTCTAATTCTTCTTTAGTAGAAGAACTGAAAATCTGTTGTTTGATTACGTTCATTTGCTGAAAATAAGGGTAGATAAACGCTTTAATCATTGCTGTTAACTGCACAAATTCCTCAGCAGTAAATGTCTCACACGCACTCTTTTTACTATGCCATTCAAGAACTACTTGCTGCCCAGCGGCAGTAAGAGCTTGATACTGCATAAAGTTCAGAGCCATTTCATTCTGATCTTCCTCGCTAACTCCATAAGGCTTGCCATTGAATTCAACACTCTGATCAGCTAAGAACTCAGCGAGAGCAGTTTTGTTTTTCTCTTGCAAATAATTCTTATATTCATCAAGACTGAGTGCATTCACATCAACAACCTGATTAACTTTTTCATCAAGTCTCTGCACCTGTTCTACAATGTTCGCTCTTGTAAGAGATACGATCAGTGCATCTTCCCATTCTCCATTTGTGTTGTTATATAATCCCTGCTGTAAAGAGATTTCTTTATAATTGTTAAAGCATGTATATGTTGCAATCTGAACATCATCTCTGTAGATGTCTAATGTTTTGAAGTTTGTAAATGCTGATTTAACTGCTTTTAGATCATCTGTGCAAACGACAAGCTTACATTCCATGTCAAAAGTCATAGAATTAAACTGCATCAGATTAAACACTTTGTCTTCAGCGTTATCTAATTTAACTGTGTATACCATGTATTTCACCTTTCTTTCTGTAAAATTGCATACAAAAAGAGCAGTCCGAAAACTGCTCTCTGCATGATCAAATTTATGTTTTATTTAGTTGTTTATCCGTTCTTAAAGTCCAAGTTTTGCTTCGATTGCTTGTAAGCGAGCTTCTAGGTCAGCTTTTTCTTGTTTGGTTTGTTCAAGTTCCTTGTAAATATGCTGTACCATATAAGTAGTAGGAGCGATCAATTCATCGTATGCAAGGGTATATTCCTCATGCATATCTTTTACACCATATAACTTTTCTGCTTTTTCTGGATCAATTGTATGAATTGCACACAGACCATAAGACTTGTCTGATTCTTGACCGTAAGCATTTAAAATCCGTTCGGTTTGTTGAGCTTTAAATCCAAAATGATATTTATCATCGGTATCATTTTTAAATTGATATTGGACAGGTTCTAGGTTCATGTATGTATCAACGAAATTGTCATCAAAATGTGAGAAATTCTGTTTAATTCTTTCGTCAGAGCTGTTGCGGAATCCTTTTCTGGAACTTACTCCTGATGTTTCTATATACATCATTCCAGAGCCTGAATCTCCATTTACATAAAACGCATGATATCCAGCATAATAATAAACATTGTTTGTATTATTATAGTTTCCACAAGATATATATGCATCTGTTCTCTCGTTCCATGTATAATGTCCTCCTGAAGCATTGTAAATCCATCCATTAGTATATAAATCTGCCCCTAACAGTATAGAGCCAGTAAATGTTAAACAATCCCAACCACTTTGAGCTATAATTCTTGAAGTGTAATCGTTGGATGAATTGTTATAATGAAAGTCAATATATGGTGTACTTCCATAAAGTTCTATTCCTTGGTCTCCAGTTTTTATACGACTGTTTGCAAAGTCAAAATCAAAACCGTCCAAACCAATATAAGCAGATGTATTAACGTCTTGAATTATGAGATAATCTTTTGCGATTGTCATATGGACGTCCTCTTGATTCCCATGTACTTTTATATGTTCTATATTTAATTGACCATCATATCCAACTCTAAATGGAGCGAAATAACTATCTTCTCCGCCTGCCCAAAAAGCAAAATTACCACCGATACCAGTGCATGTAGAACCACTTCCAGTAATGAGACATGTATCAGTAATCTCATACTTACCAATCTTACCTTCCGTAGCAGTAATTTTTCCTGAGATGTCCGCATTGCTAGATACAAATTTACCATCATAACCAACTCTAAAAGGAGCTGAATTACTACTTTCTGCACCCGCCCAGAAAGCTTGATTCCCGCCTAATCCTGCACATGTACTACCAGAACCAGTACATAACCATTGATCTGTGATTTCAAATTTACCAATACTTCCAGTGGTAGCTGTAATCTGTCCACTCAGGTTCGCATTTTTGGCAATCAAATTACCATTTGAATCCCAACTGAGATTCGGACTCGTAAAGCTACCATCACTCAGATTCAAGAATGATCCTTGCGTACCGCCAGAAGAGATGTAGTTACGAGATTTAATTGCATCTGTTGCGATTTTGTCGGCTGTGATGGAATCAGTGTAAATCTTGCCACCATCAATCCAAGTAGTATTAGTTGTCCAATTTGACACCAAACTAGCTTGTGGAAGATAATCTTCTGGAGCTGGAGTCCAATCGGTAGGATGGTTACCTTTTTCTACTTTATACCAATCAATATAAACATTTCCACCTGCCACATTTTGAGATAAGAATGAATAGGCTTCCATTGTAAATGTCCCACTTATCGTCGGGGTGAACTGCCAACTAACAACCGTATTTTCTTTAGATTTAGTAGCTTTTTGAGTTGCTGATTTCCAATCATGGGTATAAAGATATACAACTAATGACCCATCCCCATCTATCACACGGCCACAGTATGAGACAGTATACGTTACTCCAGCCTGTAGATTCATACTAAGCCCTCTCATAGCAAATCCATAACTAGAGGATTGTTCTTGAGGCTTTGAGTTTAATACTAAATTCCTACCACCAACCTCTAAATCATCAACTTTGCTCTGTGCCACTTTTCCAATTTCATTTTTAGCATCTGTGGTAAAGCTCTCAAAAGTAACTTTCCCCTTCAAATTAATATTGTTCGCAATAGCAGTTAAAGCATTGTCAGTCAGCACTAAATTACTTGATGTACTTTCCCCCTTAACAATCCACTCAAACTTCTTGGCAGTCTGATTAGCAATAGTCTCTACATTCACGATCTTTCCATTCACGTCCTCAGGCGCTAATGTAAAAGGCGTAGCAGAAGTACCACGTTCAATCTTTAGGCAGATTTGTGAGATGTCGGAAGGAGTGATGGCTGACTCATCTTTATACCTTACGACTACAGCAATATATTTAGCATCTTTTAGATCAACAATTCTTGGAAAATCACTCCAAGCAGTGCTAATATAATCACTTCCGAGCCACTTTTTATTAACATCAAAAGCAGTAATCATATTTTGAATTGGTTTTTTAGATTGATTACTATAGGCATTTGAGATTGTAATATTTCCAGATACAGGAACTAATTCTTTAACACGTATTCTTGTTGTCATAAAAGCTTTATTGGTATCATAATCACATCCTACATTTGTTTTACCATCTTGAAATGTCCCTTGTTCCCAGTTACTAGGCAAGTTACTTACTAAGTTCTGTCCATTAATCTCATCGTCTTCAGGAGCAGGTGTCCAATCTGATGATTTGTTACCTTTTACAACCATAATTTCAGTAAAATAGACATTGTAAATAACAGAAGGATCTGATACTCCAACCATTAAATTTAATTTATTACATCCGCTTCCTGATGCATCAACAGTCCATGTATAAACATTTTCAGTTGTATCAACGATGAAAGTATGCCAATCTTGACTAATTATTGTGTTGCCACTATTGAGCCAATGAATCCCAACGGTAAATCTCTGATTTGCTGTACTACCTTTAATTCTCGCACTAAAAGTGATATGATCTCCTTCTTTAATACTGCCTGCTGGCGTCCATTGATTAAATCCTTGATAATTTTGTTTATTACCAACAATATGTGCCCACATTTTACCGTTGGAAGAAACTATTTCTCTAGTGGTAGGGTTCCCCCAATTAGACCATTCTTTTCGATCGTTCTTGAAAGCACTATTTAAAATAAGATTCCTACCACCAATCTCAAGCCCATTAAACTCATCTTTAGTTGTATACTTTTCACCAACTCTAGTTTCAATCTTATCCACACTCGTCTTCCAAGTGGAATAATTATTCACGAACTCATCAATGTTCCCAGAGTTTCCAACAGTGGTCATGACTTTTTGAACTTTGCCGCTAATTCCTTCAATATTAGTTGTGTTTTCTACTAACTGATTTGTAATATGTGATTGTCTTGCAACAGGAGTACCGTAATAACAGTTCATTAATTGGCATTCTGAGATAGCAGAAATAGTTGTACCTAATTTAAATCCTTCTGTAGCAGCACCTTCATTCACAACAACTTCGATACAGTTCCATCCTTTTACAAAACCTAATGTCAAGGATTCACCTGTTTGATTGTAAGCGTCACTACCGCCGATCAACTTACCGTTCAAATAAATATGTGCTCCATCATCATGTGCAAATGTAATGGCAACACTTTTAGCAGCAGAAAATTTTACAAAAGTAAGAGCATAGCCAATATAGTTATTATCATAGTTCCAAGCAATACTTAAATCCGTGTCATTAATTAATACACTCTGACTAGGTGTAAGATTTGTATTCTTGGCGAATACATCCATTGTACTCTTGCCTTGGTATTCACTTGCAAACAAACTCTTAGGATAAATCTCATATCTCCATTTATTCAGTCCTTCATTAGCTTTGCTAATATCTCCCTTAACTAATGTTAACTCTCGTTCATAAGTAGTCTTTTCCACTCTATTTTCAATGGATTTTGTGTTTTGATCTACTTTACTACTAACAGAACTGATCTCTGATTTGGTAGATAAAATCGCTGTTTGAACGTCCTCAGGAGCAGGTGTCCAACCAGTAGGAGAAGAACCTTTTTCAAGTTTAATATCCCACAAATGGATAGTATAAGCATCTGTTCCGTTTGAGTATTGGTTAACTCTTAATTTATATTTGGCTGTAACGGTTGGAGTAAATACAACATATCCTTTTCGCATATCAAAACAGTTATTCGTTTTATCACTACACAACCATAGTGTTACCAGTTTTTTAGATGGATCTTGCCCATTTGTGTCATGGTTCGCAGCCCAATTTCCATCAGTTTTTGCTTGTAGTACATATTTTTTACCAGCTTCGAGTTCAATGGAAGTGATAATATTTTGGTATACAATCCACCCATCTGCTCTTGAATCTGTCTTTTCAAAAGGTGTATCCTTAGTATAAGAAGAAACTCCAGTTAATAAATTCCTACCATCACCAATATCACTCACATCATAAATCTTAGCAATACTACATGTATCATAAAAACTACTATCGTTTGCAACAGCTCTGAAAGTAACCATAGTCACAGCATCACTATATAAGCTACTATCTTTGCTGACAGATAGCACATTGTTACTAATCGTCAAACCTTTCTGACCACTAACAACATCTGCGAAGCTAACTCCACCATCAATGCTGTACTGCCATTTACCAAAGCTGATTTCTCCTTGAATTGTAGGTTTGATTGTAATTGTGTTTGGTGCGAATGTTTTGCCACCATCTGTAGATTTGAAATATTGAGATGAAGGTGTGATTGAGAGGTTTTTGGCAAGAGTTTCTTCATAAGTTGTACACCAAGGGGAAGGTTTATCGCCCTCTTCAAGTTTAAAGTTACTAATTTTAACTGTTCCAGTACCATCTGAATTATCAAATCGAACTCCAAACTCATAAAGTTTTGATCCTATACCAGACGTATAGCATTCTACATGGTAGGAACCTGCACCATCTGTGATGCTCGACATATTTTTTTTAATAACTTGACCGACAGCATAAGTAAATGGATTGCCTTCATCCCAACCTTTATTGACGGCACCTTGAAACCACCAATCGAAAGTTCCGCTATCATTTTGTGCAAACTGAGTCCATTCAAAATCAAAAGATATTGCAAATTTATCATCTGAATTAATAGTTTTATCTCTAAAATCAATCTCATAAAATGTACATCCTACATTTACGCCATTATATGGCTGGAACTCTTTAGGCACATCCGTTCCTTTAACAAGATTCCAATGGAATCCTGCACCATCACTACCACTGTTAGCAACTATATGATTGATACATTCACCTTCAAGATTATCGCTATTAGTTGTGCTTCTGTAGTAAGCAGTATGGGCATTGCCAGTATCAGATGCAGTCCCCATAATTGTAAAGATGTCTCCAACTCTACAACCATTACGAATACTTAATGTATCATCAAAAATATCATGATGCCCTATTGCCCCAATTTGCCGCCACCAAGATTCATCTTTATTTGGTCTCTGTACACTTGCTGCTATACTATAACCTTGGCTACCATCTTCCCCATTCTGAGCCATTACAACAACATCGCTCCATTCACTACTTAAAATAGTATCTGTAGCAGTATTAGAAGATGCAGTTGCTAAAGTAACATATAATGGATGAGTGCCATCAGGAATCTTTTGACTCCAACCATTGTTAAGCCCACTTGCTACACCAGTGCTAAATGTATAAGTCACACTCGCAGAAGGTTTGCTTGGCGTACTTGTCGCTCTTTGATATAAATAAATCGTTGCAACATTTAACCCTGCCTTACCGTCACTACCAGATTTACCGTTCTGTGCTAAAACTACAGGTGCAGACCAAGCAGAAGTAGCAATAGTAGTTGTGTCATTTTTACTTGAGACAGAAGCAACAGTAACATATACGGCATCGGCACCCATTGGAATAGCTGTAGACCAACCATTATTTAAAGTACCTGTAATTTTTGTCGTAGAGAACGTATAAGTTAATACATTGCTAGGTTTGCTAGGAGTAGAAGTTGCCCTTTGGTATAAATAAACAGTGGCAGCATTCATACCGTTTGATCCGTTACTACCATCAATTCCTTTGTAAGACACACTATATGATTCGGTTGAATTTCCATCTGAATAATTAACGATTGTTTGTGTCCATAAATATTTTCCTTGAGCAACAGTAGGTACACTATTTTGCCATGTTCCAGTAGGTTTTGTTGTTCCACTATCTCCAACTTGATATTTGACAGAAGTGCTAGTTGTTTTTACAGAAGTTCCATCGCTACCATTTTTACCACGATAAGAGATAGAGTAAGATTCTGTTTTATTTCCATCACTATAAGTTACAGATGTTTTTGTCCACTGATATTGTCCTTCTGGAATTGTCTGAGGACTAGTTTGCCAAGTACCTGTTGGAATAGTAGTACCGCTTGTAGATAATTGATATGTGATGCTTTTGTTTGTGATTGTAACAGAAGTACCATCCTTACCTTTCTCACCTTGCGCTCCTTGAGGTCCTTGGATACCTTGAATACCTTTCTCACCCTTCTTAGAACAAGTCCAGCTTAAAATCTTTTTAAATACTGTTCCTCCAACACTAATAGGAATTTCAATTGCACCATTATCACTTGGTAAAGTGTTTCCATTAACAACAGAAATCGCAATAGCTGTATCAGTTTTAGCCACTGCGATTCCTTGTGTTTTTGCTATATCTCCGATTGTAAAATCTGTAACAGGTTTTGCACCTTTCATAATAGTAATTCCAGAGGTGTATGCCTGTTCAGAAAGTGGATCTCTATTCTCATCTGTAGCAAAAGAAATATTTTCATTCTCTAAGAAGATTGTATAAGCATCTTCACCCTTTTTACCATCAGCACCTTGTATCTTAGTCCAAGCATACTGTGCAGGATCATTTGATTCTGTAGAGCTTTCGTTATTGTAAGAAATACCAATGTAAACTGCTCCATTAGGATCATCAGTCATTCCTGTGCCATTTGCATCTTTGGCATATTTAATCCAAGTATAGAGAATTTTACCGTCTTCTCCTTGCTGTCCATCTTTTACAAATAAGACATCTAATGTATTACTTTCTAATACCATTTATAGTTTTCACCTCCAAAATTAATTGTTATATGTTCTGTTCCTGTATTTGTTTTATCTAACTCAGATTTCTACTGAGCATTTAATTTTTTGATTTTGTTTATCTTTTAATGAAACTGTTAACTTTGCACCAGTTCCAATCTGTTTCCATTCTGTTGATCCGCTTGATTGCTTGTACCAAACATAGCTTTTAGCAGCAACTTCTTTACTTCCTTTCAGAACTTTGCAAGTACAAATCGTTTCCGTATAAACAGTATTGTTGTATTCAAAAGTAGTTCCGTTGCTACTATTTGCGACAACAGTATAAGCAGAAGCTCCGTCCGTAACTTTATATAAAGTCATAACATCGTACTTAGATGTGTCGGTACATTCTACTTTGATAACTGCCGTTTTCCTATTTATCATATAAGAACTTGGGATTGTGATCTGTGATTTGTCTGAAGAGACATAAGCAGTGTTTTCTGTTCCATCAACATACCATTTGCTGATTTCTGCACCGTTGTTAACTGTTGCAGTTAGAGTAATAGAAGTAGGAGAGATCCCTGTGTCGGTTTCGGTAAAGACTTGTTGCCCTGTAAGAGATACAGAATCAATTGCAGTGTTGAGATTTGCAATATCTTGTGTTAATTGGTCTAAACTATTGTTAACAGAGGTTGTGAAACTTGTGTATTGTACTCCCCACAAACCACCTTTACCATCATAGATTTGTGTAATATCAATACCACCTTGTGCGTTCGCCTCAACAGTAGAAAAGCTTAATTTATCTTTTGAAACCGATTTATCTCTAAGCATATTATTTACAATCAGCCCATCGGCAATCGCATCTTTAGTAATCCCCTGACTTGTCATGATCGTTGCACCTTTATCATCTTTGATAATAATGCTTGGATTTTTGTTTGTATCATAACCAATCTGGATGCCTACATTTCCTTCTTTATCTAAGAATTGCATAGCACTTCCGTTCATAATGAAGTTACCATTCTCAGATAAGATACGCATGGTATCAGAGATTGTAATATCGCCTGCGGCTAAGTCTCCGATTGTCATTTTGCCTGCAATACCATTTATAATCCATGCACTATCGAACTTTGCGTTTGCTGAGGATAGGTTGAATACGATACCTGTTTCTGTGGAAGAAGCACCAATGATTGCAGAGTTGATATTAGCAACATCTGTATTTAACTTCTTAATATCGGCAGAATTAGCGGAAATGTATTCTGAGTTGATATATTTACTGAACAACTCATTAAACTCAGCCTTGTCGCCCGTGATATTCCCGACCTTGATAACCTTATATTCCAGATAATCTCCAAGCAATTTATTAATTGTTCCTTGATCACTCAATACATTTTGCACACTGTTACTTACTGCATTTCCAAACAAAGAACTATTTGTCATTCGCTGAAGCATATTAGTCATATATTCAACAGAATCTTTGGAGTCACCTGTTCCAACAGAAATGCTGTTTTTCTGAGAAGCAGCAGTATCGTCAAACAGATAAGAAAAGTCATCTCTACCTGTCAGGCTAGTGATCATGTTTGTGTATGTCACACTGATTTCTGAACTTTTTGTGCAAGGATTATATGTAATTGTTAGCAATCTTAGTTTGACCGCATAATCATCACGCACACCAGCTCGAATAAAGTTACCGACCGTAAACTGATTGTGCCAACCTTGTTTATTGTCAGAATCTACATCTGCATATTCATTCAATGAAAGAATATTATCTAAAGAAGTCTCGATTTGATATTGAGGCTGAGAAGTTTCAGAAATACGTTTCAATCCATCTTGATATAATTCTTCACAATGTTCATAAGATGTAATTGCATCATCAAGAGAAGTGGTGAGAATATTGCTGTTTGTATAATCTCCCATGCGGACAATATTCATAACGGCAGCATACTCTTTGTCCGTTAATCCAAACTGCGGATCATTAAGCCCAGAATGAGTATTCATATCCGTCATTACATCGTCATATGGTTTCTTCTGAGCTTCAAGTTCATCGACCTGTGCATTTAATTCTTTTAATTTATGTAGAAGTGAACCTTCTGTATTTTCATCACCAAGCCAATTTTTGTACTTAATGAAATTCTTATGGAATACATTATAGGTTTTTTCATCCTTAACGCCAGCTTTACTAATCTCTTCATCGGTAAGCTGATTCCATTCTTTTTGATACGCAGCGAGAATATCTAAAGTCTGTTTTTTGTATTCATCACGCATACCTTCAAGTTCTTTGATTCCATATAAATCCCAGTTTGATTCAAATTCATCATTATAATCAATTTTCTTATCATCGGCTAAATGCAAGTTTTGAATTGCGACCTTGATATTTGGAATAATGTAGTCACGTAATTCTTGATATGTATAATATCCTTTATTGGTTTCTTTCAACAGAGCAAGGTATTTTTCGTGATCAACCTCACCAGAAGAAGTAGTCCAAGGCTTGTAAACACGATTCTGAATATCATCTGGCTTATCCCATTTTGTATAATTACCTTTAGAATCTTTCTCGTAATCATCTCTTGTATCAACACTGACTTGGATAGTAGTAAGCATCTGCTCATACATTTTCAATGTCTTCTCAAGAGTTTCTTGATCCATTGTCTTATATTGAGCAATCTGGATTCCATCATTTGGCACACGATAATAGATTTCATCTATCTTTGCTTGATATTCCGCTGATTTCTTTCCATTTTCAATATATGTATCATGGTTATCCGTCTGCCATTTTTGCCATGCCTTGACTTTATCAATGGTTTCCTGAGGGAAATAATTAGTAGTTAAATAGTAGTCAAGATTATAAATCTGGCTTCGACCATAATTGACTCTCGTAATATCTAACTCTTCATCGCCTTGAATTGTTAAGGCATTATACATTGTATCGGTCTGTGGAGACATTTTGAGCATATTAAGTGCGTTACGCCATCCAATGAAGATATTCGTGTCTTTTCCTATGTTTTCTTTAGCATATGCACTTACCGTTCTGTTGATTGTATCGAAATAAAATACGCATTTTACAACATTGGCTACTGTCGTGTTAAGGAACGCATAAGCGTTAGTATTATCTGCCTCAAATGAATATTTTTCATTTTTTATTGCAGGATCGATATAACCGACACTCCACCCTGGCACTCTGTCTAATACTAAATGCATGAGCGATAATTCATGGTTTCTATCGTTGCAGAATGTGATATATTCTTTCGCATAACCCATATCGTCTACATTATTTGTAGCCTGCATTTCCATAGAATCGGTTGTACCTTTGTTGAAAGACAAACCTTTCATATCTTTATCTTCAAAGGTTTTTTCATCAGAATATGCTTCACATGCCTTGTATTCATATCTGCCATTATCATTCTGTAAAGCAGGCTCTTGAAGTTGAAAATAGTCAAGCCCTTCAAGATAAATCGTCATGTGGTCTTTTAATTTCTCATAGCCAGCAGATTCAACGTATTCACCATCAATATCTATATATCTGTCTACATTAAATGTAAGATGGTTAAAGTCTTTTAGTTGCTGTTCATATTCAACACTATGAATCTGCACTCCATTTAAAGCACAGATAACAGTTCTGTCAGGACGGCATAAATAAATTTTTGAATTGTGTTTAATCATAACAGATCACCGATCCGTTTCTGTGGTACATCAAACTCAATCTTATAGGTACATGCACCTGTAATACTTACAATATTGTATCCATCATGTAGTTTGAGCCATGAAATATTTCCAACATCAGCCCATCCAATATCCTCAAAATTAGTCAGTCCTGTTACTGTTCCGTCTGTTACCATACAATGTTTGCAATCAATACATACTGGTAAAGTAGGTCTGCACAGCACTGACATAGAGTTTTCATCACGCACTTCGATCGTTACTGTTTGACTTGTTTGAGAAGTGATCGTTACCTTTGGATAAATCTCATATTCCGTATCATCACTATCTACGAAGATGTTTGTTGAGAATTTATTGCTTGTTGCGACTTCACCAGAAATCTCATAATGTTTCCATATAAACGGTGTGTCACAAACGAAACTGCATTGAACTGCATCAAGCTGCCCAAGTTTGCATGTGATCATTTTCCATCCGATGTTCTGAAAAATTCCTCTGTAAATGACAGTTTCTTTATCATCTGCAATTCCTGTCAATGGTTTTACAAGAGTAGGAGAAGTCAACCATTTATTGATCTTTCTCTGCTCTGAATTTGTAAATCCATGTCCGTTTTCTTTTACGAGGTAAAATTCATATGTGCTCTCATCAGAATACATTGCACCATAATGATTTGTCTCCTGACGTAACATTGTTTTTTCACCTTTAACAATCTCTCGTGAAAATCCTGTGATGTCATTTGTCACATCAAACTGCACGACCATCAGAGGTGTATCTAAGATTGTTTTTGTAGATTGTCCATTATATTCAAATGACAACATATATGTATCTCCTTTCTGTATAAATTTTTGCATAAAAATAACAGGCAAGAGTGCGTATTTCTACGCACCGCTTAACCTGTTTCTTCCTTATTAAATAAGGTTTAAACTGGACGTTTGCGACCAACGATTTTAGCCATGTCACGAGTAATTTTTTGAGAAGTATATTTATAGGATTCATCAACAATTCTTTGAAGTTCTTCAGCAGATACTCCAGAAGGAACATTGATTGCACCAATAGCTTCGCCAAAATTGACATTGATTTCCGTTGCACCAATTCCATCCATAGTCATTCCGTTCAACATATGTCCATTTGCTAAGGCATTTAATACCTTATCTTGTCTTACTTTATTTGCCAGATTAACAACGTCAACAGTAGCAACTTCCTCACCAACTGCGAGAGAAGCAAGACCATCATCACCGTTCTTATGCACGGATTTAACTAATCCACCTTGAGCATAACCTGTGACGTTACTGTCTGTCAGTCCAAGATCACTTGGCTTAACACCATAATGTCCTAAGATAGTAGTAATTGTACTATCAATTTTAGAGCCTTCTGAGCTGATTGTTCCAGATAAAGAAGTAAATGTCTTTTCGATTTCATCGACAGAAGAAGACAGTTCTTTACAGTATTTTTCATAATCATCGTTCAATTGTGTGCTTAACTTATCAAGTCCGTCAATCTGAAGATTATAAATATGATCTTTTACTGTATCATCCAGAGCATCTTGTTTTTCTTGGAGTTCGGCTTCAAGGCGTGCTTTCTTACTCTTCGATGCTGCATCGGCAACCCCATTAAGGGCATTGATTTGTGATTTTAGGATTTGAATATCTTTATTAGAAGACTTCAATTGCTTGTCATATGTATAATACTCATTAGACTTTTTTATAGCCTCCTGGTAACTTTGAATAACTTTAGTCGTTGCATCCAATTTCTGCTTTGCATTGTTCTTCAGAATAGTTGTCACACTATCCTCGGCAGACTTAATACTCTTAACAGCATCAGCAATATCTTGATCACTCTTCTGAATTGCATCAGCCCATTCTGTATCAGAATATTCGTCACGATGCTCAGCCATTTTTGCACGTTCTTGCATCAATTGATTCAATTCTTCTTTTTCAGAGCGAACATTAGCAATATTTGTTGCAATAGCAGCAGTACCATAATCTGTCAGATTTCCGTCATCATCAAACATCGCATCTTCATCAATGAGAGAAGATATTGTTGTAAGAGAATTTTGTAAATCTTGAGCTTTCTTAATGGCACGTTCAAAGCCACGATAATAAATATCATCACGCATACTATTTTTAAGTTCTTCATTAGAAGCTCTTAAATCATCTGCACTACCTTTGCAAGCATTGATTTCATTTTGCATCTGCATCCATTCTTGAGAACCATATTTAATAGAACCATCGTTCAGTTTATTATTTAGATTCTCTTGCATTTTTGTAGCTTCTTCGCCAATGATCTGTGCCTGTCTCTCATTAGCATCCATCTGGCTTTGATAGTCGGAAGCATTCAAATCTTCGCCCTTTGCTTGTTTTAGCTTAGCAGCAGAAGAAGCATTGCTACTGTTCGTAGCTTCCATATTTGCTTTCGCATCATAATATGCTTTAATATTAGCCTGAGATTGTACGGCAGCATTTGTCTGTTCAGCAGCCCAATCCGCAGCAGCATCATTCGCATTTTTATTCGCAGTTGCTAAAGCATTTGTAGCATCCGCCTCATTTTGTTTAGCCTGTGCTAATTTATTAGAAGCGTCTCTTGCTTTCTTAACCTGCTCATTATATGCCTTAAGCTGTTTTAATAAAGTCTTGTCTTTGATTCCTTTTAAAGAAACTTCTTTTCCAGACTTAATTGCGTTTTTCTGGGAATTAGATAACTTCTTAGCTTTCTTACCACCGAGAATATTATTTCCCTTGGTCTTAACTGCACTATCCGCCTTATCCTTATTAGCTTGTGCATTTTCACGTTCTTTCTGATACTTAGCTTTATTCTTACTAGCTTCTTTTACGGCTGTCTGACTTGTCTCATATTGTTGTCGTTTATTCTCAACTTGATCTTTTAATATATCGTTTTGATATACATATCCAGGTTGGTTGGAATATTTACTATCAACATATTGCCCATTAACATAGTTTCCGTTCTTATCTCCACCTAATCCAGTAGTTACATTTGCTAAGTAAGCCTGAGCTTCTGCCAATGCACTATTTGCACTAGACAAATTATAGCTTGTTTTTGATGCAGAAGATTTTGCAGATTTCGTACTCTTAACGGCTTTATTGTAAGCAGTAGCTTTTTTCTTTGCAGACCCTTTGAGACCCTTAGTAGAGATTGTCTTACCTGCTTTAATACTCTTGTTAAGAGATGCTTTCTGTTTCTTAGATAATCCAGACTTACTAACTGCTTTTGTAGCAGATTTCGCCTTAGATTTCTGACTCTTTGTCGCTTTTGAAACTTTCTTTTGTGCTGTTTTATTAGCAGAAGAGGCACGACTCTGAGTAGATTTAGCAGAAGAAACATTAGATTGTGCTTCGGCAACTTGTGTATCTGAAGTGGCTACTAATCGTGCAACACCAGACTCTCCTGTGGATGCAGCAGAAGAACGATTAGATAATGTATCATAAGAGTTCTGTAAATTCTCAATTGCTTTCTGTGCTTTCTCAGTAGGCATATTCAACCATTGATTAAATAAATCACGCTGAGTATTTTTTAACTGTTGGGCAGCAGAATTGCATTTAATGTAATTCTCCCATAAATTCTGATAGGACTCCACAGCAGAACGCATGTTATCATTCTTGATAGTATTGATGTTCATACTACCGTTACGCACACGCTCAAAGTATGTCTGTAATCGTTTCTGATTCTTTTTCTTAGAGGTGTTCTTTGTCTTAGGAACTGTCTTAATTGCTTTGCTTGCAAAAGAACTTGCTTCAGATTTATATTTCTTAGCTGCTTGCTGATTTACAGAAATTTCCTTACCTGTTGATTTATATTGATTCCAAAGTGCGCTTGTTTTTGCACCAGAGTCAACATAATCATTGATCATATTGGCAAATTTTTCTGTAGCAGTAGCAGCTCGATCAATCGCAATCGCAATAAAGTCAAACTGTTTACCCATATTGTCAAGCAATGTAGCAAATTTTGACTTTTTCTTTGTGCTCTTATCTGTAGCTTTGCTGTCTTTTTTCTTAGAATCTGTATTCTTTTTCGTTGCTTCTGTATTCTTTTTAGTAGATTCCGTATGCTTTTTGGTAGAAGAAGAACTTCCAGAATGTTTCTTATATCCAGAAGCTGCACCGCCTTGGAAGCCACTCCAACTACCAGTAACACGATGCCCAGAAGCAAAAGCAGCACCATGAGCAAACGCAGACATACCGCCTTTAATAGAAGCACGACTATTTGTAGATCCTTTTGAAAGTAAATCCGCTGTCTGCCGATGATTAAAAACTATATCCCCACGTTTAATATTCGTAAACTGTGCACCATTTTCACCAAGTAAAGTCCAGCGGTTTCCACGGACAAGTAGTTCGGGTCCCAATTCGGACGTAAGTGTTGTTCCAGAATAATCTGCTCCAAGATTGCCACTTGCTAATGCACGAGATGATAATTTTCTTACTGAACCATGCGCAAACGCATTTCCGTTCCAATCATTAAAATCTGTCAGATCAGAAATCGTTCCTTGAGAAAATGCTTTTGACCATGCCATTGATCCATGTGCTAATCCGATGCCATGAGCACCATTGGCACCACTTGGCTTACTTCCACTTTGACTATAGTTTACAGACACCTTCACAGATTTATCATGTAAACCATTGATCGCTGATTTTGCAGCTTGTACATCAGGTAATCCAATCGTCTTAATAGTGACTTTAGGCTGTGGATGCATCTTACCTAATGCATTCAGCTTTCCTTTAATGCTACTAATTTTATGTGAAACATTGTCTTTTACTTTGACAGTAATTTTCTTGTTTTTCAGTTTCTTTAAAGCACTAGCAATCTTTTTGATGACAGAAGACGCATTACCTTTTGCTTTGATAGAAACGCTCTTAGATTTTAATTTCTTAAGAGATTTAGAGATGGAAGAGATGGTTTTCTTTGCATTGCCCTTAACCTTAATAGAAATGCTTTTGGATTTCATGCTAGATAAAGATTTCTTGATAGAATCAATTGTCTTTTTAGCATTTCCTTTAGCATTTACTGTAACGGTAGTAGTATCTGATTTACTTGAAGTAGCATCAGACTTACTTTGTTTGTTACTTTTACCACTTGAAGCACTTGATTGTTTAGGCGCTGTATATGCACCTTGCCCTGTTTGATCAATTGCATTACCAAGGTAATTGTTCTTGACCATATTGCTTGTAGATTTTTGAGAAACTTTACCGTTTTTACCAATACCATATTGTGTCTTAATTTGCGTTACATGCTCATCTTCAACACCGTTCACCGCTTTTTGCGCTTCCTCTGCACCTTTCTTAGCACCAGAAGCATCAGCAGTGTAGGTAGTCTTCTTTTCTTTTGGAACTTTATCTGTTTCAGATTTAGTTTCTTTTGCTTTCTTTTTAGCATCAGAATTATCACCAAGAATTTTAAGTGTCTCAGGATCGAGATATGGTTGTAATTCTTTTAACAGCTCTTCACGCTTTGCTTCGACTTTTAATCCTAATTTGATTTTGTCTTGCCCAGAAGCAGACTGATATTGTTGTACGAGATTTTGAATTTCATTCTGAATACCATTGGCTTTTGTCTCGATTTCAACAGGTATTTTAATACCTTTGGTTAATCCAGACTTACCGACATCTTCGCCACCCGTTAATTTAGCTTGAATATTTGCAGATGCTGTCAGCTGTTTGTCGATAGATTTCTGTTGGGCTTCAGTATCTCCATTTAACTGTGCAGCTTTATATTCATCTTTAGCTTCTTTAATTTGTGATTGCAGAGAAGAAATATTGACCTCAAAATCAATAACTTTTGTCCACGTATCAGGAATTTCCTTGCCAGCTTCTTTTGCTTGATCAATTTGTTGACGCCAAGCCTCAATACGTTGTCCTTCTTCATCCCCTGCGGTTCCACCGTTTTTCTTCCATGTTTCAGCCCAACCATCAAGTTTGTTTTGAGCTTCTTCATACTGTTTTGTAAGAGAACTGAAGTTAACATCGGCTCCATACGTTTTTAAATTATTCAGTAAAGCTTCAAATGGTTCTACCCCCATACCAAATTTTTTAGCAGCAGAAGCAGTAGAATCAATGTTAACTTTCCACTTTTGTGTCTTTTTGTCAAATTCTGCAAGTGCTTTACCAGAATCATTTGTTTTTGTCTTCAGGTCATCAAAGAAAGTATATACACCAGAATTATCCTCTGTAAAATATTTCTTCAGATTATCATAATTCTCTTTAAAATTCTTTGCGTCAGTTTTACCAGTTGGAGACATCATTCTAGCAAATGTCTTAAACTGATCCGTACCAACTTTACCTTGATCGTATTCTTCTTTAGTTTGCTTCATTCCAGAAACAAGAGTGTTATAAGCAGAATCATCGTCGTCTGTATCAAGTGCTGCCTTATATCCCTCTACAGTATAAGAAGCAGAAGCAGCAGAACTATTTAACATTTTCAGACGTTCTTTCAACTGGTCTACAGAACCAGTAAATATATTTGTCTTATCCGTAACAATATCGAATGCATTTGACAAGTCATTTAAGTTCAAAGAATTTGTAAACTTAGAGATATCTTGATTCTTAAATGTATCATTTAGTGTTTCCTGCATTTTGGCGATATCTTTGCCAGTAGAGGATAAGACGTTATCTTTATCATCAAGCTTAATACCAAGAGTTAATGCTAATGTATCTTTATCAATACCAGTAGATTTTTGCAACGCAGTAAACTGATCATTGACGTTTTGTTGCCATTTATTGGCATTCATTTTTCCATTAGCTTGTGTTTTCTGAAAGTCTTTGATCTGGTCTTGTACGTCTTTGTTCTGAGTAAGTTTTTTAGTAAGATTCTCAACAGTCTTTTCTTGTTTATCAAGATAATCCGTGTCTAACATTTTAGATGGATCAATGTCCATATTTGAAATAAAATTAGACGCAAATGTTTTTGTTGTCTTATCTAATTTATCATACCCATCAACTGCCTGAGAGATATTGGATAAAGTATTCTTTCTAAAACTATCAGAATATTTCTGTAATTGATCGTAATTCGTCTTTGAAGCTGCCAATAATTTCTTGAGATTCTTTGTGTCATTCTTTCCGATAAATCCTTCAGAATTAAAAGTATCTGAATTATTTGCAAGCTCTTGAATTTGTTTGGATGTTAATTTGCTAACATCAATTTTATCTTTACCAAGAATTTTGGCAGCCTGTTTCTGAAAATCTGCATTAGAATACAGAGATTGTCTAACAGATGCTTCGTTCATGGTTAATCCGTCTTTAGCAAGATTTTTAGCTGATCTAAACGTATATGGTAAAGAGCGTTTTAAGTTTACACCAAGGCTTTCATCAGCAAATGTACTTCCGTATAAAGATTTCTGTGCTTTTAATGCCATAGAATCATTCTGGATATTTACGTTCTTTTTACTAGCAATATCTTTCTTGCTTTGATCTGCTAATTTTTGATATTTGTCAATCGTATCTTGAATAGCAGTGTTGTTATTAATTAAGGCTTCGCCCTCTGAATTATATCCAGTAACAAGGTCGCCATTTAACTTCAATAATTCTTTTTTGATTGCTAAATATCTCTCATATTGACTTGTTGACAATCCGATATTTTCATTTGTATTAGAGTCAACACCAGAAGATAAAGTATTGAATTCTTCCTGTAATTTCTTAGCCTGCTTAACCTTGTCATTATTTTTATCAATTTTCTTGTTGTATTTATCAAGATTTTTCTGACCTGCATTTAATTCATCTTTACGTTGACTTTGTATATTTGAGTGAATTGCTTTAATTCCTTCAAATGCAGCAAATACAGCAAGAAGAGGAAGATAAGATTTAAGTGTTGCACTAAGACCAGATAGTACAGATTTTATGCTTGATCCTAATGACTTAATGCCAGATTTGGCTTTTTCAACACCATTTGTTACACCAGTTCTAAATGTTTCTCCAAGTTTAGATGCACTTGAATTTACATTATCAAGATTGACTTGTCCAAGATCTGAGATGACTTCTTTTGTAGCTTGAGCCTCTGATGAAACTTCAGACAATCCAGATATATCCAATGAATTTTTAGAACCGTTTTGTTTATATTTTTGTCTAGCTTTATAAGCATCGTCTTTAGAAATATTCTCAAATTTATTTGAATTTCCGACATCGTTTAGGAATGTATCAATAAGATCTTTTGATGCTCCTGCTTTATTTAGCTTTTTCGCCATTCCATCAGCATCTAATGAACTTCCCATGAATGACTCTAAGAGATTTTTATAATTTTGGGAATCTGTTGTATTCCATTTTGAAGCACCTTCTTTTTTGACAGTGTTTATTTGATTAATTAAATTACCAAAATCTTTAAGTGACAAAAGCGATATAACCTTGGTTGCGTTCCAATTTTATGTTATACTTAAGTAAATAAATTAATAAAACTGATAAAAATTGAAGGGAGATTCAAAATGTCACTAATCAAATGTCCTGAATGTGGCGCAAAAGTTTCTGATAAAGCTCAAACTTGTATTCATTGCGGATTTCCATTGTCTGGCTATGTTGCTACACAGTATGTAAATAACGTTAATAAAAATACAAAATGTAATATAAATGGAATTGAGCTAGATTTGTCAGATGTAGCTACTTATATGCAAGAATGGGAAAATGATAAAGCTATGAAACGAGTTGTTGATATACTTGATCAATCGGAGTTGGATATATC
>ERZ1026866.467-NODE-467-length-24248-cov-7.821849_pt1 | contig 24248 bp, 20 predicted proteins | sample MGYA00380163_ERZ1026866 | MGnify/ENA primary metagenome ERZ1026866 (study PRJEB33269, sample SAMEA4719799) | human gut metagenome | biome: human-associated habitat; feature: organic feature; material: feces | place: Cameroon | collected 2013-10 ...
TAGAGCACCTGACTGTTAATCAGGGGGTCGTTGGTTCAAGTCCATCTTGAAGCGCTAAAGAGTAAGCCTCGCAAGCAACAGCTTGCGGGGCTTTATTCGTTTATGGCTGTTGCCTAGGAGGCTATGGCGTCTCGCCGTAGCCCCGCAGCCTCCCATAGCAAAGGCTCAATCAGCTATTACTTCATCTGTTGTTCGTGTTCGTGGGTGCGTGGCTATGGCGAGACGCCATAGCCTCCTATGTTTGCACTGTTTGCTCATTTGTAATTTCACCGATAAACAGGAATTTATCTGTATCTGAGGTCTCAGCAAATCTCCTTTCTTCCCAACATTCCTTCTATCTTCTTCCTTACATACTCCTTAAACTCCTCGCAGCCCAATATCTCGATGTCGTCGTAGAGTCCGATGACGAAGCGACCTATGCCGAGGAACGATACTACGTCTGCGGAGAAGAGCCACTTGTATTCGCCGTCGCTGGAGATGCAGTCTTCGGACTGAGGATATTCTTCTATGAGGAGATTGTGCGAGAGCTGACCCAGACGGAGGTCGATGCGGTGGCGCGTCTCGCCGGAGAACATGAAGATGTCGGTGTATATTTCCTTGTGGCGGTCCTCGAAAGCCCACGGCACGTCAAGTATCTCCACCCATCCCGTCCTTGATAGCTTGAACGTCTTGTTTATGTGTGAGCGGATTTCGTGGCAGCGGATGTCGCGACAGTCGTTCATGAAGAGGTACGGCTCGACGATGCGGTCAGAGACGGTGTGGCTGTGTGGCGACGAATAGTCGTGGAGCATCACCATCTGACGTGTTGCCATCGCCTCCTTCAGCTTCGTTATGCTGGCGTTGACGCGACGCTCAAGGTCAGGGTTGGTGGGGTTGGGTAGATTGAAGGTGCGCGTCAGCTTCTGCCTCACCGACTGCGCCGTATAGTCCTTGCTGTCCGTGAAGTCCAGTTTACGGCATATATAGTCAGCCTCCGCTTCCGAGAGCGCGATGTTCTCGTGCAGTCGGCGGAAGAACGATGAGGAGCGGTCGAGGCGGTAGCATGTGCCGCTCTTGATGAGGTGGAATCCGCAGTCGCGAAGATAATCGAGATAATAATATACGTTTCGTCTTGTGATGCCAAGGCGATCAGCCAGCTGTTGAGTAGTGTAATTGGCATTGTCCGTGAGCAGGAGTATTAGGTCCAGCTCACGGCCATATTTGTCCATGCGCATAATATAATAATGTAAGGTTAGTGGAGGAGGTTTTGTTAGTGGTGGGTAGGGTTGGTGTGGGTCAGTCCTCGAACTTCATTTCCAGTTGAGTGCTGCCGAGGAGGTTATAGCTCATGCGGTGGTACGGCGACGTGCCGTGCTTCTGTATGCCTTCGCGGTGGGCACGTGTGGGATATCCCTTGTTTCGCTTCCAGTCGTAGAAGGGCCATTCCTCCGCTATGCTGTCCATATATTCGTCGCGGAATGTCTTGGCGAGGATGCTGGCAGCGGCGATAGACTGATACTTGCCGTCACCCTTTACGATGGTGGTGTAGGGGAGGTCTTGGTAGGGCGTAAACCGGTTGCCGTCCACGATGATGGCTTGCGGACGCACTTTTAGCTGGTCGAGTGCGCGGTGCATGGCAAGGAAACTCGCATTGAGGATATTGATGCGGTCTATCTCCTCCGGTGTGACGATGCCGACAGCCCAAGCCACGGCGTCATGCACAATCTGGTCGCGCAACTCACGACGGCGTTTCTCGCTGAGCTTCTTCGAGTCGTTAAGGGCGGGATTGTCATAGTCGGGTGGAAGAATGACAGCGGCGGCATACACGCTGCCAGCCAGACAGCCTCGTCCAGCCTCGTCGCAGCCTGCTTCTATGAGGTCGGTATAGTAATGGGGCAGCAGATGATTGGGAGATTCTTTCTTGTTCATGTCAGATAATTTAAAGCACCCACAAATATACAAGAACTTTTTGAGCTGACAAAGTAGATATCTCGTTTTTATGGTAATCTTGTCGTAGGCTGCCCTAACAAAAAAGGCTTTAATGCTGGCCCTTTGAGATTTTGTTCTCGCTTGACCGGCATTAAAGCCTTCTTTATTTTTGATGATTTCCGTTGTCTCTTAGAGAGTCTGCTTCACCTCAATCTCGGTGAAGGTCTCGAGGATATCACCCTGCTGGATGTCATTGAAGTTGACGAGAGAGATACCACACTCGAAGTTGGCGGCCACCTCCTTCACGTCGTCCTTGTAACGCTTCAGGGCTGCAATCTCCGCTGTGTGAACGACGATACCGTCGCGAACCACACGAGCCTTGTCCGAACGGTGAACCTTGCCCTCGGTGACGTACGCACCGGCAACAGTGCCGACCTTCGAGATCTTGTAAACCTCGCGTACCTCCACCTGACCGGTAATCACTTCCTTCTTCACCTTGTCGAGCATACCGATCATGGCTGACTTGACGTCGTCGATGGCATCGTAGATGACAGAGTAAGTGTTGATTTCCACGCCTTCCTGCTCAGCCAGCTTGCGTGCGGCAGCCGAAGGACGAACCTGGAAGCCCACGATGATGGCGTCGGAAGCGTCGGCGAGCGTTACGTCGCTCTCCGAGATCTGACCCACTGCCTTGTAGATGACGTCCACCTTGATCTTCTCCGTAGACATCTTGATGAACGAATCGGAGAGAGCCTCGATACTACCGTCGGTGTCACCCTTGACGATGATGTTAAGCTCCTTGAACGATCCGAGGGCGATACGGTGTGAGATGTCAGACAGCGTAAGACGCTTCTGGGTACGCAGACCCTGCTCGCGCTGGAGCTGCAGACGCTTGTTGGCGATGTCGCGTGCCTCCTGCTCTGTCTCGAGCACGTGGAACGAGTCGCCGGCGGTCGGAGCTCCGTTGAGGCCGAGGATGATGGCAGGCTCTGCGGGTCTTGCGCTCTCGATGCGCTGGTTACGCTCGTTGAACATGGCCTTGATACGGCCCCATGATGTTCCGGCGATAAGGTTGTCGCCTACGCGCAGCGTACCGTTGCTTACGAGCACCGTAGATACGTAGCCGCGACCCTTGTCGAGTGACGACTCGATGATTGATCCCGTAGCCTTGCGGTTGGGGTTGGCCTTGAGGTCGAGCATTTCAGCCTCGAGCAATACCTTCTCAAGCAGCTCGCTGATGCCCACGCCCTTCTTGGCGCTGATCTCCTGACACTGATACTTGCCGCCCCATTCCTCCACGAGGAGGTTCATGCCGGCGAGTTCCTCGCGTACACGGTCGGGATTGGCTCCCGGCTTGTCTATCTTGTTGATGGCGAACACCATCGGTACGTTGGCAGCCTGGGCGTGTGCGATGGCCTCCTTGGTGGTGGGCATCACGGCGTCGTCGGCAGCGATGATGATGATGGCGATATCCGTAACCTGAGCACCGCGGGCACGCATGGCGGTGAACGCCTCATGACCCGGAGTATCAAGGAACGTAATCTTGCGTCCGTCCTCCAGCTGTACGTTGTAGGCACCGATGTGCTGTGTGATGCCGCCCGCCTCACCGGCGATGACGTTGGTCTTGCGGATATAGTCGAGGAGTGATGTCTTACCATGGTCGACGTGTCCCATTACGGTAACGATCGGTGCACGCGGCACGAGGTCGTTCTCGTCGTCCTCCACCTCTGTGATGGCTTCCTGCACTTCTGCGCTGACGTATTCTGTCTTGAAGCCGAACTCCTCAGCCACGAGGTTGATGGTCTCGGCGTCGAGGCGCTGGTTGATTGACACCATGATGCCGACACTCATAAGTGTGCCGATAACCTGATTGACAGAAACGTTCATCATCGTAGCGAGCTCGGATACTGTCACGAACTCGGTGAGCTTCAGTGTCTTGCTATCCTTCTTCTCCTCGCGACGCTCCTCATTCATCTTCTCCTGAGCAGCCTCACGCTTCTCCTTACGATACTTTGCGCCCTTCTTGTTCTGGCTCTGCTTGTTGGTAAGGCGTGCGAGCGTCTCCTTCACCTGACGTGCTACGTCCTCTTCGCTTACCTCAGCCGGCTTCTGCTGGCCGCGGTTACGGTTCTTCTTCTTGTTCTTTCCGCTTCCGCCGCCGTTACCTCCGGCGTTGGTGTTCTTTCCGCCCTGGTTTGCTCCGGGCTGGTTGGATGCAGCGTTGATGTCCACGCGCACCTTGTTGATGCGTTCGCGCTTCTTCTTGTTGTCGGCTCCACTTCCGCCTCGCTGCTGCTGCGCCTTGTTCTCGCGCTCCTTGCGCTTCTCTTCCTTCGATTTCTTCTTGGGACGGGTGCTTTGATTGAGTGTGGAGAGGTCAATCTTTCCGAGGATGTTCACCTTCGGAGTGTTGATAATCTTCTTCTCGCTCTTGGTGGTGAAGAGCGTGGTTTCTGACTTCTGGTTGTCTGCCGGCTGCGTCGTTGCTGCTTCGGCGGCCGCTGTGTTGTTTACAGACTTCGGCTCTTTGTTTTCTTGTTTGTTCTCTTGTTTCTGAACCACGGGCTTTTGATTTTGTATGTTTTCAGCTTTCTCTTTAGCTGTAGTTGTGGCAGCAGGAGCTGAGGCGCCCTGCACCGGTGCTTCTTTCTTTCTGTCGCCTTCCGACGGCTTCTGACTGACGGCAGCAGTCTTTGCCTGAGGCTTGGCGTGAGTCTCAGGCTTGTCGGTCTTGGGGGATGATTTCTGTGCGGCTGGTTTGCGTCCTATGCTGTCAAGGTCGATCTTTCCCAGCGGCTTGTATTGCTGCGGGGTGGACGAAGAGTGACTCTTCTCGGCACGGCTTTCGTCCTTGCCTTTCTTCTCCTTCGGCTTCTTCTGCAAGAGCTTCTCGGCCTGATTGCGCACCTCCTTGTCCTGCTGGAACGCTCCGACCAGTGCGTCGTACTGTGCGTCGGTCAGCTTGAAGCTCGGCTCAGCCTTCACTTCTCCCAGTTCGCTTCTCTTTTCGAGGAACTCCACTGCCGTCTGGAGTCCGATGTTCAACTCTCGTAATGCTTTGTTTAACCTGATGCTCATGTTTTGTCGTTTTAAAAGTAAAAGAGTAAAGAAGTAAAAGAGTAAAACGTCTGTCTATTCTTGCCTGCCGCTTTCCGAGGCTGGCGCTACTTCTAAACGTCTTTTCTTTTGCTTTAATAATAATTATCTGTTAGTGTAGGGAGGCTGCTTCCGCACGTCTCCTTATGATACCCGCTAAGGGAGCTTCAAAAAACTGCTTGGTTTTTGAGACTCCCTTATCTTGCTGTGCCGATTCTTATTCGAACTCGGCGCGCAGCACCTTGAGCACGTTGTCGACGGTCTCTTCCTCGAGGTCGGCTTTCTCAACGAGCATGTCGCGGGGAGCTCCGAGCACTGCCTTGGCGGTGTCCAGTCCGATGCCCTTGATGGCATCGATAACCCACTGGTCGATCTCGTCAGAGAACTCGTCGAGGTAGATGTCCTCGTCAGCCTCCTCTTCGCTTACCTCACGGAATACGTCGATGGTATACTCGGTGAGCATTGACGCGAGCTTGATGTTCATACCGCCGCGTCCGATGGCGAGGCTCACTTCCTCCGGCTTGAGGTATACCTCTGCCTTGTGGTTCTCCTCGTCCACCTTGATGGTGGAAACCTTAGCGGGTGCGAGTGCACGCTGTATGAACAGCTTGGTGTTGCCGGTGTAGTTTATCACGTCGATGTTCTCGTTGCAGAGCTCACGAACGATGCCGTGAACGCGGCTACCCTTCACGCCGACGCATGCTCCGACGGGGTCGATGCGGTCGTCGAAGCTCTCTACTGCTATCTTTGCACGCTCACCCGGCATACGTGCTATGCGGCGGATGGCGATGACGCCGTCGTTGATCTCGGGCACCTCAGCCTCGAGGAGACGCTGGAGGAAGGTAGAGCTGGTACGTGAGAGGATGATCTTCGGGTTGTTGTTGTCGTTGGTGACGCGCTCGATGACGGCGCGGATGGTCTCGCCCTTACGATAAACGTCGCCCGGAATCTGCTCTGCCTTGGGGAGGATCAGCTCGTTGTTCTCGTCGTCCACTACGAGCACCTCGCGCTTCCACACCTGATAAACCTCGGCTGCGATAACCTGTCCCACGCGGTCCTTATACTTGTTGTAGAGCGAGTCGTGCTCCAGCTCAAGAATCTTGGAAGCGAGAGTCTGACGGAGGTTAAGGATGGCGCGGCGTCCGAACTTGGCGAATTCCACCTTCTCAGACACGTCCTCGCCGACCTCATAGTCCGCCTCAATCTTGCGTGCCTCTTTCAGTGAAATCTGCTTGTTCTCGTCCTCCACCTCTCCGTCTGCCACAACCACGCGGTTGCGATAGATCTCGAAGTCGCCCTTGTCGGGATTCACGATCACGTCGAAGTTTTCGTCACTGCCGAATATCTTTGCCAGAACGTTGCGGAAGCTTTCCTCCAGAACGCTCACGAGTGTCGTGCGGTCGATGTTCTTGGTTTCCTTGAACTCCTTGAAGGAGTCGAACATGCTGACTGTCTCGTCTTTTTTTGCTGCCATAGCTTATTTGAAATTTATTAAGTATTTTGTATATTTCACTGTGTCCATCTGGAAGGTGCGGTCCACGCTGACGAGCTGCGGTCTCTTCCTGCCTTCCACTTTCTGCTTCTCCTCCACGGTCACCGTGAAGTCGCCACCGTCGACGCTCTTTAGAACGCCCTTGTATTTCTTTCCGTCGGCGTCGAGCACCTCGACGTCCTTACCTACGAAGCAGTGGTATTGCTGCGGCACCTTGAAAGGCTGTCCCAGTCCGGCGGATCCTACCTCCAGTTCGTAGTCTTCCTCGTCGCGGCTGAGGTGGTCTTCGATGTAACGGCTCAGGGCAACGCAGTCTTCAATCCACACTCCGTCAGCGTGGTCTATCTCTACTACGATGCGGTCGTCGGGGCTTATCTCGATGTCAACAAGGAAGTACTCCTTGCCGTCAAGCCACTCTTCAACAATACTTCTTACGGTGTCTTTACTTATCATACATTATTTATTAGAATAAAAAATGAGGAGCTCTCTCGGAGCCCCTCATTCCACTGAACGATGCAAAGTTACGAATTTTTCGCAACGTAGGCAAGTGTTTGCCTGTATTTTCTGTGCTGTTTGGTCTGTTTCTGTATTTTCATAGCCAAGTTTAGACCATTTATGCCATGCTTGACAAAACAAACTTTACTTCATGAGCACCTTTGTTGTCCTGTTGCCACGCTTCATGATGTTTATGCCCTTTTGTGGCGCATTCAGACGACGACCACCCATGTCGTAGTATTTTGCAGAGATGCTGTCCGTTGCCGAAACTGCATCAATACCGCTTGAAGCCTTGTATGTGAAATAGCCCGTGGTGTAGTTAGCCATCTCTTTACCCACCTTGTTCTCATCATAAGGCACAGCGCCCACAAGTTTCTCGCATCCTATAAACATCCTATCGTCCTCTAAACAAGCGGTAGTCACAAACTTATCGCTTGTATAGATAGTAGTTAGGTTTCTACAATTACAGAACATCCAACTCATATTCGTTACATTTTTTGTGTCGAAATAAGAGAGGTCAAGGGAGGTAAGAGCTATACAGTTATTAAACATATTGCCCATGTACATCACATTCTCTGTGTTGAAATTAGAAACATCGAGTGAAGTGAGTCCTGAACAACCCTCAAACATTTGGGTCATGTTTGTCACATTCTCAGTTTTGAAATTAGAGACATCGAGCGATGTGAGGCTGGAACAATATGCAAACATCCCGCTCATATCCGTCACATTCTCTGTGTTGAAATGAGAGACATCGAGCGATGTGAGACTGCGACAATTTACAAACATAAAATGCATGTTCTTCACACTCTCTGTGTTGAAATGAGAGATATCGAGTGATGTGAGACCCATACAAGAATAAAACATATTTTCCATACTCGTCACATTCCGAGTGTCGAAATTAGAAATATTCAGCGAAGTAAGACCATTACAAAACTGGAACATTGAACTCATATTCGTCACTTTCTCTGTCTTAAACTTAGAGACATCAAGTGAAGTGAGCTTCTCGCAACCATAGAACATGCAGCCCATATTCGTTACGTTCTCTGTGTTGAAGTTAGAAATATCAAGGGAAGTGAGTTTTTGACATAGTGCAAACATAAAACTCATGTCTGTCACATTTTTGGTATCAAAATTAGAGACATCGAGTGAGGTGAGGTTGCTACAACTATAAAACATATTAGCCATATTAGTCACATTCCTGGTATCAAAATTAGAGACATTAAGCGAAGTGAGCTTATTACAGGCAATAAACATGTTCGTCATGTCCGTCACATTTTGTGTTTTAAAATTAGAAAGATCGAGTGAGGTTAGGCTCGGACAATTACTGAACATGGAGTTCATGTTCGTCACTTTCTCGGTGTTAAGATATTCGAGTCCCTCGATAGTTGTTAAATCTTTGCATGCAAAGAACCATGCATAACAATTCGTTGGACGAGCATTGGCGAAAGAGGGATCGAAGACAACTTTCGTAATGTTGTTTTTATTATACTCGGTAGAACCATCACCATCATACCAAGCGGGAAAAGTCTTGTCCTCATTCATTGAGAACGCTCCCGCGGGTTTATTTGCATCGTGTTTGAAGGTCAGCGTTCCTGCTGCATTATCTAACACGACATACGACTCTGTTGTTTGAGCGAACATGTTGCTACTCCATACGGGTAGACAGACAACAATCGCAAGCAGAAGGCGAGCAATTGGGAGAAGTAAAAGTTTCGTTTTCATAATCGTTTAGTTTTTTAATTAATAGTTTTGTGTTATGCGAAGCTTTTTATACTTGCACCTCACTTGTGTAATAACGTATAGGTTAACATCGCAAAGATAACGTTTTTTTAGGATAATTCAACCTAAAAGTTGCCGGATTTAGAAAGTTCTAGGTTAAATCAACCTAAAACTTGTTGGTTTGGATGCGTTTTAGGTTGATTTAACCTAAAACTTTTTTCTTGCCGAAGCATCACTGTGCAAACAAAAGCCGCATAACTCGGACTGACTGACAGTCCGAAGTTATGCGGCAACATTATATTATTCTCATTTTCTCTTTCAAGAAGCCCCCGTGTTATCCACAGATTATCTTCGTCGTTGTATTATCCAATCCGCAATTTCTATAGCAGTCATAAACAACCAAACCTTTAGCAGGTTGGAGTGATATATATAACTTATTATGATACCAGTTGCAATAATCAGGATATAGATGATACGGCACGCGTTTCCTTCGTTGATAATTACTTTCTGTATTCCGTCCACTCCTAATATAAGACAGACTAATATTCCAAAACCAATCGGGCACAATAAGTACGCACAATACAGATATCCATCGTATATTCCCAAGATTGGTTCTAAGGCTAATAACAAGTATATTAACTGCCATACGGAATGGCAAAACACGGAAAGGCGTTTCATGGAATGTTGTTGGATTTTATATGTTTTACTCCGCTGCCGCTATCTTCTCAGCATCCTCTTCAATGGCTCGATGAATCTTGCTATTGTGCATATTGCAAGGTACAGTAACAGTATGTAGCTTATACCTTGATGAAAGTACCAACATGTAGCGAGGCCCAGAACAGCTATTGCTACGTCAATCATGTATTCGTTATTGCTGTTGCATATCGCATTGCCAAGGACTCTGATGCCATTCTCCTTATATAACCTTCTGGATCGCTTAAATGCTTTAATCGCCCAAACTATCGTGATTATGAGATCGATAAGGCATACGATGAAGAATTTGAACTCAAGCTCTTCTGGCCAATCGTAAATAATGGGATCAAGAGCTGTGTCTAATGCTATAAATACCAAGAATCCCTTTATGATGATTCTATCTTTAAGACTTAATTCCATGTTCATTTTATTTGCTTTTTTGTTGGTTTTAGGCTGAGTGGTACGGCTTCAAACCGTACCTCCTACGTTAGCCTATACTGTTGATTATCTCTCACGCGTTGCCGATTAAATATGCGGCTCCACTGTCTTGCTGTAACTTGTCATGTCGCCGACCTGCTCAGTATGTCTTGTATGCTGCTGCTCCTCCCATACGTCTTCGTAGTCGTCCTTTGAGCAAGAGGTTGTCACGAGTGCTATAGCTGCGAAAATGCAGAATGACAATACATTTAATACTCTGTTCTTTCTCATAATGATCGGTATTTAATTGTTAGTTATTTGTTTTCTCTGCCGCAAAATTAGTTCATCTGCAATACGCAGCAAAACTTTTGCTGTTTCATGTTGTTTCAAGGACGAAAGATTTATTTTACAAGTGGATAAAGTGTTGATAATAAAGCGGATAACACTTGTGGTAGATATGAATGATAAACAAGCTTTCTGGTGGTGTGTGAAACAAATGTAACAATAAAATGCGGATTAGCTTATGTTTTCACAGCAGCCAAGGCAAACCGTAGGAGGCTATGGTGTCTCGCCGTAGCCCCGCAGCCTCCCATAGCTGTAATACGTAACTTTGTACCACCAAGAAAAAGCTCAAAAATCATGACTCTTCGGCGGTTCTGCCGACACAATATTTGCATTCCTAATGCTCAATACTATGAGTTCAGCGCACAACAAAATCTTTGGTGCGAAATTCTTGAGTTTTGAGCACTTGGAGACAATGCGTTTATACACAGTGAGTTATGCGGTTCTCAGACGTAGCACTATGAAATCAGACTCTCAAAAGAGCCGTTTTTTGTTGCAATAGCTCCACTTTTACACTCCAATACAGCCACTGTTGTCATGCAATAAAGCCTCTTTTACAGTCTAATAGTGGCACTATTGGAGTGTAAAAGTGGCTCTATCGTTAAGTATGGGTGCTGCTTGTACGTAAAAACACCGTAAAAACAGCAATTCGGAACTCTATTATCAATTTTTATTTTGTAACATGTTTTTACTCTTTAGACGATATTTGCATTTCGGACATGAAGACATATTTTTTAGACAAGAAGACATGAAGAACATGTTTTTTTTAGTTATGTTTTCCTGTCAAAGGAAAATTATTATCTTTGTAAGCAAACTATAAATCACCGTTACTATGATAAAGACGATTATCCTTATAGCCGTGCTCACTCTGCTGAGTCAGTGGGAAGTGAAGCTGCGAATGAAGAGGGAGGGTGCATCGAAGGAGTATACCGTCCTGCAGCATGTAGTTGACTTCACCGTCATGATGCAGTGGGGAGCCATTCTCTCCGCCATCACCGACCATGACTATCCCTTCTCCACCACCATCCCATTCTCTGTTCTCGCCATCATAGCCGGCATCTATTCGCTATATTATGGACGTGTAAAGGGACTGCCGGGCGAAAAGACAAAGATCCTGATGGTCTTGGTTGTCGTAATACTGGCGAACCTCAAATGCCTTGTGTTTGATTGACCGGATATATATTGGCAGGGCTTTGACAAAAACCAGACTCCACAGTCCGTTTGTTATTTTCGAGCCTTCGGCAATTTCTTTATGGTATATATGGTCTTATGAGAACAAGTTCTCACGCCCATATATACCATAAAGAAATGAGAGGCTGTCGCCTCTCTCGAAAATCACAAACGGAAAAACCTTTAAAAACACAAGGTATCGGATGGCGGGAGCCACCCGTTTGTGTTTTCTTTGTTTTTTCCGCTTATGGGCGCGTGCTGTGCACAAATAAAAGGCTTTACGTTAGGTTGTCGAGAACTGGTTCTCGTAAGACCTAATGTAAAGCCTTTTGTCAAAGCCCTGCCTTAAATATTACATTCAAAGCACCAATAATCAGAGTATTACCCTCTTACGAGGTGCATGACAAGCTTGTCGAACTGTGACGGTATGAATCGGATTACCTTGATTATCATCTTTGTGAAACCCTGCAGCAGGGAAGCATACCACTTCTTGCCGGCACGTTCACCCATGTTGGAGGACGGAGCGCTCTCGCTGGTAAAGTCAGTGAACGTGGTGATGATATTGCTTTCCACATTCTTCTTCACCGGCTTGATGGCATAACCCATTCCGATGTTGCAACTTGCAACAAGCGTCTGCTCCACGTCAGCCAACAGTCTGCTGTCAGCACTTGCCCTCTGCGGAACCGAGATGGAGGCGAGAGCCATTATGGTGCATAAGATATAGCATACGGATTTCTTCATAGTGGTAGGTTTTGTTATTATGTTTACAAAGATATATGTTTTTGTTTGTATAACAAAATATTTGTACTTTTGTATTCGTATTTTTTATCATTTAAACCTAACTGAGCATTATTATGACACGCATATTATTGGTATTCATCCTCCTTCTTTCGCTTTTTTCGTGTGGAGAAAGCCGTATGCAGAAGACGATGGAGAGGATACGGACCGTTAGCGACTCCGATACGAAGGCGGCTGCGAGGATGATGGACAGCATCTCCGTGGAGGTGAAGTCGGGGACGGAGTATACGAGAATGAGGTATGACCTGCTGAAGATCCGCATCGACGACAAGAACGATGTGAAGCCGATGTCTGACAAGATGATTGCTTACCTCGTGAAATACTTCGAGGAGAACGGCAATAATACTGACCGTCAGGAGGCTTATTTCTATGCCGGCAGCGTCTATCGCGACCTTAACGACACGCCGAGAGCCATCGACTACTTCCAGAAATCCATTGACGTCATGGCTGACTCTGACCGTACCGACTCGCTGCTGATGCGCAATGCCTACTCCAATCTTTATTATCTCTTCTATAATGTGCAGGACTATAAGAACGCTTTGGCGATGGCAGAGAAGGAATATGCCTTGTCGCTGGAGCTGCGTAGTCTGTCCGTTACCACGCTGATGCACCTCGGCAATGCGTGTCTTGCGACGGACGACGAGCCGAAAGCGATGAAATGCTTTGACGATGTGCTGCGTCAGGTGAAGCAAAGCGGTGCCTTGCAGCAGGGCGACATTCCTTATGTGCTGCTCTATAGCTATGCCAATTCGGGCAGGAAGGAAAAGGCACAGGAGTGTTTCGGACTGACGGAGAAGGCTTTGCCAAGGCGTAACGATGCGCTTGCATGCAATGCAAGGGGCGAATATTACAGGCTTATGGGGATGACGGACGACGCAATAGCGTGTTATCGGACCATCCTGAAGGAATCGAAAGACGAGTATAACATGTATGATGCGGCTAAGGCTCTCTTCCTTCTGTATACGGAGAAGGGGGATGTGGCGGCTGCCAACTGGTGCGGAAAGGAATTTGTAAGACTCACGGAGAAGCTCGATCTTGCTCAGAACCAGTTGCGTGCTGCCACGGTGAACAACCGCTACCAGTATCATCTCGACCGTGAAAGCGTGCTCAAGACCGAACGGGAGCGTGCGCTGTATATGAATATCGCTGCGTATGCGGCGCTGTTCGCTATGGTGGCGGCGTTCACGTTCGTGGTGGTATATATGCGTAAGAAGAATAAGGCGCTGAAAATGCAACTCGCCCTTAACGACCGTCTCAACTCGATGAAGACCCAACTGTCTGACATCCGAGAGGAGACAAAGCGTAAAGAGCGAATGATAGAGGACGTAAAGGCTGACCTTGCCGACCGCGAAACTAATCTGATGAACGTAGGAGAGGAGTTGCGACGTAATGAGCAACTGCTCGACGATATGAAGAAGCGCCTCGCTGACAAGATGAGACAGAGCGAGACGCTTATGCAGATGCTGCAACAGGCAGAGATGGAGGATGCCGCCGGTGACGTCGTGGCGGCTGTGCGCAAGTCGGCTGAGGGCAAGAAGAAGCTCTCGGCAGGGGAGTGGCGACAGCTGATTTCTGCCGTCAACAGCCTACATCCCGACTTCAAGGACCTGCTGCTCCAGCGCAATGAAGGTCTGACGGAGCAGCAGGTGCAGGTGTGCTATCTTATGCGAATAGGACTGACGGGTCCGCAAATAAATAATGTAGTGGACATTTCGCGCACTACAGTATGGCGCTGGACCCAAGCCTATAGATGGATTTACAGTATTGAGGACCCTAATTAGGGTCGCGTCAATACTTTATCTTCCAATCCATGCCTCAGGATTGAGGCGGCTCTGGAGCTTGCGAAGCTGGAACTGAAGTATATGGTCAGATCCTACGGTGCCCAGTCCCTGGCGTGTGGAGACGCGCTGTCCCTTATGTACGCTTACCGAACTGAGGTTGCAGTATACGGAGATGTAGAAGCCGTGTCTTACCATTACCACGTACGAACCGCCGTAATTGAAGACTGCACTCACCTCGCCGTCGTAGATGGAGCGTGCCTGACAGCCCGGTTGTCCCATGATGTTGATGCCCTTATTGTCGATGGTTACGCCCGAAAGACCTGCCACGGAGTTCTGTCCGTAGTGGCTTACGATGCGTGCGCTACCCGTGATAGGCATCGGAAGACGACCCTTGTTCTGCTCGAAACCGCCCGACATCATGCGGTCAACCGACGACATGCTTCGGCTTTCCTCCACGTTCTTCTTCGCTTCGGCTATCTCTCTTGTGGATCGTTGCTCGTCGGCTTTGGCCTTGCGCTCCATAGCCTGACGCTCAGCCTCCGCCTCACGTGCTCTTTGCTCGGCAGCTGCCTTTCTCTCGGCAGCTTCTCTTGCCGCTTCGTTGGCTTGCTCCTGCGCACGCTTCTTTGCCTCTGCGTCACGCTGGCGCTGTGCTTCGGCTCGTGCGGCAGCCTCTCTTTCCTGAGCAGCACGTGCTTCTGCTTTGGCTCTTGCCTCGGCTTCCCTTGCCTCGCGCAGACGGCGCTCGTTCTCAAGGCGAGCCTTTTCAGCTGCAGCCTTCTTGCGTGCAAGCTCTTCCTCACGACGTTTCTTGGCGGCAGCTTCCGCTGCAGCCTTGCGCTTCGCCTCCTCAGCGGCACGCACACGCGCCTTTTCCACCTCGATGGCAATGAGTCGGTCAATCTGTGCGTTTATGGCTGCTGCGTCCTTGCGCTGCTTGTCGATGACGGTCTTGATGGTTTTCTGCTGTTTCTGCAGCGATGTCACCACCTGCTGCTGCTCCTGCTGCTTTCCTTCAAGAGCCTTCTGTTCCTGCATGCCCTTATAGAGCATGTTGTTCTTCTGACCCTTCACCTGCTGCAGCTGCTGGTGCTTGTCGTTCACCTGCGCCTGCTTAGCCTTCACCATCTCGCCCTGAGTCTTCTGCCAAGAGGCATATTCGCGTACAAAGCGCAGACGACGATACATCTGTACGAAGTTCTTTGCGGAGAAGATAAACATGAGACGGTCCTGCAAAGTGTGGTTGCGGGTAAGGTAACGCATCGACTTCACGTACCTTGCCTTGCGCTCCTGCAGCTGCTGTTGCAGCGTGTTGAGCTGGGCATTGAGGATGCCGATGTTGCCGTTGATGTGATGAATGTCTTTCTGAATGCCGTCAATGTTCTGCTGATGACGGTCAATCTCGCTGTTTATCACCATAAGATCGCTGAGACGCTGCTTCACGTCAGCCTGGTTGGCACGCAGCGCAGCCTCCTGCTTCTTTATCTCCTTCTGCATGGCATAGCGCTTCGACTGCAGTCCGCGAATCTCCTCGGTGCTGTATTGTGCCTTGGACGACTTCTTTTTTCTTGTATTGGTCTTCTTCTTAGCCGTAGTCTTACCCTTCTTTGCAGACGCAGTCTTTCCCTTCTGCACAGTCTTTCGCTGTGCCGTCTTATGGGTGGTAGTCTTCTTCTGCGTTGCCTTCTTCGTTGTAGAGGTCTTGCGCTGCTGCTCATTGCCGGCTACGTTGGTGGTGGCCGTAGTCGGGATGCAGAGCATTAATGCTGCTATTATGGTGATAATGAGATGCTTCATGTCTTTGTTTTGTGAATGTGGTTGTAGCCTTTACTGTATGGAAAGGAGTTTTCCGAGGATGTCTTTCGCCTCTATCTTCTTGTATTTGGCAGACACCTCCGTCTTTGCGTCCCAGTCGGAAGAGGTCTTCGGCGAGCTCATCTTGACCGTAAGCTGTGCCGACTTCCGCTTTGCTCCGCTGCCCATGGTGACGTTAAACTGCTGTGTAAGGGGGAAAGCCTTGCCTCCGACAGTACGGAAATTGTCGTAAGTCCAGTGGAGTGAGGACGTGCCATACTGCTGGCTGCTGTACTTGACGTCCACTGCCTTGATGTTGGCGGTAGCCTTGCTGGCAGTCCAAAGGTAGCTGATGTTACCCTTCTTATACCTGACAGGCACGTCGGTGCTTATCTGTGCAAGCTCGCAAGTAAGGCGGTCGAGCAGTCGTTCGGTTATATGGTTCTCGCCAGGGAGGAACAGTTCGTTCCAGAAAAGCGACTGGAGCGAGTAGAAGCTGATGCCGTTGTCGGCAAGAAAGCTGACCTCCTTGTACGAAGCCTTGATGTATTCCTTGTGATAACGGTCGACGAGGAGCACGTATTCGGGCGTGAAGTCGATGCGTGCTATCTCTGTGCGGATGATGGGGAGAAGCAGTTGGAGGCGTATAACCTCGTCGCGGCGCATGCTGATCTTGCCGTCGCAACTGAGATTCTTGCCACCTCCGACAAGGCGGAAGTCTGCGCTTGCCACAATGTTCTTCGTTGTAAGCGCTTGATTGGCAATGCGTCGGAGCATTTCCGTCTGCTCTTTATCTACGTGTTTGGTGGGCTTTGTGCTTGGTTTGGCGGTCTGTGTGGTCGGCGTAACAGTCTGTTCGGTAACAGCCTTCTTGCCCGCACAGGATGCGAACAGGACAACCAGCAGTATCGGTAATATTCTCTTCATTTCCTTTATTTATCCTTTTCCTTAATGTCTATACCTTGTTATATATGTATGTTTACATGATGTCAGCCTCCTTTAGGTGAGGCTTAGTTTTTTGCGTCCACGCTCTTTGTCTTTATCTTGCGTGTCAGAACGGCCTTGTCGCCACCGCATTCGATGGCTTTCTGCCACAGTTCAGCGGCGCGTTCCTTCTCGCCCGACTTGCAGTAGATGTCGCCGGCGTGCTCAATGACCACTGCGCTCGGCACGGAATCGGTGTCGTTCTCCAGCGCACGGTCGATGTAAGCCTTTGCCTCGTCATATCTTTCGAGGAGATAAAGAATCCATGCGTAGGTGTCGAGATAAGTGGAATTGGTGGGTTCAGCCTCAATAGTCTTGCGGCTCATCGCCTCCGCTTTCTTCAGATCACCGTTTTTATCGGAGAGATAGTAGGCGTAATTGTTGAGCGCCATGATGTTGTCGTCCTTCCATTGCAGGCAACTGTCGTAAGCGGCGAACGCCTTGTCTGCCTCTTCAAGCTTCATGTATGAGTCGCCTATCATGGCATACATGTCGCTGATAAGGCCGGAATTGGGGTTCTTGTCAGCCGCTGCCACGTTAATGCCAGTCTGTAATGTCTTGATGCTCTCGGGCAGACGGTCTTTCTGGAACTGAGCTATGGCGAGGAAATAGAAGAACGTAGGTTCTTCGGGATTGTACTGTGTGCCCTGAAGAGCAAGCTTCTCTACCTTGTCCCACTTCATCCACAGGCGCTGGATGAGCTGCGAACGAGCCGTAAAGTCATCGGGAGCCACCTCCAAAGTGTGCATGAAAGCAGCGTTAACCGAGTCGGCAGGCATGCCGATCTTCTCCAGATAAACAGCCTTGATGTTGGAAAGGTCGGCATCATGTGGCGCTGCCGCCATCGTGCGGTCAATGATGGCAATCATAGCCGTAGAGTCGAGGTCCGTGCGGTCGCGGTTGTTAAGCACGTAGTCTACAAGTATCTTCGCCCTTGTCTCCGCGTCCGTCTTCGGGCTGAAGAGCATTCGCTGCTTGATGCTGTCCGAGGCAGCTGTGTCGCCCGTACCTTTATAATAGTCAGCGAGCGAGTTAAGCGTGAAAGCATTCTCGCTGTCCAGCTTCAAGGCCTTCTGGAAGAAGCCGTAAGCCTCCTTCTTGCGGTCTTTCTGATAGAGCCAGTTGCCGAGCATAACCATATAGTTAGGCTCGAAAGGATGTTCGTCCACAATGCTCTTCAGAGTGCGGTACGAACTCTTCGTGTCGCCTATCAGTTCATAGATGCTCAGACGAGTGATGTCGTTGTCCTCGCTCTTGCCGTCCACCTTGTCCATGCGGTCAAGCGTAGAGAGCGCCTTGTCATAGTCCGTGCCGTGCAGATAGAGAGCAAGGAGAACGTTCAGCAAGTCGCTGCGGTCGCGGTGAGTGGTGTAGAACTTCTCCAAAGCGTGTATGGCTTTGTCGTATTTGCCCTGCTTGATGTAAGTGTTAGCCACGCTCTCGTTGTACGTATCGTTGTCTGGCTGGAGCTTTGAGGCACGCTTCATGTAGATAAAGGCGAGTGAGTCGTTGTCAGCATCGGAATAGATGTTCGACTTAAGGAAATACATCTCAGCCGCATCCTCCTTCGTCTTGGCGCAACTGTCAAGTATCAGTGAAGCCAACGAGTCGTTGCCGGCATTGCGCTGGCACACAGCTTCGAGGAACATGCGGTCGAAGAGCGATGTGGAAGCCAATAGCGAGTCGAGCGATACCGGCGATATAGTGTCAGAGCACGTCGAGTCAGGGGCGGCAACGGTTTTCGCTGTCGTCTCGTCTTGAAGAATTGTCATGTCTGACAAGCTGCCGTGAAGGGCAGCGATGGCGGGGCATATAGCCATAAGGCAGACAGCCCCGAGAATGAAAATCTTTCTTATTGTCTTGTTCATTGTTGCTGTTTATTCCACGCCGGTGTGACCATATCCACCAGCTCCGCGCTCAGTATCGTCGAGCTCTTCCACTTCTATCAGCTCTGCCTGCTCATGTCTGGCCACTACCATCTGTGCGATACGCTCACCAGCGTTAATCACGAAGGGCGTGTCAGAGAGATTGATAAGCAGGACACCAATCTCGCCGCGGTAGTCAGAATCGATGGTACCGGGAGAATTGAGCACCGTGATGCCGTGCTTGAGGGCAAGACCTGAGCGCGGGCGAACCTGAGCCTCGTAACCTTCGGGGAGGGCAATGTAGAGACCGGTGGGCACGATGCGACGCTCCAACGGACGCAGAGTGATGGGGTCTTCTATGTTGGCACGCAAGTCCATTCCTGCGCTCTGGGGGGTGGCGTATGCGGGCAGCTGCTGTGAGCCGCGGTTGATAATGCGAATCTTAGTCATTGTCGTTTTTCTTATTACAGTAAAGCCTTGATTTCAGCGTCTATATCCTTTATCTGTGCGTCACGCTTCACCACGTTGCAAGAGCGGTTGAGGAGGAAGAACGTCGGCACCTGCTGCACGTTATACATCTGCAGAACGCTGCTTGTGTTGTCGTCAACGCGTGTGCTTATCCAGGGAAGGGCAGCTGTCTGTGTCTTCCAGAAGTGCTCATCGCCGTCGATAGCCACCTGATAAATCTGGAAGCCCTGAGCGTGATACTTATTATAAAGCTCGCGGAGCGACATGATGCGCTTCATTGAGTTCTGGTCAGCGAAGAGATGGAAGTCGAGGAGCACCACGTTGCCCTTAAGTGAAGAGAGGCTACGGGCTGCGCCAGTGTTGTCTGTAAGAGTGAAGTCGAGGATGCCGCTGGTGTTCACCTTGCTTGCCTCAATCTCCTCAGCCTGCTGCTGCGAGCGCAGATAGCGCACGTCCTTCATGCCTTCAATGGCGATGTTGTGAAGGTTTTCGCCACGCTTCTCGTTAGGATAGAAGGTGTCCCAGCTTGTAGCCACGGCGCCGAACACCTTGATGTCCTGCTCCGAAGTGCGCGGATTGAAGAGCAATACGGGCTGTCCACCTGCGTAGATGGTCTGGAAAAGGGCGAAGTAAGACGACGCCTTCATCGGTGCCTTGAAGATATATTCTGTCTTAACACGAGTCTTATATGCCTCCACGATGCGCGAAACGCTGTCAGCGACAGCCTGCGCACCAAGTTCCGGATTGCGTGCGATGGCGTTCACCTGAGCCTGAAGTGAGCTTTGCATGAGCGACAGCTCCTTTATGCGCTGGCAGTCCTCCGAACCGCTGACCTCATACTGCGTAGCCATCTGCGGATATTGTGCCTTAATGTTGATGGTCTCGGTGGAATCGACGGCGATGTTGATGAACTGTCCGGCTATGCGCAGACGATAAAACTCAGGAGCCGTGGGCGCTGTTCCTTCGAAGGCGAACGTTCCGTCTTCTGAAAGCTTGGCGGAATCAATCTTCACCGCGCCGTCAAGTCCCATGTTCTCGAAGTAGAGTGTTGAGTCGGCAGCTCCGGTAATAGTGCCGTCGATGTGGAATTTCTTCTCGTTGCAAGAGGTCACGCCAGCCATGGCAGCAACAGCCAAGGCGAGTGTTATGACCTTGTGGAATAGTCTTGTATTCATTGTTTGTTATATAATATAATGTGTAGACGGGGCGTTTTATAACTCATTCAATATGCAAACTTACTAATTTTTATCCGTATTTGTCTGCTTTTGAATGAAAAAGATGATTTTCGGATTTGTTATTACTGAACTTTTGCAAGTTCAGAGAATTCAGGAGTTAAAGAAGTTATCGCTCCCCTACGGTCGCTAGAAGTTATAGCCATTACTCTTTTTGCTATATTTTAGCAAAAGGACATTTGGCTTTAAATTCTATAACTTCTTTAAATTCTATAACTTCTGAACTTCATTACATCCTTTCGGCAAGCCAATAGCCCAATGCCACGGCGATGAGTCCGACGGCGAGGCTTGCTCCGGCATACAGCAGGGCTGTCATCGGATGACCGTTGCGGAGGAGCGTGAGGTTCTCGTTGCAGAAGGTGCTGAACGTGGTGAAGCCGCCGCAGAACCCCGTTGTAAGCAGCATCTTGATGTTGTCGCCACCAATACTGCCGCGCATGGACAGTCCATAGAATATGCCAATCAGCAGACAGCCGACGACGTTGACGGTCATGGTGGGGTAGGGGAAATGCCCCACGGCGTACGTGTCGACAAGACGCGACACAGCCATGCGCAGCGAAGAACCCACTGCGCCGCCAAGGGCAACGATAAACATTGAGCGAATCATATATTGGAGTTTTGAATTTTGAATTTTGAATTGTCGCTTCGCGATTTTGAGTTTGTGAGTTTTGAATTTTGAGTTTGCGAATTGAATAAACTCAAAATTGAATAATTCAGAATCGCAGGCGAAGCCGAGAACAATTCAAAATTCAAAACTCAAAATTCAAAATTCGTAAAGCTTGCTTTACGCCTTATACAATCGGCAGCGATATGCCCTGAATCTTCTGATAGATGTCGAGCGCGAAGATGTCCGTCATGCCCGAGATGAAGTCCACCACCGCCATGACGCGCGTACCGAAGTCGTCGCTGTTGATGTCGTACTGACTGCTGAATCGCTTGCGGAGCTGTTCGGAATGGAACTTCTCCGGGCTGACGGCAGCTTCGATGAGCGTCTCGAGCAATGTCTCCATAATCTTATAACCAGAGAGTTCCACGTCGAGCACCGGCTTCGAATTGTATATACGCTCACAGCTCACCGTCGTGCAATGGCGGTAAGCGTCGCGAGTGGAAGGCGTGATATGGTCGATGAGCGAACCCTCGAACGTGCCGTTCAGTATATCCTCCTCCGACTCCACGAAAGCGCTGGCGCATTCGTGCTCAAGTCTGCCAATGGCACAGGCACGCATATACACCACCTTCTCGTTGTTGTCAGTAATCTCCTCCTCGCTGATGCGACTATAGATATGTTCGCGCTCCTCCTTATTGAAGAAGCCGAGCAGCAGCTTTGCCGTCTCGTCAAAAGAGAGGATGCGCAGCTTGTGAGCGTCCTCGATGTCCATAATCTCGTAGCAGATGTCGTCTGCCGCCTCCACAAGGTAGACCAGCGGGTGGCGGGCGCAGCGTAGCGGTTCGCCTTCAGCCGACAGCTGGCGCAGACCGAGGTCCTCGGCGATACGGCGATAATAAGCCTCTTCCGATGCGAAGAAGCCGAACTTGCCCTTCTTGCCGGCGCAGAAACTGGAGTGGGGATACTTCACGATGGAGGCAAGCGTGGCGTAGGTCATCACGAATCCGCCCTCACGTCTGCCGTGGAAGCGATGCGTGAGGAGGCGGAAAGCGTTGGCGTTACCCTCGAAATGTGCAAGGTCGTTCCACAGCTCCTCGCTGATTTTGCCCCGCAGCTGCTTGCCCTTGCCCTCGCGGAAGAACGCCTGGATGGCTTTCTCGCCGGAATGACCGAACGGAGGATTGCCCATGTCGTGCGCCAGACAAGCCGCACTCACGATGGTGCCGATCTCCTCGAACAGCGTGCCCTCCAGTTCGGGATGCTTCACCTTCAGCTCCCTCGCCACGTCCGAGCCAAGCGACATACCCACACTTGCCACCTCCAGAGAGTGAGTAAGGCGGTTGTGTACGAAGATGCTGCCCGGAAGCGGAAACACCTGCGTCTTGTTCTGCATACGGCGGAACGGCGCCGAGAAGATAAGGCGGTCATAGTCGCGCTTGAATTCTGAGCGGTCGTCGTGGCGCATGGGATGGTGATATTCCTGCCCAAGGCGCTTATTGGAAATGAGTTGTTGCCAGTTCATGTGTCCTTTTTGTTTATTTGGGCGCAAAGTTATAAATAATATGTTGTCCGTGAGAGGGCTATGGCGCTTTTTTTCGAGCCGCACTTGTGGCATATCCGAAAAAGTAGTAACTTTACATTCGAATTTACACATTATTATATACATCATCTATGAACACTCAGGAAATACTCGCTAAGCTTCATATCTCAGAACTCGGACAGATGCAGAAGGACGCATCTGCTGCCGTGCTCCACACCGACCGTGACGTCGTGATACTCGCGCCCACTGGCAGCGGCAAGACCCTTGCCTATCTTCTGCCCCTCGTGCAGCGCCTTGACGCAGCCATTGAGGAGGTGCAGGCGGTGGTGATTGTGCCCAGCCGTGAGCTCGCCCTGCAGTCCAACGACGTGTTCCGCTCGATGGGATGCGGTCTGCGCTCGATGTGCCTCTATGGCGGTCGCCCCACAATGGACGAGCACCGCGCCATACAGAAAGTGCGTCCGCAGGTGATATTCGCCACTCCGGGACGACTGAACGACCACCTCGACAAGCAGAACTTCGCAGCTTCTGACGTCCGCTGGCTCGTAATCGACGAGTTCGACAAGTGTCTGCGCATGGGATTCCGCGCCGAGATGGAGAAGGCGGTGGACAGCCTGCCTACCGTGGAACGCCGCATATTGCTCTCAGCCACTGACGCAGAGGAGATGCCGCGCTTCGTGCGCTTGGGCAGAACGGAGCGCGTCGACTATCTGGACGAGGAAGAAACCACGCCCGACCGCATCGGTCTTTATGTGGAGAATTCGACCGAAAAGGAAAAACTCAACACCCTCGACATGCTGCTCCGCGACTTCGGTGCGCAGCAGACCATCGTCTTTCTCAACTATCGTGACGGTGTGGAGCGCACAGCCAAGTTTCTCACCGAGAAAGGCTACGTGGTCAGCGCCTTCCACGGCGGTCTCGACCAGCGTCAGCGAGAAGAGGCCATCTATCGCTTCGCCAACCGTTCCGCCAATATTCTCGTAAGCACAGACCTCGCCTCGCGTGGTCTGGATATCCCTGACGTTGAGAACATTGTGCATTACAACCTGCCCGTTGGAGAGGAGGAATTCGTGCATCGCGTAGGACGTACCGGACGCTGGGATGCCACTGGACGAGCCTTCATGCTGCTTGGTCCTGAAGAACACATGCCTGAATACGTCACCGTGCCCACCGAGGACTACGTCCCCGCCAATCCGACTGCCCCCGTCGCCATGCCCGTGATGTCCACATTATATATAGGTAAGGGTAAGAAAGACAAGATTTCGAAGGGTGATATCCTCGGTTTCCTATGCAAGACCTGCTCGTTAAGCTCATCCGACATCGGACGCATAGACGTTTACGAGAGATTCGCATACGTGGCAGTAAGCCGCAAGCTCGCCAAGAAAACAATGGAGAAAGCAAAGGGCGCGAAGATAAAAGGACTAAAGACGGTAGTGGAGCTGGCATTCTGATTCTTAAGAGCGGCGACATGCTTGTGTAAGAGCGGTGTTGCAAAGGACAGTAAACCACTGTTAAGGCTGTTTCAAACGACAATAGTAGGAGACTTAAAAGGCTAAACAAGTGTTAAGATAAGTTATAAAACGCCAATTTGCCGTGTGCGTCCCCATATTGTAATTTTATATATTAGGTATTTTAAAGAAAAGTTCGTACCTTTGCACCCCGAAAACGGCTTGTTAATTAGCACTTAGCTGTTTTCTTCGAAAACGACAATTGAAAATAAAAATATATAAATTAAAAAAGTAAAACTATGCCTACAATTTCACAGTTGGTAAGAAAAGGCAGAAAGGTGCTTGTAGACAAGAGCAAGTCACCGGCTTTGGATTCATGTCCTCAGCGTCGTGGTGTTT
>ERZ1026866.472-NODE-472-length-24173-cov-4.700017_pt1 | contig 24173 bp, 16 predicted proteins | sample MGYA00380163_ERZ1026866 | MGnify/ENA primary metagenome ERZ1026866 (study PRJEB33269, sample SAMEA4719799) | human gut metagenome | biome: human-associated habitat; feature: organic feature; material: feces | place: Cameroon | collected 2013-10 ...
CCCCGAACGGGTGCGGCCACCGGCAGGTGCGCATGCGCCTGGTCCACGAGTTCGGCACGCGCATATCCGCCAAGACCGTGCTCAGGGTCATGCGCCGTATGGGGCTGAGATGCGCCATCCGCTCCAGGAACCCGTGGAGACGCTACAGCTCGTACAGGGGCGAGACGGGCGACCGCGTGCATAACCTGCCCGAACGCGACTTCGACGCGGCCCGTCCGTTCTTCCAGGCTCGGGACCGACGTCACCGAGTTCAAGGTCGCCGGCTCCAAGGCGTACCTCGCTCCCGTGTACGACATGGCCAGCAAGGAGATCGTGGCCTGGGACGTGAGCCGCAGTCCGGACCTCGGGCAGCAGAAGCGCCTGCCCGCCGGCGCGGAGCCGATCCTGCACTCGGACATGGGATGGCAGTACCAGCACCAATGGTGGAGGGACGAGCTCGGACGCCTCGGCATCCGCCAGTCCATGAGCCGCAAGGGCAACTGCCTGGACAACGCGGCGACCGAGCAGGTCTTCGGCCACTTGAAGGATGAGTTCTACCGCGGCCGAGAGTTCGACTCGTACATCGTGCATTGGACACCAGACGACGCCAGATACGACTCGAGGGACGCACCCCGGAGGAGTTCCGGAGCATGTCCCTCGCGGTCTGACCCTGTATCCCAATTAACAACGTCCAACAAACGGGGCGCAGTTCAATAACCGCCGGGGCCTTCACATAGATGGATGTATTCAGTTTGTCGCCAAAGAATCGTCAGACGCGTGCTCCATCATCGAATTCGTCGGTACGCGTTTCACGATGCCCTTTATGCTGCACGATGAGGCCAGCGGCGCCGACCAGCGCACACAAACCGAAAATCGAACCAAGAATCGAAGCCAACGCCGGAACGAACACGGAAGCGATAATGCCGATGACGCCGGCCACCAGCAATATCCAGAACACCAGTTTTGACAGTTTCACATGGCCGATTTCAGGATTCGGCGGCACGAAGTCGTCACCGTAACGGTCCATGACCCGATCCGTGTCAAGCCAGCTCGAACCAGTGAAATCGCGCGGCCCACGACCATTCGCCGGCGCATCATTGGTGAACGTGCCCTGATCCAAGTCATCGATGGACAGCAAAGCCTCTTTTTCCCGACGTTGCGCATGCTTCTCGAAACGTTTCGCACTACGCGAACGTTCCACGGCCTTCAAATCGTCAGCATGCGAATCCGCAAACTCGGCCCAAGCCGCATCCAAGTCGTCCATTGGAGAGCCGCCACCATGCGACGCGTCATTTGGGCGTTCTTCATCGTCATTGCTATTGTTGAGGTCAGTCATACTTATACTCTAATCGGGCGGAGGCCAATCCGCCGGGAGGATCGTGAAGAATGCTCTATTGGTTTTTCGTAAAAGGCTTGGGACCAATCGCCATCCACCGTTTGGGACCGACCGCGCAAGGACTTGAGAACATTCCGCACGAAGGTGGCGCCATCATCGCAGCCAACCATCTTGCCGTCATCGACGATGCGTTGCTGCCGTTGACCTGCCCGCGCATGATTCATTTCATGGGCAAGGCCGAATATTTCGAAGGCAAAGGCATCAAAGGCAAATTCAAGAAATGGTGGTTCACGTCAGTCGGCGTGTTCCCCGTGGACCGTTCCGGCGGTTCCAAATCACTTGGCGCACTGAACCACGCCCGTGAGATCATCGAGGACGGACATCTGTTCGGCATTCACATCGAAGGTACTCGCAGCCCCGATGGACGTCTTTACAAAGGACACACCGGCGCGGCGCGTCTGGCATTCGAAACCGGTTGCCCCATTATTCCGGCCGCCATCATCGGTTCGCGTGAACTGCAGAAGCCAGGACAGGTCATTCCGAACAAAGGCAAGTCCAAGGTGATTTACGGCAAGCCGATTGAAGTCGAGAAGAAATCCGCCGACCAGATTACCCACGATGATTTGCGTTCGCTTACCGACCGCGTGACCCGTGAGATCCAGAAGATGAGCGGACAGGAATACGTCGACGAATACGCGCAGAAGGTCAAGGCCGAGCTCAAAGCCCAGCAGGAGGCCGAAGCGCAGGCACAAGCCGAATCCGCTGCCAAGAAGGCATAAGTTTTCAGCGAGGTTCATTCCAAACCAATCAGGGGCGTCTGTTCCGAAGAATGTTTTCGGAACAGACACCCCTGATTTCTATTTTGTAATCAGGATAATCAGTCGAACAGCGACGAATACATTTTCAAGGTGACGGTATTCGGCGTGCCATCCTCCTGACGCAGTCGCACCTCGGTGCCTCCTACCGGATCCTGCGAAGCGACCTTCTTGTCTTGACTGGAGTCAAGTGTCAGTTGCGAGCTGATCTTCACACTGAATCCCAGCTTCTCCAATGCGGCTTTGGCAGCGGCGGCTTTCTGTCCGACATAATTCGGCAGCGTTACGGTTTCCGGTCCCTTCGACACCACCGCATTGACGCTATCGCCCCAGTGCAACTCGTCTCCGGTCTTCGCGGAAGCGGAAATCACCTGTCCTTGCGGAATCTTGTCATCGAATTGCTCGGTCCAGTTGACGGTGAGCTTGAGCGCATCAAGCGTCTGCTGCGCCTCATCCTTCGATTTGCCCACGACGTCCGGCATGGTAACCGGTTTCGGTCCTTGGGACAGCGTGACGGTAATCTTCGCGTTATGGGGCAGAGTCGCGCCGGGATCCACGCTTAAATCAAGCAACGCGCCCTGAGGTACGTCCATGGAATACGCGTCATCATTGGCCGGAGTCTGTTCGATGTTGTCGAAACCGGCACGCTTCAACGCGTTGATCGGATCCTTGCCGTTCGCACTGGTGGCATCGAGAATGTCTGTGGGAACAGTGCCCTGCTTAATACCCTTGGACACTACCACCTTGACCTTTTGATGATGACGTTTGCTCACATGCGAACCGACATTCTCCGGGTCGGTGGAGATGACATTGCCAGCCTTGACGGAATCACTGAACGCCTCGGTCTCTTCGTACTCGATGTTGGAGAATTTCAGCAGTTCCTCATAGGCGTTCCATTTGATGTTGGAAATACGGCAGGGCTCCGAATCGGAACATGTGAGATCTGCCGGCTGAGGCATGGTCCAGTAGCTGCCCGGTCCTCGGAAATACCACCAGGCATAGCCTCCACCGCCTGCGCAGGCAAGCACGATGGCTGCTACGACGGCGATGATGACAGGTGCACGCTTGCCACTGCGTTTCGGCTGTCCACCACTGACCGGACCGTTCGAGGGGGAAGCTGGAACGTTGTTGGCGGGGACGTCGTTCTTTTCCAAAGCCAAGCGGGTGGTTGCCTCCGGATCTGCCTGCTGCGCCGGCATGACGGTGGTTTTGTTCGGGTTTTCCGGATTGAACTGTCGTGTACGATCGTCGTTCTGACGCACAGGCGGTGCTGGAGGAGCGGGCGGTAGCGGCATCTGCCGGGTGCCATCGCCGGGCATGGTGTCGGCGGCATCGTTTGCGGCCGGGGAAACGGCTGACAGACGGTATTGCCAGTCGTCGATGGTGAGGTTCGATTGCAACTGCTGCAATTCGTCGAATGCCACGGACGCATCCTGGGGACGGTCCTCGACCGCGCGCGCCGTAAGACGGGCGAGGAATGCGGCCACGCCTGCATTGATGCCCGGACAAGCGGTCGTGATATCCGGCACATCCTCATGCACGTGCTTGAACACCAGCGTCACCGGATTGTCCGCGGTGAACGGCACCTTGCCGGCCAGCATCTCCCAAGCCATGATGCCTACGGAATACAGGTCTCCCTGCGGCGTTGCCTGATTGTGCTGAATCATTTCTGGCGCCAGATAGGCGGCCGTGCCCAGCAGCATGCCGGTGGAGGACAGCGTGGCCTGCGACACCGCCTTGGCCAGGCCGAAATCGGTGATCTGCACATGTCCTCGGTCATTGAGCAGAATATTCTCCGGTTTGATATCGCGGTGCACCACGCCTGCGCGATGCGCCGAAGCCAAGCCGTCCAACGTCTCACCGACTATGCGTAGCGTCTCACGAACGCTGAACGTGACTTGCTGGTTCATTTCGTACCGCAGGTTCACGCCATGCACGTACTCCATGACAAGAAAATCCAGTCCATCGAACTCACCGGTGTCATACACCTGCACGATATGGGGATTGGCTATTGCTGCTGCGGAACGGGCCTCGCGATGGAAACGTTCCACGAACTGGTCGCGTTGTGGGCCCTGTGCCAGCTGCGTGTGCATGATCTTAATGGCGACGGTGCGTCCCAGACGCTCGTCAACAGCTTGATACACCGTGGCCATGCCGCCATCGGCGATTCTGCTGACGACTCGGTACCGGCCTTCGATGACCTGGCCTTCGGGGGCATGCTGGGCTTCACTCATGGCTAATCGGTACGATTCCTTCTTCAAAAAACGTTTCGCGACAAAGATGTGTTCACTTGTAGTCTACAAGGAATGGTTTGCGGAAGATGCGATGAACACGGGTCTTTCACAGTGCGGCGGCATCAGCCCTGTTCCCGCACAATCGGTACGAAACGTGCGCATGCTTCGGTAAGCATGTCTTTGCGATCCTGCGATAGTTCAAGCGTCTCGATGGCGGCCTTCGACTCGAGCCACAGACCGGCGATCCGTTCCTTGGAACGTGCGATGGCACCAGTGGACTCGAACAATGCGATGGCACGCCTAACATGTGCCTCGTCACGTGATTCGGCTTCCCACATGTCGATGAGTTCACGTCGTTCGACATCGCCGGCAGCCTCAATCGCATCGGCCAGCAACACCGTGCGTTTGCCTTCACGGATATCACCGCCCACCGGTTTGCCGGTATTGCGGCTCGCCCCGATGACGTCCAGAAGATCATCCGCGAGCTGGAACGCCAAACCAAGCGGCAATCCAATCGCCAGTGCGAGCCTGCGCGCGTCCGCAGGGGCGAGGCCGGCGGCAAGCATACCGAATTCCAAAGGTGCGATAGTGGTATAACTGGCGGTCTTCCAACGGAAGACATTCAAAGAGGCCGACGCCAGCTCTTCAGGATCGTCTAACGTATTGAGTTCCACGGCCAAATCGAGTACTTGGCCGATTTCCACTTCACGGTGCATATTCAGGAAGGCCGACACCACGGAAGACCCGGAGCCAAGCCGGCAAGCCGCTTTATTGGCGATATCCACGCTCGCGGTGGCCAGCATATCACCCAACATGATGCCCAAACCATGGCCGATGGCATCACTATGGGTATCCGTGGCAAGCGCACGATGAGCGGACGGCTTGCCACGGCGCAGATCGGAATCGTCGATGATGTCGTCATGCACCAACGCGCCGGTCTGAAACACTTCGATCGCGCATGCCAGATCCAACACCGCATCCATATCACGTTCCGCCACATCCTGCGGCGCGAACGCACGGAACGCATCCAACGTCAGCAACGCCCGCAGACGTTTGCCGCCCTCACTTGACGTGACCGCCTGCTGCGCCACCGCATCAGCGACGGCTTTGCAGGAATTCGCCACCGGATCGTCCGCATGCAGGAACGAAAAATCCCTTACCAGCGAGAGCGTGCGCGTTTCAATCTGTTCCAAATCGGAAGAGCTAGTCATGGGTCAAGGTTATCCACACACATTCGACAAGAGGAAAACATAATGATTGCAGCGGGTGAGACGGTGCCGGACGTTTCGTGACACGCCGAGCTTCACGTTCTCCGACCACAGGGGTGCCGAAACGCCTCATTGCATTGCCGGATGATGCATAGTTCCAACAAAGCGGCCTGCATCAAGCGACCGCTCCGATACGCCAAGGAGGACGAGACATGAAGACGATCGACGAGCCCATGCCGATATGCGAAGCCGAGATGGAACGGCTTGAAGACCAATTGGTGGAGGATTGCAAATCGCTGGGCATGGCGGAGAGCATACGCGATTTCCTGCAGGAGCCATTCTCGGAATGGATGGATGAGCTGGCCGATGAATCGTCGGGAGGTGACGATTCATCGCCAGAATGCAGACTGTCCAGAAACGGTGCGGGAGCACTTGCCATCGCCATGCAGCAGACCATGGCGGTGCGTGACGCGCTGCTGGTCTCCATCATCGTGGATGAACGACGTTCGTCACGTGACTTTCTCATGGGATTCATGGCCAATCCGACACTTCCCGGCAACACGCGTCATCTGGAGGAATCCCTCAACGGATCGTTCCGTGACGCATCAAGAAAACCCGACACGAAACGTTGCGACAACGGCGTCAACATGATGTTCGACATCATCGGGATGGTCCCCGAACGGTATCATGTGCAGCCATTGGCCATCATCAGTTATGTGCTGTGGTGGATGGGCGATGAGCGCGCCATGCTGTGCGCGATGCGTGCGCTCGCGTTGGATGAGAATTGTTCGCTCGCGGCGATCATCTGCTCCGCGGCGCATCGTCATATCGGACCGGCATGGGCCGAAGAGACATAGAGCAACACGCCGAAAGGAAGCGGTACTTGCGCATGGTGAGCTCAACACGCGGGAATAATCGTCCTCGCAAGATGGTTAACTCACATAGTTGACGATTTGCCCTTGCCAGAAGTGGGTCCATATGGTATACGCTTCCGGCGGGATCAATAGGAGGATAAGTTTGGCCACCAAGGAAACGACGGTAAATACGGAACAGACTGATCTGACCGAAAAGACCACCTCCGGAAAAAAGGCCTCCACGCGCAAGCCTGCTGCCAAGAAGAGCGAGTCCTCAAAGACCGCTACGAAGACGTCGCGCAAGACGGCCGCGAAGAAGACCTCCGCCGCCAAGAAAAGCAAGAAAGCGGAAGAAGAAGAGAACCTGATCGAGCAGGACGCTCCTGAAGACGATCCCGTCGAGGATGCCGATCTTGATGATTTCGACGATGACCTTGATGACGTGGACGACGAAGGGGAGGGTGACGACCTCGACGAGGACAATATCGACGAGGATGACGATTCCGAACTGGAAGACGATGACGAAGACAAGCGCAAAAAGCCGGAAGAGCCCAAGGAAAAAGGCGCTTTCGTGGTGCGTGACGATGATGACGACGACAATCTGACGCCGTCCGGCAATCCGAAGCGTCGTGTGATCGCAGCCGGCGCCACCGCAGATCCGGTCAAGGATTACCTGAAGCAGATCGGCCGAGTGAACCTGCTGAACGCCGAACAGGAAGTCGACCTGTCCGAACGCATCGAGGCCGGTCTGTACGCCCAACATCTGCTGGACACGGAATCCGACAAGATGGATTTCAAGCGCCGGCGTGAACTGAAGTGGGCCGCGAACGACGGCAAGCGTGCCAAGGACCATCTGCTGGAAGCCAACCTTCGACTCGTGGTCTCTCTTGCCAAGCGCTATACGGGCCGTGGCATGCTGTTCCTCGATTTGATTCAGGAAGGCAATCTTGGTCTGATTCGTGCCGTAGAGAAGTTCGACTGGAAGAAGGGCTTCAAGTTCTCCACGTACGCCACATGGTGGATTCGCCAGGCCATCACCCGTGCCATGGCTGATCAGGCCCGCACCATTCGTGTGCCTGTGCATATGGTGGAAGTCATCAACAAGCTGTCCCGCGTGCAGCGCCAGATGCTTCAGGACCTCGGCCGCGAACCTACACCGGACGAACTGGCCCGTGAGCTCGACATGCCGGTCGAGAAGGTGCAGGAAGTGCAGAAGTACGGGCGTGAGCCGATTTCCCTGCACACGCCGCTGGGCGAGGATGGCGATTCCGAGTTCGGTGATCTGATCGAAGACACCGACGCCATTGCACCGTCCGATGCCGTCGCCTTCTCGCTGTTGCAGGAGCAGTTCAAGCAGGTGCTTGAAACGCTGTCTCCGCGTGAAGCTGGCGTCATCAAGATGCGCTACGGTTTGGAGGACGGCCAGCCGAAGACGCTGGATGATATCGGACGTGTGTATGGCGTGACGCGCGAACGTATCCGCCAAATCGAATCGAAGACCATGTCCAAGCTGCGCCATCCGTCCCGTTCGCAGACGCTGCGCGACTTCCTGGACCAGTGATAGTAATCAGACGCGAGTAAATGAAGTCGAGAAACCGGCATGAACGCAGGGTTTCTCGACTTCATGTCTTGTAAGGCGACAATTGAAAGGGAACATGGCTAAGGATAATTACGGTGCTGAGAGTCTTACCGTGCTCGAAGGCTTGGATGCGGTGCGCAAACGTCCGGGCATGTACATCGGCACGACCGACAGCCAGGGCCTGATGCACTGCCTGTGGGAGATCATCGACAATGCCGTCGATGAGGCTCTTGCGGGAGCCTGCAACCACATCATCGTGACCTTGCATGACGATGGTTCCGTTGAAGTGGCGGACAATGGCCGAGGCATTCCGGTGGACGTGGAGCCGAAAACCAAGCTCACCGGCGTGGAAGTGGTGCTGACCAAGCTGCATGCCGGCGCCAAATTCGGCAATTCCTCGTATGGCGCTTCCGGCGGTCTGCATGGTGTCGGCTCATCCGTTGTGAACGCATTGAGCTCCCGTCTCGACGTGGAAGTGGATCGTGACGGCAAAACCCACCACATGGCTTTCCATCAGGGCCACCCCGGAGTGTATTCCGACGTTGATCCGGAACACCCGTCTCCCGATTCGCCATTCAAGAAGACGCGCAAGAATCGTCCCACCGAACTTGAGATCATCGGCAAAGTCAGTCCGAAGACTACGGGTACCCGCATCCGCTATTGGGCGGATCCGGAGATTTTCAACGACACCGCTGAATTCAGCTATGACCAGCTCATCGACCGTGTACGGCAGACCAGTTTCCTGGTGCCAGGGCTGAAAATCACCGTCATCGACGAGAACATTCCCGAAACCGGCGACGAGTCCATTGACGAAATGCTGGAAGTCGATGACAATGTCATCGAACAGGTGACGGAAGAGAACACGTCCGCTGAAACGGATGATATCGGAACCTCTGCCGACATACTGCAGGAGGATTCAGCCGAAGCTGATGAATCAGCCGAATCGCAAGAAAACGATGCTGCCACGCAATCGCAGGAAACCGTTTCCCAACCCGTGCAGCCGAAATATCCGCATGCGCGCGTCGAAGAATTCTGCCATACCGGAGGCGTGAAGGATTTCGTCGACTTCCTGTCCAAAGGCGAAGCGGTCTCCGATATTTGGCGCATCGCCGGCGAGGACACGTATGTTGAAGAAACGCAGGCGGTCGGAGACGATGGTGAACTGCATGCGCAGAAGGTGACGCGTGATTGCGCAGTCGATATCGCCATGCGATGGACCAACGGCTACGACACCACCATGCGCAGCTTCGTCAACGTGGTGGAGACGCCCGGCGGCGGCATGCACGTGGACGGCTTCCTCCAAGGCATCACCAAGCAGGTGCGCAAGGCCATCGAGGACAACGCGCGCAAACTCAAGGTGAATCTCAAGGATTCCCATATGAAGGTGGAACGTGACGACATTCTCGCCGGTCTGGTGGCCGTCGTCACCGTCCGCATCGCCGAACCGCAGTTCCAAGGCCAGACCAAGGACGTGCTCGGCACCGCGCAAGTCAAGCCGATCGTCTCCAGAATGACCGATAAGCAGTTCGGTGAGATGATTACCGGCTCCAAACGCGGTTACAAGGAACAGTCCGGCCGCGTGCTGGAGAAAATCGTCGGCGAAATGCATGCCCGCGTGCAGGCGCGCAAGACCAAGGAAGTCACACGCCGTAAGAACGCGCTTGAATCCGCGTCCATGCCGCCGAAACTGTCCGACTGCCAGCCCGGCAATGACGATGTAGCCGAACTGTTCATCGTCGAGGGTGATTCCGCATTGGGCACAGCCAAGGCCGCCCGTAATTCCGGTTTCCAAGCGTTGCTGCCGATTCGAGGCAAAATCCTCAACGTGCAGAAGGCATCGCTCGCGCAGATGCTGTCCAACAAGGAATGCGCAGCCATCATCCAGGTGGTCGGCGCAGGCTCCGGCGCAAGCTTCGACATCGAACAGGCCCGATACAACAAGATCATCATGATGACCGATGCCGATGTCGACGGCGCGCACATCCGCATCCTGCTGCTGACGCTGTTCTACCGGTACATGCGGCCGCTTATCGAATACGGTCATGTGTATGCCGCCGTGCCGCCGCTGCATCGTATCGCGTTGACGGGTACGCATAAGGGCGAGTACATCTACACGTATTCCGATGATGAGTTGGCAGGCAAACTCGCCGAGCTTGATAAAAAGCACATCGGCTACAACGAGGACATCCAGCGTTACAAGGGTTTGGGTGAGATGGACGCCGACCAGCTGGCCGATACCACCATGGATCCGCGCACCCGTATGCTGCGCCGTATCCGCATGGAGGACGCCGAACAGGCCAGCCACATCTTCAGCCTGCTCATGGGTGATGACGTGCCGCCGCGCAAGGCGTTCATCGTGGAGAACGCCGACGATTTCGACCGTTCCAAGATCGACACCTGATCTTGATTGCATGGGAGGTAGGTTCCGTTCCGTCGAAACCCGCCTTCCGCATTTTTTGCCGGAACCAACGCCTGCTCGCTTCTTGGAACAGGACCGAAAACAAGACCGAATCATGCTTCGACCGGAATCAGACGTTGAATCGGTACCGCAAATCGCTAGTTACCGTTTGGTAGGTAACTGCGGGTAAACTGTATGACGAATTCGGACCATCGCGTCCATGGAACCATCAAAGGAGCTGATTCATGGCTAATCTGCTGCTTGCCGTGATTTATGTGGCTTTCATCAGTCTGGGCTTGCCGGATGCCGTGCTCGGGGCCGCCTGGCCGACGATGGGCACCGATTTGAATGCGCCTGTTTCCTGGGAGGGTGGCATTTCCATGACCATTTCGGCGGGCACCATTGTGTCCGCGTTGCTGTCCGATCGAATGACTTTGCGATTCGGCGCGGGCAAGGTCACTGTGGTATCCGTGGCATTGACGGCGTTCGCTTTGTTCGGTTTCTCGATCGCGCCGAATTACTGGATGCTGCTGTTGTTCGCGATTCCTTATGGATTGGGAGCAGGCGGCGTCGACGCCGCGTTGAACAACTATGTCGCGATCCACTATGAAAGCCGTCACATGAGCTGGCTGCACGCCATGTGGGGATTGGGCACGCTGCTTGGCCCGTACATCATGGCGTATGCATTGGGCGCGGGTCAAGGCTGGTCGTGGGGATACCGGTACATCTCCATCCTGCAGATAGCGCTTACCGCGGTACTGGTTTTCAGCCTGCCACTGTGGAAGACACGCACCGCACAAGACACCGAAGAGACAACTGAGGGTGACGGACCGCGTAAGCCGCTCGGTATCCGTGGCGTGCTCGCGATTCGTGGCGCACGCGAGATCCTCGTCATGTTCTTCTGCTATTGCGCGCTTGAATCCACCGCCATGCTGTGGGCCAGCAGCTATATGGTGCTCGGCAAGGGCATCGATAAGACCACGGCCGCCATGTGGGGAAGCCTGTTCTGTATCGGCATCACCGTCGGGCGTCTCGCAAGCGGATTCCTCACCATGAGATTGAGCGATCCGTCTATGATCCGCCTCGGTCAGGCCCTGGTATTGACGGGTGTCATCATCATGCTGCTGCCGCTGCCGCATCACATCGGCACCATCGCGGGACTGATGGTCATCGGCCTGGGATGCGCGCCGATCTATCCATGCGTCATCCACTCCACGCCGACCTATTTCGGCAAGGACAAGTCCCAGGCCATCGTCGGCATGCAGATGGCATTCGCCTATGTGGGGTCGATGTGCATGCCTCCGGTGTTCGGCCTGATTGCCCAGCACATCTCCGTCAACCTGTTCCCGTGGTATCTCGTGGCGTTCCTGGTGCTCATGGTGGTCATGCACGAAACGTTGCGCAAAAAGTGTGGTGGCCAGGTCACGGCCTGAACGTCAGAACATCCACGTCGCCGGATTGTCCGGCGAATAGGCGCTGCCGAAACCGTGCGCGGCATTGTATGTGCCGCACACCCAATCCGGATTGCTGAAGCCAAGCGTCACATACCAGACCATGACGAGCGCGGCGAGCGTCGCCATGAGCGGAAGACGTGCCGTGAACATGCGGATCGCGCACAGCGCGATGGCGATTGCCAGCAATACGATGAACGTCAGTGAGGCGTAGCGCAGCCAGGTTAGACCGTACGCTCCGATGTACAGGCCCAGTCGAAGGGCCGCCGAGGCCAGCATGACGGCGGTCACGGCCAGCAGTCCGCCCAGCGTGGCGTTCAGCCAAGGCGTGTGTGGGGTGGATGTGAGAGCGATGCCGAAGATGGCCAGATTGATGGCGGCCACCGTCAGCAGCTGGAAGAAACCGTCCCGCGCATACTCGCTATAGGTCAGTCCGTCCGGGAGTGAGATTAAGCCGTCCGTCAAAGCTCCGGCGAACAGGAAACGCAATTGCACCGCGCAGAACAGCGTGTATACGACCAGCATCATCGAGAGCACGGTGATCGTCATCGTCGAACTCAGAGCGATATGACGGGGCTCTGACGGCTCTTTGGTTTCGATATCGAGGCTAAGAAGCAGGGAGCATAGGAACGGCCAGGGCACAATGACGATCAGTGTGTGGATCGTAATCGCCGTAAGGTCGGGATGTCCGATGGCGGCTGTCAGTTCGTAGCGGAATATCTGGTCCGCGCTGGTCAGCAAGGGGATGATGGCCAGCAGCAGCGGTATCGAGACCAATACCGCCATACCGATCTCACGGGCCTTCGAGCGTTTGTTGGACGAAGCGGCGGAACGGGCCAGGATGGTAAACGACCCGAAGACGCGCCCCAGATTGGAAAACGGCTGTATGAGCCAGCCGGTGAGCCAATCGCGTGCCACTTGGGACGGATGCCATATGCTGTATCGGCCGTTGACCAGCTGGCAGTGCAGCATCAGCAGCATGGGTTGCGCAAGGAATGTGGTCAGCGAGTAATCGATGTTCCCGCTATACGGAGTGGCGCTGACGGAAAGCATGTTCCATACGCTCAACGCGGTGATCGTGCCGGCCACAAGCCACGTGTACGGACGCTTGCGCACGCTCGTCCAGTGGAGCGCGGTGACGAGCGCAAGGCATAGCAGCCAGAACAACGGCAGGGCATATCCGTATATGCATTCGGGAAGCGTGGAACTGCAGACGAACCGGTCGAAGACGAAGGTGATGGCGAGCGCCGTGGCCAGGGTCGCGATGGTGCGCCGCCTCGTCCGTCGGGATGCCGGATGCTGCTGTTCGATGGCGGTACGTGTGGCCGGTTGCGGCGCCGGTGTCTGTTGGGTGTTCATGGCATTCCTTTCGATTGATGGATCAATGGAACTATCGTCATGGTAAGCTATCGAAAAACGATAGAAACATATCGAAATTTATTTTTTCACGGAATTTGCATATTGAAAAACGATAGGTTATTATCGTTTTTCGTGAATTGCGTTTTATCTATGAAGGAGGTCTCACATGTGTGCGCGGAATGATTCGATGGACGATCCGGAACGGGGATCGGCGGTGATTGTGGCGTTGCGCGTGCTGGTCGTGCTGTTCGCGCTGTGCGGGCTGGCTCTACAGGTCGGCGCGCTCGTGGCGGGCGTGGTCGTCTCCATCGATTGCATACACGCGGATGTGGCGCATTGGCTCTACGTGATCGGATTCGTGCTGATGGTGGCCTGTTTCGAGGCGGCTTTGGTGCCGTTGTGGAGACTGCTGACATTGGCTCGTCGACGTGACGTGTTCTCCGGAAAAGCCGTCCGTCTGGTCGACGGCATACTCGGATGCGCCGGGGTGGAAGGTGTTCTGGTCGTCCTGGCGATGCTTTCCCAGGCCTGGCTGTCGCCCTCCCTGTTCCTGTCGAAGCTGCTTGGGCTGGAAACCGATCTGGTCCGTTTCGCGGTCGTGGGTGGCGGTCTGGTGGCTCTGCTGCTCATAGCGGCGTTCATGCTGCTCATGCTGGTGATGCGCTCGCTGCTGCGGCAGGCCATCGAACAGCGCGATGAACTGTCGGCGGTGATCTGACATGGCGATCCGTGTGAATCTCGATGTGATGCTGGCTAAACGCAAGATGGGCGTGAATGAGTTGGCCGATGCGATCGGCATCACGCCCGCCAATGTGTCGGTGCTGAAGAACGGCCGTGCCAAGGCGATCCGTTTCTCCACGCTTGACGCGATATGCTCCGTGCTTGACTGTCAGCCCGGCGATGTGCTCGAATGGGTTGATGACGCCGATTGACGGTTGGCATGTCTGAAGGCGATGCCATAATCGAACGTATGTACGAATGTTTGGACTTGTTTTCCGAAGCGACCAGAACATGGTTCAGGCATGCGTTCGACCATCCGACCGAAGCGCAGCGGCAGGCCTGGCCCGCCATCCAAGCCGGTGAGAACGTTCTGGTGGTGGCTCCCACCGGCTCGGGCAAAACGCTGTGCGCGTTCCTTTCCGCAATCGACCGGCTGATGTCCGGAAAAGAACGCCAGCCAGCCCAATCATCTGACTCCAAAAGCGGCAAGCCGGCCGATGGTGTCAAAGTACTGTACATCTCGTCCCTGAAGGCGCTGGGCGCGGATGTCGCGAAAAACCTGCAGGCTCCATTGGACGGCATCTCCAAACAGTGCGAGACGATGGGAATCCCCGCTCCGAATGTCAGCGTGGCCATGCGCAGCGGAGACACCACGACACAGGAGCGTCGCCGAATCGTCAGCCATCCGCCGGACATCCTAGTCACCACACCCGAATCATTGTTCCTGATGCTCACCTCCCAGGCACGCCGGATACTCTCCACCGTCGAAACCGTCATCGTGGACGAAATCCATGCCGTGGCGGGAACCAAGCGCGGCGCGCATCTGGCGCTCAGCCTTGAACGGCTTGACGAGCTGACCGAAAAACCTGCGCAACGCATAGGACTGTCGGCCACCGTCAATCCTGTGGAGGAAGTGGCCCGTTTCCTCGGTGGTTCAAAACCGGTGCGCATCGTGCGTCCGCAATCCCGTCCGGATATGGAAATCAAGGTCGTAGAGCCGCTCGCCGACATGCTCGACACCAGCGCCACCGGAGGATCGGTATGGCCGGCCATCGAACGCAGCGTGCTTGACGAAGTGCTGAAACACCACACCACCCTCGTGTTCGTCAACTCCCGTGGCCTTGCGGAAAAACTCACCGCACGGCTCAACGACCTGTATGCGCAATTGCGCACATCCCGGAAAACCGGGTCTGAAACCGCCGTCAAAGCGGACGCAGGGCGGGATGCGCTGTCCGACCGTAGGCTTGGCCGAACGGACTTGAGTGTGTCGGACAACGCATCCCAGCCGGAGTCCACAGCCAGTGATTCCACCCAGCCGTATCCGGATCTGGGCTCCCCGGAAGGCCGTGAAGGCTTCGCCAAACACTACGATTCCGTGGTCGGATCCACCACCATGCTGGTCTCCTCGCATGCGGACGCCGACGCGATCGCCATGGCGCATCATGGTTCCGTTTCCAAAGACCGGCGCAAACAGATCGAAGAGCAGCTCAAACGCGGCCAATTGCGTTGCGTGGTCGCCACATCGAGCCTTGAACTCGGCATCGACATGGGTTCAGTGGATCTGGTCATCCAGATCGCACCGCCATTGTCCGTGTCCTCGGGATTGCAGCGGGTGGGGCGCGCCGACCACAAGGTCGGGGGAGTCTCGCATGCACTGTTCTACCCGATTACACGAGAGCAAATCATCGGCACGGCCGCAAGCATCGAATGCATGCGCTCCGGAGACATCGAAACACTGACCATTCCATGCACCCCCTTGGACGTGCTTGCCCAGCAAACCGTCGCCGCCGCGGCGATGGATGATCTGAAACCAGACGACTGGTACGTGACCGTGCGCAAGGCCGCGCCATTCGAAGATCTCGACAGAACCATGTTCGATGCTGTGATGGGCATGATGACCGGTGCCTACAACGGCGAGGATTTCTCCGCCTTCCGACCTCCATTGCAATACAACGAAGAGGCGGGTCTCATCTCCGCGCGCCCTGGCGCTCAACGACTGGCCGTGACCAGCGGAGGCACCATACCCGACCGAGGAACCTACACCGTGGTGCTTCCCGAAGAAGGCTCCGGACCGGGCCCACGCAAAGTGGGGGAGCTGGATGAGGAAATGGTGTACGAATCCCGGGTTGGAGACGTCATCACCCTCGGCACATCGACCTGGCAGATCCAGGAAATCACCCGGGACCGTGTGGTGGTGGTTCCTGCTCCAGGGCGTACCGCCCGACTGCCGTTCTGGCATGGCGAAGGCGACGGGCGGGACGCGGCATTCGGACGATCCCAAGGCCGATTCATACGCGATATGGCGCAAGGACTACGCGCGGAAGTCTCGGACGGCATCGCAGGAGACAAGACCAGCCGATTCGACACGACAACAATCGCACGTCTACGTCGTGACGGATTGGACGACAACGCCATCGGCAATCTTGCCGACCTGCTTGCCGAACAGCGCGCCGCCACGGGAACGATTCCCAACGACCGTGAGCTGGTCGTCGAACGCTGCCAGGATGAAGAAGGCGATTGGCGTGTGATCGTCCACTCGCCATACGGCAGACGCGTGCACGAACCATGGGCCATGGCCATCACCACACGTATCAAACAACGATACGGGTTCGATGGGCAGGTATACGCGGCCGACGACGGCATCATCATCCGCCTCCCGGACGGCGACGGCAACCTGCCGATCCGCGAGCTGCTGCTGTTCGACACGGAAGAGCTGCAACGCATCATCGAAACGCAAGTCGGCGAAAGCGTGCTGTATGCCGCACGATTCCGAGAATGCGCGGCGCGATCGCTGTTCCTGCCACGCGCCAACCCCGGCAGACGCGTCCCCTTATGGCAGCAGCGGCTGCGCGCGGCGCAACTGCTCAACGCCGCCCGAACTCGGAAGAACTTCCCGTTGCTGTTGGAAACCGCACGCGAATGCCTACAGGACGTGTACGATCTGCCCGCGCTGAAACATGTGATGTCCGGATTACGCTCCGGCGTCATCTCTTTGAGCGAGACCGTCACGGAAACGCCGTCGCCGTTCGCGGAAAACATGCTGTTCGGATACGTGGGCGCGGTCATGTACCAATACGACGTGCCGCAAGCCGAACGCAGCACGCAACTGCTGTCCATGGACCCGGAAGTGCTGGAACGTCTTCTGGGCGCCACGGACATGGCTTCGCTGTTGGATGCCGACGTCATCGCGCAGGTTGGGAAGGAGCTTGCCGGACGGACGTTCTGGAACGATTTGGACGAGACCGACATTGCCGGCCGTGTGGCGCGATATGCCAAAACGCATGGCCCATTCACCGCGGATCAGATGATCGCCGAACTGGGATTGGACGCTGTCCAAGGCGTACGCATGTTGGATGAATTACATGCCAAAGGCGAACTGCTGAAAGGCCATTTCGTCGATGATGCGGCCGGAGCGGACGCCAATGGTTCCGATGATTCAGCATCGGAACGGTCACCTCGGCAAACGCCCCAGCAATGGCTCCACAAAGACGTGTTTCGGCGTATCCGCGCGCTTTCGCTTGCCAAGGCACGCAAAGCCATCAAGCCGGTGGAACCGGCCGTCTATCAGGCGTTCCTGTTGGACAGACAAGGTGTCGGACCTGTGGGTGGCGCCCGATATGAAGGCGTCGACGGGCTGATGCGTGTGATTGAACAGCTTGAAGGCATATACCTCAACGCCTCCGTTTGGGAATCCTCAGTCTTCCCCGCACGCGTTCGCGACTACCAACCGAGTATGTTGGACGAACTGCTCGCATCCGGAGACGTGGTATGGGTCGGCTCCAAAATCAATGGTTCCAACGCCAAGGAAGCCGGCGGCATCGCATTCCATCCAGCTGATTCACGGCTGCTGACGAAACCCGGCGAACAATCGCAGAACAATGCCTATAGTGCCGGAACCATGACCGTGCCGGAGACGATACTTGCCGCATTATCGAATGGGGGAGCCTTCCATGCGCGGCAGCTTTCCACAGCCGCCAAAGCCATCTGGCAGGAACATGCGGAAGTCAACGTGAATCCTGAAACAGGGGAAATCATCCTTCCCGCATGGGGCGAAAGCCAGTTCGAGGAAGCCTTGTGGTCCTTGGTATGGCAAGGCAAAGTGACGAACAGTTCATTCGCTCCCGTTCGGGCCTTGACTCAAGGCACGGTTTCAGTGCGCGCGCCACGCACTGCCGCACGCAGACGCGTACGGATCCACGCCTCGACACCGGCGACGCTCGGTGGATTATGGTCCGCGGTCGACTCGTCCCGGACCAGTCCAATGGCGATACCGGATCAAACGGACGATACCGCTGGCAAACCAACAGCCGGCATCGAGGAATACGACATCGCATTGATCGAATCGCTGCTCGACCGATATGGCGTGATCGCCGCTCCGCTAATCGACAAGGAGCAGGTCGCAGGCGGATTCTCCGGACTATACCCGGTACTCAAACGTATGGAGGAACACGGCAATCTGGTCAGAGGCATGTTCGTCAAAGGATTCGGAGCGGCCCAATTCGCCGGACGTGACACAGTGGACGCCTTGCGCGGCGACGACGAGGCGCGCAGCCAATCCTGCGTGGCGCTCGACGTGACCGACCCGGCCAACCTGACAGGCTCCGCGATCACATGGCCCGAACAACACCATATGAAACCGGCGCGCAGAGCGGAATCGGTCATCGTGCTCGACCACGGCATGCCGGTGCTGTTCGCCGTGCCGAAAAGCCACAGAATCGTCAGCTTCACCGATGACGAGCGAATATTGCAGCCGGCATGTACGGAACTTGCCTATGCATTGCAGCATCAGTCCAAGGGCAGCGTCAGCTTCGCCGAAATGAACGGTGAATCATTGAAGGAACGCAACGAATACAGACGTTTGCTGCATGCTGCCGGGTTCGTGGACAGCCCACAAGGCATGAAGCTATATGGCTGAACCAAGCCGGAGGCACTTTCACCCAGCCTGCTCATTCAACCTGGCGGCCCAAGCGCGCAAAACGGGAAGGCCCTGAACCGGAAGAAGAACCAGTCCAGAGCCCCGCCAATCGATTTCGTCGAATCAGCCGACCACCGCAATCGGCGCCGACAGATCCGTACCGGAACCATCGCGTCGCATATCAGGCTTCGGCAATTCCACAGGAGCGCCACTTTGCGTGGAAGCATGCAACGGATACGCGCCCACGAACGCGAGAATCAACGTATCCTGCCCCTTGAGGAATCGCTGCGAACGCACGCCACCCGTACCACGGCCCTTCGTCGGATACATCTCCAACGGCGTGACCTTCGCGGCACCGTTTTCAGTGCCAGGCAACGCTTCGGAATCGCCGGCAACCGTCAACACCACGGCTCCGGAAGCAGAGAACAGTCCATTCTCGCCTTCTTCGTAATTCCATGTCACCTTGCCATCAGGCACCACCGCGAACGCGGCCACCGAACACCCCTCAGCCAGACGAATGCCCGCCATGCCGCCAGCGGTACGGCCCTGCGGACGCACATTCTTCGCTTCGAACGTCAACAACGAGGAATCGGTGGACACAAACACCAGACGATCCTCATCACGGGCTTCGGCAGCGGCAAGCACTTCGTCATCGTCCTTCAAATCGATGACACTCCACGAATCCATTGTGGTCGGAGATTCACGGTTCCAACGCTTGACCACGCCGTTGCGGGTGCCCAACGCCAAAGGAACAAGCTGACCGTCGTCATCCGTGGACGGCATATCAATCGCAGCAATCACCCGTTCGCCGCTGATCGGATCGGTGTTCTCCGTCATGCCCAGCAGTTCCTCGGCCTTCACACCACTCGTGACACTGAGCGGCCCATCCGCGGAAACCTTCGGCAATTCGACCACATGGGCCAGCACCAGACGACCCGCTGAAGTAACCAAGCCGTATGAGGAACGTGTGGACGTGCGGAACATCGAAACGATCTGATCATCCTTGGCGCGTCCGTCGGAAGCCGAACGATTCTCCCAACGTTCCACCGCATCCTCGGAAGTGCGTGCGATCAGGCCCGTGGCGGACAGCATCACCGCGCACGGCTCGTCATCAATCTGCAGAGCCGATGCGGTGGCATTCTCATCGCCGGCCTTCTTTGCGGCCTTTGCGGCTGCGGCGACATCGGCTGCTGCGGAGGATACGGTCGCGGCGGCGCGCGCGGCAGCCATCGCGTTTGCAGAGACGCCATCATCGCCATGCGCCACAACAGGCGTCAAATTGCCTTCCTCATCCTCATCCAGCAGCACCGTGCGCCGGGGAGTGCCGTATTTGGCCACGGCGTCATCCATTTCGTCAATGACCACGCCGTCAAGCGCCTCATCGGAAGCAAGAATGCGTTCAAGCTCTTCGATACGCCGCTTCAGATCGTCGCGTTCCGCCTCAAGCTCGATACGACTCATCTTGGTCAGACGGCGCAGCCGCAAGTCAAGAATGTACTGTGCCTGAATCTCGTCCAGATCGAATACGGCGATAAGCTTTGTTTTCGCGGCCTCGGCATCATCAGAAGAGCGAATCACCTGAATGACTTCATCGATGTCCACCATGGCGAGCAGCAAGCCCTCCACCAAGTGCAGCCGCTCAAGCGCCTTCTTCCTGCGGAATTCACTGCGTCGGCGGATCACCACACGACGATGGTCCACCCACACCTGAAGCATTTCCTTCAATCCCATGGTGTGCGGACGGCCATTGACCAACGCCACATTGTTGATGGTGAAATTGTCCTGCAACGGCGTGTGCTTGAACAGCTGCGCCAACACCGCGTTCGGATCGAACCCGGTTTTGATTTCGATGACGAGGCGCGTGCCGTTATGCCGGTCAGTCAAATCGATGGCACCGGAAATGCCGTCCAGCTTACGGTTCTTCACACCTTCGGAAATACGTTCCAACACACGTTCCGGACCCACCATGAACGGCAGTTCCGTCACGACGATGGCCTTTTTGCGAGCCGTCACGTTTTCGATATGCGTCACGGAACGCGTGGTCAACGCGCCACGACCCGTCTCGTACGCCTCGCGGATGCCCTTGCGGCCCACAATCACGCCGCCGCCCGGCCAATCCGGACCCGGCACGTAGCGCATCAACTCCTCTAACGTCGCGTCGGGATGGCGCATAAGATGCTTGGCCGCAGCCACCACCTCGCCAAGATTGTGCGTGGCCATATTCGTGGCCATGCCGACGGCAATGCCGGAACCACCATTGACCAGCAGGTTCGGAATCGCGGCAGGCAGCACAGTCGGCTCCTGAAGCTTGTTATCGTAATTCGGCGTGAAATCGACGGTATTTTCGGCGATATCGGCATTCATGCCCAACGCGGCCGGCGCCATACGAGCCTCGGTATAACGAGAAGCAGCAGGACCGTCATCGAGAGAACCGAAATTGCCGTGACCGTCCACCAATGGCAGCCGCATCGCGAACGGCTGCGCCAAACGTACCATCGCCTCGTAAATCGCGGAATCGCCATGCGGATGGAGCTTGCCCATCACTTCGCCAACCACACGCGCCGACTTCATATACGGCCGGTCCGGATTGAGGCTCATCTGACCCATCTGATAGATGATGCGTCGTTGCACCGGCTTGAGACCGTCCCTGGCATCAGGCAGCGCTCGGGCGTAAATCACCGAATACGCGTATTCGAGGAACGACTTGCTCATTTCCTCGTTCAACGGCGTTTCGACGATGTTCTCCTTGACCGTACGCGGGTCAAAGGCTGGTTTTGCCGGTTTGCGGTGCGACACCATGCGGTGGTTCTCCTCACGGAAAGGTTATGGTAATCAACCTAGCAATATTACCAGCTGGTACTGCCGCGGTGCTTGAATGGGAACCATGAGTGTTGAAGTGCCCGAAATCGACCAGCTGCTAGCCATGACCAGTCCGGCACGATATGGCGACGAACTGCCGGATGAGGGCGGCCGCGGCGGTGCTCTCCACCTATCCTCGGTACTTCCCGCCATTTCCAGCGCCATCGGGCATCCGATTCCAACGGCCATCCATGCCGATCCGAAACGACTCCAAGAGGCACTTGGCCTGCCGGACGCGCGTTCGGCAGTCGTGGTCCTGGTGGACGGTCTCGGATATTGGAACATCAATATGAGATTGGGGCATTCACCCTATCTACGGTCGCTGATGGCGGATGGCGTTAACCAGCGGCCAATCGCCACATGCATGCCCAGCACCACCGTGGCCGCAATGTCCACGTTCGGCACCGGCACATGCCCCGGATTAACCGGCATGACGGGATATACGCAGCTCAATCCCGACAATGGCGAAATCTGCCAGCTCATCTCTTTCAAAAACGCGCCCGCACCGCTGAAACTGCAACAGCAGCCGACCATATTCGAACGATTGGCGGAACAGGACGTTCGCGTCACCAGTTCGGGACTGCCGAAATTCGCGTTCTCCGCGTTGACTCAGGCGGCGTTACGTGGCAGCGACTACATCTCCAATGACGATCCACGCCGACGTATCATGACCGCGGCGAAAGCGGCGAACACGCCCGGACTGACATACGTGTACCTGCGCGACGCGGACAAGATCGGACACAATTACGGCTGGGACTCCGACAAGTGGATCGGCACATATGAGCGTATCGACGCCCAGTTGTCTTTGCTGCGTCGAAGTGTGCCGAAGAACACGCTGATCGTCATCGTGGCGGATCATGGCATGATAACCGCCGACCCGGAAGCCTGCATCGACATAGCGTCCGAACCCCAGCTGATGCGGGGCGTCGCGAATGTCGGCGGTGAACCACGCTGTGTCATGCTTTATGGCGAGGATGGCGAGAATCCGGAGGACATCGCCGCTCGTTGGCGTGACGTGCTGGGGGAGCGCGCCCAGGTGCGCACCCGCCGGCAGGCAATCGAGGAAGGCGTCTACGGACCAGTCGATGAACGCGTCAAGTCGATGATCGGCGATGTGGTCGTCTCCGCTGCGGGCTCTACCACCATTGTCGATTCCCGCACACAGGCGGAGAAGGCGATGCATCTGCCCAGCGTGCACGGGTCGCTGACCTACATGGAATCTGATATTCCATGCCTGATTGACGTGGCTTGATCGAATGATCCGAACGTCTGAACGGATGTTGCCGTGGGATGTTAGGGAACGTTAATCAGTCACCGAACAGAATTTCATCCCAACTCGGCACTGCGGAGCGTCCTGCACGGCGCTTCGATTTGGTGGTGCTCTGACTATGAGGATCGGATGATGCCGTCTTGGACTTATCGGACTGCTGCTCGCCGGCGGATTGCGTGTTTTGCGAGTTTTGGGCAGGTTCCGTCGTTGAAGGGGCGGGGGACTGCGTCGTCGCGATTTCCGGACGGTTCGGCAGCGGAACGGTCGCCGATGGCTGAGTCTCAACGGTGGTCTTGATATTCGTGGCTTGTGGTGCAACCGGTTCCGGAGCATTCCAAGCAGACACCGTCTGTTCGATACGTGCGGAACGTGCGGAATCGCCCGGCAAATTCAATGATGCGAGAAAATTCTGGTCGACCTGCTTCTCGGCGTGTCCTTCCGTCGTCGTGTCTTGCTCGCCGATGAGCTTGCGTGCCGTTGCGTTCAGACAGTTGACCGCGTTGTCATGCATGTTCCAAGACCATTCCGCACGGGCGGCATGACCTGCGGAATCGAACTCCGCGGTAATCTTCCACGGTTCCAAACCGCGTCTGGTGGCCTTCCACCGCACATCCTCCAACCGTACGTGGGCTGCGGCGAAAGTGCGTTCGATCAGTTCGGAAAGCGTGCGCACACGGCTTTCCTTCGGCGCGGGAACCGCCAGGAACTGTTCGATCGCATATTGCTTTTCGGTTTCCACCGCCGCCGAGAAACGCCGAACAAGCGCTTCGCTCAACGAATATCGCTCCGCCACGCGGGTCGGATTGGCTCCGGCTCGAATCAAGGATTGGATTTGGGAGATCGGCAGCGTGGAAGGCGCTTGCTGCTGACGCTCCTCTTGGGTTTCGGTGCGAATCTGTTTTGCCTCCAAAATGGCTCTTTCAAGCGCTTCATCGACCTTGACGGCGAATTTGCCGGCACCTGAAACAAAGACGAGCTCACCGGTTTCACTCACATGATCGAACCGTGCATCTTCGAGCGCATTCTCAGGCACAACACACCACTTTCCCTTAGATTTTTCTATTAATTCTATTGTGCCCCACGTGTCGGATTTTACGAGTATTTCAATTCGTGTATCCTAGCGGGGGAAAAGTCATGTATTCTATGGCGCATAAGCACCATAGATGACGAAAGGAATCTCGATGGCACAGGATTAT
>ERZ1026866.473-NODE-473-length-24172-cov-15.009122_pt1 | contig 24172 bp, 25 predicted proteins | sample MGYA00380163_ERZ1026866 | MGnify/ENA primary metagenome ERZ1026866 (study PRJEB33269, sample SAMEA4719799) | human gut metagenome | biome: human-associated habitat; feature: organic feature; material: feces | place: Cameroon | collected 2013-10 ...
CACTTACTCCGCACCTGCATCCCCTCCGCCGTAGAGTTCTGGCAACGCCAGCGCCTCTTAGAATGGCGCCACCTAATCCAACGCCACGTCCTGCTGCATAACCAGCCGTTAGGGAGCGAATAACTCTCAAGCAGCAAATAATGTTCTCCCACAGATAGCACAGAATCTCACAGATCAAGATTTCCTTTGCGTTAAAATAAGAAAAGAAACTTGGTGGTGTGAGGGGAAAAATGTATTTTTGCGTTTGATTTCATTTTTTTGAAAAAGAACTTCGGCTGCACTCGGCTTAACATTCAAGTAAACTTGATGATTCTGCTCTCGTTTGCACGAAGTTTAAATGTTTAAAAGGAGAAGATTATGAGAAAGATAGAAGAACGATATATAAGCTTATTGACCGATTTCGGCTTTAAGCGAATCTTCGGCACAGACCCCAATAAGGAGTTGCTTATCAACTTCCTCAATTCTCTTTTTGATGGTGAGGAAGTGATAAAGGACGTGAAGTATCTCAACAGCGAGAATGTGGGCGATGTATATACAGAACGCAAGGCCATATTCGACGTTTATTGTGAGAACGAGAAAGGTGAGAAGTTCATAGTGGAGATGCAGAATGCCTACCAGACATACTTCAAAGACCGTTCGCTTTTCTACTCCACCTTTCCCATCAGAGAGCAAGCTCCTAAAGGTTCTGACTGGAACTTCTGTCTGAAGAAGGTGTATGTCGTCGCCTTGCTCAATTATAAGATGAGCGATGAGGCTTTCGACAGTTCAGACACAATCCACACAATAGCCTTGATGGATACGAAGACCAATAAGGTGTTTAACACCAAACTGATGTTTAAGTATGTAGAAGTAGGACGATTTGACAAGACCGATGAGGAGCTCACGTCTTTGTCAGACAAGTGGATGTACGTGCTTAAGAATCTGTCGCGCCTTGACAACCGCCCTGCCGCTCTACGCGAAAAGATATTCTCCAAACTCTTTGCTGCTGCTTCCGTAGCCCGCTTCACCCCTACAGAGTTGCGTGAATACGAGGATAGTCTCAAGGCGTATCGCGACATCAAGAATTCGCTGGACACTGCAAAGGAAGAAGGACGTGAAGAAGGAAGAGAACAACGCAATATTGAGATTGCAAAGAAGATGTTAGCCGCTGGTATGGATATTGATATCATCATAAATATGACAGATTTGTCAAAAGATGAAATTGAAAAGTTGACTATTCTGCAGTAGCTGGAGAATATTGATATTATGGGAAACGAGATAAAGGAAAATATCGTTACAAGAGTCAAAAAAGAGCTCGGGATAAGCGACGCTGTAGATGATTTAGCGCTGTATGAGTTTTTATGTAAAACCCTTATAGAAAATCATCCTGACAAGTTCTCTGATAGAGAGGCACAAAAGATTGCAGAAGAGCGCTTCAAAGTGTTAAGCCCGTTGCGAGATGAATTCCTTTCTTATCTGGAAATGCAAAGAGCGTCAAACCAACTGGTGAAGACAAATGACTCAGGTGATGCTTCGAAATATGAATCAATCATTAAAAGCACTTCGCAGGAAATAGAGATACTGAAGCTGAAGGATAAAATCAAGTGGTTGGAAGTGGAGCTTAAAGAGAAAAACAATTCTCTTGATAAAGTCCGGAAGCAATATGATGATTTGATAGCGCAGTCGGCAGGCATAGCAAAGGAGAACTTGACGGATATCTACAAACCCAAAAAGTTTGGGAATTTTATAGGTCTCTCCGCTACATTGTTAACAATATCTACTTTTAATGATAAGTGTCAGAGCTTGATAGCAGGTCTGGGTGTCACAGGAAAAATAGGAAATCTAATCCTGATAATCATTACAGTAGTATGGCTTATGCGTTTGGGACGAAATATTATCGTGAAGAGTTTCGCCAACTCTATAATAGACAAGACGTTGATGGATCCTGACCTAAAGGTTAAGTTACATATAATAAAAACAAGGGGAAGCTATCCGTATTATTATTTTACAGAATCAGATGTCGTATCTCTTGTCGATAAACAATTGCAAAAAGGTTATCTGCCTATTTTGTTTTGGGGAGTATACAACACTATTCGCCGTAGTCTTGTAGAATACCTAATATTGGAGCTCGAACATAAGCATTTTATCGAAAGGACTTCAAACAATGACTTACAAAAAATCTTCTACATTCATCACGAACGGAATATATCTGATTCAGACTATACCTTCGATGTGTGATGCGTGAAGAATTTATCCAATGTTAACATCTCAATATGTAGGCACTTGTAAAAGTGCCTAGACAAAGGGCTATGCCCTAAATTGAGTACTAACATAAATAGAGTACTAACATACGATGAGTAATAATACTTCTCTGACTATAGAAGTAAGTGCTTGTCTTTATTCGGGTTGCTAGAAGGTTCTCCTGATACAGAAATTATGTCTGCCTTGCAACAGCAGATGGCTGAATGGCATCCTGATAAGCAAAAGTTTACTGATGATGACTCAAAGACCAAAGCCACTGACTATTTTAAAACTTTGAATGAGCTACGTCAAGGCTTAAAACTACAGAAAGAACATGAGAAAATCAATAATGGTATTGTTCCATATTCTGAAGATCAGTCTAAAGAGGTGTCCAATTTCTCTGCAATATATGAGTCTCTTGACTTAGAGTATATGTTCCTACTGTCAGACAAATTAGAAAATTTGCTCGGTGCCCATCGTTTTAATCCATCAGGTTATGCATGTCTCTATCTTCTTTGTTCTATCAATTGGAGGAAGAAACGAAGAATTTGAATTTGAAGAAGTATGATGAAAAATAATAAATACGATAACTTATGAACATGATTAGAAATATGGTGTGGAATAGCCTTACTGACTATTATTTTAAAGCCTCTGTTATGGGTTATGCGATACAGCGTTTCCAAAAGATAGATAGGTGTATAAATATCATATTGGCTTTAGCTTCTTCAGGCAGTATTGCCGCATGGGCAATTTGGAAAGAAATTCCGTATGTTTGGGGAGCAATTATAGCTTTGTCACAAGTTATTCAAACAGTTAAACCTTACTTTCCTTATTCAAGGTATATAAGGGAATTGAATGAAAAAAGCAAAAAACTTCAAGCGGTAAACCTCCGTTTTGAAATGCTCTTTTATGAGATAGATTATGGTGCGGCACAAGAGGAAGAACTTTCAACCAAGTATTTTGCCTTAAGGAAAGAGGCGGAAGAAATATGCTTTTTCAATGCAGATAGTTCTTTTAGCTTTACTGATGGTGATGAGCAAAAGGCAAATCAAGATACTGCACATTATCTAAAACAAAATTATAATGTTGAATATAAAAAATAAATGTTATGAGTGATAAAAGAAATCGTGGAAGTAATTCTTCAAAGAATATATTGAATGAGGCAAAATTGCCAACTTTTAAGTATACACCAGCTCCGCCTCCCCCACCTTCCAAGGACGGACAAAAAAAATAGAATCTTTAGCCTGAATTATTCATTAGTCATATAACACCAAAGAAGGTACAAGCCAGTTCTTTAAAAACAGCCTTGGAAGAGTATGGAATAACATCATTTGTTGCTCATGAGGATATAAAGCCATCTAAGAAGTGGTTGAAGGAAATAGAGAAAGCACTTAATTCGATGGATTGTATGTCTGTCATGATGTATGAAGGATTCCATGAGAGTAAATGGTGTGACCAGGAAGTAGGAGTAGCTTTAGGCAGAAGTATAACAGTATTGCCACTTTTGCCAGATGGTGACCCTTATGGTTTCCTTGGTGAATATCAAGGAGTAAAAATAAAAGGAATATACCCTAATGAGGTGGCTAAGGAAATCTTCAATATTCTTTGCGACAATCCCAATACTCGTTCCAAATATTTATCATGCTTGACAGGTCTACTTCTGTCTTCGAGTAATAAGGAAGATGCTTGTAAATGGTTGAAACTGATAGAACAGATACCAAATACAGATATTGATTTCTGGAAGTATGTACAATCACATACAAATGAAAATGAGGTGTTGGTTGATCCTGAAATATTAAAGAAATTGAATGGTCATTTCTCACATTATAATATACCTCAAATTGTTAGATACATTGCAACTATAACAGATGTGAATGACCTTCCATTTTAATAAATAGAGATTCCATAATAACAAAGCACATAATATATTGAAAAATGAAAAAAATAGCCATTTTTAATCATAAAGGTGGAGTAAGTAAAACAACAACGGCATTTAATATAGGTTGGAAACTTGCTCAAAAAGGCAAAAAGGTTCTTTTGGTTGATGCTGATAGTCAGTGCAATCTTAGTTTGTATTCTTTAGGAAATGAGAAGTTCAATGAGTTCTATATGTCAGAGAACAAAAACAACATAAAGGATGCTTTAGAGCCAGCTTTTAAGTCAAAACCGAGACTGATAGATGCAATTGATTGCATACAAATACAACATAATAGCAATTTGTATTTACTTCCTGGTAACTTAGATTTGTCTGAGTGTGAAGTACAATTAGGTCTTTCCTTTCAACTTACAGATTCGGTAGGTGCTTTAGAGAATCTTCCAGGCTCGTTTAATTACTTGTTTGATAAAGTTGCAAGTCGATATAATATAGAGTATATTATTATTGATATGAATCCAAGTCTCAGTTCCATCAATCAGGATTTATTGATAACATCAGACTATTTCTTTGTTCCAACTTCGCCTGACATATTCTCATATATGGCCATCAAATCCTTATCTCGGATTTTGCCAAATTGGGAAAAATGGGCAAAAAATGCAAGAACTCTTTTTAAGGATGCAGAGTATCCTCTTCCTATGAACACTCCAAAATTTCTAGGCTACACGATTAATGACTTCAATCTGTCAAAAGGCAAGCCGACAAAGGCTTTTGCAGAGTTGATGGATAAAATCTCTGATGTGATAAACCAAGAATTAGTTCCTAATTTGCAAAGTGAGGGAATGCTCTTGCCTGATAAAAAATATGTTGATGCTCAGAATTTGAATAGTAATCTAAAGAGTCAACATAGAGAACTACAGAAATATTGTATTGCAGAAGTATCAAATTTCAACAAACTTATTGCAATGTCTAATGACCAATCAATACCAATTTTTGAATTGAGTAATAACGGTATGCAAGAGGGGCAAAGAAAGACTCTTGGATGGTTTAAGGCACTTTTTGAATTAATTGCAGATAAGATTATTTTAATGACTTCAGATGAGGAATCCTAAAAATACTTGGAATACAAATCTGCAAAATATCAAGCGAATGCATTGGTTGCATGAGCAGTTGGTAAAAATAGTCTCAGCAATGGATATAAGCGATATATTGCGTTCCGAATATGTACTTATTGTGAGCGCATTTGATTGCTATATACACGATGTGGTTTTGCAAGGAATGTCAGATATGTTTTCCGGGAATAGAACTGAAAGTAAAAACTTTGCTGATTTTTGCATACCAATGTCTACCGTGAAAGAATTGTTGGCTACTTCTGATGCTATGTTAAGAGAAAGTATATACAATGTCTCCGTAAAGAAGATTTTATCTAAAGATAGCTATCAATCTCCCAAAAGTGTAGAGTTTGCTTTAAGTATGGTAAACATGAAAAACATATGGTCTAAGGTAGGAAAGCTGATAGGAATGTCAACAGAAGACGTTAAAACTAATTTGGGGCTGATTATTTTACGCAGGAATAAAATAGCTCATGAGGCTGATATTGAGAACTTGGTGTCTATGAAAAAGTCAGAAATTGATAGAACGGATGTAGAAGAAGTTATAGTATTTCTCAATAATGTCGTATTGGCAATAGATAAAATCAGTATAGAAGAATGAAACTCTCATCATGATATATAGTAACACCTCAAATTAGCTCTTAAATCAGAAATAACTTTCTTCGCTGCTGAATTTAACACATTGAATTAAGTACTGCAGTGAGGATTTGATTACTAAGTAAATATCTCTGTGTGAATCTGCGCCATCTGTGGGAGACCACAACGCACCCTGCTTCAGGCAGATCAGATAAATCCGTAATCAATATATACACAAGTAGCATCCGTGTTGTTGGTGCTATCCGTGTTCGAAATATTAAAACAAGAAAACATTATTAATAACTATGAATAATTTCAGTGATATTAAAGTAGCTGTAGCCGGAACAGGCTACGTCGGTCTGAGTATAGCAACATTGCTGTCTCAGCACCATCATGTTACAGCAGTAGATGTAATTGCAGAAAAGGTAGAGAAACTCAATAATCGTGTTTCTCCTATCCAAGACGAATATATCGAGAAATATTTGGCAGAGAAGCCGCTGAATCTCACAGCCACTCTTGACGGGAAAGCAGCATATAAGGATGCCGACTTCGTTGTTATTGCAGCTCCTACCAACTATGACCCCGTTAAGAACTACTTCGACACATCCCATGTGGAAGAAGTTATTGACTTGGTTTTGGAGGTGAATCCTGATGCCGTGATGATTATCAAGAGTACCATCCCAGTAGGTTACACTCGCAGTCTCTACTTGAAATATGCTAAAAAGGGAGTAAAGAAGTTCAACCTTCTCTTCTCTCCTGAGTTCCTTCGTGAGAGCAAGGCACTCTACGATAACCTCTACCCAAGCCGCATCATCGTAGGCTATCCTAAGCTTATTGACCGTCCTGAGTTTGCTGAAGAGAACGAGGCTATCAAGTCTGTTACTGATGTGGAGATGTTGAAGGAAGCAGCAAAGACATTTGCAGATTTGTTAGTAGAAGGAGCTATAGGCAATCGTGAAGATGGTGATAATTCAGAAATGAATAATTCCTCATCGCCTGAGGCGACTAATTTAAAACTCAAAACTCAAAACTCAAAATTAAACAAGGGCATCCCTTGTTTATTTATGGGCATGAAGGAAGCTGAGGCTGTTAAACTCTTCGCCAACACTTACCTTGCTTTGCGCGTCAGCTACTTCAATGAGCTTGATACATACGCAGAGGTAAAGGGACTTGACACAAAGGCTATCATTGACGGTGTAGGTCTTGATCCGCGTATCGGTACCCACTATAACAACCCGAGCTTTGGCTATGGTGGCTATTGTTTGCCAAAGGATACCAAGCAACTTCTGGCAAACTATGCCGATGTTCCAGAGAACCTGATAGAGGCTATCGTAGAAAGCAACCGCACACGCAAGGATTATATTGCTGACGCAGTATTAAAGAAGGCCGGCTATTACAGTTATGCAGACGACAACAGCTATGATGCCAGCAAGGAGCATAACTGTGTGATAGGTGTCTATCGCTTGACGATGAAGTCAAACAGCGACAACTTCCGTCAGTCTGCCATTCAGGGCATCATGAAGCGTATCAAGGCAAAGGGTGCAGAGGTTATCATCTACGAGCCAACTTTGGAAGAGGGTAGCACCTTCTTCGGTAGCCGAGTAGAGAACAACCTCGAAGCCTTCAAAGCACAAAGCCATGCCATCATCGCCAACCGCTATGATGCTTGCCTGGATGATGTGAAGGACAAGGTTTATACACGTGATATCTTCAGAAGAGATTAAAACTTTATCGTAATATATTCTTGTATGGCAAAGAAAACTATTTCACAAGTTGCTGTTCCCAAGGCTCGCCTTATTATCTCTAAGACTAAGTTTTCACAGTATCTTAATGAAAGAATAGCAGAAGGACACATCTTGCTTGAAAAGGATGTTTCTTTACAGATGCAACCACAAGATAGCTATTATGGTTATTCTGTAAGAAATGCAATGTCTCCTGTTCGTTTTACAGATGAACAGGAAGCATTTATTTCTGAGTTTCAGAAATGGACAGACTATAATTGTGAGTTGTTAAAACAATCTTTTGATATAGGTAATAATGAATATCAAGCAAAATATGTTCGTTGTGGGCAATCATTTGTTATTTCATCTAATGATGATATTATTAGGCTCTATAAAGAAGAATTAAAAGACAAAATATATTTCTTGGATTCTCTTTTGGCAAAAGTAGAACTATTGCCTTGTACCATTATAGAACAAGAAGAAAAGTTAGAAGAACTAAAGAAAAAACAGCCACTTCTATTCATTAGTCACTCTTCTGCCGATGAAGAAATAGCTTCAGCTTTGGTTACAATGTTGCGTACATTGGGTTTTAATAAAAGCAATCTCTTTTGCAGTTCTGTGCCTGGCTATGATATCGCTGAGGGTGAAGATATATATGAAACGTTGGCATCTAAGTTTATAGATTACAACATCTATGTGATATTCCTTCTTTCAGAGAACTATTACAATAGTTCAGCATGTTTAAATGAGATGGGGGCAACATGGGTATTAAAAGCCAAGTATTCAACCTTGATTTGTCCAGGATTTACGATACCAGAGATAAAGGGAGCGGTCAATCCTTCTAAAATGGCTGTAATATTGGGTGATTCAAAGCGAGTGAACGGCAAACTGAACCAATTGAAAGACCATTTGATAGAATTCTTCGGATTGCCAGAAATAGAAGATGATACCATATGGGAGAATGACAGAAATAATTTTTTGTTGTCTGTAAGAAACAATAAATATGAAGATAAAAAGATTAGATAAGCCAATATCATATTGGTATGATAAAAAGGATTGTAACATTGTTTATGTTCTATATCAATCGTTCACGACTTTAGATAAAACATTGTTGGGTAAGATACGTTTGTACGAAGAATCTCTTACTGTTTTTGGTGGTTCCAATGAAGAAGGTAGGAGTTTCATTTCTTCTTTTATGAATGATGTCTATAGTCATAAAACTGTAAGTTGTTTACAAATGGGCAATGGAGGAAATGATAATCAAATCAAAAAGCATATTCACAACATCATTGACAATGTGAGCAATGATGAACCACAGGATTACGATGTCAAGCAATTGCTATTGCATATAGAGAGTGACAAGTATCAATATACATATACTGATGTTAAGCTTCTTTCAAAAAACAAAATTGTTGAACTGATAGAGCAGAATATGCTTATAGATTTCAAGTTTGGAGATTTGAAAAAATCCCTTTATTGTGGCATAACCAATGATGTAGATATACGTATGGAGCAGCATCGAACAAGCAATTTTTCCATTGTTGATGAACGTGTTTGTGCTTATGTTTGCGCAAATGTAGAGGTTGCAAAGCAAGTGGAAAGATTGTTGGGAGAAGCAGGGTATGATATTGGGGGACAGAATGCGGCAGGTAATGGAGCTGCGGAATCATCATGTATAGTTTATTTCCTAAAGAAGGGAAAGTTGATGTAACATCAGATAACAACAAGCGGATAGCTAAGAATACATTGCTACTTTACTTCCGTATGCTCTTTATGATGGTGGTGTCGTTGTATACGAGCCGTGTGATATTGAATGCGTTGGGAGTGGAGGACTTTGGAATACATTTCTGTCAGCAGTAAACACATTTTTAAGTTCGTTGCTTTGTGCAAGCTTAACGCAAAACATATAAAACAATTAAAACGTAAAACATATATTTAATTGTTCAAACATCAGGTTAAACCAAGAGCCGTATTACGGCGGATTTTTATACAAAAGACGTAATTACGAAATAAAATAATATAATGGAGTTATTATTAAGATTAAAAAAAACGACACAAAACCTCTTTAAAGGTTCTCAGCGAGGAGCCAATATCAAAAAGAACATAGCGGGTTCATTAATGATCAAGGGATTCAGTATCTTGACACAATTGATATTAGTACCTTTGACGCTTGGTTATCTTAACACAGACCTTTATGGAATTTGGCTGACTGTATCTTCCATTTTGTTATGGCTTGGATTCTTTGATATTGGGTTCACTTTAGGCTTACGTAACAAGCTGTCAGAGGCATTGGCAAATGGTGATATCCTTAGAGGTCGAAAGTTGGTCTCAACCACCTATGCAATCATGTTGGTAATCTTTGTCCCTCTTTGTATCGTTCTTGAATTTATAGTGCCACTTATAAATTGGAGTACGTTGCTGAATGTTCCAATAGCTTATAATGCAACTATATCACAAGTGATGCAGGTACTGGTCATTAGCTTTTGCTTGCAAATGGTTCTCAATGTACTTGGCACTGTATTAACGTCATTTCAAAAAGTCGCCCTGTCTGGTGTGTTTCCTGTCGTTGGAAACTTCCTTTCGGTAATAGTCATTTACATTCTTACCAAGACAACAGAGCCGTCAATGCTTAATTTGGCATTGACCGTGTCTTATTTACCGATTATAGTGTTGGCTATATGTTCTGTCTATATGTTCCGACATAGTCTGTCATCTGTTTCACCAAGAATTAAGTGTGTGGATTTTTCTTTTGTGAAGGATTTATTCTCATTGGGAGTAAAGTTCTTTATTATCCAGATCCAGATGCTTGTGATGTATCAGGCTACGAATATCTTGATTTCCAATGTGTCAAGTCCGGCTGACGTTACGGCTTATAATATTGCATACAGATATATTGGTACTGCAATGATGCTGTTCACATTAGTGATAGGACCGCTTTGGCCTGCTTTTACAGAGGCTTATACGAAGTCTGATTTCGGTTGGATGCAGAATACTTACAAGAAAATGGCTCGCCTTTATAGATGGGTTGCTCTCTTGATTGTTGCAATGGTAGTCTGTTCTCCTGTTGTTTATAGACTTTGGATAGGAAGAGTGGATGTCGTGCCTTTCTCTATGAGCGTTATGGTCGGTGTTTATATGTTGTCGAGTTCATGGGACAGCCTTCAAGTAAATTTGATAAATGGAATTGGTAAAATTAAGCTCCAGTCTTATGTAACCTTACTCGGTCTGTTTCTTCACATACCATTGTCCTTGTTTTTAGGAAAGTATATAGGCGCTTTGGGGGTTGTTACGTCTATGCTGGCAATAAACTTGACTTATGCAACTTTCTTCACAATTCAGATTAATAAAATCATTAATAAAAAAGCTACAGGTATTTGGAATAAATAAACATTTTAGTTATGTCAAGAATAAGTAATTTCGTAAAAGAAAATCTTTCGTTTATTGTTGGAATCAAGCATTTCTGCCATTTCGTAAATGTTCGCTTTATCAAACCAAAAAACCGCAAGTCTTTTGGCTATTTTGGTTGTACAACATTGTTGAAAACTCCAGCAATGATTACTACTCCAGCTAATGTTTTTCTACATGAGGATATTCATATTCGTGAAGGACTTACAATCATAAACGATACAGGTAAGGTCGTAATAAAAAAATTCACGGAAATAGCCCCAGATTGCACTATTGTTACAGGCAATCATACGCCAACAGTTGGTGTGCCTCAACGCTTAGGAGGCCCTAATCACATTAATGACAACGAAAAAGGTGTGACAATTGAGGAGGGTGTTTGGATTGGTACTCGCGTAACTCTTTTGAGTGGAGCGCATGTTGGTCGTGGAGCCGTAATTGGAGCACAGTCATTGGTGAATAAAGAAATACCACCATATGCAGTGGCTGTTGGCTCCCCTGCAAAAGTTATAGCCTCAGTATTTAGTATAGAGCAAATATTGGAGCACGAGCGTCACCTTTATAAACCAGAAGAGCGACTTTCTCGTGAATATCTTGAAGAGTTGTTCGCCAAATATAATGATGGAAAAAAGAGCATAGGCAAGAGCGATATGTCTGAAGAAGACCGCAAGAAGATAAAAGAGACTTCACAGTCATTGTTTAACAAGATTATGGTAGATAATCATAACGTTGTAATGGGGTAATTGATTTACTATGAAGAATTTAAATAATGCAGTGCAGTCTGAATACGATTATGCATTTTCTATATATTCTCCGTCAAATGTTGCTAATGACGGTATTCTTTCTGAGCTTGACGTTTTTAATGCTCATTTTGCTCTTGCTGATTTTTTTGTTTCAACAGGTGAAGAGGCAAGGTATGGAATCTTAAATTTTGGATTGTTGTCATCTGCTGTAGCTAGACAATCTGTAGGATTCAATGGTCAATGTAAATGGAATGATGATGAGTCAAAAGTATCTACTCTGGCTTTTGGCTTAGACAAAAATCATGCATTTAATGATGGCAATAAACGTACAGCCTTGTTGTGCTTACTTTTAGCTTTGCATCGGAAAAAACGACATCTTGTTTGCAAGAAAAAGAAATTGGAAACTCTGCTTGTTAGAATTGCAGCAAATGAAATGGATCAATATCCTGATTTCAGACATTTCAAAAAACATGGTGATGATGCGATTATTGTTTATATGGCAAATTTCTTACGTAAGCATAGTAGTAAAATAGACAATTCTTTCAGAACTATGACTTATGAAGAGTTTAATCGTAAATTAAAAAAATATGATATTAGGCTAGACAATGCGCAAAACGCATATATTGATGTTTTACAAGCAAAGGAAGAAAAGAAGTTTTTTGGTCTCCTTAAAAGGAATAAAGAAACTCGTGTATTACAGATTGGATTCCCTGGTTGGAAACGTCAGATTAACCCGAAAGCAGTAAAGAATGTTTTGAAAATGTGCGGTCTTTTTGAAAATGGACTAGATATGAAAACTTTCTATGAAGGTGGTGAACCAGAATACAAACTTATCGAAGAATACTTCGATGTTTTGAAACGATTAAAGGACGAATAGTACTTTAAAGGTTATCCGTACTTTTCGGTAGAAGAGGACAAACCGAAGTTTATGAAATTTCTGAATAATCTTTTGATGTTATAGAAATCTTTTATTGATGATAAAAAATAAAATATTATATCCACTTGGAGCTTCTATGTCTTTAGTAGGAGTTCCTTTAGGAATGTATTTGAATCAGATGGTGGGCAGTATAAGGTGGTCGCCGATTACGATGGTATTGTCTGTGGTGATGTTAATGAATTGGAAAATTTTTGGTTCGGGATTGCCAAGACTGCTTAGAACAAAGTTTGGAATTATGGTGTTATTCCAGATTATCATGCTTTTCTATGGGTTGATGTCGCAAGGGAATATGACAAGCCAATATATGTCGTTTCATATATATATAATTGCATTGTGTTATGCGTTTTCTACACACCGCAACACTGAATTTGTGGACAATATACCCAAGGCTTGTTTTTATCTGTCATTGGTAACTTCTATCCTGGGCGCTTATTTCTGTAGTATTGGAATGGTTGCTGGCGATGACGTTTATGAAATGAGGCTATATGACAGCTCTTATGTGTTAGAGCAATTTACTGTTTCGGCTGGAGCGTTGGTGAACTTCTTTGCAGCGCTGACGTTCACAAAAAAATATATGTTCGAACGTGTTTTGTTTGCAGTTGCCATAATGCTTGATATCTACATATTGTTTTCTTGTACCAAAAGAACTCCAGTTTTTGTTGCTTTGGCAGGAACCGTGTTGTATCTGTATAAGCAAGGGGCATTGAAGAGGCACTATTTCTTTAAGTATTCCAATTATATAGTATTGGCCATTGTCGTATTTATATGTGCATATATAAGATATAAATCCTTTCAGGAAAATGTGGATGATATTTTTACTCGTCTTTATGATGGAATTCGTATTCTGTTGGGAGATGATAGAATGGACCATGTTGAAGACTCCGCCCAGTCAAGGGTAGTATTCAGAGATTGGGCATACAATTATATCACTCTTTATTTTGGCGTTTTCAATTATCTGTTTGGAGCAGGATACTTAACCAAGTGGCTTGATGCTCCGATATTGGAAGCATTTCTCGATATGGGATTGTTGGGCTTCTGCTTTTATGGATATCTGTTGGGGTGGATACCATTGAAAACTCTTTTCATGAAAACAAAGGATAACGTAATCCTTTTTGCATTAATGTTTTCCCTACACATGTCACTTAGTATGTTCAACTCTGGTAATCCTTATCAGTATATTAAATATACAGGTGTTGTATTGTTGATATTTGTGTTGTATGCAAAGCAAAAACGGATTGTAAATTGTAACGGTTAATGAAAACACTATTTTTTGAAACCTCATTAGAAGGTCATCGGTATGAGTATCTTAGAAATTTGTATTATGCTTGTATTGAGAGAAAAGAACAGTCTTTCCTTTTTTATATTCCGGAAGACGAAAGGGTAAAAGGCTGGAAGCATGCTGAAAATATGCGTGTGGAGTATTTGTCGCAACAGCAGGTTGATTATGCCACAAATGGTAACCTGTTGCTTCTCTCTTACAGAAAAGCAAAAATTATAAAGAGAATTGTTGAGGAGTATAATGTCAGCCACGTGTTTCTTATATTCTTAATGCTCTATATGCCTTTTCTGATATTCCTTTTGCCGAAGGGGGTAACGGTGTCGGGTATTGTATATCGCTCTTTTCTATGGGAGGATATCTTGAAGCAGAGTAAACTGAGGAAACTGCTTGAATGGATAAGATATTGGCTGATGGCAAAATCGGGGAGCGTGGAAAAGGTGTTGCTACTCAACGACGAGAAGTCGGCAATGGCTTTCAATAAGAAATTTTCCACTAATAAGTTCCTTCGTTTGCCCGATCCTTATTCGCCACTCGAAGGCGAATTGAAGGACATCAGAAAAGATTTGCAGTTGTATGATTCTGACCTTCTGTTTATTCAGATAGGCCAACTTTCTGACAGAAAAGGCACGCTGGAAATCCTTGATGCAATAGCTATGATGAATGACGGAGAGCTTGCTTGCAAGCATTTCTTCTTTGCAGGCAAAGTGGTAAGGGATATAAGCGAGTCTTTCTATGAAAAGGTAACTGCACTTACGGACAGAGGAGTGCATATATATGTGAAGGACGAATTTGTGTCTTTTGAATTTTTGAATTCCATTTGTGCATCGTGCGACTGCATGTTCACTCCATACAAGAATACGTGTCAGAGTAGTGGTGCAATAGGTTATGCTGCCCAGTTTGGTAAACCCGTTATTGGTCCGTTGCGTGGGTTGCTCGGCAATCTTATCAGTCATTATCGACTGGGTTACCAGATTAAAGATATAACTGCAGAATCGTTATTCCGAGCTATTGTGGATTTCAAAAGGATGCCGGTGCCCGACGATTATGTGAGGGACAACCAACTGAAAGATTTTCTGAAAATTTGTTTAAACAATTAATTGTTAAAGTCTATGAATATTAATTTGATAAAAAGAAAACTCCTGAAATATTGGATTGGTGTGTACTACTACAACAACGAACTGATATTGTGGTTGAAAAGAAGCTGCCGGAAGAGCAGCAATCTGCTTCTACTTTTGCTTTCTCCTTATATTATTATGAAAGCTGGTTTATATGCCATCTACGAAGGGGTATGGGGCAAGTATGCTATTGCCCGTAAAAATACTAAAGAGAGCGCATCCACTTATAGACACGAGATAGCAATGGTTTCAATCTCAAAGAATGAGGCTCCTTACATAAAAGAATGGATAGAGTTTCATAAGTTGGTGGGCTTTTCAAAGTTTTATTTCTATGATAACGAGAGTGAGGATAATACAGTAGATATATTGAAGCCTTATATTGATTCTGGACTGGTGGAATACACTCTGATAAAAGGTAAAGGTAGGCAGTTGGATGCTTACAATGACGCAATTGCTAAGCACAAAAACGAATGTAGATGGATGGCTTTCCTTGATATGGACGAATATCTTATGCCTACGAAACCATTTGAAAAGGTGTATAATGTGGTTTCAGAACTTATACGCAAGGAAGGAAAAGGTGCGGCAGGTATAGGAGTGAACTGGTGCATATATGGTTCGGCTCATTTGGAAAAGAAACCGAAAGGGTTGATAATGGAAAATTTTATTTATCGAGGTAAAAGTGGAACAGAAACTCATTGGGGAAACTACCATATTAAGACAATCTGTAATCCTCGTTTGGTAAAGAATTATATTTCTCCACATTATCCTATTTATAAGCTTGGAGGATATAATATTAATGACTCTGACGGAAAACGTCTTTGGGGATGGTTCTGCCATGATGTGAAATGGCAGAACTTACGTATTAACCATTATTATTGCAAATCCAGAGAACAATACATTCAGAAAATCAGCCGTGGACTCGGTGATAGAGTCGGCGAATACGACATGAAGCAGTTTAATGATTACGACCTTAATGATGTCAAGGACGAGTCGATGTTGGTGTATGCTGATAAAGTGAGACTTTAGTTAATGTTATATGAAATCGATAGTACATCTACAACCGATAATCCCTCATTATCGTGAGGGATTTTTTTCACTTCTTGGCAAACGAACTAAACAGGATATTTACATCTATGAGGATGTGAAGGATGCCAAGAAATCTTCTTTTAATATAGTGGGCGATGCAAAGTATAAGCCGATGCCAGCCTTGATGTCTAAGGGTGGAGTATTGCTGTATAATCCATTTAAGTTGTTGAAAACGGATTATGACGCACTTGTTTTGATGTTGAACTTCACGCATGTTACTACATGGCTACTGCTATTTACAAAATTCTTGCACAGAAAGAAAATCATTCTTTGGGGACAAGGTATCTCCGTGCGCCGCTATCTAAAAGAAGAGAAAACGCCAGATTGGAAGCTGAAGTGGATGATTTCTCTTGCTGATGGTGTGTGGTTTTATATGGACAAGGAGAAAGAACAATGGCAGAAGCTTTTTCCGAATAAACCTATGGTTGCCTTGCATAATACTCTTACAGGAGTAGATGATATGGTGAAGTATATCCCGAAATTATCCATAGAAGAACTGAAAGAAAAAAATGGAATCAAACAAAAGGTGGTTTTCATCTTCTGCGCGAGGTTTACAGCCAATAGACGTGTTGACTTGCTCTTGGAAGCTATCAACCAGTTGGATTCAAAGAAATACGGATTTGTTATCATTGGTGCAGGCGATTCGAAACCTGATTTTACAAAATATGATAATGTGTATGATTTTGGAGCCGTTTACGACACAGCCGTAAAACGGGAATTATTTGCTTTATCTGACATTTATTTTCAACCAGGATGGGTTGGATTGTCCGTTGTTGAAGCTATGGCGTATGGTAAACCAATCTTTACTTTTGAACGTAGTGCAGAAACTCTTCAATGTGTGGAATACTCATATATACATAATGGGGAAAACGGACTGATTTTCAAAAATATTGATGATTGCATTAATAAGATAATATCGCTTTCTCCTAACGAGATTAAACGAATGGGTGACAATGCAAGAGATTATGTAGCAAAACATCTGACTATCGAACAGATGGTGGATAATGCCATAAGGGTTATTGACAAAGTATGTGAAACTAAATAATATAATATAGATATGAACGATTTTAAAGATATTAAAGTAGCTGTAGCTGGTACAGGCTACGTTGGTCTGAGTATTGCAACCCTGTTGTCTCAGCACCATCATGTAACAGCAGTAGACGTTATTCATGAGAAGGTGGAGAAGCTTAACAAGCGCATTTCTCCTATTCAGGACGATTATATTGAGAAGTACTTGGCGGAGAAGCCGCTGAATCTTGTGGCTACTCTCGATGGCAAGGCTGCATATAAGGATGCTGACTTCGTTGTGATTGCAGCTCCTACCAACTATGATCCAGTTAAGAACTACTTCGACACAACACACGTGGAAGAAGTGATTGACTTGGTGTTGGAGGTTAATCCTGATGCCGTGATGATTATCAAGAGCACCATCCCGGTAGGCTATACCCGCAGTCTCTACTTGAAGTATGCCAAGAAGGGCGTAAAGAAGTTCAACCTCCTCTTCTCTCCGGAGTTCCTTCGTGAGAGCAAGGCACTCTACGACAACCTCTACCCAAGCCGCATTATCGTAGGCTATCCTAAGCTTATCGACCGTCCTGAGTTCGCAGAAGAGAACGAGGCTATCAAGTCTGTTACTGATGTAGAGATGTTGAAGGAAGCAGCCAAGACATTCGCCGCACTCTTGCAGGAAGGTGCCATCAAGGAGAACATCGACACCTTGTTTATGGGCATGAAGGAGGCTGAGGCTGTTAAGCTCTTTGCCAACACTTACCTTGCTTTGCGTGTAAGCTACTTCAATGAGCTTGATACATACGCAGAGGTGAAGGGACTCGACACCAAGGCTATCATTGATGGAGTAGGTCTCGATCCGCGTATCGGTACCCACTACAATAACCCAAGCTTCGGCTATGGCGGATACTGCTTGCCTAAGGACACCAAGCAGCTTTTGGCAAACTATGCCGACGTGCCAGAGAACCTCATTGAGGCTATCGTAGAGAGCAACCGCACACGCAAAGACTATATCGCTGATGCTGTACTCCAGAAGGCTGGCTATTACAGCTATGCTGATGATAATAGCTATGATGCCAGCAAGGAGCACAACTGTGTGATTGGTGTCTATCGTTTGACAATGAAGTCAAACAGCGACAACTTCCGTCAGTCTGCTATTCAAGGCATCATGAAGCGTATTAAAGCTAAAGGTGCTGAGGTTATCATCTATGAGCCAACTCTCGAAGACGGTACAACATTCTTCGGAAGCAAGGTGGTAAACAACATGGATGCTTTCAAGGCGCAAAGCCATGCCATTATCGCCAACCGCTATGATGCTTGTCTGGATGACGTGAAGGATAAGGTATATACCAGGGATATTTTTAGAAGAGACTAATACATGACTCAATATCTTAGTGATAAGCTGCGGGTACTGTCTTTGATTTCCATTATCTTCGTTCTCTATATACATTCCGGCTTTCATGCTGATGAGATAGAGGGGATGGTGATTAATGACAGAGTGCAGGAGTTCGTGTCGGGGATGATGGGGAGGTGTGCCGTACCGTTGTTCTATATGATTTCGGGCTACCTGTTCTTCCTGAAAGTGCCAAAGGGAATGAACTCTATCTATGGTAAGATGAGGAAGAGGGTGGGGACGTTGGTTGTGCCTTATATCATCGGGTGCCTGTTCTTTGTTGGCTTTGGAGTGCTTATGGCGGTATTACCGGGTGTGTCGAAATATATGAATAGTTCGGTGATGCCTCTGTTTTCAAAGCCAATGGGAGAAATCCTTCGTTCTATATTCTATGACGCAGGAAACGGGTCGCCTTGCGCTTTCCAACTGTGGTTTTTGCGCGATTTGATAATTATCGTTGCAACGTCACCATTGTGGTATCTGTGCCTGAAGCGGATGAAATGGGCGTTTGTTGTCGTGACGTTTGTCTTGACGTATTTACAGATACCTCATGCGCCGTTTTACGCTTTGTTCTGGTTCGTCCTTGGGGGACAATTTGTTAATGCTAAATTTTTATCTGGGGGGGGGACGTTCTGTAATTGTAACTTCAGTGCTATTCATTGTGGTATCTGGAATACAATTATTTATGACTGATGTGATAGATTGGGAATTAGTAAAGATACCGGTTATTCTGTTAGGAATATATTCCGCATGGGGATTGTATGATACGGTTGTTGGTGAGAATTTCGTATTGTCTGAACATCGATGGCTTGCAACAGCCTGTCAGTTCACCTTCTTCATCTATCTCTTCCATGAACCTACGCTTAATGTTGTTCGAAAATTAATTGTTGCCGTGTTGGGCAAAAACGAGTTGGGGTATCTCACTTCTTATCTCTTATCTCCCTGGATATTCACGATTTGCGCCGTATTTGCAGGATTACTGTTCAGAAAGTATCTTCCCAGAGTGTATGATGTTTGCTCAGGGGGAAGATGAAAAATCTTTTATTTTAAAATGAAAATCATTCACTATATCCCGAGTATCGACCGCACGGCGGGCGGTACTTCTACTTATATGCAGGTGCTTGCCAAAGGACTTGGCGAGTTGGCTGAGGTGCATATCATTACGCATGCCTCGGAGAATCCGTTGGTGATGGAGAATTGTACGGTGCATTATGTGCCGGAGTATAACCCTTTCAAGGGAGCTTGGCGGAAGAGAGTGGCTGAGATGATGGAGGAGGTGAGGCCCGACATCGTGCATGTGAATTGCTGCTGGATGCCGGCATGTGCCGCCGTTCAGCGTATAGCGCAGAAGCATGGATATAAGGTGGTGCTGACTCCGCATGGCATGCTGGAGCCTTGGATCATAAAGCGGCATTACTGGACACGTAAGGTGCCTGCTCTGTTGCTTTATCAGAAGGCGGCAGTGCGGAAGGCAGACTGTATTCAATCAACTGCGGAGAGTGAGCGCGACAATCTCTTGAAGTTGGGCTATAACACTAATATTAAGGTGGTTAGGCTCGGCATTGATGCTGACGGCATCGAAATGAAGAGGTCGTGGAGGAAGACACGGCAGATTCTGTTCCTGTCACGTGTGCATGTGAAGAAGGGCATAAACTTCCTTATTGAGGCGGCTGCGGCGTTGCGCTCTGAACTGCAGGGCTACAAGATCTTGGTGGCTGGTGAGGGCGATGCCGACTATGTGGCTGAGATGAAGAGGATGATTGCGGACAATGGTTTGCAGGACATCGTGCAGCTTATCGGCGGCGTGTATGGTGAAGAGAAGTGGCGACTGTTCCAGTCTTCCGACTTCTTCGTACTGCCCACTCACTCCGAGAACTTCGGCCTTGCCATAGCAGAGAGTCTCGCTTCAGGTACGCCTGTCATCACTACTGTTGGCACTCCATGGAATGACCTCAACGATAGCAATAGCGGAGCATGGATAGAGATTGGTACGCAGCCATTGACAGAAACGCTCCGTAAGTTCCTGGCATTATCGGATGAAGAACTCGAAGCGATGGGACGCAATGGACGCAAGCTCATCGAGGAGAAGTATTCAGCCCGCGTGATGGCAAGTGAGATGATGAAGGTGTATGAGACACTTATCCCGAATCTCACGAATGTGTATTGAGTGTCTTAGATTAACGAGATTCGTGTGATTCGTGCGATTCGTGTTCAGAAAAATATTATTAGTTATGAAATTAGAACGTCATACTCCGGGGCGTGTGTCCTTGGGTATTAAGTTGAAGCGGGTGGTGTGGAATGTCATGGCTGCCCTGCTGTTCCGGCCTTTCATCACTCCCGTGTTCCGCAAGTGGCGGTTGCTGTTGCTGCGGATGTTTGGGGCTGAAGTGGAATGGGACGCTAATGTGTATGCCTCGGTGAAGGTGTGGGCTCCGTGGATGTTGAGGATGGGCCATAGGGCGTGTCTCGGTCCTGAGGTTATCTGCTATAACCAGGACCTGGTGGTGTTGGAGGATGATGCCATCGTGTCGCAGTATTCGTATCTATGCACGGCGGGGCATGACATCGACCATGCCAATACTGCTGACAGCGGTCTCATTACGGCTCCTATTGTTTTGCGCCGTGGGGCGTGGATTGGCAGCCGCGCGTTCATCGGCATGGGAGTGGAGATTGGCGAGAATGCCGTGGTAGGCGCCACGGCTTCAGTATATAAGAATGTTGAACCTTGGACTGTCGTAGGTGGCAATCCTGCAAAAGTAATCAAGAAAAGGGAAATAAAGCAATAGTTTCTTTCATTGAAGAACAATTTACTTGATACAGCAGAGAATGCCCTGCTGGAGATACTGAAGAGAGAGATTACGGGGCAGGACGGGATGGAGAAGATGGAATTGTCTGTTGCCGGACTGAATGCCATTCTGCGCCTCGCCAAGGAACATGCCGTTGCGGGATTATTGGCAAATGCCGCTGTGCGAAATCGGATTGTGATTGACGGAGGTGCAGCGGAAGGCAGAGGGGAGGCTGTGATGAGGCTTATGCAGCAGACTATGGTGCACAGGCAGGGCATGCTGCGGTTTGAGGATGCCGTGGGGCGTTTCGCCCGACTGATGAAGGAGAACGGCATCGCCTATTTGGTGTTCAAGGGACTGGCTGTGGCGAGACATTATCCCGAACCGTTTGTAAGGACGATGGGCGACGTGGACTTCTATGTTCCGCAGAGGGATTTCCTGCGGGCGGTGAAGGTGATAGAGCAGGGGCTGCATGTGGAGATGGACAAGGAGGATGTGGACAAACACTACAGCTTCGACTGGCAGGGTATCCGCTTCGAGATGCACTATCAGATAGAGACTTTCGGCAGCTATCGGCATCAGCGCCGCTTCAACAGGATGATAGATGAGGCTATGACGGAGCATACGGATTCGTTCACGGTATGCGATTCCGACGGCAATGAAACAGAAGTCGGCGTATTGCCGCCTACGGAAGATCTCATCGTGGTGTTCAAACACTGGTTTAATCATCTGCTTGTGGAGGGCGTGGGCTTGCGCCAGACCTTGGACTTGGCAGTGCTCTTGAATGCTTATAAGGACAAGATAAATGTCGGAAGGCTGATGACTGCCCTGGACGGTATCGGCTATATGAAAGCATTCCGAGCCATGCTTGCCATGATGAAGCGGTATTTTGGATTGGATTGGTTGGACAACTTCTTTGTTTATGACCATCGCGACGAACGGTATGCCAACAAGCTCATGGCAGCTGTCATGGAGAGCGGAAACTTCGGTAGGAAGTCTTATCGGAATCATACAACAGGGAAAAAGAAAAGCATGGAGACTGCCACAAGAGCATTACGCCATTGTGTAATGTTCTTGTGGTTGGCTCCCAAAGATATAATTTGCTTGGTACCACGAAGGATTGGTATCACACTGAAACAGAAATTTTAATGTCGTTTTCCTGCAAAACAGGGAAACAAAATAAAGATATATACTTTTATGGGTAATACAATAGCTGCTATCATCCTGACAAAGGATGAGGAGAAGCATATAGAGCGGTGCGTTAGGTCGCTGAAGGGTGTTTGCGAGGAGGTATTTGTGATTGACTGCTACAGCAAGGACAACACGAAGACAATTGCCGAGTCGCTGGGTGCTAAAGTGTATGAACATCCTTGGAAGAATTATGCCACGCAGTTCAACTGGGGCCTGCACAATTGTCCGATTACGGCTGACTGGGTGTGGCGTATTGATGCTGACGAGTATCTGGACAAGGGACTCGGAGAGAATGTGAAGAAGGCGATAAGCGAGTGTGGGGATGACGTGAACGGTATATACGTAAGAAAGCGCATCGACTTCATGGGTCGTCCGCTGATGCACGGAGGATGGTATCCGAGCTATCACCTGAAGGTGTGGCGCAGAGGACACGGCGAATGTGAGAACCGATGGATGGACGAGCATATCCGTATCTTCGACGGACGGGCCATCACCGTGGAGCAAGGCGACCAGGTGGATGCCAACCTCAACAATCTGACATGGTGGATGGACAAGCACAACGGCTATGCCACGCGTGAGATGGCAGACATGCTGATGATGGAATACGGACTGGATGCGTCGGCACAGGAAGTAGTACCGAAGTTCTTCGGAACGGAGGAGCAGCGTAAGCGCTGGCTGAAGGTAAAATACATCAAGGCACCGCTATTCATGCGCCCGTTCATCAATTTTATAATCCGTTATGTGTTGAAGGCCGGTTTCCTCGACGGCAAGGAAGGCTTTATCTGGCATTTCCTTCAGGGCTTCTCCTACCGCTTCCTTGTGGATGCCAAGATTTTCGAACTGAAGAAACGCTTCGGTTTCGACAAGGAAAAGATAAAGGAATATCTCATAGATACTTATATGAAATAAGCAGACAACTATATGAAAGTTTCGATTATAACATCAAGTTACAACCGGGAGAAGACTATACGCGGTTGTATAGAGAGTGTGCTGGCTCAGGACTATCCTGACATTGAGTATATCGTGGTGGACGGTGCTTCTAAGGACGGTTCGCTCTCAATCATCAATGAGTATAAGGACAGGATAAGTAAGATAATCTCTGAGCCTGACCATGGCATGTACGAGGCTATCAACAAGGGCATCCGGGCTGCTACTGGTGATGTCATTGGCCTGGTGCATTCGGACGACTTTCTGTATTCTCCTCAGACAATATCCAATATAGTGAAGCGGTTTGAGGAGACTCATGCCGATTTTCTGTATGGTGACGGATTGTTTGTTAATCCGGAGAACACGGACAAGGTGGTGCGCAACTGGATTGGCGGTGACTATCGTCTGTGGAAGGTTCGTCATGGATGGTTGCCGCTCCATCCCACTTGCTACATCAAGCGCAGTGCCATTGAGCGTAAGGGCCTGTATAACGAGAGCTATAAGATAGCTGCCGACTCGGACTTCCTCTTCCGTTATCTGCTTGGCGGCGAACTGAGCGTCACCTATCTGCATGAATATATCGTGAGAATGCGCATGGGCGGACTGAGTACGGACTCTGCTCGAAGAAAGCAGATGTGGAAGGAGGATATCAGAATGTATCAGTCGCACGGCATGAATCCTACATTGACAAAGTTGGAGAAGATGCTGTGGAAGGTGCCACAGTTTATCGGGGCTAAATTCAAGTGATAGGCTCATTATTTGTGAATATACAGAACATCATAAACATCTTAAAATTAGAAAAG
>ERZ1026866.475-NODE-475-length-24100-cov-8.764650_pt1 | contig 24100 bp, 28 predicted proteins | sample MGYA00380163_ERZ1026866 | MGnify/ENA primary metagenome ERZ1026866 (study PRJEB33269, sample SAMEA4719799) | human gut metagenome | biome: human-associated habitat; feature: organic feature; material: feces | place: Cameroon | collected 2013-10 ...
GGCCGGACTGAAGCCACTCCGCTGTATCAGGAACCACAGCCGACGCCTGTTCCTTTCCAGCCTGGCCTGTCGGGCAGTAGTCGAAGCGTGCACAGCCAGGCTACTGAATCGTATGACGGCAATCACGACAACATGGGTTCAAACAGTATTCACCCGCCAGTGCCCAGTAGTCAGAGTGAATCCGGAATTCCGGTTCAACAAAACAACGGTGTCAGCAACAAAAACATCCCCGGTTAACTGACCGGCTTTGCCAGGGAAGGCATTGACTATGTAACAGTTAAGTGATATACGAAGTATGAGGAAATATTATCAATGAGGTACTACGCTCTGAATAACAACGCATTGTGTACGGGAGGTCGCAATGAAAAAATGGTTCATTGAATTTATGGGTGATATGCGGCATATCTGGCGTGAGTTTCGCCGCGAAATTGCTGACGCGAATGCCGACAAAAGTCATTACGATGATGACGTGACTGGCCCTGAACATTCCGTAAACTGGAATAACGTGCCAGACTTCGATCCGCGAAAATCGGTAAACAATCTCGACAATTTTTATTCGCGGGAAATGCGCGGTACGGATAATCCAGGAACGCGCTACCAGCATCGTCACTAATTATTTTGCGCATGCGCAAAATGCAGTTTACGGCTGCATTTTTTTTAACAATTTATGATACATATTTATATCAAGGTGTTATATGTTACTACGTGGAATCATCGCAACTCTACTGGTTGCGCCCCTCACCTCTCAGGCTATCTCAATGACAGCCGGTGATGTGCAGGCATCCGAAAAGATTAAATACATGCAGCACGTGAGTGGAACGGATCATTCACGCATGGCGGCATTCGTACAGGCAGACCAGACCTTCACGCAATGGTGTGGCCGCTCAGCCTCTGTTGCAGACCTGAAGCGGATTTCTCATCAGGATGGATTTATCGCACTGTATGACCGACTCAACAATGGTCAGGCCCAGGGAATGACGCAGACCAAAACACTTTTATTAAACGACAATCCTAAATTCTGTAAGGGGTAACAATGACTGACCAACAAATTAATTACATTGGCTTTGCAGTATTAGCGGCGCTGTTCTGGTACGTGCAAATCTATCGACCACGAAAAAAAATGCGCGATCCTGGCGAGTTAACGTTGAAGCCGGTAATGAACCGCGATGACCGGGATATGTATGAATCAATCAGAAAGGTGTTCCCAGCCCCTTACATCCTGAAAAGCAACGTCTGTCTTGATGATCTGCTGTACTCGCCAGCGATGGAAAACAAAGCACATTTTCATAAAGCATTACGCCAGCAGAAAGTTGCCTGGCTTGTTCTCGACGCTAACCACCTCCCGCAGCTGGCCGTTGACTACTCTGCACCAGGTGACGATATGAAGCTGAATTATCTTTCACGTGCCGGTGTTGGATGCTGCATCTTCACGCCAGGAACCGCGATAGAAAAGATGGAGGAAAGCCTTCAGGAAGCAGCAGAAGCTCTTAGAGAAATGCTGAACGGCCAGACAACGGACGGTGAACTACCCGTTACCGCATAACCTCACTGACGGCCCCTCCTGGGGCCGACATACAGGATATAGCAATGCTGAATCATGATTTACCTTGCGCAATCTCTCCTTCATGTTTTATTCATCACCTCTATATCGATGCCTGGCATCATTCGCTTTCAACGATGATCCGTAGCACCTCCCGCCAGTTTGCCGACTGCATCAGTCGCCATTATCGTAACGGGATGGTCAGCTGCGAATATCATACGTTCTCTGCATTTGGGGCTGGATACTGGATGATCGGAGTTGGGGCGGAAATTCCTGACAACCTGCGAGTTCAATATCCGTCATTGATTGTTAGTAAGAGAATTATAGAGAAACGTCATTGCACCGGGAATATAGCACTCATTATTGAACATGAATTGGGGAAAATGCCTGTTGGTCGAATCAACAGGCATTATATAAATAAACTAATCGTTACATGTAACGATTAATTTTTTTTACCCTGTGTCGCAATATAGTAAACGGTACTGATAGCAAGTGCAGCCAATATCAGTACCGATTGCCAGAACATAATGGGGTCTGTATGCATAAATCCTCCTGTGTCGTTTTGGTGTAAAACAGATCACACTATACGACAGGAAAATGCCTCTCGCCTGATAGAAAGGGGTGAATGAGAAAAATCCGGCGATTGCCGGATTTAATTTCAAGAAGGTGTTTGATTATCTGACGTACTTCCAGATATGCGCGGGGATTTTATCAAATAACTTTCCTGAGAGTATTTCAGCAAGCCGGTGATCCGATGCGGAATAGAAAACAACCAGCTCTGCTGAAGTTAGTGTATCCTCTTTTCTTTCTATTACCTTTTCTAGCGTTGATACTTCCGTAATCTTTCTTAATTTAAAAAGCCAGTCCTGTTTATTCACTGTTCGCCCTTATTCATTATCTATTTGTGGCCCGGCATAATTATCAAATCTTGACCATTTCCCATTAAAGGTAAGTCTGACGGTTCCTATTGGACCGTTGCGCTGCTTCCCGATGATGATTTCTGCAATACCTTTATCTTCACTCCTTTCGTTATAAACTTCGTCGCGATAAATAAACATGATCACATCGGCATCCTGCTCAATTGAACCGGACTCCCGCAAGTCTGAATTCAGTGGCCGCTTATCCGCACGGGCTTCCAGCGAGCGGTTAAGCTGCGACAAGGCAATCACCGGGATCTGCAACTCTTTTGCCAGGCTTTTCAGGGAACGGGTTATTTCAGCGATCTCCAGTGTCCGGTTCGAGTCAATTTCGGGTACACGCATCAACTGAAGATAATCCACCATAATCAGGCTCAGGCCTCCACATTCTCGGTGGAGCCGTCTGGCCCGGCTTCGCAGATCTGTTGGTGTCAGCCCACTGGTATCATCAATATGAATATTGTCTCTTTCCAGCAATACGCCCGATGTAGCAGCTATCCGATGCCATTCGTCATCATCGAGCATACCGGTACGAATGTGAGTTTGATCAATACGCCCCAAAGAGGCCAGCATGCGCATCATCAGCTGTTCTTTCGGCATTTCCAAGCTGAAAATCAATACCGGCTTATCCTGGCTGTTTGCCACGTTTTCACAGATGTTCATTGCAAACGTGGTCTTCCCCATCGAAGGACGCGCTGCAATCACAATTAAATCAGAGTTCTGAAGCCCTGCGGTTTTTTTATTGAGATCATGATATCCGGTATCCAGACCAGTAATGCCGTCATGCGGAGTCTGGAATAATAGTTCAAGGCGCTCAATGGTACTTCCCAGTATTGCGCTGATTGGAGAAGGGCCAGTTTGAGATTTGGCTCGAACTTCGGAGATACCCATCACTCTACTCTCAGCCAAATCAAGCAACTCTTTCGCCGTCCGGCCACGGGGCTGCATAGTCTCCGATGCGACTTCATTAACTACGGCCAGAAGTTCGCGTTTTATTGCAGTCTCCCTTACCAGATTCGCATATGCGTGAATATTGGCTGCACTGGGCGTATTCTTAGACAATTCAGCAATGTAACCAAACCCGCCGCAGGCTTCTTCCAGCCCCTTACTCCGCAGAGAATCCGTCAATGTTATCAGGTCAATTGGGTAGTTTTGCTTAACAAGTAGACCCATTTCGCGATAGATCACGCGATGCACTTTCAAATAGAAATCTGCTTCAGACAGGATTTCAGTGATGTTATCCCATTCATCATTCGCCAGCATCAGACCACCCAATACAGCCTGTTCTGCCTCATGTGAACGTGGCAGTGCGGCGATATTTTGATCTTGTAATTCATTCTTCATTGTCTGACCTACTTCTGATGACTGTCATCTTTTCAAGTGAGTTTACCGTAACTCTGCCCATGTAACTAACGCTCTCCTTTAATTGCGCATGCGCAAAAATGAGCACAAACCAATACCAAAAACCGGGAAAGCACCTGAGAATTTTTATCTGGGGCTTGTCCGGTTGGACAAGCCCCAAGCGCGTCAGGCTTTTCCGTGCTCTTTCATCAGCCGGTTCATTGCGCGTTTAGACAGCGCCAGCGTTATCCCAATTCGCTAACCTGTCATATTCACGGCATGGCATAAGAGGATAACGGCGCTGGGCGTTTTTCCTCGAATAACACCGGCAATTTCTGGATTTTTCATACAACCTCTTCATGATTCTAATTTGTATCATAGAATGTATAACAGTAAAGTGTTACATGCAATGACATACATTCTCTTTTCTCCGTCTTGCGGCAAAACGGATAAAGTACCGCAACGCCCATCCAGGCCCGGTTTTGGCACATGTAGTGGTATAGTGTGATGATCGGACGCTAGATAGGCGCTCATTGACGGGTGATGACTTCCGGCAGCGTTAATAATAATGCGGCAAAACAACAAAAATAGCATAAACTTCCGCAAACAACGGCAATCGCCAGGGTAATTATTCCGGTTCCGGCACCAGGCCAAAAATCGTACAATTCCACCGGCCGACAGCTTTTACCTCTCAGACCTGTCAGATAAAAAGGAATGACGCGATGAGCAATGAAAATGAAAAGGAAGGTATTAACCCGACCAGTGAAACCAGAACCGACGTTCATTGCTACGATGAAGCCCCGGATCTGGTGCAGTTGCTTATCAGGCAGGGAGTGGGTGACGACGACCAATACCTGAGCAATGCCCGGATTGAAAAAATCGCGTCTTCAGACACTGATGAGGAAAAGCGCCAGCTGGCCGCACGTTTCATTCAATTGCAGCTTTATGTGAAAAGTATCACGGCTACCCGTACTTACGGCTTCAAACATAAGCTGAGTGGCAACAACATCCTAACCCTCTCGATCCGCTTGATGAAAGCAGCCTGGTCAGGTTCAGTGATTTGCAGGGGCATTCTGATACACCGGAAAGCGGTGAATGACACTTCATCCTGGCCGTTATCGCCCGGTCAACAGGAGAGAGACTCATGATAGACACGCGTTTTATTGGTAAATCTATCAGCGGCATTCCTGAAGATGCCTTTGCTGAAGGCGTTTCACAATCCGGGTTATACCCCATCCTGGTGCTGGCTTCCCCGACAACGGTTCCCATTCCCGCCGATGAAAACTGGAGGTTAGTAAAGGAAAACGTGTCCGGGCATTACGGCAGAATCTTCTGTTCTGCCGTGCGGGAACTACCGATAAGGCCGGAACTTCTCGCAGCCGTGCGTGGTATTGCCGATGAGTGTTTCACGCGGGAACATATGGGTTACTTTGAACGGCTTTCCGTAGCAGAGAAGGAAGCCGTTCACAATGACTACCTGCGAACCCTCTCCGCATTTGGCCTGACCTGTTCTGAAACAAATCTTGGCATGCTGACTCAGGCTCTTTATCCGGTTGATGCCAGCCCGGATAACCTGAGAAAACTCTCCACAGATATCGGTGCGCTGGTCGGGCTATATATAGATGACCTTGTGCTACTCATCATCGGCCCTGTATTCTGACCAGGAGACTCTCGTGACGGAAAACACTGTTTATCTCGATACGGAAGGAACGGGCCTTGATCCAGCCACCGAGGCAATGCTGGAAATTGCCATCGTGGATGACGCTGGGGCGGTTCTGGTGAATACCCTGATTGCCCCGCCAGCCGGGATAAGCAGTTGGCCGGAAGCCCAGCGTATTCACGGGATCACTCCGACAATGACAGCCGGTGCGCCGGAACTCGCTCAGCTGGCCCCGCAAATCGAAGCGGCGGTATGTGGTCGTGATGTGGTCATTTATAACGCGGCTTTTGACACAGGCTTTCTCGGGCCATTGCTCGACAGCGCACGTTCAGTGCAATGCTGCATGGAAGCCTGGTCGGAACATATGAATGAATGGGATTCACGGTTTGGCCGGTTACGCTGGCATCGTCTGGCCGCAGCTGCGGATAGCATTCATTTTGCATGGCCGGGCCAGAAACACCGGGCGTTGGCTGATACACTGGCCTGCCGCGCCGTGTGGCAGTATCTGCACTCTCCCCATGAGCGCGAGCGGGTGGATACGCTTATCCGTGACCGGCAGCTTACGACAGAAGCCAGAAACATCCTGCGTTCTGATGAGCGCAAAGTTGAAATGCGCAACGATCGCTGGCGTGACTACATGACCTCGTTCCTTCAGACCTGGTGGCTTCACCGTTACGGTGCCTGGACACACTGGACTCGCGGCCTGTCCACGACCAGAGCCAGTACCGAGTTTTCGCAGCTGTTCTTTGGCAAATCACCTGCGCTGCTGGCACTGGAAGATCAGGTATCGCAGATTTACACCTCACGCAAAGCTATTCCTGATAATCTGCATCCGGCCAGTTACTTCCTGCGCGAAACCTGGTTCAAAAAAGCACTTTCGCCCTCTGCCGCCTATATTGGCAAAAAGTCCGGCTGGCTACTGTACGATACCAGTGAAGACGCGCGTATCCGGGCGTTGTTCCCGCTTCGTTTTCAGGAGCCGGTACGCTTTCCGGGCGATGCCCTACTAACCCGCAGCGCACTGCTCAAAGCCGGGATGACGGCAAAACAAATTGCCGCCCTTAAGCCGGTGGCCGAGCGGAAAAATGGCTTCAATGGAGAATGGTACAACCTGTACCTTGTCGAAAAACAATCCCTTCCTGCCCCGGACACCGTACCATCGAATTGCTGTACGCCTGAGCGCCCAGCCAGTAACTCACTCACCGTGGACGCGGTTCAGCAAATTCTGAAATCACAACAAGGAGAGAACTGATGATTAATACCCCAACATCCCTATCCAGCCGCGAAAGGTTTCGCCTGATGCTGCAACAGTTTCCGCTACTGGCACATTACTGGAATACAGAGGAAAACTGCCTACGCGAACAGGACATGAAACAGGATCTCGGTGTACTTAGCCGGGGTGAGCAAATTATGGCGCGATTTTATCTGTCTGTCTGGAGTGCGGATAATTACGATTTTGATTTTCTGGATGCGGCAGGTCTGCTCGATACTAGCGCCAAACGGGTTATCATGACATGGTTTGCCGATCCATTCTGGCCCTAATGTTTTTCCCAGATATGCAGACATTACCCGTGAATAGACTAACAAAGTAAGGAAGAAGATGGAAATCAAAGCAGCACAGTTTGTCACCAGCCGTGGCCGCAGAGTGTTGACTGACAACGGACAGCAGGGTATGGGAGGTAAAGCCGGTGTGGGTTCCACAACGGAAAAAATGCAGGGCCAAGTGGCTGAAGCAATCTTCGCAAACTGCGCCGACCTCGATAACAACCAGCTGGATGAGATCATCAGTTGGGTTCAGCTGTATCGAAGCTGAGTTTATCGGCCACCTAACCGACAAAATCACCAATGCAAAACGAAGGGAAATACACCATGAAAATCCAGGTCAACGGCATGATCTACGACGAGTCTAATCGAGACTGTCAGTGCCATTTAGCAGACGCACAGCACGAAGTTTTTGCCTTTATCCAGTGCCTTGATGTTGGAATGGATGGCACGGCATCTGCTATCAAAAAGCGCTATTGGGGTCGATATGACTATGATAATAAAGAAGCGAGTATCCGCGCCATCATGGAAAACGGCGGGAAATGGCCGGTACTTCCGAAGTGATTTGCACATGCGCAATTTTGCCAGTTATTGCAGAGTTGCGCAGCCTACCTGCTGCCTACACCTAACACGCAACAATGAGAGTTTTAATGAAACACGCGCAGGAAACTTCCATGCAACTCGATAAGTTTTCAGGCCAGAGTGCCATGTTACTGCCGGTAATGGATCTCGACTGGTCGCGTCTGTACGTCATGCGACAAATGGTTTCGGCCAACGGGAACGCGCCACGTTATTTACTCGCCCCCGAAGTCGCCGTGTTGCTGAGCTACATGCATGATTTGCGTGAACGGTGTTACTTCGACACACTCTGGAACACAGGTGCTCGTCCAAACGAAGGACTGGCGCTGACTCCCCGTAATTTCGACTTTGATGCAGTTCAGCCTTATGTAACTCTGCCAACACTCAAACAGCGTACCCGTCGCCCTGGAAGACCAATGAAGTCAGATCCACCGGTGCGCTCAGTGACTCTCTGGGATGCAGACTATCGCGCCAGAATGAAGACACTTATCTCCACCTTCGGGATTAAGAAAGATGAATTGTTATGGCCGGGCAGGAAAAAAGCGGATAAAAGTGTTTCGCCTGTCTCCCCCGATACCGTTTCACGTTGGTTAAACAAGGCTATTAATGACGCAAGGCGTGACAACGTAACGTTTTCTGTATCCCCTTTGACCCCGAAAACATTTCGCCATAGCTTTGCCATGCATATTTTGTTTAACCGGATTCACCCCAAAGTGTTGCAGGCGCTTATGGGGCATCGGTCCTTTAAATCGACAGAAGTATACACCCAGTTGTTCCTGTTCGACGTGGCCGGACAGCACCAGGTTAGTTTTGGGTTTAACGCTGAACAGGCTCGTCAACTGATTAGCGGCCAGAAATTCCCAGGACTTTTTCATCAGACATAGCCATCATTTAAGCTTTCAAGCCACTATCAACGATGTGTTATGCACGGGGATAAAATACCCTGCGACATGAAGGAGAACAGTTGTTATATACTTGGAGCAGGTGCGAAAGGGTAAGCATTTGCGCATGCGCAAATGCCAGATAGGGATGAAACCGCGAGGCACAAAGCCTTATCGAAGGAAGGATGGATAGCAAGAACGTCCAAAATACTACCCATTTCAAAGGGCTATTTCCTGCCGCAGGCTGACACACCCAGGCAATACCAAGTGAATGCCCGTTAAGTTCATTTCTCACACCGGTTTTTCTGCCATCCACCAATGCTGTGGTGAAGATTCCGCTTCAGTTTATCGAGTAACGGGTGCAGTTCGGCGTAGCCTGGATTCTCTTTGCCAATGATTTCTCCCCACTGGTGGTTCAGTGTATCAATTTTACGGGCCAGAGATTCCAACTGAGCAAGATGCTTACGGGCGAGAAGGATTTCTTCCTTGAAGGTATTTCTGTTGTTCAAAGCAGACTCATACAAAAAAACGGAATGAAACGTAATAATTCTTATTTTAACGCAGATTTAACTTAAGTAACATTAGAAAAATCGAACTTAAGCACGGTTATTAATATCTTTTATAATTTCTCCATTTCCTCGGTTCGATTGGATCTTTCTGGCTCCATAGTCCACGATTTGCAGATTTGGCGTTGTGTTCATAATCAGCATAGCGCTCGACCGTTAACCGGCCCTGATAACGATAAGCCCAAGCCATGCCAGCATAAACCTGAATGGCATTCACATCCTGATTATGCAGTATTATCGTCGCCAGTAGCCGACCGTATCTGTCCTTATTACCCCCTATAGCCACTACTTGCTTACCGCCAATCAAGCCGGTCAGATATTGCCGTGAGCGCTGCCCGTAAGGCTGGTCTTTCTCCGGGGCATCAATACCATTCAACCGTACTCGTGTGGTTTGTTGTCCAACCAGAATTTCTACCGTATCGCCATCGAGCACCCTGACCACTTTTCCATTGAGATCGGCATAAGCGCAGAGTGGTAGGCATGACAGCAAAGCCAACAATATTCGATACGAAGGTTTCATAATGCCCTCTGTAAATGTAACGGATAAGTGCCATATTTACACATGATTAATATTTATATCATATAATGTAGTACCTAAAGGATGGTGGTCGAATGGCTATTTGTATCTCACTGCGCTGTGGGCTGCGTGGCGAAGGCCGCGACATTCATAGCGGCGCTCAATGCTGGTCAGATGATAATGATGATCCGTAGGTATTGACCGCAGATACTAAACTCAGCGCAAATGATGCGCTAACTGAATTGTTCCAGGACGCCCAAGATGCAGGCTAGCAGAAGAGATGAAGGGGAATGGGTCTACCCAAACTGCATTAAGCATTCAGTTGGGCTGCCTGATGGCTTATTTGCGCATGCGCAAATTAATCCAATCTGTTTTCCCTCAGCCCGGCATGCCCGATACACTCAGGCAGGAGAGAAATTGCTGATAGGTGGTGGTTTTCTTGGTGCAATTTTCTCTCACTTTCTTTGTCGCTAAATCAACCAACTAGCAGATTCCAACTAACACTTACTTGAATTCATTCACTGCTTAAACAATACTGTATAAAAAAACAGTACCGGTTCATAACCATGTCTCAAAAAACGTTTATTACCCCAGAAACTAATCGTATTCCAAAAGAACAGCCATATTTCAGCGACTTAGTTCCTTGCGGATTCCCATTACCCTCAGAAGGTATAGAAGACCAACCTCTTGATTTACATAACTATTGTGTAAAGCGTCCTGCTAGTACGTTCTTCATTCGCTGCGATGGTTTGTCGATGATTGATGCCGGAATTGCGCCACGCGATTTGCTGGTTGTGGATTGCTCTATACGTCCCGCACATGGTGCTATCGTGGTTGCCAGAGTTGATGGAGAGTTCACTGTCAAACGCCTGCAACTTCACCCTGTTCCGGCGCTGCTCCCTATGAATCCCGACTTCCCCGTAATTGAGGTAGACCAGGAGTTACTTGAAGTCTTCGGGGTCGTTACTTTCAGCATCAGAGACTGCCTGCATGTACCTGCATAGCGACGTTAACGCATTCTTCGTCAGTTGCCAGGTTGCTATGGAACCCAGCCTTATGGGTAAGCCGGTCGTGGTCGCCACAAACAATGATGGAGCGATTGCGGCGCTCAATGCAGAGGCTAAATCACTGGGATTAAAAAGAGGACAACCTTTATTTGAAGTACAGCAGATACTGCGCCAAAACGCGGTAAGAATATTTTCTTCGAATTTTGTTTTGTATGGCGACTTCTCGGCAAGATTCCATACAACTGTAGGTGAGTCCGTGCCTGCCAGCATGCCGTATAGCTGCGATGAAATTTTCTGTTCACTTCACGGCATGGGTTCGCTCGTGAATTATGAGAACTTCGGTAGGCAATTACGCGAAAAAGTATTCCGGCACACTTCTTTGAAATGTGGAATCGGCATCGCTGAAACGAAAACGCTGTGCAAAGCAGCAACCTGGGCCGCGAAAAAATACCCAAAAACGCAAGGCGTGGTCGTTCTCGACGATCCTGCTCGGCGCGACCGCCTTCTGTCTCTGATCGAAATTCGTGATATATGGGGGATCGGCAGCAGACTGGCAAAACGACTGAATGACATAGGCGTTTATACTGCACTTGAGCTAGCCCGTATGGATATCCGGCTGGTTCGCCGTCTTATGGGGGTAGTCGTCGAACGTACCGTTCGTGAGCTGCGTGGTGAACCTTGCTTTGGCCTAGATGAGAACCCCCCTACCCGCAAACAAATCATCGTGTCACGGTCATTCGGTCAACGAACAACCAGTATTGATGATGTACAGCAAGCCGTTTGCACCTTTACGTGTCGAGCTGCCGAAAAACTTCGCAGAGATCGCACTTTCGCAGGAGCAATCACTGTCTTTATACAAAATAGCCGATACGACCAAACCGAACCCTATTTCTCTGCTGTAGCGCTTGAACCCCTACCTGCAACGCAGGATTCGCGCGATCTCATTCGGGCCGCACAGACAGCCTTGCATCGCATCTGGCGGCCCGGCATTCACTATGCTAAAGCTGGCGTGATGCTCAGCGAAATCGGTGATGGCCGGGAGCAACTAGATCTGTTTAACATCAATCAGCCTGGTAAGAACAGCCAAGAATTAATGCACCTCATCGACAAAATGAATACGGCTCAGCGAGGCACGATTTTTATGGCCGGTGAGGGCATTCATGGACGGTACAGAGGAAAACAACAGTGGCTATCACCCTGCTATACAACACGATGGAAAGATTTGCCGGTGGCCTGGATAAAATAAGAAACCCGCCAGCAGGCGGGTTATAGTGATAAATGTATCAAACCTATTTATCAGTGATCTCATAACGTTGCAGGGCATCTTCCCCTTCATTATCGATTATATCACGCAGCACACGCGGATAAACACCAACACCTTTGTAATGAACAGTTTTTCCCTTAATGCGGAAGGTACGCATTAGACCAATAGAGGGACGTTTTTTGGGGCGTGAATTGCTCAGAAGTTCATCAGGCTCAATGCCATCTTGCTGTAACAGGGTCAGGTGTTCGCGAATTTTTTCCTGCCTTTCTTCTTCTTTCAGGCGTTCTTCCTGAAGCTGTTCTTCGCGTATTTCAATGATGCGGATAAGGTCAGCCCTTACAATTCCCAGCAGGCGCAAATCCATCTTCTTGAACACGGCGGTTCGGCGGGTAACGCTTGAGAGATATTCAGCAACAGCGTTCACGGTTAGGGGCGTTTTTTTATTCATTGTCGTGGTCGCTTATATTTTGTTGCTGCCAGAGGGACTGTAGGGAAGGAAGGTGTCCTGATCGAGTACGAAATAATTCAGTTCCTCCATGCGAAATGCCTTGTCTTTCTCCGGGCTGTACCAGATGAAGCCTTGCTTTAGCGACTGTTCATCGACATTGACAATGAGGCTAAAAGGTTCCTGTTCGGCTTTGCCTGCCTCACGGCCAAACAGCGGGCTATAGAGGCCAGCCAATCGGATAACACTCTCACGCTTTTCGTTGTAAGTACGGATCGCTCGGTAAATTGCCGAATGTTTGAATTCTACAAAGTCATAAGGTTTGATTTTAAGAACAAGGCTCTTAGCGACAGCTTTAATTAACTCACTACCGCTTTTACTTAGTAGCAAAAGCGTTTGCTCGATGGAATCCATCAACCTCTTGTTTTGCAAGTTAAACTTATCTGTCATCAGAATTCACTCCGAAATAAAATTAATTAATCATTGCACAAAAATTAAATTATCTCAATTGAGAGGGTATTGTACTATAACAGTTATGTGATACATTTTTATATCATGACAATTAGCATGAGGAAGCATAATTGAAATTTACGAAACTGACATTACTTACCCTGCTTTTTCTGGGCTGTTCCCCCACTTTTGCATCACAAGATACAACTGAACACGTCACCGGATCTCTGACCGGGCAAGACAACGAGAATGTCTCGCCACCTTCTCTCTCTGCTGACGACCTGTTCAATAAATTGCTGCATCAGGAAAGCCGGGGTAATCAATTCGGCAAAAATGGTCAGCCTCTCACTTCCCCCAAAGGGGCCGTTGGTGTTGCCCAGGTTATGCCGGAAACCGCTCCTGAAGCGGCTAGGCTCGCAGGGCTTGAGTGGAGTGCATGGCGTTATCGCAATGATGAAACCTATAACAAAGCGCTTGGTCGTGCCTATCTGGATTCGCAGTTGGATAAATATGACGGCAACCACGTCCTCGCACTGGCTGCTTATAATGCAGGGCCAGGTAGTGTCGATAAGTGGCTGAAGCGCTACGGCGACCCGCGCAACGGTGAAATCAGCAATAAGCAGTTTATTCAGCTGATCCCTTTTCTCGAAACCCAGGCATATGTAGCCAACATCCTGAACGGCACATCAGGCAAGTTCCGCTACACACCATCAAAAAGAAAAATGCCGCTGGGAGAGGGTCATAAAGTCGAGTTCCGCGACACTCATCCTGGCTTCACGTTTAGCCTCGCGGTGAATCAAACTTTCAGTTCAGGTAACGGAAAACTGGTGGGGGGCTTATGACGAAATTTTGGGTATCGCTAATCTCAGCCATTGTAGCCTTTTCCTACTATCTGATCCTGTGGTTACAGCCGTCGATGCTATCTGAGCAAGCCTCAATTTTCGGAGTTCTTGTCGCCTTTTTCGGGCTACATATCAGCCTGAAACGCTTTATCAACCGTCATACACTCCATGTCTTTTTGTTAGCCGTCAGCGCAGGACTGTTCACATTCTATCGCTCATTTGCAGACGGCAGCGTATTCCTGTTCATCCTCATCGGGCTGCACGGTGTTGCAGCGCTACTCGTCCTGATGACGATCCCCGTAGGTAGTGAGCGCACATGACAGGAAAGCTATTTGGCATCATCCTGGTCATTTGCGGCATGGCCGGTGCAGTTGCACTTTGGGTGTTAAGCAAAACCGCCCCTGGCTCTAATGGCAGCGCACCTGTCCGGCGATTCAAACTAGACCACGAATATGAGAATAAAGGCTTCACAGAGAAAGGCCAGAGTGAAGGAATCGTGGACGTACCCAACGAAATCAGCATCGAGCAACGTGAAGGCTTCGAAAGAGACAATTCCTATTCCCCTGCCTCGGACACACAACACGACAACACACCCGGAGATAACTTTTGATGGACAAAAACCTCATGCTTGGCGGCTTACTGCTGCTCCTGTTCGTCATCTACCCCTTGCTGTTCAGGAAGAAGAACCGGCATGCCAAAAAGCAGCAATCCGCAGAGCGAATTATCAGAACCATTCACTCAATGGATAATCCGGCTCAAAAAATTGCCTACCTGCGAAAAGTTGATCCCTATGCCTTCGAAGAACTTGTGATGACGCTACTGCAACGAAAAGGCTTCGTCATCGGCAGGAATAAGCGTTACAGCGGCGATGGTGGTCTGGATGGCCGGTTTGAGCATAACCGGCAGCTGTGGTTGATTCAGGCAAAACGCTATTCACATCGTATCAAACAGGAACACGTCAGCGCCTTTGCGTCACTGCTCAAGGAGAACAACTGTAGCGGGGGCATCTTTGTTCATACCGGTACTACGCCTGCATCGGTGCGGGATTACGTGAAGACCTGTGCCAGCCCACAGATAGAAATTATCTCCGGCGACCGGCTACTGAATCTGTTCGACTCATCCCTGAAACTCAAGTTCTAAAATATCTAACAGGATGCTTACTGCATGACATTAATCGAAAACATTTATGCCGACCGACAGCTACTTGTGCTATTGGTAGCAACTGTAATAGCAACCGTCGGGCTTTTTATTGTTCCTCTGTACTCGATAACAAAGTTAGTAAAGCGAAAACTCAGCAAATTACCGACTGCCTCCCATCCTTCAGAGCAAACGCCTCCCGGACGTGGACGAAGCGTACTTTTTCCTTACCCCCCTACGTTCGCCGGTAGCGAACATGCACAATATCTCTGGCAAATGCTCAATCAGGACTATTACCAGTTCCAGTTAGCAGAACTCCAGAAATTGCTTGCTCGCGAGGGCTATACCCTGAGCTTTCGAAAAGACCACCGCGTTATTCTTCCCTCCGATGTTCAAAGTGCCATAGCTAAAGAGCTGATAGCGAAAAGGGAGAGGTATCTTGCCCCCTCAAAGAATACTGCTTTATGCGATGAAATTGCCGAAACCGCTATGCGTGATGGCGGCGCTCAAAAGCTGCTGGAAAAGATAATTACATTGAACAAAGAGCTGGGCTGGTACATTGCGCGCCCGGACACTGACTGCAATCGGCAAGCGCAGGTCTTACCTTACCGCCAAATGAAAATTACCATCAGGGCAACAAAGGAAATGCTCACCCGCGATGTAGTCCGCTGCTTACGTGATATTGCGTCTCAGATCAGGGAAGCCCCCATCACTGACATAGCAACGAAAGCCGCTGAAGCTGTGGATGATGGGATTGTCTATGAATATGAAAGTTGGCTCACTGCTATCCCGCCAGGACTCTTCCCCGACACGGCAGGAAGCAAAGTGCCTCAGTTCATTGAAGAACAACATTTCAGCACGGTGAGGGCTGATTCTTGTCGCCACTATATCGTTCTGTTGCAAGGGATTAAAACCAGCTCGCAAGAGGCGATGGCTGCGCAGTTGGATGCAGCTGCCGAACGTATTGCGGTCGGAGACTCGACCGGCGCAGAATACGATGATGATTATGGCTACGCCTTTAGAGTTTTTCGACCGGCCACGGAAGCCTAGTTCGTATGAAGCCCCGTTTACACGGGGCTTACTTTTGCGCATGCGCAAATTACAACGATTTTTGCCGCGTAAATTGACTCACCTTCTCGCCCACAACCTGCGATTTCTGAATGACTTTATCCATCGTGGTTGTCACCGCTTTATCCACCGCAGCCTCCAGCTTCATCAGCGAACGCATGCCAAAACCCAGACCCGTACCAAACTGCTTATCAAACGCGGCCATGTCGCTCTTGGTGATCGATACCTTCCTGTCATGAAGGGCCGTTTGTCTGAAGCCGGGCGTCGAGCGCAGGCTATCAAGCAACTTCGCTTTATCGTCGGTCACAATTCGCAGGTTAACCGCCGTTTTTGTCAGGGCGTTGTGAAGCGCTTCCTGCGTAGCAAACTGTTTCTTCCACGATTCCATCAATGTGATCACATTATCAAACTGTTTATCTTTGATATTGAACATATTGTTGGTATAGCCCCACTCCATGTGTTTCCAGCTGGCCGCGTCAACCGTCACCTGCCGGTTATTCGCGAGGCGTAGGGTTAGCTTCGTACCATCGAGCGCTTCGACCGTACCAATCATCTTAGATGACACCCCTTTACCGTCAGCACTCTCTACCTTGTCAGCAGGAACAGTACGCGTGAAGCGCAGGGTTTCCCCCTTCTGAACCTGCTTTTGTTCCACATGAAAGACCTGTACGGAATTATTCCGACTACCCGCAATTTCAGAGGCATTGATGGTTACTCGATGCCCCGCCTCAACCGATACCAGTATCAGTTCATTCCCGGACTTATTCACTGCCTCAACGGTGTAATACGCCCCTTTCTCGATACCTGGGCGCTGGCTTTCAAACTGGACTACCTGACCTGGCCTGTAGTTTGTTGCTACCTTCTTCTCAAAAGGGTCTAAGTTCGCGTTACGGTAAAATGCCGTAGTTAACGCATTGCCCTGAAGAACCCCTTCTGATTGAAGCCCTCGCCGGATTTGCACATCGACCTTGTTACGAGAGAAGTAGTCTGGGATCACCACAGCAGTTTTGGTGCGATCTGCTGGGGCGAGATTTAGCCAAGCTTTAGCAATGACATTTAGCCGGATGGCGCGGTCATTAGTCTGATTATCCAGATCACGAACCTCACTCATCATCGGGCTGATATGCGCAAGCGCATCCTCAATTTTTCCCTGCGTCAGCTTATCCGTGGCCTGGTTAATTTCAGGATTAAGTGAGCGATTGGCCTTATCAAAATCGATGGTGGCTATCCCCTGCTCGGCCAGCAATGATGGCATGTTTCCCCACGCGATAGAATTCTCCTGCCGGTCAGCCACCAGAACCATCCTTGCCCCCACATATCGCGCCGCCTGCTGTAACCGAATCAGGTTTTCGGCCCCCATTTGGGAGACGTTCTCCACCACCCAGAGTTCTTTCCCAGGACGCACGGTTTGGCCTGCGGCGATTTTGGTTTCCATCTGGTCAAGGTGCTGGTAGATATTGGATGAGAATTTCATCGATTCCCGCATCTGCTTAACGCCTTCCGCTGTTGTCGAAAATCCTTTCACCCGGTAGCCCCGTTCTTTCGCGATATCCTTACCTAGCTCCCTCATAACATCACGATGACCACTGAGATCGCTGCCGGTGATGAGGATGGATTCATCCCTGCTGGTCATTACCGCCGTCAGCGCGGCCTGAGTTGCCGCTGAGACAGGTTCAGCGATTCCCTGCCGGGCTTTATCTTCTCTCGCAGAGAGAAACCGGCTAACAACCGATTTTCCAGCGATGGCCGCGTAGCGATCCTTTCCTTGCAGCATATGCCGCACTATCTGTGCTTCATGCCGAATGTTTTGCGGCATGGTGTAGTAATTCTCGCTATTCAGTTTGTCGTGGTTGATGTGGGAAAGCCCAACCTCGCCGCGCATTCGCATGGCATAAATGGCCGTCTCGATATCTCTGACATCATACGTTCCCAGCGTGTTCTTCAGCGTTTCGGCCACTAAGGCGGTATGACTAAACACACCCTGCTTGTTTGCCAGCTTCTTAGTGGCAATGTTGAGATCGGCATACAGCTGCCGGGTATCCGTTCTTTCCGCCTGAAGGTGCTCAGCAGCACGCTTCATACCCTTCGCAGAAAAACCAGTGAGCGACGTGGTTTTGTTAGCATCATGCTCTGAAAGGGCTTTGACTACTTTGTCTACGTTATCCACATATAGCCGTGCCTCATGACGTGCGCGGCTGAGGTTAACGTAAAAACTGCGCTCATTGACGAGGTTACGCCGCCAGGACTCGATTTGTGCCATCACTCGATCCACTGTCTTCCCCTGGGCCTTGTAGGTCGTCATTGCGTAGCTATGAGAAACACTGTGCAGCTGGGCTGAATCCAGCGACAGCTCTTTCCCTTTTTCATTGACGAGGGTGAATGTACCGGTGGCCGGGTCAATACGGGAGACAGTGAACTCATCCCCGTTACGTACATTGAGATCCTTGCGGGACTTGGTAAAGATGACCTTCTCTTGTTCGGACAAGAGAATTTTCCCCTCCCGAAACACATCTATCGCAAACTTTGACTTGCCGGTTATCTCAGATGGGTTGAACTTGGTGTGCTGACCATCAGCGTTTTTGAGCAACAGCTCCTTACCGGAAGCATCGGCAACAGTCCAGAACTCCCCTTTTTTAAATTCACCGTGATCCAACTGGAATTCGATGATTTGGCCGCTTTTGTAATATCGGCTGTCTGTTCGTTCGGCTTCATTGAGGTTAGCGCTCAGCAGCCCCCGCACTGCGATTTCATTGGCCGACAGCTCGCCATCCTGAACCCGTTTTTCATGTACGCTTTTGTTAAAAGCCTGACGGCCTTCGTTGTCAGGGATAATAACCAGCGTCTTTTCCCGTTCAGCCTGTGAGAGAGCTAGGTAATCATCTAGTACACTGTGCTTTTCCATGTCATAAACAGAGTCTTTCAGGCGCGAAAACGCCTGAGAAAAGTTACCGCTTATAGAGTCATACACCGCAGCACGCAGTTGCTCATCTTTCTGACGGATAATGGTTTGGACGCTGGACGTTCGCATGCCAAAGCCCTGCAATACAGCAAACGGGCGACCCCAATCTACCGACTCCATTTGTTTCTTATCCCCGAGAAGCAGCAATTTGGCATCGCTTCGCTCGGCTTCCATGATGAGCGCATGCTGGTTGTCTGCCCCAACGAGACTGGCCTCATCGACAAGCCAGATTTCACGGCTGCTGACAGTGCCTTTCATGCGCCGATACAGGAAGGAATCTACCGTACTGGCGGGGATGCCGGTTTCCTTCGCAAGCGTCTCAGTAGCTGAACCGGTGGGCGCTAATCCTTTGAAGCTAAACCCTTTAGATTCACCATAGCCAATCAAACACTGAAGTAACGTGGTTTTACCCGTGCCAGCAAATCCCTGAATGCCGGAAACCAGGTCTTTATTCGTGGCCGCATCGACAATCGACAGACGCTGATCTGATGAGAAAGCAAATGCTGAACCAAACTCCGCAGTCTTCTCGGCTTCAAACTGATCGATATACGCATTGATGCTGGCAATATCACCCACCGCCTGCCGAGACTCTTTGCCGCTCAGCATGGTTAAAACCATCTCACGCTCTTTTTCAAACGCAGCTGGCGTGGTGTAGGCGGCTTCCCCATCTCCTTTTCTGGCTGTGCGGGGCAGCAGTTCCCCGCTGTTGATCATCGCCCGTAGTACCTGTTCTATATCTCCCGGCAGAGCGCTACCCAGCGCCAGGCGAGTGGCTTCCTTCAGCACTGCGTCGTGGGAAAATACGGCTTCGTCTGCCGCCATGACTTTGTAGGCAAGCCGAACATCATGGATAATTCCCGCCAGCTCACTCGATGAGAGATCTTGCTGACTGATATACTCCCGAGCATATTTATCCGTAGCGCGTTCGGTGCTGCTGCTGATAGCAACTTCCGGGGAAAGGGTGGTATCGGGAAAATGGCTATCAGGACGGATTTCTACCCTATCGCCCTGCTCTATATGATTAAAGTTTGTATCATTGCCAGGCATAACAAAATCCATTTCCTGACCGGCCTGACGATCCTGGACGTTAAGCGATGAATTACTATGCCCCACAGAAACGCCTGTATCGCCTTCAGGCAGGTTTTTCTCGGCGCTAATGGAATGGGGATCGTCGAGTGGTTTACTAGGCTGTATGTTGTCGTAGCTGCGGTTAATGACGTCATCAAGTGACACACCGCTCTCCCTCACCGTTTCTTCCCATGAAGCCTTCAGCTCATCATATTCGACGTGAGTCTTGGAATCGCGACTGAACAGAGCGGCCTTTTCCATAGATTTAGCATCGAACAGGCCGTATTGATTTGCAGCCTCCAGAACTTCTTTACGTCGCTTAGAGAAGGTATCCATCAGGGAATGAGGCACACCCTTAATATCCCAAAGACCTGATTCATGGTCTATTTCGAGATCATAACCAATTTGCTTAACCAATTTGGCTAAATGGGAACGATAGACCAGACCAATGCCCAACTGGTTTTCATACATTTTAAGCGTTTCAAGACTACGCCATTGGCCGGAATCATCCATCACCGCATTCATCACAACATTATGTGAATGTAATTGCGGGTCATGTTTACGAGACTCTGTGTGTATATAGCTTGCGTATACCAGATTATTAACTTTGGTATATTCAGCTGTGCCGCCATTCGATATACGTGTTAACGCATATTCTTTCTCTAAAAACTTCATTGTTTCGGCGGTCGCTTTAATATGCGCATCAATAAGACGCTTATCGTTTCCGACCAATGCTAATACCGAAACACTTTTGGGGGCAGATAAAGTAAAATCCCATGCCGGAACATGTTCGATTGTGCCATCGCCACCATTTTTACCCAGCTGAACATCGGGGCTTATACGCCCCTCTAACAAACGAACAAAATCTTCAGGGCTTACTGGCCCCTCAAGACCTAATTGCTCTGCCCCATTCCCTCCCCAGCGGGAAGTAATATCACCGCTATCTTTATCATAATATTGGTCAGGCGAATTATAATATGATGATGCCTGAGCAACGCTTTTTACCTTTGAGACGCTAAGCATTACATACCTCCAGGGAATTCAGGCTGGTCAAATGACTTATCGATATTTCGATTCGCCGCTCCATTGCTATCATTTCTCTCACTGTTCGGCTGCTCGTTGCTAAATGAATTTTCATATTCATTCTGGATATCCTGAGAGGCCTGGGTATCAATTTCCAGATGAGAGAAATCACCTTCCTCATCCTGCTCGTCTGCATCAGACGGCTTCTTAGGGGCGGCGCTCATCGCTTGAGCAACCGCATTTTTCGGTGCTTTGGACTTTGCAGACGACATAGCCAGTGCGACGGGGTTCGTCACTTCAGCGGAATAAGTCGGCTGAGTGCCGTTCGCCGGGGCCGCACTATCAATAACTTCATCCAGAACTTGCTCCTGCGTTTTACCCGCATCAGGGCTTGGTTTATTCCCCTGTTTAAACTTCTGTGATTCCCGCTTCTCTCTGGAGATATCTTTGTTGACGATGCTGACGACATGTTCAGGCGAAATCTCGTTATCTTTGGACAACTGAGACAGGAAAGATGTGTCGTTTAAGGTTTCGTTTTCAATGATGCCTGGATGCAATTCTTTCATGTGGTCATATGGGAATTTGATTTTAGCGACAGGCAATCCACGACCTAACTTCAGGTAGCAGGTGTTATCAGGAAGCGCTGTAATCTGGCTTTTGAGGATAAGGTTCCCCTCTTTATCCTGACGATTAATCGATGTTGCATCACGAACATCATTAGCCCCGTAGCTGGTATTTTCTGACGACTTCTCGGTTTCCTGGTCGCCCAGCTGATCAGCTAGCCATGCAGCTCCCTTGCTACCATTGATACGAAATGCGGCAATCGCACCAATCCCATCCATCAGTATCTGGCTTTTCTTCTCCCCATAGACAACATCAGTCTGCGCATTTGACTGGAATCCCAAAATGGGGAAGCCGCCAAATTTTCGGCACGTAGACATGAAATCAGGAAGCGAAGGAATCTCCTGAAGCGTACCAGCCTCATCGATGCTCGTACCGATTAAGCGTTCTTGCGAGGGTTCCAGAGTCAGAATTGAAGACAGGGCAGATTCGACCATCATGGTGATCATCGGCTTGAGAGTATCCTTCATATCATCACGGACAGTAATGAATACCCACGCATCTGAATCTTCATCCTGCGCCCAATTTTTGAAGGAAAAGCGCGGCCCGGTTGGGAGAGCAAGGTGTTTGAAATTACGTGTGTACGCGGTGATAACAGCTCTTACAGAACCGGCCAGTTTGTCGAGGTCTAAGTTCATCACGTTTCTGGCATCTGTCGTAGCGACAACGTTGGCGATCTTCTCGTTTGGCATACGAAGAATGATATTCATCAAATGCTCAACCGAAGGAACGTCGTAGCGCTTTCCGAGTTGCTCCAGCAATGCTGAAAAAAGCAGTCGTGGAGCCTCCGTCCAGAAAGGATCACCACCGGCATTGTTATCAGGGATGGCTGCTTTAGCCATACGGTCATACATTGCAGGGTTTTTCCCTTCAGCCCAAAAATCCCATGAATGTGATCGGGTATCGAATACGTTAAGAATTACGTCTATTCCAGGACGATAAAAGCGCTTAACAAATTCACCAGAAATATCATAGAGAACAGCCTTTCTCTGCTGCGCCCTAAGCTGCCGCAGGAGTTCCCTGATGATGGTGGATTTACCCACGCCCGGCGAGCCTAAAAGGGCAATGCCTGAGTTTTCCTGAAAACGAACAAGAGGTACATTCGCGATAGAAATCCGGGATAATCGCCCGTCTTCTTTCACCCTATCGTTCGCTGCGGCAATCAGGTCTTTTGCAGAAGTTAGCTCAGCACCACGTCGATGTTCGTCTTTACTCTCCTGCTTGCCTTTGTTGAGGATGAAACGGAACAGATACCATGCGGCAATGAGGGCGACAATTGCGGAAATAATAAGGCTTAATATCAGATTGGATATCAAAGTGTCGGCGTGATTCTGCATCATCGGAGAGCTAACTATCTGCGCATCCAGCACCGTCACTTTACGGCCATCTGGAAGCTCCAGCGTCGTCTTCCCCTTCTTAAGACCGATGAGTTCTACCAGTGTATAGGAGTAGCCGTATTTCAGGCCCATATACCAGTCAGTCTTATCCGTAATCTGGTAAGTCACGGCTGAAGTCGCAACGGCAAAGACGAAGAAGACGATTTTAAAATAACGGCTCAGAGTCTGGTGCAGCATTCGGATGAAATGCATCAGCACCTGACCGCCACGGTTCAAATCTGAAACTGTGCTTTTTTCCTGCTTCTGTTCGAGCATAGTTAGTCCTCCACACCCAGTTGTTTCAAGAGGTTGCCTACACGCTTATTGCTCTTTGAAAAAACGAATTCGCTGGCAATTTCTGTTGCGGCTTCCTCAGTAACCTCCGGGTTTTCCTTCATGATCATAAACACAACCAGGTGGACAATATTGAAGGAGGACGACAGCACATGTTTCAGCAGAACGTCTCCCTTGAACGTTGACGCGCCAACATTGGTTAATTCATTCACCACCATTTTCTTTGCAAGCTCATTGGGCGACATTCCCCTTCTTGCCGCCTCATTTTGAAGCGCAAGATCCAACGCACCGGACAACCGGAATTGAATCTGCTGCTTTGTCTTTACGTTCCCCATGTGAAAAGCACCTCCTTTGACGCTGATTATTGATACATATTTGTATCACATAACTATGTATACATCCATTTCCCCAGACGTGCCGGGGGATGCAGCGCTTATTTGCAATGATTGTGTATACCTGTGCGTGTATACACGTTGCAGGCATTGCGCCATCTGGGTTTCAAAGGGTGAAAATCAAAAATGTATACAGATTCGTACATGGTGGGGTATACCCCCTAAAGCTAGGCGCAGCATGGCTTTGGGCCTAGCATTGTATAATGCGTGGGGTGTGACGCGATTTTCTGGTTCTACTCTACGCACATACTCATTTCGCCTGGTTGCTCTCTCTCAGTTCGACTTCATCCATGCCGCCTGCCGCTCGCTGAAAATCCTCGTAGGTCGAACTCTATGACCTGGAATGAGCCTGCATCACTGCGGGGCCGCAGATCACGTCGATACCGTTGGATAGCATCAGGGGGTATCTGCGCAGCAGTGCGCCCGGCCAGCAACACGGCGGCAGCGGTCAGCCCGGTGCTGAACCTGAGCCGCGCCAGCCCGTCACCCGCTCCCGCGATCTGCACCCATCCCGGACGCTGGCGCGGTGGCGCGGGAGCGCCGAACATCAGGGGGCATCTGCGCAGCAGTGCGCCCGGCCAGCAACACGGCGGCAGCGGTCAGCCCGGTGC
>ERZ1026866.479-NODE-479-length-23975-cov-5.494105_pt1 | contig 23975 bp, 30 predicted proteins | sample MGYA00380163_ERZ1026866 | MGnify/ENA primary metagenome ERZ1026866 (study PRJEB33269, sample SAMEA4719799) | human gut metagenome | biome: human-associated habitat; feature: organic feature; material: feces | place: Cameroon | collected 2013-10 ...
ATGTTGAATACGACATACTATAATTATAAAGAGGAAGGAACGTATTAATGTACGAGATTATTTTATATGATACAGAAGATGGAAGATGCCCTGTGCAGGAATTATTAGATTCTCTGGAGCCTAAGTTACTGGCAAAAACATTGCGGACAATTGACTTACTGGAAATGAACGGTCCATTGCTTCGTGAGCCATATTCAAAACCATTGGAAAATGGAATATTTGAGCTTCGCACCAAGCAAGGATCAGATATTACAAGAGTACTGTATTTCTTTATTGTAGGAAAGAAGGCGGTACTGACTAATGGATTTATAAAAAAATCGCAGAAGACACCAAAGGCAGAAAAAAAACTGGCAAAGAAGTATAAAGCAGATTATGAACGGAGGTATGGCAATGAGTAGCTATAAAGATTATAAAAAAAGAGCATTGCAGAATCCGGAGGTAAAGGAAAAATATGATGCACTGCAACCGGAATATGATATTATCCAGGCGATGATTGATGCAAGAGTGCAGCAGAATATGACAAAAAATGATTTATCAGCTAAAACCAGAATTACGCAGGCAGATATAAGCCGGATCGAGAATGGAACAAGAAATCCCAGACAGAGTATGGTAAAAAAACTTGCACATGGATTAGGGATGCAATTAAAACTGGAATTTGTTCCGATGCCAACAAAAAATAAAATGTGAAGAGTATGAGAAAATAGAAACAGCAGAATACTGGAAGTTAACATATATACAGATTGGATTTGATGGAAAAGTGTTCGGCTCAGAAAAGTATATCCTTTTCCGGTTATAATTGTAGAAAATACTTCGAATGGTCTGGAACAGAGAACAGCGGACCGCGGACCGAGACGTGAACTATCCAGATCCAACACACGTAGATTGGTGGTTGTTTTCAGGGAAAAAGGAACAGTATTAAGCAATTTTGTATTATGCGAATAGAAGTGAGATTATGCCATATTTGGGAAATATTCCGGAAATTGGAGAATTAACGGAAGAAAAGATTCTGTTTGAGTTTGATAAGATACCAATTATTTTGCGTTTACAAGAAAACAGGCATGAAAGTTGGGATATTTGAACTAAAAAATAATAAAGTATGCTTCAAGTATGAATTTATGGACAAACAATTTACAAAAGTTATGAAAGGTATTACAATTACTATGGTATTCTTTTCTCATGTAGGTAATGCAAATAATGTAAGGCTGTTTGCCCCACTGGGGGTGCAATTTTTTTAATTTTATCAGGGTATGGTTTGAATGAATCTGCAAAGAAAGGATTTCAAGCGATAAGATTTTGGATTAAGAGAATTACAACAGTTATTGTGCCATATTTTTTAACCAGAGTAATTATGGTACCTTTTATGTCAACTATTACATTTAAGGCATTTCTATTAGATGTTTTTTGTTTGAAGCCACAGTATATTTTGGGGTGGTACTTATCATAGGTGATGTACGCAGTCTGGAATCTGTTAAGGGAGCAATGCATGGTGTAGATTATATTTTTCATGCAGCAGCATTAAAGCAGGTTCCGTCCTGTGAGTTTTTCCCGATGGAAGCAGTGCGTACTAATGTAATAGGAACAGATAATGTTTTGACCGCCGCTATTGAGGCAGGTGTAGAATCAGTAATATGTCTTTCTACAGACAAAGCTGCATATCCGATCAATGCAATGGGAATCACAAAAGCGATTGAAGAGAAGGTTGCATTAATACAGGAGAAATGGTTGAATTTGAAGTGTCTGGGAAGAAGATTGAGGCGATTCATATGATTCCTGGCTGGACACATAATATTATTAATCTGAGTGATACGGAAAATCTTGTTACTGTGATGACCTGCAATGAAGTATTTAATCCAGAAAAGCCGGATACATTTTTTGAGCCGGTATAGAGGGTAGAAGGAGCAAATAGTTTTTATAATGAGAATACTACAAGTAGTAAACGACATGCATCGTGCCGGCTTAGAGACGATGCTTATGAATTATTATAGGAATATAGATAGAACGAAGATACAATTTGATTTTCTGACCCATCGTCCATATAAGAGTGATTACGACGATGAGATTCTGTCTCTTGGAGGCAGGATGTATTATGCACCAAGGCTTTATCCACAGAATTACATACCGTATTTTAGATGGATGGATAAGTTTTTTGAAGAACATCTGGAGTACCAGATTATGCACTCGCATATAGATTCCATGAGCTATCTGCCACTCCTGGCGGCTAAGAGAGCGAATGTACCGGTGAGAATTGCACACAGTCATAATACATCCATAGACCGGGATCTGAAATATCCGTTAAAGCAGTTATTCCGGACACGGATTACCAAAGTAGCGAATGAGTATTGTGCATGCGGGGAAGAAGCCGGGAAGTTCCTGTTTGGCAATCGTGATTTCAAAGTTATTCCAAATGCAATAGAGACGGAACGGTTTATATATAAGGAAGAGGTCCGAAAGAGGGTAAGAAAAGAGCTGCGCTTTACTGATGAATTCGTAGTAGGTCATGTGGGACGCCTTTCTTATCAGAAGAATCATGAATTTCTACTTGAAATTTTTGCACAGTTATATACAATATATTCGGGTGCCAGATTATTACTCGTAGGTATCGGAGAAAAGGAACAGGAACTTCGGAATAAAGTACAGAAGTTGGGATTAGAGGATGTAGTGATCTTCCTTGGCAATCGTAATGACGTGAATGAACTCTATCAGGCGATGGATGTGTTCGTGATGCCATCTTTCTTTGAGGGAATCCCTGTGACGGGGATAGAAGCACAGTTCTCTGGATTAACCTGTGTGTTTTCAGACCGTGTCCCACAAGAAGTGGATTTCTCGGGGAATTGTGAATTCCTTTCATTAAAGACAGATGCGAAATCCTGGGCACAGAGAATATGGCAAGAATACGGAAGCAATAAACGGTCAGAGAAAAGCCGGAGTGTGCAGGGAAGTAATTATAATATTCAGAATGCACATGGAATTCTGGAGGATTATTATAAGACATTAGGGAGTCAGATATAATGAAACAATGTTCAAAGTCAGAGAATGTTTTGATTATAGACAGTGATTATGAGGAAGCAGATGGATTCATAAAAGGTGTCAGAGAAGTAACCGGAGAAGAATGGCAGGTTGCTCTGCATGAGAATAACAAGATATATGGCTGGCGAAGATATGTCAGATTTTTTACGGTTGCACTTCAGACGGTTCTGTCAGGCAAAAAGTACGAAGGGAAGACGGTATTGTGCTGGCAGCAGTTTTATGGAATTGCAATTGCATTCTTTCAGCGTATGTTTCATATGAAAAAGAGATACAAACTTGTAATCATGACTTTCATATATAAGGAAAAGAGAGGACTTGCCGGAAAGCTTTTTTATAGATTCGTAAGATATGCAGTTACTTCCAGATATGTAGATAAGATTATACTGACTACACAGAGTGAAAAACCTATGTATCAGGAAATCTTTGGAGTTGAAGATGATTTGTTTGATTTCGCAAGATGTGGTGCGATTGCATATGAACCGGAGATATATGACGATGAACAATTAAGGGAAAAGAATTATATATTTTCTACAGGAAGAAGCAACAGGGATTATGGTTTTTTGATAGATTGCATTCAGAATACATCATATCAGTTGGTGATTGCCTGTGATACGCTAAAGACAAGGTCTGGAGATAATATACAGATTTTGAATAATGTATTTGGCGATGATATGCTTCGGTATATGAGGAATGCACGGGCGGTTGTGATTACACTGGCTGATGATACAATTGCTTCCGGTCAGTTGGTTCTATTGCATGCAATGAACATGGGAGTACCGGTGATCATTACCCGTTCGCAAGGTGTGACGGATGACTATGTAACAGATCATTATAATGGACTGGTGATTGATAAGACGAAGGAAAGTCTGTTGAAGGCACTGGATATCATTTTTGATGATGATAAGCTGCATGATAGATTGAGTGCAAATGGACAAAAAGAATTTGAAAAGAATTATACATATTATGCGATGGGTAAGACCATAGGCGGTATATTAAAGGATATGTAGAGTTTAGGGAGAAGTAGATGGAGAAGAGTTTAATAAGTGTAATTGTTCCGATATATAATGTAAGCAGATATCTGGATCGCTGCATGGAGTCTTTATTGCATCAGACCTATAAGAATATCGAGATTATCATGGTGGATGATGGCTCTCCGGATGATTGTGGGAAAAAATGTGACAGGTATGCTGCGGAAGAACCAAGGATTAAGGTTATCCACAAGAAAAATGCAGGTCTTGGGATGGCAAGAAATTCAGGATTAGAGATTGCTGAAGGTGAATACGTCATGTTTATTGATTCTGACGATTATACAGATGTCAGGATGATTGAACGGTTATATCATAGATTGACAGAAGAAGGAGCAGATACTTGTTTCTGCAGATACTATGATACGTCTTCAGAGGGAAAGGATGAGTTAGCCAGAGAGACATATCTGAAACAGTCGTATTGTGGTGATGAGACGAAGAAGGTCCTGTTAGGTATGATAGGTTCACTTCCAGAGCAGGCAGGAGACGTGGAGATTGGTATGTCTGTGTGGAAAGGATTATATTCTTTGGATATAATCAGAGACAATGGGATTCTGTTTCCGTCGGAAAGGGAATATATATCAGAGGACATTATATTTCATATGCAGTATCTCGTTAAAGCAAAGCATATTGTAATAGAAGGCACAGCAAATTATCATTATTGCGATAATGGGGCTTCATTAACGAAAAGTTATAAAGCAGACCGTTTTCAAATGGAAAAAGTTCTGCTAAAAAAAGAAGTTCAGGAGTTAAATCAGATATTTAAAAAGGATGAATATGCCGGGCGGCTTTATAAGGCCTTTTTAGGAAGAGTCAGACGTTGCATTGCCCAGGAAGTGAATGCGAATCCGGATAAGAAATCGGCCGGGAAGAATATAAAAGGTATATGTGATGACCCCTTGGTCCAGAAGATTCTGGAAGAATACGATGACAGGAAATTGCAGAAGACAAAAAGAATGGTTAATTTTTTGATAAGGCACAGACAAGTGACAGCACTCGCAGTAATATTTAAGATAAAAAATGGGTAATAAACATATGAAGAAATTATTATTGATACTGAGTCTTCCAAGAACGCTGATAGCATATATATTGGCACGCAGGACTAAGATAGATGAGATTTTCCAGGATCTTAACCGTTTTGCATATGGAGGTAAGAAGCATGACAAAGAGTATCTGACATTTTCAGAAGTAATCGTATTCGATAAATGCTTTCGGAATGTTCTGGAGTTCCGGTTGAAGAAAGGGCATATGCTAAGTGCGGTTATCTTAAGAATCCTCTTCCCTGTAAAAAAGGATATGGAGATTGGAAGATGTGATGTTGGTGGAGGATTCGTGTGTTTCCATGGGCATGGGACGGTAATCAGTGCGAATCGGATTGGTGAGAATCTGTCTGTGTGGCAAGGAGTAACGATTGGAATGAATCCGAAAAGTCCCAAAGCACCGACAATAGGTAATAATGTATCGATATACACCAATGCAGTGGTAGCAGGAGATATCACCATAGGAAATAATGTGCAGATTAGTGCCGGAACAGTTGTGATGCAGGATGTCCCGGATAACAGTCTGGTCATCGGTAATCCGTGTATTATAAAGAAAAAGCAGATGTAGTGTGGATATATACGAAGGAGAAAAAGAAGCAGTGGATAAAGAAAGAATCATGAAGATATTAGCAGGTATCATTACCATAGCCGGTATAGTTGTGTTGGCTTTCCTGATTCTGGATAATAAGGCAGAACAGCGTAAGGTTCAACAGGTAGCTGCTGAGGATGAAAAGAAGACACAAAGTCCGGAGTATATAGAGATGGAAGAACTGAAGAACCAGGATAAGGAAAAGCAAAAAGAGCTGAAAGCAAAGGCGAATGGTAATCAGGATATCCTGATTACGGTAGATGGAATCGATAAAAGTCTTTATACTACCGTATATCCCGGAGTAGCCGGATTAGAAAGCAGAGGAACATTCATATTAAAAGATGGAATTGCACCGGGAGAACGTCCGGAGGATATATCAAGGGAAGAATTTGATGATCTGGTTGTGAATGGATGGAATTACGCATATAGCGTAAGTATGCAGGAAGATAATAACCTAGAAAATTTCAACATATCTGCAGTCTGCATCTGAGAAGAAACAGTCATTGGGAATTACAGTGAGAAAAGTACAGGAACAGGTGGAAGATCCGAATCAGGATTTAAACTTGGAACAGTTTAACGAACTCCTGAGCCAGTTACAGCAGGCAAGGGAGAATGGAGTGCAGATTTTGAGTTATCAGGAATATCCAGGGGCTATTTATACAGAATCTTTGAATGCAAAAGATTTTTCTGATTATAATACAGTTGTCTATGGTCATAACATGAAAGATGGAAGTATGTTTCAAGGATTGCACGCATATGAAGATAGTCAGTATCTGGAGAAACATCCATATGTATATATACACGCCAACAGAAAAGATAATGTACAAAATCTTTGCGTGTATTGTATATAGTAATGCACATATTTTGAATAGCTATGATTTTTCGGATGCTTATCAACGTCAGTTATATCTGGATTCAGTATTCGGGTCAAGAAATATGAGAAATAGTATTGACGAATCGGTTTCTGTAGGAACGGATGATAATATATTGACATTAAGTACTTGCATCAGCGGAGAGCCAAATAATAGATATATCGTAGAGGCGGTACGGGTAGATGAATAGGCGTAAGATTATAATGGTAAGTATGACCATTGGATTGATTATACTGATATTAAGGCATTATTATTTCTGGGAATTGACCGTTCTGAAAAAGTTGAAGTAAATAGCCAGCCGGGGGAAGGTGGACAGGCAGATACTATATTACTTTTAGTATTAGACCGATCTGAAAAAACATTAAAAGTAATAGAAGTTTCCAGAGATACGATGATTGACATCTCGGTATATGATGCATCAGGATCTTTTCTGGCTAAGTCAAAAGCTCAGATTGCGCTTCAATATGCTTATGGGAATAGCACTAGAAAAAGTAGCCAGTTAATGAAAAATACGGTTTCAGATTTTTTTTATGGAATACCGGTTAATGGAGTAATTACTCTGGATATTGAAGGATTGTCTAAAATCGTCGATGCTGTTGGTGGAGTCAGAATTGTCGTACCACAGATGACTATAGCGTGATAGATCCGGCATTTACTACAGGAACAGAAGTTGTAATGGATGGATCAACACTGTATGATGTTGTTATGAGGGGAGCAGGTGAATATATCTATACAGATGTAAAGGCAGAAGAGTTGAAATGTTTGTCAAACTATGGTTATGAAGAAGAAATGAATACAATTTCCGGGAAAATGCAGGCAGGTCCGGATCATGATGAATTTTATCCGGATGAGTCGAAATTGTACGAAATAGTGCTAAAATTATTTTACAAGTCTATTGACAAGTGATATAATAAGAACAATTAGAATTAGATAAAAATTATAGATACATAAATGGATAGAGAAAAAGACGATGAGAAAAAAGATTTTTAACGTAGTAATGGCGACAGTCCTGACTGTAGCTATGGGTGTGACAGCCTTTGCTGCAAATAGTCCGACCGCAAGTGGTGTAGTAACTGCCAATACTGGTAAAGATGCAAATGGTGAAGAAATATATTATACAGTAGAGCCTGTTAAAGCGGAATATGCATCGGCAGTTGCTGAGATCGAGACAGTAGATGGTTTAAAAGCAGCTCTTGGATCTGCATATGTAGATGCTATGGAAGTAGTAGATGTTCGTTCTATTGTACTTCACGAAAAAGAAATTGCGACATATGCAATGGATGGTGGAGTGGCATTCCCGTTGACACTGACGTTTAGTGTACCAGGTGTAGTAAAGGGGACAAAAGTTGCAATTCTTTCTTATGTAAATGGAATCTGGCAGATGTTACAGTGTGTTGCTGGTGATGGAACTATTTCGGCTGTATTCGACAGTGAAGCTCAGTTTGAAGCAGTAGCTTTTGTTGTTGATAAGAATACAACTGCTGGTGGCGGTCAGACATCTGGAAAGGATAATCAGACCAAATGGCACAGCAACAAACAGCAAAGTGTCACCAAAGACAGGAGAGAATACAGCCATTCCTGTCGTGATGTTTGCAGCGATTGCATTATTAGCTGCTGGAACATACTTTCTTCGCGAGAGAGAAGCTAGATAAATGAAGTAATTGTAAAATTCTCTTTCTGAGATGGAACATTTCAGAAAGAGTTTTTGGCGTCTGGAAGATTATTTTGTGAGGTATACGTATGATATTAACAGATATTCATTGCCATATCCTGCCTGGAGTAGATGATGGGGCGCCAGACATGACGGTGACTAAGGATATGTTGGACAAGATGTATGATGAAGGAGTACGAAGGATAATTGCTACACCACACTACAGAGTTGGAATGTTTGAACCATCCGTCCGATCAATACAAAGCAGTTATCTGGAAGTAAAGAATTATGCCAGGACAATAGGAAAATACGGCATGATGGTGAAACTCGGATGCGAATATCACAGAGATGATAATATGGTAGGTAATCTGCAGGCACATCGCCGGCCGACAATGGCAGGAAGCCAGTATGTTCTGGTTGAATTTTCTTCGATGGATAGTTATTTGAAGATCCGAAGTGTTGTGTATGAGGTGGTCGTAGGAGGATTTATTCCAATTATTGCTCATATAGAAAGGTATCCTTCTATTGTAGAAGATCCGGGTGTAGTTGCGGATCTGATAGGACTGGGAGCACTTATTCAGATTAATGCAGATTCAATGCTTGGTATGGATGGAAGAAAGTGTCATAAATTCTGCAAATATCTGATGAAAAGAGAACAGGTCCATTTTATCGGATCGGATGCGCATGATCTGACGGAACGGCCATCCAGACTGAAAGAGTGTGCGGTCTATGTAGAGAAGAAATGGGGCTGGGATACGGCAAGAAGAATTTTTGTAAAAAATCCTGAAAAAATATTGAACATAGAAGGAGAAGATGACCAGATGTGAGAAAAACAACAGTACAATTGGAACCAATGAGCTATGCAATGACAGAAGAGATGAAAACACTGAGAACCAATATATTGTTCTGTGGAAATGATAAAAAAGTAATTACGGTTACAAGCTGCGTAATGGGAGAAGGAAAGACAGAGATCTCTATCCGGCTGGATACTTCGCTGGTTGAGTTAAAGAAAAGGGTGCTGCTGATTGATACAGCAAATTCAGAATATAGTAATGTGTCCGAGGCAGAGCTTGGAAGACAGATTAAAGAGAATTTGAAAAAGAGATAATTAGGTAACAGATTTGAAGGGAAAATAGAAGGAGGATATTTCGTAGAATTATACGGAAATAAAACAACATGAGTCAAGATAATAATATTATTGTACTGAACCAGGAAGCGGATGAGGAAGAAATAAGTGTAAATATAGCAGAACTTATTCACGTTTTGTGTTCTAAAATTCACATCATAGTGCTTTCAGCAATTTTAATGGCACTGGTAGCATTTTTGGCTACAAAATTATTTATGACACCGGTATATACATCCGTAACAAAGTTATATGTAATGACAAAAAATGGGGAGGATTCGTCCAGTGCAACTTATACAGAACTTCAATCAGGATCTATGTTGACAAAGGATTATATGGAGCTGGTAAAGAGCAGACCTGTGCTTGAAAAAGTAATTTCGGAATTGAATCTTGATATGGAACCGGAAGATCTGGAAGAAATGATTACAACAGAGACTCCTACAGAGACACGTATTATGAGTATTTATGTACAGAGTACAAGTCCAAAACAGGCAAAACAGCTTGCAGATGCAGTGAGAAATGCGGTAAGTGTCCAGATTAAACAGATTATGAACGTAGATTCGGTCAATACAGTAGAGGAAGCAAATCTTCCAATGTATCCATCGTCTCCAAGTATAAAGAAAAATATGTTGATAGGTGGATTACTTGGAATACTGGCTTCTGTGGGTATTGTTCTGTTCGTATACTTGTCGGACGATACATTGAAGACACCGGCCGATATTGAAAGATATCTTGGATTAAATGTTCTTACGTCTATTCCGATACAGACCGAAGAAAAAAAGGTGAAGAAAAGAAAGAAAAGATAATAATGGTGTAAAGAACAGGAGATAAATGGAAGATATGGCAGATATAGTATTAAAAAAAGTAATAAAAGATTATAGAAGCAGTGAAGCGTATAAAACTCTTCGTACGAATATTGAATTTTCAGGTGCAGACAAAAAGGTGATAGTATTTACAAGCTGTATTCCGAATGAAGGAAAAAGCACAGTAACGATGGGACTTGCAGAAGCACTTGCAGAAGGTGAAAAAAGAGTTTTATTCATAGATGCAGATTTGCGTAAGTCGGTATTGGTTGGAAGATATAAAGTTACAGGGAAGATAAAAGGATTGACTCATTTTCTTTCAGGACAATCAGATGCGAAGGATGTAATACTAAAGACACAGGATTCTAATCTACATATGATTTTTGCAGGAGCAATTCCACCGAATCCTGCAGAGCTTCTGAACAGTCGGAGATTTCAGGCGCTTCTGGCCAGTGCGAGAAAGTCGTATGATTATGTGATTATTGATGCACCACCCCTTGGCAGTGTTATTGACGCAGCTGTAATCGCTAAATATTGTGATGCTTCCGTGCTTGTAGTTGCATCGAAAATGGTGGGACACAAATTTGCCAAGGATGTAAAAGAGCAGCTTGAAAAGGCTGATTGCCCGATTCTGGGAGTTGTACTTAATAAGGTAAGTGTAAGTAATAGTAGATATTACGGAAAATATTATGGAAAATATACCGGCTATTACGGAGAGTATAAGTATTAGGAGGAAGAGGAATGAAAGAACAAGTGGTTGTTGCTTCCCTTGCAGTTGGATGTATCGTGTTAACAGCTGTCAGTGGTCTTGTGTATTTAAAACAAGATCGTACACCACCGCAGATTGTCGTAGATACAAAAGAAAAAGTAAGTTATAAAGATGGAGATTCCTATGAAGCGCTTTTTAAGGGAGTTACGGCAAAAGATAACAGGGATGGAGATCTTACAGATCAGATTTTTATAGATAGAATCATATCTTTAAATAAAAAAAAAGCAGTTGTTTATTATGACGTTACGGATAAAGCCAATAATGTAGGAACTGCAAAACGAAAAATCACTTATTCTGAGGCTGACAGTAGTGATACTGAGGAGGCGGATGAAACCGGTGCTGAAGCATCGGAGACACCGGTGACTAGTAAAAATACAGATGGAGTAAGTCCGATATTAACATTGGCAACCCAGAGTAAAAATATTCAGATGGGTAGTGAATTTGATCCGACCAGTATGGTAGAGGATGTATCTGATGATAAAGATGATAAAAACACATTATATCGGCATCTTTATATTGACGGAACATATGATGTATCGACGGCGGGAAGATATGAGTTGAATTATTATGTGTCAGACAGTGATGGAAATACATCAGAGCCGATAGTATTTACTTTGGTTGTACAATAAATAGAAAGCGGGAAGAACAGATGAAAAAGAAAAACAAAAATATTGCAGGGAAGATTATTACTGTGCTTCAGTTAATAGTGTCGGTAATATGTATTGTTGTGGCGAAGAATAGTGGGCTTTTCCCGAGAAAGTATTTAACGTTATTTATTGTGGGGCTGGGGGTTCTTTTTGTACTGACGCATGTATTTCAGTATCCAAAGAGTAAAATATTGCGATATGTTGGGATGCTGACGAGTCTTGTGATAATTATTGTACTGGCTGGGATTAGTGTAGAGCTTATGAAAGCGGATGATTTCATTAAAAAAGTAGGTGGAGCCAGTTATAAGACAGATAATATGATCGTGGTAGTAAAGAAAGAAGATACAGCGAAAGATATTATGGATGCCCAGAATTACCGTTTTGGTTATCAGACGATAGTAGATGTAGATAATACGGAGAAAATGCTAAAAGATATTAGGTCAACGGTAGGAAGGAATATCAAGACAGAAGAGTATAGTACATTAATAGATGAGGCGAATGCTTTATTGAATGGAAACATTGATGCGGCGGTGTTTAATGAGGGCTATCTTAGCATTATAGATGATTCCGTAGAAGGATTTTCGGATCAGGTTAAAATTCTTTATCAGTATGGAATAAAGACAAAATTGGAGAACGATACAGTAGCTGATGTGAATAAACCGTTTAACATCTATATTAGTGGTATTGATGTGTCAGGCCCGATTTCTACAAATAGTAGAAGTGACGTGAATCTGATCATGACAGTTAACCCACAGAACAAGAAGATATTGTTGACAACAACACCACGGGATTATTATGTTACAATTCCGAATGTATCAGGAGAGAAAAAAGATAAGTTAACGCATGCAGGCATATATGGTGTGGATGCATCGATGGATACACTGGAACAATTATATGGAATAAATATTAATTATTATGCAAGAATCAATTTTACTTCACTTGTGAAGATTGTTGATGCACTTGGTGGCATTGATGTGAATTCAGATTATGAATTCAAGACAACACACGGAGAGTACGATATTCAGAAGGGAATGAATCATCTGGATGGAGAAATGGCACTTGGCTTTGTAAGGGAAAGATATAGTTTTGAAGATGGAGATAATCAAAGGGGGAAGAATCAGGAAAAAGTTCTGACGGCAATTATCCAAAAGGCATGTACGCCGGCAATATTAAAAAATGCGGGTGAGGTAATTACAGGCGTAAGTGATTCTGTTCAGACAAATATGTCAAGTGAAGAGATAGCAAAATTCATTAATGCGCAGATAGAAGAACCATCAGGTTGGGATATTGAATCTCAGGCAGTGAGTGGCACAGGAGACACACAGACTTGTTTTTCGTCTGGAAATGAACTGCTTTATGTAATGTTACCGGATGAAGCATCTGTGGAGAATGCGGCCTTAAAAATTCAGAAACTACTGGAAAAATAGGAAAAAGAAAAAGGAAAGTTACGAAAAAGATGTATAAAGAGGTTATCATTGGATGGTTTAAGCATTTTGATTTTCTATTATTAGATGCTGGACTGTTAGAGGTGAGTCTTATAATTACATATTGGCTCAGACATGGTTTTGGAGGAGTGCCCCCACTTTATCAAAATGCCATGTGGGCTATTCTGGTAATACATATATGTGCGGTTTTTTTCTTGAGCAGTTATAAAGGAATTATCCGCAGAGGTTATCTTGTTGAGCTTAAGAAGGTAATTGGACATTGCACATTTGTTACGGTAGGGATGATTGTGTGGATGTTTACTGTTCAGGAATCGGAATCGTATTCACGAGTGGTTGTATTTTTCATGTATCCGGCCAGTATTTTCCTTATATGGCTGGGAAGATTGTTCTGGAAGAGGATTATAAGAATACAATTGATTAACAGGAAGATATACCGGAAACTTCTTGTAATTACGACAAGGGATAATGTGAACACAACGTTGAATAATTTACAACAACCATATCGGGATTATATGATTTCAGGAATTATATTTTGTGATGATGCGAAGATAGGACAAAGAAAGATAAAAGGCGTACCGGTTGTTGCAAATAACGAAAATATGTTGGATTATATACAGGCAAGTGTTGTTGATGAAATCTTTCTTGATATAAATGAAAATCCAGAGAAAGAAAAAAAATTAACAGATTTTTTTATCAGCATGGGCCTTACAGTACATGTTAATCTGACGTCATATAATTATAAGATGGAAGAAAGACGTGTGCAGTCATTTGGCAAATGTCTTGTGATGACGACGAGTATGAAATTCGCAGAACCCTGGCAGATTCTGGCTAAAAGATGCATGGATATTGTGGGTGGAATTATCGGACTTATTGTATGTGGGATATTTATAGTGATTTTTGGGCCTATTATAAAATTGGAATCTCCGGGGCCGATTTTATTTTCACAACGACGGGTGGGAAGAAATGGAAGAATTTTCCGTATCTATAAGATTCGTACTATGTATCCGGATGCAGAAGAACGTAAGAAAGAATTGATGGAAAAAAATCAGATGCAAGGGTTGATGTTTAAGATGGAAAATGATCCAAGAATTATTCCGATCGGTCATTTTCTTAGAAAAACAAGTATAGATGAATTTCCACAGTTCTGGAATGTGTTAAAAGGAGATATGAGTCTTGTAGGGACAAGACCTCCGACAGTGGATGAATATGAACAATATGAATTTGTTCATAGAAAGCGCCTGGCTATGAAACCTGGAATTACAGGAATGTGGCAGGTAAGTGGCAGAAGCCGTATTAGGGATTTTGATAAAGTTGTTGCTTTGGATGCGGCCTATATTGAACAGTGGGATATTACTTTAGATATAAAGATTCTCTGGAAGACAGTTGTACAGGTTTTTACTGGTGATGGAGCAATGTAAAGCCAGAATCAAGATAGGATGGATGTGTAGTACATGAAGATTGCGATGTTCGGGCATAAAAGAATTCCCTCACGAGAGGGCGGAGTGGAAATTGTAGTTGAAGAATTAGCTTCTCGTATGGTGAAAACAGGAAATGAAGTAACATGCTTTAATAGAAATGGAAAAGGTTGTGTTTCCCAGAAGTATGGGAAAAGATATAATTTTAATGGGATTGAAGTCAAGACTGTTCCAACTATAGATAAAAAAGGGATGGCAGCAGTTACAGCGGCGTTTTTTTCGTCCATGCTGGCGGCATTTGGAAAGTATGATATTGTACATATTCATGCAGAGGGACCAGCTTTTTTTAGCTGGATTCCAAAGTTGTTTCACAAAAAGATTGTTGTGACGGTTCATGGACTGGATTGGCAGCGTGAAAAGTGGAAAGGTGGATTTGGCGCCAAATTCATCCGCAAAGGTGAAGAAAATGCAGTTAAGTATGCGGATGAGATTATTGTGCTTAGTAAAAATGTTGAACAGTATTTTAAGACCAGATATAACAGGATTACAAGATTTATCCCCAACGGTGTAAATCGTCCGACGATAAGAAAAGCAGATAGAATCCGATCTGTTTATGGATTAGAAAAGAATGGGTATATTTTGTTCCTGGGAAGACTTGTACCGGAAAAAGGAATTATGCATTTGATTGAGGCATTTTCAAAAGTGAATACAGATTTAAAACTTGTGATTGCTGGTGGAAGCAGCGATACAGATGAGTATGAGAAAGAATTAAGAATGAAAGCGGAGAAGGATTCAAGAATTCTATTTACCGGATTCGTAGAAGGAGATTTGCTGGAAGAATTATATAGCAATGCTTATGTGTATACGCTTCCATCAGATCTTGAAGGAATGCCATTAAGTTTGTTAGAAGCGATGAGCTATGAAAATTGCTGTCTGGTGTCAGATATTAAGGAACTTACTGAGGTGGTAGAAGATAAGGCAGTAGTATTTCCGCGTTCGAATGCGGAAGCACTGGCAGAAAAATTACAATATTTATGTGATCATCCGGCGGTTGTTACGGAATATCAGGAAATTGCTGCAGATTTTATTTGTAAAAAGTATGACTGGGATACTGTTACAGATAAGACATTGAGACTCTATAAAGATATAAGGAAAATATAAATGAAAGATAGTTTGGTTATACAGGTACCATCAAAAAAGAAGATATGGATTTTTATACAAATCATATTTGTATATATGATGCTGTGGTTTAGGGATGTTATAGGACTTCCGTCAGTAATTGTTTATTTAACGGATATTATTGTAGTTTTAATTATTATATTGCAATTTCGTAGTATAAAACAAGGAATTAAATTATCACCGGTGAAACCCCAACTCTATATAGTTGGGGCAATTGTTCTCTGCATGATTTTAGGTGCGGTAGTTAATCTGGCAAATCCAATATTATTTTTATGGGGGTTCCGTAATAATATTCGATTTTTCGTTTTCTTTTTTTTATGTGTTGCACTATTATCAAAAAAAGATATAAAACGATTCGTCTCTATATTCAAAGTCTTTTTTGTTATGAATGTTGTTATGATAAGTTTTCAGTATTTTGTACAGGGATATAGGGATGATTTTTTGGGGGGATTTTTTGGTGTTGCCTCTGGCTGTAATGCATATGTTTGTGTAATGTTATGTATTATAACAGCGATCGTAATGGCAGAATTTAATTCATCAGAAATGACGCTCGGGAAGGTATTCATATATTGTGTGGCTTGTATGTACGTAGCAACTGTGTGCGAGTTGAAAATATATTTTCTGGAATTTGTTCTGATTGTAGTTATTCAGCTTTTATATACAAAACCTTCAAAAAAGACAATCGGAATTTGTATAGCAATAGGGTTGATACTGGTAATCGGATTTAATTTTATCAAGCGTTATAATCCGGCTATTTTAAGAATTTTTCTGGATAATGATACTATGGAGTACTACTTATCTGGTAACGGCTATACAAACTCGGGGGATTTGAACCGATTGACAGCAGTGCAAAAAATTTATTCTATGTTTTTCAGAGGAGACAGAGTACATTCTTTGTTTGGCTTTGGCTTAGGAAGTTGTGATTACTCGAATTTTTCGCTTTTACAGAGTGCTTTTTACAAAAAGTATGAATATTTACATTATAGGTGGTTTTCGCATTCGTGGGTTTATTTGGAACAGGGAAGTGTTGGTCTTATATTATTGATATCTTTCTTTGTGTCTATTGCCGTATATATTATAGGAAAGAGAAAACAGAATAGAAATATATATGATTTAATGGTATTTTCTTTCTTGCCAACATGTCTTATCGGACTTATATATAATAATGCATTGGAGATGGAGACAGCCTATATAATTGCGTTGATGTGTGCATTACCATTTATTGCACAAAAGCAGGTAATATATAAGGTTTCCAGCGAAACGTTCCAGAAAATACAGGATATGATGGGAAAAGTATAAGATAAAAAAGAAAGGTTACATATGCTTGATACAAGAGAAAAGTTGAAAGATTGTCTGAAAAAAGAAAAAGAATTTTATATGACACGAAAATCCCGTCATGACCAGATGGTAGAATGGGTTGTAAAAGATCCGTGTGTTCGTATATGGCAGTATCAAAAAGTATTGCGTTATACGGAATATTATTATTGCCAAAAGGGATTAAAAAAATTAATTCTATATCCGTTATACAGAAGAAGAAGAAACCGTCTGGGTCTGAGACTGGGCATCGAAATGGTGGAAGGTTCATTCGCACCGGGACTTATTATACATCACACTGGAAATATTGTTGTAAATGGATTTGCAAGGATTGGTGAGATGTGTCAGCTACATGGTGATAATTGTATCGGCAATAATGGGATTACTTTAGCAGCACCAAGAATAGGCAACAGAGTGGATATAGGAGTTGGCGCCAAAATAATCGGAAATATTGAAATTGCAGATGATATCGTAATTGGAGCGGGGGCTGTCGTTAACAAATCTTTTAAAGAACCGGGAATTACAATTGGAGGAGTCCCTGCACGCGAGTTAAAAAAAGGAGTCGGACATGCAGACAGACAATAATAAAAGACAGGATACAGTGCTTTCGATCATTGTTCCTGTTTATAATGTGGAGAAGTATCTGAAAGCCTGTATTGATAGCATACTGGTTCAGCAATTAGAAGATTATGAGATTATATTAGTTAATGATGGGTCAACAGATGCAAGTGGTGAAATATGCAATGAATATGCCCAAAAGTATGAGAAGATAAAGGTTATTCACCAAAAAAATGGTGGCTTATCTTCAGCAAGAAATACAGGAATAGATAATGCAACTGGAAAATATATAGGCTTTGTTGACAGTGACGACTATATAGTACCGGAAATGTATAAAAATCTTGTTGAAACGGCCCAAAAGTATAATGCACAGATGGTTACCTGCAAATATTTTTGCTTTGAAGATCAACCGGATGTAGAAAATATTTCCATTAAAGGGAAAAAAATGAAAAGCAAGATAAGTGTATATAATACAGAAGATACATTAAAAGAGTTTTTCATAAGAAATATTCCGGAAAGTGTCTGTACGAATCTATATTTGGCAGAGTTATGGTCGAAATACAGATTTGTGGAAGGTGAAATAAATGAAGATACGAATGTTGTCTACAAATTACTGGCCAGTTCGAAAAAAACGGTTGTTCTGGATGAGAAATTCTACGGTTACAGGAAAAGATATGGAAGTATAACAAATTCAGGATATTCTGATAAATTTAAAGTTGTAAAGGAACATATGAGTTATCTGGAAAATGATGTCAGAAGGAATCATCGGGACGTTGTGCCGTATATGTATCATTTTATGGGAACGCATTATTTTTGCTTGTTGAATTCTATACTGGATTCTGAAAATTTTGAGTTATACAAGTCTGATTATCAATTATACAGAAAAGAGTTTAAAAGATTGTTCCGGTATTTTGTCAGATGGGAGAAGTTCAGATGGAAAGAATATGTACTGGCATTGATACTGGTTCTTCCATTTGGTGAAAAGATAAGAAGAATTTTTTGATAGAAATATTTAATAAAGAAGTATTTAATGGAGAAATGTGGATAAGGAATAACAGAGTATGAAATATAGTGATCCTTATATATCAATTATCGTACCTGCGTATAATGCAGAAAAAAGTTTAAAAAAGAGTATAGAAAGTATTGTAGAGCAAGAATATGAATCGTATGAAATCATAATTGTAAATGATGGATCGGAAGACAGAACAAAAGAAGTGAGTCAGGAATTGGCAGATTTGTATCCAACGATCAGAATAATTGACTCTGAAAACAGGGGGGTAAGCAGTGCACGGAATCTGGGATTAGAGTCGGCATCTGGAGAGTGGATAAGTTTTCTGGATTCAGATGATTGTATGCTTCCACATTCGCTTGAGGTTCTGGCAGATCAGACAAGACGAGCAGATATAAAATGGATTATTGGAAATTTTATATCTCAGAATGAAAAAAGTGGAGAAAAGGTTCTGAACAGACAATATTTTGATGAGAAAGTGCATATAGGTACGTTGGCTGAACTGCCTTCGTTTTGTGCCAGCAGAAATTTTCACTGTGTATGGGGAAAACTGTATGAAAGATCTGTTATAGAGACATATCAGCTTCGCTTTGATGAGTCATTAAAATATGGAGAGGATTTATTATTTAATTTAAAGTATATTTCGTATGTAGATCACTTTGTTGTATTGAATACAGCTGTATATTTTTATTGCTATCAGTGGGGTACCGGATTAGGATGCAGCGCGCAGAAAGATGAATGGTTGTTACAAAAAGAACTTTGTAGAACAGTGGAAAAAGAACTGGCTGTGAATCAATATATAGATAATAATACATTGAAAGAGATGAATCATTTTTATTTCTCGCAATGTATTGCTTCTTTAGAGAGAGCTTTTATTGAGAAAGATAAGAAGAATAAAAATCGGATTTTAAGTGATCCATATTTTATAAAAGTTTTACAGGTGGAAAAAGAAGAACAAAGGATCCATAAAATTGATTACTGGTTATTAAAAAGAAAATGGATAGATCTGTATTATGGATTACACAGAGGATATGCAAAACTGAAACAATATAAGGAGAAAACACATTGAGCAAGTTAAGTATTATTATACCAGTCTATAATAGTGAGAAATATCTACAACGTTGTATAAAGTCTGTTACAAAACAAGATCCTGTTGATTGCCAGGTGATATTAATCGATGATGGTTCTACTGATGCTTCACTTGAAATTATGAAAAAAGAGGCAGAGAAGTATAATTATATCGAAATCATTCATCAGGAAAATCAGGGCGTGAGTATGGCAAGAAACGCTGGTTTGAAAAAGGCATCTGGAGAATGGATATATTTTCTCGATTCGGATGATGAATTGGTGCCGGGAGCGTTGAAAAAGATATTGAACTTTACGACAGAAAAGTGTCAGTGGATTATCTTTAACTATTATAAACAGATAGAAGGTACAGAGAAGAACTTTAAAAATAAAATAACTGCGGGTGAAATGGATAAATATCAGGGAAAAGAAGCGTTTCCAGGATTATTAGAAGAGCAATTATTCATGCTTCAATGTGGAAAAGTATTTCGTCGGGATATTATAGAAACAAATCAGTTATATTTTCAGAAAAATGTAGTATATGGTGAGGATATCCGTTTTAACTTGAAATATTTCCAATATGTGGAAAATTATGTATTATCTGAGATTCCTGTATTTATATATCACATCAGACAGGGAGCCGGAGCCGGAAGTGCTTATTATGCAGATGCTTTTGAGATGCAGATGGATATAGATAAAGAGATCTGTTATATGGTTGACCACAAATATCATCTGAGTGAAGATGCAAAAAAGAAATTAAACCGATATTTTTATTTTCAGGGAATTAATACAGCTGCGGCATATTGGAATGTATGGACGGATGTACCGTTGAAGAAACGTATAAAAGAAATACGGAAAATAATGAGGGATGAAAGATTTATGGAGTTTCTGGAAAAGGAGAAGACATATCGGGATATTAATGGATTGGATTACTTTTTGCTGAAACATAACAAATATATTATATATTATTATGTTCATTATATGTATACGTTGTTAAAACGAGTGATTGCAAAGGAGAAGTCATAACATATGAAAGCAGGAATAGTGACGATTACAAATGGATATAATTACGGAAATCGTCTTCAAAATTATGCTGTGCAGGAAGCATTGGAAAGCAGAAAAATTCAGGCCGAGACAATATGGAAAACAACGAATGTATTCGATACAGAAGCCCCGGCATATATTTGCAAACTGTATATAAAACGTTTCTTACACTATCATTTAACAAAAGAAGAGAACAGAATCCTGAATTTTCACAGATTTAATAAGACCTATATTAAAAGAAGCAGTTATATGATAGACGAACAGATTCCGGAAGGTCTGGATTCTGCGTATGATTATTTTATCGCAGGAAGTGATCAGGTCTGGAATCCATATCTGGAGTATTGTACGGCAGCTAATTTTTTGAGTTTTACAGAAAGAGAGAAAAAGGTTGCACTTTCACCGAGTATTGCAATAGAACAAATACCGGAAAAAGATAAAGAAAATTTTGCAAAATGGCTAAAGGATTTCAGATTATTGTCGGTCAGAGAAGAAAAAGGAGCAGAACTGATCCGGGAGTTAACAGGAAGAGATGTAGAAGTTTTGTGCGATCCGACCATGTATCTGACTGCAGAAAAATGGAGAAACGTTGAAAAAGAACCCAAAAGCAGATTAAAAAATTCACCGTATATTCTTACATATTTTTTGGGAGATTGCGAAGCTGCGTATAGAGTTTGGATAGAAAATCTTGCAGAAAAGAATCATATGAAGATTTTTGAGCTGCAGAGTGAAGAAAACTTTGGCATTGCACCGGATGAATTTCTGTATCTGATAGATCATGCGGCCTGTGTTTGTACGGATTCTTTTCATGGAACGGTTTTTTCGCTTATTTTTCATACACCATTTGTTATGTTTGAGCGTAGAGATAATTTTAAAACGATGAGTTCGCGTTTAAGTACTTTGTTGACACTGTTTAACTGTTTGGATCGAACACCAAAAAGTGTGGAAGAACAGGATGTTTTTCAGGTGGATTTTGACTATACAGATAGAGTGCTTGAACAGGAGAGAAACAGATTTAAGAATTTTTTAGACAGAATTTAAAGGAGAAATAATTAATGCAAAAGAAAGTAAATCAGCTTAAGATGGGGACGATATTGAGTTATCTGTCAATTGTGATCCAGAGCTTATGTGCGATTATCTATACACCGGTAATGCTGAGACTTTTAGGTCAGAATGAATATGGATTATATCAATTGGGAAGCTCGGCTGTATCGTATCTTAGCTTGCTGAGTTTTGGATTTAACAGTTCGTATGTTAAATTCTATTTTGAATATAAGGTAAAAGGGGAAGAAGAGAAAATCCGCAGATTAAACAGTATTTTCCTGCTAGTATTTTGCTGTCTTGCGATTGTTTCGTGTATCGTAGGAGGTGGAATGATTGCTTCGACGGATCTGATTTTTAATACCAGTCTTTCAGCTGCGGATGTACATCAGGTGCGCATTCTGATGTTTATACTGGTTCTTTCAACGGCGTTAACATTTCCGAATATTATTTTTGACTGTTATATTACGGCGCATGAAAAATATATTTTTCAAAGACTTATGCTTATTGCTGTAACTGTATTGCTTCCGATTCTAACTTTACCTTTATTATACATGGGATATAAATCTATAGCATTAGTAGCAGTTCATTTATTCATATCTATACTTAGAATCGGAATAAATGTGTATTATTGTATCGTAAAATTAGGAATGAAATTCCAATTTCAAGGAATGCAGCTGAAGGTCTTAAAGAATGTTGGCTCATTTTCGATATTCATATTTTTGAATGAGATTGCAACACAGATTAACTGGAATGTGGATAAAGTTATTTTAGGCGCAGTTCAGGGAGCAAGTGTGGTAGCTATTTATTCAGTCGGCAGTCAGTTTAATCAGTATTTCATCAATATGTCAACTGCAGTGTCAAATGTATTTATTCCCCGTGTCAATAAGATGGTAGCGGAAAAACAGGGAGATGATGGATTGACAGCATTGTTCATTAAAATTGGACGTGTACAGTATGTAGTCCTTTCAGCTATCCTGGGAGGATATCTGCTATACGGAAAATTCTTTATTATGAAATGGGCCGGAGAAGGGTATGATGCGGCATATTATGTTGGGGCATTGGTTATGATTCCGGCAATTATACCATTAATTCAGAACATTGGAATAGAGATTCAGAAAGCAAAGAATATGCACAAATTCCGGTCAATTGTGTATTTTATAATCGCATTTACAAATCTGGGAATAAGTGTACCATTAGGAAAATATTATGGTGCGATTGGTGCCGCTTTTGGAACAACATTGGCAACAGTTGTTGGAAATATAATTTTAATGAACTGGTATTATCAGACCAAGATTGGGCTGAATATTAAGGCATTCTTTAAGAGCATGATCCGTCCAACAATTGTGTTGATAATAGCATATATGGAAGGATTGTTGGTAAAAAGCTTTTTTGCAGTAGATTCGTGGTTTGATTTTATTAGTCAGGGTGCAATATTTATCTGTGTATATGGGATTCTCCTTTATAGATGGGGATTCAATCAGGAAGAAAAAGAAAATGTCAGAAGAATGTTTAAGAGAAACTAAGTTTAAGATAACAGAATGCGAAAATGGTGGAAAATATGCAAGAAAATAAAACAAAAGCAAGAAATAATTCGTTGGATATTGTCAAATTTATTGCAGCACTTTTGGTTGTAGGTGTACACGCTAACTTTTTAAATGACATATCACCAACTGTTGCGAAAGTAGTAAATGCGGCTTTGGGAAGAATGGCAGTTCCTTTTTTTGCATGTGTTACAGGATATTTCCTTACAAAACACGAGAAAAAAGATAATAGAGGATGGATAAAAAATATAAAATCATTACTGAGTTACTATGTTGTATTTAGTGTGATTTATATTATATGGGGATTCTTGAAACATGAGTTTGCTGGAATGTCTGCTGGCGCTTTTATATATACGATCGTGAAGCGTTTTGTGATGTATGGAACATATTATCATCTATGGTTTTTCCCTTGTATGATATTAGGAGTTGTAATTTTACATTTTGCTATAAAATGGAGATGTGAAAAGATATTCTGGATTATTGGCATACTTTGTTATGTGTTTGGAGCATGTACGTATACATGGTATGGCATAGGTGAACATTTTATACCCGGGCTGGATCGTTTGATGCAGTGGTTTGATTTTACATATATTCATCGTTTTACTACAGCAATATTACCATTTACTTTTCTGGGAAATTATATTTCTGCTGTGGAGAATAAATGGCTGAATGAAGAAAAGATGATTAGCAGAAGAATGGCGGGGGCGTGTTTGACAGTAGCTATACTTTTTAATTGCTTTGAAATATGGTTGGCAGATAATCTGGGCTTATCAGAAGGAACAGCAGGGAGTTTCGGAGTACTTTTTGTTATTTTGTTA
>ERZ1026866.481-NODE-481-length-23917-cov-52.061143_pt1 | contig 23917 bp, 19 predicted proteins | sample MGYA00380163_ERZ1026866 | MGnify/ENA primary metagenome ERZ1026866 (study PRJEB33269, sample SAMEA4719799) | human gut metagenome | biome: human-associated habitat; feature: organic feature; material: feces | place: Cameroon | collected 2013-10 ...
ATCAATACCTTAGGGAATAAATGCGTCGGATTTTAAACGGATTTTGAACACCCTACCTGAAAGGGCAAAAGCTTTATATTCTGCAAAATGTAGAAAAAGTATCAGAAAGTTGTTAATTTCCGTTTCTTTTGTTCATTTTTGCTTGATATATATCAAAAAAATGCAAAAACGTCACACTTTCTTGGCTGAATATTTGGTGAATAGCCGAAATAGTAGTAATTTTGCAGTGTCAAAAGGTTAATAGATTGTTTAGGTTAGTAGTAATAGATTTAGGTTTTTAGTTATTAGGTTTTAAGGTAGATTGTTTAACCGATAATTGAGAAAGTCGTGAGACTATTTTGATTAGATTTTTTAAGTTAAACATATTACATGCCACAGCTCGTTGAGAGTTGTGGTATGTTTTTTTTATGCCCATACCCCTCCTTTTCCGATTTCCTCGAAAAAAACATGCCTTTTTATTTTGTTTTGTCTCCGATTTGTGCTATCTTTGCAGTATCAATCAATATACGCAGCTTTTTGCGGTATCAAAAATATACGCAGATGAGAGTACTCATAGTAAATACAAGTGAAAAGACAGGCGGAGCGGCAGTAGCAGCCAACCGCCTGATGGATGCCCTTAACAACAATGGCGTTAAGGCAAAGATGTTGGTACGCGACAAGGAGACAGAAGACATCACCGTGGTCAGTCTGCCCCGTTCGCTCAGGTTGCAGTGGAACTTCCTGTGGGAGCGCTGGTGCGTATTCTGGCATCTCCATTTCTCCCGTCAGCGCCTCTGGGAGGTAGACATGGCAACATCGGGCACCGATATCACCAAGCTCCGCGAGTTTCAGGAGGCAGATGTCATCCATCTCTCCTGGATCAACCAGGGTATGCTCTCACTCAAGAACATCCGCAAGATAATCCGCAGCGGCAAACCGGTGGTATGGACCATGCATGATCTCTGGCCAGCTACCGGCATCTGCCATTATGCCCGTGGCTGCAACCGCTATGCCTCCGCCTGCGGCAACTGTCCGCTTCTCCCCAATAAAGGCAGCAAGAACGACCTCTCAGCAAAGATATTCCGCCGCAAGAAGGAACTCTACCATCGCGGCGCCATCTCCTTCGTCACCTGTAGCCGTTGGCTCGAACGGCAGGCTAAGGGCAGCGGTCTCTTCGTAGGTCAGCGCATCACCAACATCCCGAATCCGATAGATACCCACGTGTTCTGTCCGCAGGATCAGGCAGAGGCGCGTCTGCGTGCCGGTCTGCCAGCCGACAAGCATATCATCCTCTTCGTATCTCAGCGCGTAACCGACGAGCGCAAGGGCATGCGCTATTTCATCGAAGCCATCGACCGGCTGGTAGCGCGCTATCCTGAGATGAAGGAGAATACCGCCATCGCCATCCTGGGCGGCCATTCCGAGGAAGTAAACCTCACCCTGCCGTCCTATTCGCTCGGCTATGTCAGCGATGAGAAGCAGATTGTGGCAATCTACAATTCGGCAGATGCCTTCGTGCTGCCATCGCTCGAAGATAACCTCCCTAACACTATCATGGAGTCGATGGCGTGCGGCGTGCCGAGCATCGGTTTCAGGGTAGGAGGAATACCGGAGATGATAGACCATCAGCAGAACGGCTACGTGGCCAACTACCGCGATACCGAAGACCTGGCGAGCGGCATCCACTGGGTACTCGAAGAGGCCGACAGGGCGGCGCTGAAGCAGGCATGTCTGCAGAAGGTAGCACAGAACTATTCGCAGCATGCCGTAGCATTGAAATATATTGAAGTTTATAACGAGGCGATGGCCTACAAAAACTATAAGTTATGATTAAGTTCACCGTCGTAACCTGTACGTACAATGCCGAGAAGGAGTTGCAGCGTACCCTCGACAGCGTGCAGCGCCAGACCTACTGCAACATCGAGCACATCATCATGGATGGCGGTTCCCGCGACCGCACCCTCCAGCTGGTGAAGGCATATCAGCATCGCAATGCAGTAGGCGAGAGCTCGCACGAAATCGTGGTGATATCAGAACCCGACAAGGGACTTTATGATGCCATGAACAAGAGCATCGACCGTGCTACGGGCGATTACCTGGTGTTCATGAATGCCGGCGACACCTTTCCTACAGCCGATACGCTGGAGTACGTAGAGGGCTGTGTAGGCGAAGGCGAAGTACTGCCCGGCGTACTTTACGGCGATACCGATATCGTGGACGAGATGGGCCATTTCCTGCGTCATCGCCGCCTGGCCCCACCCAAGAAGCTCACGTGGCGTTCGTTCATCTGGGGCATGCTGGTATGTCACCAGTCATTCTATGCCCGCACAGACATAGCCCGTGAGATTCATTACGATCTGCACTACCGTTATTCGGCAGATGTAGACTGGTGTATCCGCATCATGCGGGAGTCATCTCGCCGCAAGTTGCCGTTGCGCAACGTCCATGCCGTTCTCACCCATTTTCTGGATGGCGGCATGACCACGCAGAACCACAAAGCCTCCCTGAAGGAGCGTTTTCAGGTGATGCGCACCCATTACGGCCTTCTTCCCACCCTTGCAGTTCATGCCTGGTTCGTGATAAGAGGGGCTGTAAAAAAGTAAAAAGGTAAAAAGAGCCTTAACCCCTTTCGTTTAGTTAATAATTTATAGTTAATAGTTGATAGGGCAGCCTCGCTCGACGGCGTTAGCCCTCTATAAACTATCAACTAAAAAAGCGGCCCCGTTCCCAGCGATTCCATCGCTGGTCCCCTTAAGTCTTGAAAAATAGCCCCTGGTGTGTTCTTGCATCAGGGGCTTTTAACTTTACGGGGACCAGCGATGGAATCGCTGGGGACGGGGACGAACGGGGGTAGGCCTTTTTTACCTTTTTACCTTTAAAAGCCCCTTCAGGTCGGTGATGATGGCCTGGGTGTAGGCTCTTATCTGAGATTCTGACAGATCGCTGATATGCTCGGGAGCGAGGGCGGCGATGTGCTGGCGGCTCTCCATCTCTATCATCGTGGCGATAGGGAGGAGCTTGTGGGCTGTCTTGCCGATGGCTTCTATTGATAACTCGCCTTCTGTTGCCTGCTGGAGGTTCTGGAGATGGGATGACAACTCCTGCTTGACGGTGCTGAGTATCTCGGCTTCTGCCTCCGGATCGCCTTCTGCAAAGGTCAGAAGGGGTGCAAAGCGGGAATTCTTATTGGATTCCTCTGTAATATCCTCTGCTGCTGATGCAGTATCCCTTGTTTCCTCTGCCATATCCTCTGCTTCTGATGCTGTATCCTCCAATCCGAGGATTTCTTTCAACTTCTCTGTGCTGAACGGCTTGAAGAGGCAATCGTCGAAACCGGCTTCTTTCAACTCTCTGATGATGCTGGCATCGTGGGCAGTCATCGCTACTACCTTCATGTGGCTATGGTTGATGTGCTGAATCATCCTGATGCCGTTCATCTCGGGCATTTCGATATCCATCATCATCAGCGCAGGATGCTCGTTGTGGAGCACGGTGAGCGCCTCGGCTACATGCAGACAGGCAAAGACTTGCCAGCTGTCGCCTACCAGCTTCTTCAGCATCTCCTGAAGCAGACGGAGCTGCAACGGGTCGTCATCGAGCAGCAGTATCTTGTGATTTTCGAAATGGGGCTTGACTGGGGTGAGCGGCTTCTGCTCTTCTGCCTCTTCTGCTGCAGGAGCGGTGCCTAAGGCTAGCGGAATGGTGACAGTGAAGGTGCTGCCCTTGCCCTTTACGGATTCCAGACGCAGGGTGCCCTGGAGCAGATTGACCAGTTCTTGGGTGATGTTCAGTCCGAGACCGGTGCCCTCGATGCCCTGGGCACTCTTCAGACGGGTGAATGCCTGGAACACCTTCTGGCGCTCTTCGGCGGTCATGCCCTTGCCGGTATCACTAACCGAGAAGGTGAGGAGGTGCTGGGGACTGATGGCTGCCTGGATGGTGACGCTGCCCCGGTCGGTATACTTGATGGCATTGCTCACCAGGTTGTTGAGTATCTGACGGATACGGAAGGCATCGGCACGGTAGTAGGTCTGGGGACTACTGATGCCATCGAGCTCCAGATGCAGTTGCAAGCCCTTCTCACGGCTCAGGATCTGCATCTCCTCGGCACACTGGCGGAACATGTCGGCAGGCGAGAAATCTACAGGGTTCAGCTTCATCAGTCCGTTTTCCAACTGGTGATAATCGAGCAGGGCGGCAACGAGTCGGGAGAGATGGGTGGCAGAACCCTTGATACTGTTGAGGCAGGAGATGCCCTGCGGGTTGTCGACATAATCTTTCATCAGGTCGATGAAACCCGAGATGCTGGCAGCCGGAGCCTTGATATCGTGGGTGATGGTGAGGAGCAGGCGTTCGCGCTGGTTCATGATGCGCCTGATTTCCTCGTTAGCCTCTTCGAGATTCTCGCGGTAGATGCGTTCCTTCTGCGTATCGCGGTAGATGTAATAGACGAGGATGACGGCGGCTGCGATGGCTACGATGGCAAGCAGACCTATCTGCCAGAGCAGATTCTGGCGTGCCTGCATCGCCTGATTGATGGCCTGCTGCATCGACTGGCGTTCGCGCTGGTGAATATCGTTGAGCTGCTGGGAGGAGCGCAGGGCGAGGCGGGCATTGGTTATCTGCAGGTCTCTCACCTCGCGGTTGATAGCTTCATGGTTATCGCGCGTAGACTGCTTCTCCTTGCGGTCAATCTGTTTCAGAATATTGGCTACGTTTTCGGCTACGTTGACCGGGGTAGAGAGGGTATCGGTGATAGCCTGGTTGCTGTCGCGCCTGATGCTGAGGGTTTCGGCATGCTCCTTCTTGAAGGCATCGGCAAGACGGCGGAAGAAGCCCTTGCGGGTTTTCATCACCTCTACGGTGGTGTTCTTTGCCACATGGGTCTTGGGTGCCTTGGAATGCACGACAACGGAATCTTCGCCACTGTTGAGGCTGTTCATCTTCTCGTGCAGATAGTTGTGGGATGACTTGCCCTGCATGGCGCGGGTAAGCTGCTGCAGATTGGTCTGTTCCTCCTTGAGCAGATGAGACATGGTACTGTCGGCTGCCTGTCGCTTTTCGATATAGTCGCGGGTAGCCTGGTTGATAGCGAGCACGGCTGTGGTGTTGCGATATACCAACCCTATCGCCAGAATCAGTACGATGGCGACGATGATGTAACCCAGGGCTACCTTGAAAGGAACGTTTGTTTTCTGCATCTTCTTATCTTTTTGAGTTTTGAGTCTTTTTGCTTGTGCGTGCAAAGTTAATCAAAAATGCGATATAAACCAACGAAAACAGGAGATAAATGCCAAAATCTGGTCATCTATCTCCTGTTTCATTGAAAGCGACGCGTAATTACTATTTTCTGAAGGTGGATTTACTCTGCTACGGTTGAATCCACTGTTACTGTAGTGTCTGTAGAAGCTTCTGCTGGGGTCTCAACAGGTGTTGCTGTTGTGTCGGCTGGAGCTACTGTGTCTACTGGTTCTGAACCTGCAACGTTTACCATTCTGTTACCTGCAAATACATTGCTAACTGATACCATTGCTACTGCTGCGATTACTGCAAATACTAACTTTTTCATAATTCTTTTGTTTTTAAATTGTGAATATTATTTTGTTTATTAATTCTCTTGCTGAAACTCATTTGCGAGTTCGCTAAATAATATCACAATAGGCGTGCCAAAAAATGATAAATTTGGCTAAGTATCTGATAATCAGAGGAGATGATGTTTTGTGCCAGAAATGGGATGTGGGGAAAGTGGGGAAAAGGTGTGGAAAAATTCCCCAATATAGTGTGGAATATATTGGGGAATCGGGGTGTGGCATGTTTACTCCATGCCGTATTTCTTCATTTTGTTGTAGAGTGTCTTGCGGTCGATGGCAAGCAGTTGGGCAGCCTTGCTCTTGTTGCCGTGGGTGGCTCTCAGGGCAGCGGCGATGCTTTCCTGTTCCGACTGTTCGCTGTGCAACTGCATATTGATTGGTCGGGCTGTGGAGGTCTGTGCCATCGTCTTCTCCAGTTCCTGGGCACCGATATACTTGCCACGGGTGAGCAGGGTGGCGCGCTTCATCACATTGTTCAGTTCGCGCAGGTTGCCCGGCCAGTCGTATGAGGCAATGATTTCTGAGGCTTTGGCATCCATTCCGAGCACATTCTTGCCCAATTCCTGGTTGGCGTGCTTGATAAAGAGGTTGGCAAAGAGGAAGATGTCGGCACCTCTGTCCTTGAGGGCAGGCATGTAGATGGTAAACTCGTTGATGCGGTGATAGAGGTCCTCTCTGAACTTGCCTTCGGCTACTGCCTGCGCCAGATTCTCGTTGGTGGCACAGATGAGTCGGATATCCACATCAATCTCCTGCGTGCTGCCCAGCGGACGGATTTTCCTCTCCTGCAAGGCTCTGAGGAGCTGCACCTGTACTTCGTAGTTGAGGTTTCCCATCTCATCGAGGAAAACCGTTCCGCCGTTAGCTATCTCGAAGGCGCCCTTCTTATCCTGTTCGGCTCCGGTAAAGGCACCCTTCTTATATCCGAAGAATTCAGATGCCGCCACCTCCTTAGGGATGGCGCCGCAGTCGATGGCATAGAAAGGCTTGTCCTTGCGCAGACTCTGTTCGTGGATGCTGCGCGCCACATATTCCTTTCCGGTGCCGCTGGCTCCGAGAATGAGTACTGACATCGGGGTAGGGGCAACGAGCGAAACGAACTCGTAGAGCTGTTTGGAAGCCTCGCTTTCACCTTTTATATATCTAGGCACCTCAGTAGCGCCCTGCTGCTCTTCTTCGGGCGCATCCTGCACGGATTCCGTACGCTGAGGGGCAGAGACCGCAGAAGCAGCCGACTGGATAGCCTCACGGATTTTCTCTAAGAGGATTTCGGGATGGAAGGGTTTAGCCACGTAATCGGTAGCACCCGATTTCATGGCACATACGGCATTCTGAACCTCTGCATAGCTAGTCATTACGATAAAAGGCAGGTGGGCATCGGATTTTCTGATATGCTGGAGCAATACCAGTCCGTCATGGTCGGGCAGGCGCAGGTCGGAAAGAACCAGATGGAATGCATCTTCTGCCGCCATCGCCTTGATGGCAGCGCCTACGGATGTTACCCTTTCCACGTCGAATCCTTTCTTTTTGAGCCAAGTCTGTATCATGGTTCCGAATGCCAAATCGTCTTCTACAATCAATATCCTCTTCATGATGTTCTGTTTTATCCTCTTCTGAAATATCGTTATATATAACTTTGTGCAAAGGTACGGAAAAGTTGTATGGAAAGCTATTTAATTCACATTATTTAGCAATAAAACCGACTAAAATTCTACAAACGCGGTTCTATTATCTTATTTTTAGTGAAAAGAACAATTGTTTTCGGATAAAAGCATGCTAGTTGCTTTATTTTTTGTATCTTTGCAACCATGTTAAAACAAGATTTAAAGTCATGAATCCGATAGTACAAACCATCATATTGTCAGCTTCGGCGGTGCGCATGTTGCCGCATATCGCTCTGTATCTGCTCCATAAGAAGGAGATAGATGCCGACCTGCTGAAGGTGCAGGACAGGAAGCCTACGGTGCTCAACCTGATCAAGGCATGCACCCGCGAAAGGAGTTTCCGCAATCTGTTTTATTACCGTTTGGGCGAATACCGTTCGGTTTTCATCAGCTGGCTGTTGCCACCCGAGCGTACGATGACCATCTGGTGCCCGCATATCGGGAAGGGAGCGCATCTGGAGCACAGTTATGCCACCTATCTCAACGCAGAAAGCATAGGCGATGACTTCTACTGTCTGCAGATGGTGACGCTGGGCAACGGCAAGGGCGGCAGGCCTACCATCGGGAATGACGTGAAGATTTATACCGGAGCAGCGGTCTTCGGCGGCATCCATATCGGCAACCACGTAACGATAGGAGCCGGTGCCGTGGTATTCCAGGATATCCCCGACGGGGCTACCGTGGTAGGGAATCCGGGGAGAATCATTCAGAAATAATCAATTTAAAGATAGAAAATATGAACTATGCATTGATCATAGCCGGAGGGTCTGGCAATAGAATGGGACAGGACATCCCAAAGCAGTTTATGCATGTAGACAACTGTCCTATCATCATCCATACGATGATGGCTTTTCAGAAGCATCCTGATATTCAGGGCATTGCTGTGGTATGTCTGGCAGGTTGGGAAACGGTGCTGCAGTCGTATGCCAACCAGTTCTGCATTACCAAACTGAAATGGATATTCCCTGGCGGCAGCAATGGTCAGGAGTCGATCCACAATGGTATCTATGGCTTGAAAGAGGCGGGATGTGGTGATGACGACCTGGTGCTGGTGCATGATGCCGTGCGCCCACTCTTGTCGCAAGACATCATCTCATCCAATATCGCCATCTGCCAGAAGTATGGCTATGCCATTACGGGTATCAAATGTAGAGAGGCGATCCTGGAAAGCGAAGATGGTTTTACGACCAATACCAGTATTCCGCGCGACAAACTGATCCGTACCCAGACACCCCAGACCTTCCGTTTGGGCAATCTGATAGCAGCCCACGAAGAGGCTAAGGAGAAGGGCATCGCCAATTCGGTGGCATCCTGTACCCTGATGGCAGAACTGGGAGGCAGACAGATGCATATCGTGCCTGGTTCAGAGAAGAACATCAAGATAACCACCGTTGAGGATCTGGAGATACTGAAGGCACTGATGAAGGTTCAGCCTGAGGCTTGGTTAAAATAAACATGTTATGATAGGAAATTCACCATATAAGGAAGATATTGCGCGCCTTTTCAGGGAAGGTCTGGATTTGGAGCGCCTGCATGGCAAGACCATTCTTGTGGCTGGTGCTACAGGACTGGTAGGAGGCTGTGTGGTTGATGTGCTGATGCAGAATCCTGTCCGGTGCTACAAGGTGATAGCTGCCGGCAGAAACAAGGAACGTGCCCGAAAGAAGTTTGCCGCCTATTGGGAGGATGAGTCTTTCTTCTTTGCAGAGATTGACGTTACCCAGCCTGTCGTCAAGAGCATGAACAGGATGATAGGGGAGCCGGTATATGATGAGTTGGCTGAGGGTGTGGATTACATCATCAATGCAGCCAGCAATGCGAGTCCTAACTTCTTTAAGCAGAACCCTGTAGAGGTGATGAAGGCAAACATCAACGGCGTGTCGAACCTGCTGGAATATGGATTGAGTCATCGCATGAAGCGCATGATTTATATCTCTTCGGGCGAAATCTATGGCGAGGGCGACGGTTCCGAATTTAGCGAGAAGAGCAGCGGATATGTGGATTGTACCTCGGTGCGTGCCTGTTATCCGTCATCGAAGCGTGCTGCCGAGACGCTCTGCATGGCATACGGAGCAGAATATGATGCCGATGTGGTGATAGCCAGACTGAGTCATACCTATGGTCCAGGCTTTACGGAGAGTGACAATAGGGTGTATGCCCAGTTTATCCGCAATGTTCTGAAGGGTGAGGATATCGTCCTGAAGAGTAAGGGTGAGGCTTTCCGCTCCTGGCTCTATGTGGTAGATGCCGCTCATGCCATCTTGCGCCTCCTGCTGGATGGCGAGAAGGGAAATGCCTATAATGTGGCTCATTCAGAATCGAATATCTCCATCCGCCAACTGGCAGAGCTGATAGCCCGGAAAGCGGATAGAAAGGTGGTGTTTGATATTCCTGAGGCGGATGCGCAGCAGGGCAATACCACGCCTATCACCAAGGCAACCTTCAGTACGGATAAACTCAAGGCTTTAGGCTGGAAACCGCTCTTTGATGTAGAAGAAGGTTTCGAACATACCTTGCAGGAAGTGAGGAAAGGCTAAAGCTTTCTTTTAATCTCATCCCATGTTTCCCGCTTTTCCATGTTCAGATAGTAGCGAAGGTGTTTCTCTACTCTCTGTTCTACGGGTGGAAACTTCATATAGTCGCCAAAGAAGTGGCGCAGATAGGTATCAGCCTGCTCCGGCAGCAAGACGGTGGTATCCTCGAACGGGAATTCCTTGCCCTTGCCGAGCCATTCCTTCGGGAAAATCTCCTTATAGTGGTAGGAACCTGTATTCACCAGTACGTTCTTCGCCTTATCGAAGTCATACCGGTGACTCATCTCGTCCATCTGCTGGATGAGGCGGTGGCGCATCTTGCTGCGGCAGAAGAAGGCGATCGTCTTGATGGCAAACCGGCCCCAGGTTTCCTTGTGCAGGAGCAGGGAAATGTAATCAATGAAGGTGTTGTGGGTGGTTACGGCGTTCAGACGGTTGATGGTCTTTGAGTATTTGCGATACAGAGCCTTCGCCGTTTCCAGGTCATCGTCGGTGGCATCAAGAGGGAAGATATCTACGTAAAGACCGATGATGCAGGGACGCTCCTTCTCCTCAATAAGAGTGGTTTCGCGATTCACGAGTTTGGAGAAATACAGAGGGTACGATTCGTTGTTGTAGGGAGTCACTACCTCGTATTTGCCAAAGTCTTCGTGTTTGGCGATTTCGAGCAGACGGTCGTAGTCGGGGCGTGGCATCAGCACGTCGATGTCATCGTCCCAGGGAATCATTCCGTGGTGACGGGCGGCTCCGATGGCGGTGCCGGCACAACAGTAATATCTGAGGTGATACTTGTTGCAGATGTCGATGAATGCCTTCAATATATCGAGTATTGTGGCGTTCCATTCCTTCTTGATGTTCTTAATATCCATATTTTTTCTGTTTTACGACTGCAAAAGTAAGCAAAAAGTTTTGAACTTCAAACTATTTATGCTACTTTTGCACTTTAAAAAGTAAAATCAAGTAATATTCCATATTTATCAGATAGAAACGATGGCAGAATCATTAAAGGAAAAAACCGCCAAGGGATTGTTTTGGGGAGCTATGAACAGTGGCTCCACCCAGGTTCTCAATATCCTCTTTGGCATCTTCTTGGCGCGCTTGTTGTCGCCAGCCGATTATGGTATTATCGGCATCCTCACCATTTTCACCCTGATTGCGGGCAATCTGCAGAGTAGCGGTTTTACCCAGGCATTGGTGAATATCAGGAAACCCACCGACAACGATTATAATTCGGTGTTCTGGTTTAATGTCCTGGTGAGTCTTACCATGTATGTGGTGCTCTTTTTCAGTGCGCCGCTGATAGCTGATTTCTTCCATCAGCCTTGTCTCACCTCCTTGTCGCGCTTCGTGTTCCTGAGTTTCTTCATCTCTTCGTTTGGTATTGCCCAAAACGGGTATATGATGAAAAATATGATGAACAAGGAGATAACCATTGTTAATTTCATGGCTTTGATCAGTTCGAATGTCGTGGGATTGGTGCTGGCATTCAATGGCATGGCCTACTGGAGTCTTGCCTGGCAGCAGGTCATCTTCATCCTTGTGTTGAATATCGGAAGATATTATTATACGGGATGGCGCCCGAACTTTCATATCGATTTCGGACCCGTGAGGAAAATGTTTGGATTCAGCGTGAAACTTCTGGTAACCAACATCATCAATACGGTGAGCAACAATGTTTTGACCTTTGTGTTTGGCCGATTTTATCCGATTAATGATGTGGGTAACTATAGTCAGGCTTATAACTGGGATACCAAGGCTAATTCGTTTGTTGCCAATACGGTGGGACAGATAGCGCAACCCGTCTTGGCTTCTATCCAAGACGATAAGAACCGAGAGTTGATGGTGTTTAGAAAAATGCTCCGTTTCACGGCATTCCTTTCTTTCCCATTGATGTTTGGCTTGACCCTGGTATCACGTGAATTCATCTTGATTACGATTCATGAGAAATGGATAGCCAGTGTGCCGCTGTTGCAGATTCTTTGTGTGAGTGGTGCCTTTATGCCTATCTATACGCTCTATCAGAACCTGGCCATCAGCAAGGGGCGTTCTGATGTATATATGTGGTGTAACATCGGTCAGGTAGTGGGCTTGCTAGCCTTGGTATTGTTCTGTCATCAATATGGCATCCAGACCATGGTGATAGCCTACACTTTGTTTATTATAGCCTGGCTCTTGGTCTGGCAGTGGATGCTGAAGCGTGTTGCAGGCTTGCGATTCCGTGATGTGGCAAAGGATATACTGCCATTCATGCTTTGTGCGGCAGCCACCATGGTGGCCACCTATTTCATTACCCGCAGCTTGCAGAACATCTATCTCTTGCTGCTGGTTCGTCTGCTGGTTTCAGCCACCATCTACTTCTGTATCATGAAACTGCTGAAGGTGCAGATATTAGAAGAGTGTATAGCCTTCTGTAAGCGAGGTAGATAAGGTTCACCTTCTTGACAGGTACGCCTTTTTTGATGAGCTTGATGATAAGGCGGATGAGGCAGCTCTTAGGCTTGTAGGCGAGTGCCTGATCCACCTTTTCGAAGGCTACCTGTGCGTTTGCCGCCCAGCGGTAGGCATTGACGATGCCTATCTCTGTGGCCCTGAGGTACTGATGCTCCTTATCGTTCTGCTCGAAAAAATCGATGAGTCGGCGGGTTGACTTGAAGTATGACAGAAGATTCTTTTCTGAGATATTGTGATTATAGGAATTCTCATTGTCGGTGCGATAGTAATATACCGCATCTTCGATGTTCACCTTTTTGCCATAAAACATGAACTGGGCATTCCAGAAAAGATCTTCTGCATAGTTAATGCCCTCTTCAAAGAATATCCTGTGCTCCATGATGAGCGAACGCTTATAGATTCTGCCCCACAGACGATTGGTGATGATGTTCTGGCAAACGAGCAGTTTGAGCAGTTTCTTGTCAGAAACATCAAAAGGTTTCTGGAGTATTCCTGCTTTTCCTTCGCACCATTCCCGGTAGCCGCCATCAATCAGATCGGCATGGGTGCTTTCGGCTTTTGTGGTCAGTTTTTCTACTGCATCTTTCGGCAGCATGTCATCGCTATCGGCAAATAAAAGGTAATCGCCTGTAGCCGCCATCAATGCCGTCTGTCTTGCGGCACCCACGCCCCGGTTTCTGTCGTGGTGGATGATGCGTACCTGTTGAGCTCTTTCCGGATATTCTTTGAGAAGCGATTGTAGGATACCGATACTTTTATCGGGGGTACAGTCATCTACAAAGATGTATTCGATAGAGGCATACGACTGCTCGAACAGTGAACGGGCGCACTGTTCGATATATTTTTCTACCCCATAGATAGGGGTTAAGATACTTATTTTCAGCATGATGGTTTTAATCTAAGATACTTTTTTATCTTGCCGGATATTTGCATTTATCTTGTGAGATACTGGAATATCAGCGTGCTGTTATAGAAGAACAGGAAGATGGTGATGATGGCGAGTCCTCCGCGAAGATAAGGCAGATATTTCTCCTTACAGTTTCTGATGACGTATCCGATACTGATCGGAATGATGAATGCCCAGTGGGCAGCCATGATATAAACCTCGTTCAGTCCGAATCCCATGACCAGATGAATGAAGGCATCGCATGCCACCCATGAGGCTGTAAGCCAGAGAAAGGCAGAGCGTCTTCCCATCCAAAAGCCCATGCACAGCAGAATCACGATGATGCCCTCTATGATATAAGGAACGGGCGTCTGGTATTTCACGAATATCGGACGGTGACTGTGGATATCTTCCAGAAGATGCTCCCTGTGCAGGATAAGTGATTCGCCAAAAACGTTTTCTACCAGTGATTCAGAACGTGAGATAGACATATCAGCCCATGAAAGCATGCCCCGTTTCTGGATATTCTTGCCTGCGATGGCCTTATCGTGCTTTTGTTTCTGTTCCATTTTAGCTCTGAAAGTACTGTCTTTAGCAGCCTTTTGAGCCACGAGTCGTTCTCCTTCCAGTCGGTTAGGTATGATGAAAGCCTTGTTCTGATAGATGCCTGCTGCCCCTATCAGAAGGGTTGGCAAGATGATGCCCAAAGCCAGATATTTCGGGCGGAAGAGCCTTTTGCCGTTGGTAAAGAGGGCAGCAAGGAAAGTCTTGGCGCCATTGCTCAGCGTGATGCCTGCCGTGAAGAAAAAGAGCAGAGCTGTTTGCCACCAAGGCATGCTGCGGTGTTCCTTCTGCTGTTTGCCTGCCAGATAAAGTGTCATCGACAGGAAGAAAAGCGACATGCCGAAATGGTCATCCACAAAGGTGACGAGCAGGACGTAGGCAAAGGAGAAGAGCATCGCCGTAAGCACATTGCTGTCTATCGCCTTCAGCTGCATCACTTCTCTGAAAATTCTTCGGAAGAAGAGGGTGGAGTAGGTGGAGAAGAATGTCATCATCACCGCCACGATGGTAGTTGCCCAGTTTCTTGAGGTGAGTTCTATCAGCCAACCGTTCAGTACCGAGAAAGGATAGAGGAAGAATGGGAGCATGGGGTGGCGATACTCCGTGTAATACACCTTCCACTTCGAGAGGGTAAGATAGGTGTATGGGTCGAAACCTGAAATCTGAAAGTTCTTGGTAAAGAGCGTCCAGAATCCAGCCTTCGGTTTGCCGAAATCTTCAAAATGATAGGTTATCATCAGCACATTGAAGGCGATGATAATGATGAGTGCAATCAAGGCAAAGAGCCTTTCTTCTTTTTTAATCTTAAATATATTGTTCATTTTCTGATTATTTTCTCTTGTTCGATTTCTCCTTTTGTCGGATAGATGCATCCGACATTATCGGCTTAACGCTGCAAAAGTAATTGTTTTTTCTGAATCTTCAAAATGATAAGCTTTATTTTGTGGCTTTTTTAGATAAAAACGGAGTTTTATTTTGTGTTCTCTTTTATTTGATGTATCTTTGCGTCCATTATGATGGAGTTTTCCATGATGTGAATATGGTAATTTGAAACAGTAAAACAGATAAAGATAGTAACAATGAAACATGCTTTCCTGATAATGGCTCATGGCAGCTTGCCGCTTCTAAGGGTATTGCTGTCGATGCTCGATGATGAGCGAAATGATATATTTCTGCATATCGACCGGAAATCGAATATGCTTGATGGTGCCGAACCGCTGGCTCTTTCCAAGGCTCGCCTCTTTGTTTTGGAGCAGAGGGTGGATGTGCGTTGGGGAAATCTGAGTCAGATTAAGGCGGAGTATGTGCTTTTCGAAGAGGCTTTGAAGCATGGACCTTATGCCTACTATCATCTGCTGAGTGGTCAGGATTTGCCTATCAAATCGCAGGATTACATCCATCAGTTCTTTGATGAGCATCAGGGCAAGGAGTTTGTAGGCATCAATCATGGTGAGGAATTTGAATGGGATTGCCGCCGGAAGATGATGCGTTATTGGCTATTTACCAGTCTTACCCGCTCGAAGTATGGGGCTTTGAATGCCATTACCAGGCGACTCAACAAATATCTTTCGATGCTGCTCATGCCTTTCCTGCATCGCCAGAAGATGGATTTTGCCAAGGGAGCCAACTGGGTGAGCATCACGCAGGCATGCGTGGAATATGTGGTGAGCAAGAAGCCGTTTGTATTGAAAAGATTCAATTATACCTTCTGCCCTGATGAGTTCTTCCTGCAGACCCTGGTATGGAACCATCCTGCCTTCAGAGCCGCCTTGTACTCAGAAAAAGATGAATATGAGGGATGTATGCGACTTATCGACTGGAAACGGGGCAATCCATACGTCTGGACTATGGCAGACAAAGAGGAGCTGCAACAGAGCAACCGCCTCTTTGCCCGTAAGTTTGATATGAAGCATGAGGATATCATCTGCTGGATAAAGGCTTCTTTTGGGGCTTTATCCTAGCATGTAGCCAACCAGCAGGTATCCGTTGCTGATCCACAGATAGAGGGTGATAGCGAGCATCAATCCTCTGAAAGCCCATTTCAGTCTCTTTCCTTTAGCCTTGAGTGCCAGGAAGGCGATGGCGACAGGAAGGGCATACATATAGTGGGCGGTCATGATGTATACCTCGTTGATGCCGAAGCCCAAACCGATATGGAGGGCAGCATCCATGAGGAAGAACGTCAGGGTGAGCCAGAGGAACTTTGATTTTCTTCCGGCAAGGATGCCAAGTAAGAAAAGCACAACGATGCATGTCTCTACCACATAATTGACTGGCGACTGGTATTTCACGATAACCGGACGGTTGCGCAATACATCGCCCAGGAGGTTCTGCTGGTGCAGCATGATGCTTTCGCCGAAGAAATTCTCTACCAGCGTTTGTGAGCGGGAGGTAGTCTTGTCGGTCCAGTTCATGAATTCGCCCTTGGCGATAGGCTTGCCCGTGTTCTTATTCCATATCTGTTTATGGTCACGCACATATTTGGCATGCGCTTTATCCTTGATGATTTTCTTGACGGCAGTTTCTACCTTTGCCGAGTCTTTCACGCCCGTGCTGTCGCGGTATTGCTGGTAAATCTTGGCTGTGGCTTCCTTGTTTTTCTTCATCTTAGCCTCGTGTCTTGCCATCTCCTTAGGCCATACGAAGGTGCGGTATTCCCATCTGGCGAAAGCCCACATGAGAGCGGCAGGAAGGATGACTCCTATCAGGAAGTATTTGATACTGAAGAACTTTCTGCCATTGGTGAAAAGGGCGGCAAGATAGGTTTTCAGACCATTGTTGAGCGATACACCCGCAGTAAATACAAAGAGCAGGATAGTCTGCCAGATGGTAAGTTGTCTGCCTTTCTTCATGCATACGCCTGTGATATACAGGGTACAGAGGAGTATGATCATCGACATGATGAAATGGTCGGGTACCATCGCTGAAACCATCACATAGGCGAAAGAGAAATAGAAGGCAGAGAGCAGGTTTGCATCAAAGCGCTCGGTACCAATCACTTCTCTGAATATCCGGTAAAGGAAGATGAAGGAATAGAAGGCGCAGAACACCAGAATGGCTCCCACGACAAACTGAACGCAGTTGATGCCGGTAAGCATCATCAAACCTTGATTAATCTGATTCGGGATATACATGAAGAACGCCAGCAGCGGGTGGCGGTATACATTATATTCTGTGTCCCAGTGAGATACGATGCTATAGGTAAGCGGGTCGAAACCTGCCACATGGAAGGTCTTGACAAAGAGTTTGTGATAATTATCTGTAATCTGCGAGAACTGACTGTAGTATTTGATGACTGTCAGGGCATTGAGGGCACATGCTATGATGAGTGCGACGAGTGCTGAAACTCTTTCCTCTTTCTTGATTTTAAAAATATCGAATATCTTTTTCATATCTTTCTTTTATCGTGTTTTGGAATTCCTTATTTCTTCAGAAAGAACCTTACCAGGAGGAAGTTTACCGGGATGCAGATGCAGAGGGTGGGTATCATAGCCAGCTGTTTGGCTAGACCCAAGCCTACGAAGAGGTTGAGGCAGAGGGTCTGCATCGAGTAATTGACGATGTGGGAGAGGGTGAATCCTGCTCCGCGCTTGGCATTCGCCTTAACCTTGAAGGTATAGCGGGTGCTGGCGATGAAATTGAAGATGAAACTCACGATGTAGGCAATGGTGTTGGCAGTGGTAGCCAGACTGTGGTCGCCCATGTTGGGGATGAAATGGGTCAGCGCCGGCATCATAGCCAGGTAGATGACATATTGCAGTACCGTAGCCAGTCCGCCTACGATTCCGAATCTGATGACTTCGCCCAGCTTCTCCCGCTTGGCATCATCCATATTATTTATCTTGTTCCTGATATTCATGTTGCAAAAGTACTTCAAAATCTACAAATTACCAAATAATCCTGGTATTATTTATCTCAGCATCTTTCCTTTTCCGAAGAGATACGCCAGATGGGTCTTCTCCATCATCTTGGCGATGCCGATGCTTCCGGCTATGGCGATGAAAATGGTAACGAGGGCAAAGGTAATCTCGCTCCTGTCCCAGCCAAAGAGGGGATGATAGAACTTGGCTACCATCGTAAAGATGGGGTGGAAGAGGTAGATAGGCAGCGTGTTGCGACCTATATATAATAAGGTGTCCTCTGTCTTTCGGATGCAGGCTTTATCCTGTAAGCGGATGATGAGGCTGTGAATCCACATCAGGGATGAAATGCAGCACCAGCAGGAGAAGACGATGGCGATCGTTCCCCAGTCGTACCATTCTTCCATGCCCAGAAGTAGCAGCCAGAGAAGTAGGGCTGCTGGGGAAGGACGGAATATCCTGTCAAAGCCGATATGACATTGTCTGAGCACCACGCCGATGAAATAATAGGTGGCGGCACTTGGCGAAAGAGCGGGTGTCTTGGACAGGAGCAGGAGTAGGGTGGCGAAGATGAAGAGGCTTGTAGTGGTACTCATCGTCGTTTCCCCTTGTCTGAGTTTTCCCCAGGTTGCTCCCTTGAAACTGACGTAATAGAGAATGCCGCAGCTAATCATGGTCTGGATGAACCAATACGGACCGATGGAAGTAACGAATATCTTCTCACAAATCTGAGAGAGTGACAGTTCCGTGATGCCATCTCTTACGGGCATGAAATAGGAAAGTACAGAAAACCCGGTAACCATGATGACGTAAGGCAAGGCGAGACACATCAGGTACCTTCCCATCTCCTTTGGGCTTTTCCCGATATTCACGAGATAGCCTGTGATAATGAGGAAGGTAGGCATCATAAACGAGAGGATGCCTGCCTTGAGCTGGGGGTATGCGTTGCCGAAACTCACGATATGAATCAATATCATGAGAATGATGAGTATGGCTCTTATCCAGTCGATGTCTGTATTCCTTTGTTTCATATTGAATATCTTCAAAATCTTTATTTGTTGATGTTACAATTGGGGGCAAATTTACAAAAAATATTCTTTTCCTCAAAATCTTTTTGCCTGAAATCCCCCAAATTCTCAAAATCTTTTTGAAACGGGCCTTCAGTTCGTACTTAAACTATATGCAAAATCGAGTAAGCAATATGCTGTAAATCAGCGAGTTGATATACTTGATACGGCGTTTCGCCGTACATGGGTAGTTGAGTAGTATTCTTGGAGGTGTATATAAATACCATAAAAGATACATAATCTTTACAATTTTATCTTTCTAAAGGGTGCGACAGAATGATTCATTACAGGCTTCACTAAGGTTATATCTAGGGACTGTAGAACGAACATGCTGCCCCTTTTTTCGTATTATTGGCATCACGCAAAACGGACTTTCAGGAGACTCTGAGTGACGGAAGAGAGTGACTATCCGGCTACAAATGCAGCTTTGGATGATTGAAAGCAGAAATTGTTAATTTTTGAAAAATACAAGAGAAAAGAGACATTTTTATCGGGAATAGCCCCTTTCAGGTGTCGCATTCCCCCACCAATGCGACACCTAAATGATAGCAATGCGACACCTAGGCAGGGGAATGCGACACCTTTTTCCAAATATTTTTTGTATATTTGCAGCATGATTGCTAGATTGGAGCCATGCCGGATTGCTGTCCGGCACACCTGTTCATCATGCAGGCAAGCCTCTTATGTTTCCAGGAATAATCTTCGTTCTGATGATCCAATGGGCATGATGGCGAAGCCTATCCCATCATAGAGGATAACTCCTTATCTTTGCGATAAATTGGTAAGCAGATATATAAGATAAAATATTGACATTAATCATTTAATTAAAATATAGAGTATGAAACAGAAACAAGTACACAAATCGAATCGGCTCGTCACGATGCTGCTGCTCGTGATGGCTATTCTCATGCCTTATGGGGGGGGCATGGGCACAAACACCTTCCAAGCCTTCCAACGGTGATGGAGTAGACAATCCTTATCAGATATCCACAGCAGCCGAACTGGCGTGGTTCCGCGACCAGGTGAATAGCGGTAATACAACCATTTCAGCCACGCTGACTAAAGATATTGACTTGGCAGAGTTCTGCCATGCGAAGGATGGCACCAAGTATACTAAAGAAGTCAGTTGGACTCCTATCGGTAACTCTGATAATATTGAAAATATGTACCAAGGTACATTTGACGGCAACGGGAAGACCATCAGAAATCTCTACATCAATGACATCTCTGAGTATATCGGTATCCCCTGCGAAGCCGGTTTCTTCGGCTATGCAGAAAAGGGCAGCATCAAGAACATCACTTTCGACAATGCAAAGGTAAAGACTACTGCTGATGATTATTGTACTGGAATTTTGGTAGGAGTTGCAGGCTCTTGTATTGAAAATATCAAGACCTTGGTTAACTGTTCGGTAGAAGGAAAAAGCTACGTTGGCGGAATAGCAGGAAGAGCAAATGGCGACATCGGCAACTGCGAAAACCATGCAATGGTGAAGGGTGCACTCTATGTAGGAGGTATTGTAGGTAACTATGTGTTTTCCGACAAATCCATCACTTCATGCGCCAATTATGGTGTCATAACAGGTACGGGAGAGAGAGTTGGCGGCATTGCTGGATATTTTAACTCAGGAACCATTCAGAATTGTGCCAACTATGGTGATATAACGGGAACTTTCTATGTCGGAAACTTGATAGGATTAGCTGATGAATGCAATCTAAACAATGTGCTTGGCACTGGTAATGTTACTGCTACTTCTAGAAATCCTGCAGGTCTCCTTGTTGGAAGCATAGGCAATTCCTCCAGCACCGCTTCTGGCATCTTGGCATACAACAGCAGCGCAAAGCTTACCATCAATGGAACTGAGCAGACAGATGGTGCTGTCAAGGCTGTCGGACAGGGCTCATTGACATCTTCCGAAAAGATAATGGCATTCACCGCAGAACAATTGAAGAGCGGCATGGTTGCCAATCTGCTCCAGAAAAATGTCTCAGGAAGTGCAAAATGGGGACAAAAACTGAACACAGACGATTATCCTTTACTTGGCTCTGCTGATGAGGTTTACTCAGGTAATGCGACATCGAATTGTTTAGGCGAGGTGGAAAGTACAGTTACATTTACCAACACAAAGCCAGCACAAGAAGGCACAATTACGATTAAGCATGGCGATAGTCCCATACATCACGAATTTGTGGATGCTACCTGCACCACAGATGGCAACATCGAATATTGGGAATGTAATCTTTGTCATAAGTTTTTTTCAGACGAGCTGTTGACACAAGGAGTGAGCACTCTTGTAGTATCAGCTACAGGACACGAATATGATGAGAACGACAAATGCACGAAGTGTCAGCAGGAAATGCCTTTCTTGACATTGGGCAACAATTCCATAACTATCGGAAAAACGTATGGCAGCAAGAATGAAATCAGCGGTTACAATCTTTATAAATATACAGCTCCAGAAGATGGCATATTGGAGGTGACGGCTGCTAGCGGCAAAGATACCTATGGCACCCTGTGGGAGAGCCGTACGGCTGCATCTTACTTGACATATAATGATAATGGCAATGGCAGAGACTTCAAAATCACCTATACTGTAACGAAAGGCACCACTTATTATATCGGTGCAAGAGAATATTCTGGCGATGCCATCGAAGGCGAAGTCAAGCTCAATGTAAAAATGAATGGTCTTGATGGTGAATTAACAGGCATGACTGGTAAAGGAACTGAGGCGGAACCATTTGAGCTAAAGACGGCAGATCATCTGGCGTGGTTCCGTGACTTCGTGAATGAAGGTAACATGGAAGCCTGTGCAAAGATTGCCGATGATGTGAAAGAAATTGATATGAGCACTGTATGCCATAAGGCTGATACCGAAAAGCAGGTAGCAGAGCTCAGCTGGACTCCTATCGGCAACTTCGCTCGTAATAAGTATCAAGGTACATTCGATGGCAACGGGAAGACCATCAGTAATCTCTACATCAATGCCACCTCTGATTATACCGGTTTCTTCGGCTATGCAGAAAAGGGCAGCATCAAGAACATCACTTTCGACAATGCGAAGGTAAAGAGTACTGGTAATCTTTATACTGGAATTTTGGCAGGATTCGAAGAGCTTTGTATTATTGAAAATATCAAGACCTTGGCTAACTGTTCGGTAGAAGGAAAAGATTACGTTGGCGGAATAGCAGGAAGAGCAAGTGGCGACATCGGCAACTGCGAAAACCATGCAATGGCGAAGGGTGCATTCTCTGTAGGAGGTATTGTAGGTGCCTATATGGAATCCGGCAAATCCATCATTTCATGCGCCAATTATGGTGTCGTAACAGGTACGGGAAACAGCGTTGGCGGCATTGCTGGAAATTTTGGCTCAGGAACCATTCAGAATTGTGCCAACTATGGCGATATAACTGGAGCTGATTTTGTCGGAAACCTGATAGGAGATGGTTATATATGTAATCTGAACAATGTGCTTGGCACTGGTAATGTTACTGCTACTTCTGCAGATCGTGCCGGTCTCCTTGTTGGAAACATTGACAATTCCTCCAGCACCACTTCTGGCATCTTGGCATACAACAGCAGCGCAAAGCTTACCATCAATAAAATAGAGCAGACAGGTAATGCTATCAAGGCTATCGGACAAGGCTCATTGACCTATCCTGACGGTAAGAATGAAGCTGACGTGGTCAAGGCATTCACCGCAGAGCAGTTGAAGAGCGGCGAGGTGGCTTACCTGCTCAACGGAAGCAAATCAGAAGGCAAACTGGCTTGGTATCAGAAACTCTCTGGAACTGATGCAAATCCTTATCCTGTTTTGACAGCTGCAGAGGGCAATACTGTATATCATGGATCGTTCACTTACTGCGATGGAACAACTTCCTCATATAGCAACAGTTCTTCTGATAGTGAATTGATTCACGTCGCATCAGCCACTATAACCAGTCCTGTGTTCGACTCAGCCAATCACATCTATCACATGGGTTGCAGCAACGAGAACTGCCCAGAGTATAAATATGTAGCAGATGCAGAGGGAACACTGGAGGCAACAAAGTCAACAGATGGCAAGTTCTATGTCGAGAAACTGGCCCTTACCGATGCTTCAGCCATCAACACCCAGGCTCAGTTCACGGTAAAGGACCTGCAATATAGCCGTCAGCTCAGTGAGGGACAGACGGGTTATGTAACACTCTGCCTTCCTTTTGATATCAATGTAGCTGATGTTACTGGTGCTGAGAAATGCTATCCGGTAGGAGATATGATGATTCACATGCCTACAAATGATGCAAGTGTATTGAAATTCGTTCTTATGCTCGATGAGCAGTCTGTCATCAAGGCTGGTACACCAATGATTGTTAAGCTTGGTGCTGAGGGCACAGCTCAGAAATTGGTTGCAAAGGCACAGAATGTAGAGTACAGCACCAACTTCTTTGCAAATCCAACAGCCAAGTCGCTGACTTTGAGAGACTGGGATGGCAAGAGTGGTTTTATGACTATCTGCCATGAACTGACCAATGCCTCAATAGGTGGTGTTTATACAACTACTCCTATGGTAGAGGGAAGCTACAGTTTCCGTGAAGATGGTAAGTTTGGTATCCACACAGGTGATTTGTCTCCTTATCGCATGTATCTGAACGTCCAGCCATCGCAGTCGGCTTCTTCACGTACCATGCTGTTCAGCATCGGTTTGCCAGACGACAGTTCTACTACAGGTATCCGCATTATCAGCTTAGGAGATGGCAAACAGACTGGTTCGTCAGCCATCTATACCTTAGAGGGCCAGCGCGTAATGGGAACACCTCGCCAGGGCATCTATATCAAGAATGGAAAGAAATTTAGTGTTAAATAATTAATCAACAAGGAATTATGAAGAAGAAAGAATATATATCACCTGCAATTCAGGTATTTGAAATGAATACTCCTTGCATTCTGGCAGGAAGTGGAGGAGAAACCGGTGGAGGAAGTACCGGAGGTGGAATATCGCAAGAAGAATGGGATAGTATGGGTCCAGGCTTCGGCTCGAATGATCCGAACTACCCAGGTCAGGGAGTGTAATTTTACGCTCCTGATTCTAATATAAGTAAGGGCTGTAGACGGTAACAATACCGTTTGCAGCCCTCGTTGTTTTAATGGATGAAGCATCGAGATGCCATCTTGATTAATCCTATTTAATCATTCAATACTCAAGTATCTCACCCACCCGCCCTGAAAGGGCAGAAGCTCCTAGCCCAGGGCATCGCCCTGGGTATAATGGCAAACAGAAAAGCGCCCTGTAAGGTAGGGTGTTCAAAATCCGTTTAAAATCCGACGCATTTATTCCCTAAGGTAT
>ERZ1026866.482-NODE-482-length-23911-cov-4.235580_pt1 | contig 23911 bp, 20 predicted proteins | sample MGYA00380163_ERZ1026866 | MGnify/ENA primary metagenome ERZ1026866 (study PRJEB33269, sample SAMEA4719799) | human gut metagenome | biome: human-associated habitat; feature: organic feature; material: feces | place: Cameroon | collected 2013-10 ...
GCTCGATGCTGTCGATCAGATTCTGGTATGATTTTTCCCCGAAACCGTCCATCTCCACAATCTCGTCGCGGTAGCGGTCGAGACGGAAAATATCGGCAAACTCACGGATGAAGCCGTGCCCCACGAATTTTTCGAGCGTTGCCTCCGACATGCCGTCGATGTTCATCGCGTCGCGGCTTACAAACAGGGTGAATGCCTTCATGAATTTTGCCGGGCACTCCGGATTCGTACAGTAGAGGGTCTCGACATTGTTCATCATCTGAATCCGGGTGGCACCGCCGCAGGCAGGACACGTTTCCGGAATATCGCGCACGCCGCTTCTCGTCAGATTCTCTGCGATCTGTGGAATGATCATGTTTGCTTTGTAGACAAGGATTTTATCACCCACACCGAGATCCAGCGAACGCATGATACTGATGTTGTGGACGCTTGCGCGGGAAACCGAAGTTCCTTCCAGCTCGACCGGCTCAAAAACCGCAACCGGATTGATGAGACCGGTTCTCGACGGGCTCCACTCAATTTCAAGCAGAGTGGTCTCCTTCTGTTCATCCGCCCATTTGAAGGCGAAAGCGTTCCGCGGGAATTTCGCGGTTGTGCCAAGTGATTCTCCGTAGGCGATATCGTCATACAACGCGACAAGGCCATCGGACGGGAAATCGTTTGTCTCGATTTTCGTGGAGAAATATTGCATCGCCTCGTCGAGGTTATTTTGGGTGACAGCCTTGTATTCCACCACCTCGAAGCCCTGCTCTTTCAGCCACTCCATCTGACGGATTCTGGAATTTTCGAAATCCTGTTCTGGAGCGCTCACAAGCGCAAATGCCATAAAATGAACGTGGCGTTTTGCCGTAATCTCATTGTTCAGCTGGCGCACAGAACCGCTGCAGAGGTTCCTCGGATTCTTGTATTTCGCATCGACATCCTCGATCTCCTCGTTGATCTTCTCAAAATCGGAATAGCGGATGATCGCCTCGCCGCGCAGAACCAGCTCTCCCTGGTACGGGATTTTTAAGGGAATATTTTCAAACACTTTTGCATTGTTCGTGACAACCTCTCCGATCACGCCGTTTCCACGGGTGACGGCCTTTGCGAGGGTACCGCCGCGGTACGTCAGAACGACGGTCAGACCGTCCATCTTCCAGGATAGCAGCGTTTTGTGATCCCCGATGAAGCTGCGGAGCACTTCCACATCTTTCGTTTTATCAAGGGAAAGCATCGGCGACTCGTGCGCTTCTTTCGGCAGTTCGTCCATCGCCTCGTAGCCGACTTTTGTGGTCGGGCTTCCGGCGAGTGTTACGCCTGTTTTTTCCTCTAATACCTGCAGTTCGTCATACAGCGTGTCGTACTCCAGGTTGCTCATGATCTCCCGGTCTTCCTGGTAATAAGCTTTTGCCGCTTCGTTCAGCTTTTTGACCAGTTCCTTCATCCGTTCTGTCTCGTTCATCGCTTTTCCTCCCCGATCTGCTTTTTCAGTTCTGCTAATTCTTTTTCCGTTAAAGGGCGGTACTCCCCTGTTTTCAGGTCTTTCAAGTGAATATTCATGATCCGCACACGTTTCAGCTTTGTGACACGATATCCTAATGCTTCGCACATCCGCCGGATCTGACGGTTCAGCCCTTGCGTCAGAATAATCGTAAAGCTGCGCTCTCCCGTTTTCCGGATCCGGCACGGGCGCGTCACGGTATCGAGAATCGGCACGCCGGATGCCATTTTTTTCAGAAATTCCGGTGTAATCTCTTTGTTTACCTCGACCTGGTATTCTTTTTCATGGCGGTTTCTGGCACGCATGATACCATTTACGATCGCACCGTCGTTCGTCATCAGAAGGAGGCCTTCGGAATCTTTATCGAGTCTTCCCACCGGGTAAATCCGCACCGGGTAGGACAGATAATCGATGACGTTGTTTTTCTCCCGTTTTTCCGCAGTACAGACGATGCCGCGCGGTTTGTTGAAGGCGAAATAGACTTTTTTCTCCTCCGGGACAACGGTTTTGCCTTTCACGACAACAACGTCGCCAGACTCCACCTGCATGCCGGTTTCCGCGCGTTTTCCGTTTACCGTAATCTCGCCCGCTTCTGTCAGACGGTCCGCCTCCCGCCGCGAGCAGACGCCCGCATCACTTAAGTATTTGTTTAAGCGCATGGTTTTATCCTTCCAAAAAAGCAGTTTCATAAAAACCAGAAACTGCTTTTTTTGTTTTGTATTATTCTATTGTTCCTACTGAATGCTCTCTACATATGCTCTCAGGGAAGCATCTGCATCGAGTGCATTCTGATAATCGTTCTGAACCTGTTCGATCAGATTTTTGACTTCTTCGTTTTCGAGCGCCGCTTTCATAGCCTCGGTTACGGCCGCATCGCTGTCGGTATCATCCATGATTTTCAGGCTGCCGTCTTCTGTCGTGTAGAGATAATACTCCGAAAGCATCGGCAGGGTCTGGTTGATTCCCAGATATTTGCATCTGCTGCTGACAAACGCGATGTACGTTCCGTCGCTTGGACCGCTGATCGTGTAGGCCTTTACATCTCCGTATGACTCCACGTCGCTTTCTGCCTCAATCTGCGCCTGCTCCTCCGCGGTCAGATTATCTGTTACTGCAAAAAGACCGTTGATATCCCTTGCACCGAGCGCGGTGTAATACTGCTCCAGCACGGTGCTTACTTCCGGGACATTGTCCTCGGCAAAGGAGACAGCCGTATTATCGGTATTCTCTGTATTATCGGTATTCTCTGTATTACTGGTATCGTCTGCCGCTTCCGGCTCACTTGTCGGCTCAGCCTCTGCATCCGGCGCACTGGCGGTATCGGTACTGGAAGCATCTGCACTGGAATCATTCGCGGAATCCGAAACGTCCGATGAAATGCCTGCGCTGTCCTCAGAATCTGCTTTGCTGTCTGCTTTTACCTGTGTCTTTTTATCCGGCACATTGTTTCCGGTGCTGCTGCTTGTTACGGTTCCGCCGCTCGATTTTCCATCGTTTTTTGGTGATACCAGATGAACGATGAGAAGAACCGCTGCCACAATCAGGAGAATTGCTCCGATCAGAAGCATGTAGCGCAGATTATCGGAAATCCATTCCCGGATTTTATCTTTTGTTGTCATTGGTTTTGCCATATTTTTCCTCCTTCATCAAAACTGATCCGCCGGATCAGTTATTGATATGCTCAGTAAGCAAAAAAACCTCTACTTCACACCGAAGCAGGGGCTTTCCTTGTCCTGCGCCGGTCCTGCCCGCCGCAGCATGCCATGTAGCAAAAACGCGTCTGGAGGGATTCGAACCCCCGACACACGGTACCGGAAACCGTTGCTCTATCCCCTGAGCTACAGACGCTGATGTGATCTGTTTTCTCAACCACACTATGATAGTTTACCACAGACTCCTGCAATTGTAAAGTATTTTTCCCACCCAGCCGCCCATTTTTTTCTTAAACTATTCGCAGACTATTCTGCCACACAGCTTACGTTTCTTCCTCACACAGCGTCAGTTCCCCGCTTTCCCGGTGGTAATAATAAACGTGATCCGACAGAATCTCCTGCGGCTTGACCGTCTTTTCATTCACGTCCCGTACCATGTCGGAAAGACACTCCTCCGGGAACACATCATAATCCGGAATCACCATGCACTCGTGGATACTGCTCGGAATCACATAAAGACTTGCCTCAAAGCGCTGCGAAAGACTCTCCAGCACGCCGGGATAGCACATGCAGATTGCACCCAGCTTTCCTCTGCGGTTGCTGACCAGGTAAAACTGTTCCGCCAGCGGACCAAGCTCGAACAGGGGAAACGTTACTCCGTACTCCTCTTTCAAATACACCATAAGGCTGTCTGTGCGCACCGGCAGATCCCGCAGGGTGTTCTCCCAGGCACGGGCATCCAGCTCCTCCGCCGAAATTCCCCACAGCTCCCGGTGCGTCTCGTGGATCAGAATTGTCGCATCCGGCACGCGGTTTCCCCGCATCTGGTAATAGTACACGACCGCGAGATCGAGAAATTTTCTGTGCGGAACTTCGGAGAGCAGCGTACGGTTTTTCTCCGCATGAATGAGCTCGCAGTAGATCTGCGGCGCAGCATTTTTCCAGTTGGTAAAAAAGGCAGCTTTCTCCGGTCTTCTCGCCTCCGCTTCCACTTTCCGGTACTGCTCCAGTACCTTTTCTGCAATCTGAGAAAGCGGCACGCCCTGCAGACAGCATTCATACAGAAGCTCCACGTAGATCGTCGGTGCAATCCAGTCCTTCTTTCTGCTGATGACAAACGCCTCTTTTTCGATACCGTTCAGCTTCTGCACCGATTCTACCTTCACCTCAAAATCATCGCCGGCTTTTCTTTTCAGCAGTGCGGCAAGCTGCTCTTTGAACATCTGATAGTCCATTTTTTCCCACCTTTCCTGTTTGATTGCCTTTTGTATTTTTGCTTTACGGAACAAAAAAAGCTCCGGAAAACACAACTTAAAAACCTCTGTACAGATCTGTATATGCCAGAGATTCGTTGGTTCGCGGAACTTCGAACGATGAGAAAAACGGGCCCAGGCTGCTTCCGACAGCCTTTATCAGCCATTTTTCAGACGAATATTCTATTTATTTAGAAAACCGTGTCCGCCACAAAGAAAGTTGTGACGGACAACGGCGGGAACAGTCTTACTTATACACGGGACAGATATTCACCTGTTCTGGTATCAATTTTGATTTTGTCTCCCTGGTTTACGAACAGCGGAACGCTTACGGTAGCACCAGTCTCAACGGTAGCCGGTTTGGAAGCACCCTGTGCGGTATCTCCCTTGAAGCCTGGCTCAGTCTCAGTGATCTCAAGTTCTACAAACAGAGGCGGTTCAATTGCGAATACATTTCCGTTGTAGGAACATACTTTAACCATTTCGTTTTCTTTTACAAATTTCAGAGCATCTCCGATGGTCTCTTCGTTCAGAGCGATCTGCTCATAGTTTTCTACGTTCATGAAGTAGAATAAATCACCATCGCTGTACAGATACTGCATGTCTACACGCTCGATACGAGCCTGCGGGAATTTCTCAGTCGGACGGAAGGTACGCTCTACCACACCACCGTTGATGACATTTTTTAATTTTGTTCTTACGAATGCAGCTCCTTTACCAGGTTTTACATGCTGAAATTCAAGAATCTGAACGACCTGACCATCGATCTCGAGGGTAACGCCGTTTCTAAAATCTCCTGCTGAAATCATTCTGATTTTTCCTCCTTAACATAGTACGATGCGCCAAATGCGCACCATAGGCTTATCTTATAATATAATATTTTTCCCGATTTTTCAACTGTTTTTTTTCGTAATCCTGCCGCGGGCCAGATCACGCTCATAAAAGAACAGTACAATGTGCTCCAGATACCGTTTCAGAACGATCTGAATTTCCTCTTTCGGATTGATCGGCTCGGTCAGAATATTGTAAAGTCCGGTCCGTTTTGCACCGTACACATCGGTGAAAAGCTGATCCCCGACAAAGACCGCCTGCTCCTCTTTGATCCCCATTCTCCGGCATGCCTCCTGGTAGTTTTTCACCGAAGGCTTGTGCGCATTTTCGATATAGATAGAACCGACCGCATCGGCAAACGGAGCCACACGCGGTTTCTGATTGTTGGAAAGCAGACAGGTGGAAAAACCAGTCTCCCGAAGAGACGCAAAGAACGCAGCCGCCTCCTTCGTTGCCGGCGCACCGTGCGGAACAAGCGTATTATCGATATCAAAAATCACGCCCCGGTATCCTTTCCGGTACAGATCCGCGTAATCGATCGTATAGGCACTTTTTTCTCTCCGGTCCGGGTAAAACATCCGCATCAGTATAGTTCCCCGGTTCTTTTGGTTTTTTCCACTCATCTTCTTTCTCCAATCCTCTTTTCGTTTATACAGTAACTTTATTCTTCTTTCAGAAACTCCTGCAGAGCCTCAAAATTTGCTTTCATCTGGTCATAGCCGTGCTGGTAAAATTCCCGCAGCTTCTCCTCGTCCTTTTCGAGACGCGATACCGCCGGTATCTCCGGGCGGATCACAAAGACGGAGCCTTCTTCTTCCCATTTTTCGATGCATTCGAGCACCTGGTTATAATGTTTCGCGCGGTTTACAAGCGCACGCACGAGATTCGGGTATTTGCGGAATGCCGCCACATACAGCTCCCAGCCTCTCGTTCCCTCTTTTTTGCGGTAACCGAAATTCCGTGTCAGAATAATGACATTTTTTCGGTGTCCCGTCTTTAGGGAACGGATAATCGGGATCGAATCGGCAACACCGCCGTCGACGTACTCGTTTCCGTCGATCTCCACCATCGGGCAGGCGATCGGCATGCTCGATGATGCACGGCCAATTGCAAGCAGACGTTCTTTATTTTCGCGGTCATCCAGATATTCCGCGCGTCCCGTCTCACAGTTTGTCACAACCAGCTCACACGTCTGCGGCGATGCAAAATACGTATCAAAATCAAATGGAAAAACCTCATACGGATACCGTTCGAACACCATATCCATGTCGAGCAGTGCTTTTTTCTCAACGATTGTCTTGATATTCTTATTGACGTAGCGGTTTTTCTCATCCGTGACAATCATACAGTCCCTCGTTCTGCCAATCTGGCGCGATACATAGTCCAGCGCATTGCAGGCTCCGGCGGAAACGCCAATCACATGAGGGATATAATACTCCTGCTCCATCAGAAAGTCCAGCGCTCCTGCTGTAAAGACGCCGCGATTGGCCCCTCCTTCCAGTATGACTGCTCCGGATTTTGTTATGCTGTAATTTTTTGTCTCATTCATTCTCCTGCACTCTCCTATTTTTCACAATGACACATTACTTCCTGCACAGAGCAATGCCGGAGCAGATCGGAAAATCCCGACACGCTCCGGCCCTTCTGCCTGTTTTATCTGTTTTCCAGCGGAACATAGTCCACTTCATCTTTGACACTCTTGTACGCCGGGCGGATGATCTTGTCGGTGTTGATCAGTTCCTCCATCCGGTGTGCACTCCAGCCGACGATACGCGCGCAGGCGAACATCGGGGTGTAGAGCTCCAGCGGAAGATCCAGCATGCTGTAAACGAAGCCGCTGTAGAAGTCGACGTTTGCGGATACACCTTTGTAAATATGGCGCTCCTCGCCGATGATCTTCGGAGCCAGTTCCTCGACCATAGCGTACAGCCGGTAATCTTTCTCTCTGTGTTTTTCTTTTGCCAGCTGCTCAACGAAGCTCTTAAAGATGCGCGCACGCGGGTCGGAAATGGAGTAAACCGCATGGCCCATACCGTAAATCAGACCTTTCTGGTCGAACGCCTCTTTGTGCAGCAGCTTTCTTAAGTAATTCGATACTTCTTCCTCATCCGTCCAGTCTTTGACGTGTGACTTCATATCGTCGAACATCCGCACAACCTTGATGTTTGCACCGCCGTGCTTCGGTCCCTTTAAGGAGCCGAGCGCCGCTGCAATTGCGGAGTACGTATCGGTTCCGGAAGAAGAAACAACATGTGTTGTAAAGGTCGAGTTGTTACCGCCGCCGTGCTCCATGTGGAGAACGAGGGCAAGATCGAGGATCTTCGCCTCCAGCGGGGTGTATTTCTGATCCGGGCGGAGCATCAGCAGAATGTTTTCTGCGGTGGAAAGCTTCTTCGACGGGTTGTGGATATATAAACTTTTTCCCTTGATATAATGGTTGTACGCCTGATAGCCATAGACGGACAGCATCGGGAAAACAGAAATCAGGTTAATGCACTGGCGAAGCACATTCGGAAGGGAGGTATCATCTGCGTGGTTGTCGTACGCGTACAGGGTCAGAACGCTTCGGGACAGAGTGTTCATCATGTCCTTGGTCGGCGCTTTCATAACAACGTCACGCACAAAGTTCTTCGGCAGGGACTGCTGCTGTTTTAAGATTGTCTTAAAATGATTGAGCTGCTCTTCATTCGGCAGATTTCCAAATAAGAGCAGATACGCAACTTCTTCGAATCCCATACGGTTTTCACTTAAAAAGCCCTGGGTCAGTTTTTCCACGTTGATGCCGCGGTAGTACAGACGTCCGTCACACGGCGTTTTGACGCCGTCAATGATATCCGAAGACACAACGTTTGAAATCTGTGTCAGCCCCGCAAGGACGCCAACGCCGTTGATATCGCGCAGTCCGCGTTTTACATCGTATTGCCCATACAGCGAAACATCCATTTTGGAGTTATCCAGACAGATGTTTGTCAGTTCCTCTATTTCCGGTGTTACTTTCATGCTAAAAGCCATATGCATTCCCCTTTCTCTTCTCTCTTTTTACTTACTTTCACTCATTATAGCATTAAACCAGGGGATTCGTATACTGAAATTTTTATAAACATTCGGAAAATTTTCGTAAGATTTTGTCTCACAAAAGGTATCAGGCTTCTGTTTTACATGCATCGAAGGCTTGATCCAGTGCGTCCAGGAAGTCTCCCATCACGTAATACAGCGTCTCAAACCGCAGATAATCGAGGACGTTTTCATCCCACATAAACTTCAGCACCGGCGGGAATTCCTCATCGGACTCCCAGAACTGGAAGACGAGCGGCAGAAACGGAAAGACATGAAAAACAAAAGCAGCGTCTCCCGGGGAATATGGTTTTCCGCTAAGGGAAACGCATGCTTTTTTCAGCTGTTCCACATGCCCGTCATACCGTGCGGCGCGGCTGTCGTGAACGCCGGACGCAATCGTGCGGCCTTTGATCGTTCCCTTTAAGGAATTGGTGCGCGCATACGTGCCGGCGAGCACAATCTCCTTCTTTCCGCAGCAGAGCAGGTCGAAAATCGTCAGTGTCTCATTGAAACTGCCCTGGTGCACATGAAGAAAATGGTCTTTTGAGCCCTCTACAACGCCGGTATGGCGGTTCACTCTCCACTCCTCAAAAAGGTACGGCACATAGAAATAATCGTCATCAAACGCAAAGCCATACTTCCCTTCGATCTCCTTCTGATCGTACGTCAGAAAGCGCTCCTGCATCTGATCGCGCATTTTAATATAGTTCGACACTTCCATTTTTTTGCCTCCCGCTATTTGTCGAGCATCTTTTTCAGCTCGTCCATGAACGTGTTGACATCCTTGAACTCGCGGTAAATCGACGCAAAACGGACGTACGCTACCTGATCCAGGTCTTTTAAGTAATGCATGACCTTCTCTCCGATCACAGAGCTTGGAATCTCGCGTTCCTCGCCGTTGAAAAGCTCCGTCTCCACCTTGTTGACCATCTCGTTGATCTTCTCGGCGGACACCGGCCGTTTGTGGCAGGCGCGCAGGATGCCGGTCTCGATTTTCGAGCGGTCATACTGCTCGCGGTTCATATCTTTTTTGATGACGATCAAAGGGATCGTCTCCACTTTTTCGTATGTCGTAAAGCGTCTGCCGCAGACATCGCACATCCGGCGGCGGCGGATCGCATTGCTGTCTTCAATCGGGCGTGAATCCACAACCCGGGTATTATCCTGATTACAAAATGGACATCTCATATCTTTCGTCCTCGTTTCTAAATAAGTATTTCGGAAAGTTTTCTACTTTTACAGTATACGCATTTTTCCGTGAAATTCAAGTCAACTGCAGCAACATTTTCGCATATGTTTTTCCATAGGAATCTGTAAAAAGGAGCACCGCATGCGCGTTGTAGATCTCCGCCAGAAAGAAGTTATCAATATCTGTACCTGCAAAACGCTCGGCTGTCCGATTGATGTGGAATTCAATCCAAAAACGGGACATCTTACCGGACTCGTTCTTCCGGGTCCTGTGAAATTCTGCGGCTTTTTCTGCCACGGCGAGGATTTTGTGATCCCATGGGACCGCATCTGCCAGATCGGCAACGATATCATTCTTGTCGAAATTCCGGAAAAAGAGAAAAAGCAGCCCTGATCAACGGATATGAAAACCGAATTCCGATTCCAGCGGAATCTTCGTCCATTTTGCATCCGTGATTTCGATGTAGCTGGAGGTGCGGATCCTTTTGATCATCTCCGTGATCGTCTCCTCATCACCCTGCACCTCCATCTCCACCGTCTCATCCCAGCAGTTTCTCACCCAGCCGGTCAGTCCGAGCTGGTAGGCAGCATAATACGCCCGGTAACGGAACCCCACGCCCTGCACCTGGCCGTAGAAAATCACATGGTACCGGATTTCTTCTTTTTCGTCTCTTCTGTCTCGTTTCTCTGTCTCGTTCATATTTCTCTGCCTCCCAACAGTCATTGCCTAAAATTCGTCTGCCGTCGCACAGTACAACGGAAGCGGGAACCAGTCGGATGGAATGTTCTTCCAGATTTCAGATGGAACCTTGCTTCCCTTACTTGCCAGCGGTGAAAGAAGCAGTTCCTGCGCCTGCTCCCGGTTGAGTACATCTGCCCCCGGATGGGCTTCCCGTGTCACGGTCACAGTTCCATCTTTTACCGTCACGGTCAGCGGCTGTCCCTCCAGTACGGCGAACCACGTTCCATCGCTGATGCCCATCGTCTCTGCTTTCATGGTCAGCATTGCCTCGATGACGTCTGCAAATTGGAAAATACGGTACATCGCGGAACCGCAGCGCTCTTTTGTGAAGCTTTCGCAGACTTCCGATAACGCTGCTGCTTTTCCGGTCTCATACACCGGAATGGAAATGAAAAGAGAGTCAAGCGCATTTTCTTTTAAATAAGCGGCAATTGCAGGAACGAAATCCTGTTCCTCCAACACTTCTGCTTCCACAACCTGGTTTCCGCCGCAAAGTGCCAGATATCCGATCCGCTCACCGTTTTTCCAGATTGCAATTGCCTGCTCGCCGAACGTTTTCAGGCAGGCTTTCACATCCTCTCTTACCACGTAAAGCGGTTTTTCCTCATTCAGCTTCTTTGCAAATGCTGCCGCCTCTTCGTCCGCTTCGCCGTTTTCCGGAAACAGCGGCGCAAAGGTGTAAGCGGAGAGTTCCCCGTTTTTCCAGGTATGGCGCACATTTGCCACATCCAGGTAAAACGTGTATTTTTCACTTCCCGGCGTAAAGCCAAAGTAGGCATACCGCTGTCTCTGACCGTCCAGTGCCAGAAGATCACACGTTCCTTCCAGATCCGTAATCCAGTCGCCAAGAAGACGCTTCATGTGGCCTTCGCCCCTTGCCTTTGGATGCACGGAAACGCTTCCCACATATCCTACGCGGAGCAGCTTACCCCCTGCTGCCATTTGCTGCGGAAGCACCGCAATCTCGGCCCGAAGTCTGCCGTTTTCCGCAACGGCGACGCGGTGGATCCGTGCCATTTCCGGTCCTGCCTGATAAACCCTCGGAATTAACTGCTCAAAGTCGTGCGGACGGTGTGCTGTGCTGAACACATAATTGGCAAGTTCAATACAGTCCTCCCACTCCTCCGGCTTTGCAAGTCTGTACTCTGTCATGGTGTAAAAACCTCCTAAAATAAAAAACCTTTTTGTTTTTGCTCTTCTTTTTCTCTATCCTAACGGATTTTTGTCCTTTTGTCACGAAAATTCCGAACAAATTGCAATATTTTTGCTATATCTGGTAAGAAAAAGGAAACGCGCCCGGAAATTTTCATTCCAGACGCGTTTTCCTTTTTCTCAATGTTTCCTGTTTTACTGGATTCCTTTTACGGTATAATCCTGTGCCTCTACGGCTGTTTTCAGCACATCGTCTGATACCGGAGCTGTCAGTGTTACAACGGCTGTTCCTTTTTCATGGCTTACTTCTGCGGATGCAACACCCTCGATTGCCTCGAGTGTCTTTTTCACTCTCGCCTCGCAGTGGCCGCACATCATGCCCTCGATTATCATGGTTTTTACCATTCCCTGTTCTGTTGTCATGTTCAGATCCTCCTTTGGAATTTCGTTTTTGATTCTTTTATCTTTTGACGCGTCGTGCATCCGAAACAGATTCAGACGCAGGGCGTTTGTCACAACGCAGAAGCTCGAAAGGCTCATCGCCGCCGCACCGAACATCGGGTTCAGCTTCCAGCCGAACAGCGGGATCCATACGCCCGCAGCCAGCGGAATACCGATGATATTGTAAATGAAGGCCCAGAACAAATTCTCGTGAATGTTCCTGAGGGTCGCACGGCTTAAGCGGATCGCTGCCGGTACATCGGAGAGGCGGCTCTTCATCAGGACAACGTCTGCCGCATCGATCGCGATATCGGTTCCTGCTCCGATGGCAATACCGATATCCGCACTGGTCAGAGCCGGTGCATCGTTGATGCCGTCTCCGACCATCGCTACTTTTCCTTTTTCTTTCAGGCGGCTGATGACCGCTTCTTTTCCATCCGGCAGAACGCCTGCGATGACTTCGTCCACACCTGCCTGTGCGCCGATGGCACGCGCGGTGCGCTCATTGTCTCCGGTCAGCATCACGACACGGATTCCCATATTCTGCAGCTCTTTCACCGCACGCGGGCTGTCCTCTTTGATGACATCCGCAACCGCGATCATACCGAGCATCTTTCCATCTTCACGGAAGAACAGCGGTGTCTTTCCTTCTTCGGAAAGTTTTGCTGCCTGCTCTTCCATCTGTTTCGCGAGAACCGCTTTTTTCGTAATCAGTGCGCGGTTGCCTCCGCAGAGCTCTTTTCCGTTCCGTTTTGCCACAAGGCCGTTTCCAGGAAGCGCAGAGAAATCACTGACTTCTTCGCGGGCCAGGCCTTTTTCCTCTGCAAGTGCAAGAATCGCACGGGCCAGCGGATGCTCACTTTTCTGCTCCAGTGCAAAGGCACCTTTTAAAAGCTCCTCCTCACTTACACCGTCCGCCGGGACAAGATCGGTTACCTGCGGCTCTCCGCTTGTGATGGTTCCGGTCTTATCGAGTGCAACGATCTGTGTTTTTCCTGTCTCCTCGAGAGAAACTGCGGTTTTGAACATCGTTCCGTGTTTTGCTCCCATTCCGTTTCCGACCATGATCGCAACCGGTGTTGCAAGGCCGAGCGCACACGGGCAGCTGATAACGAGAACGGAAATACCTCTTGCAAGAGCAAAGCCGACGCTCTCTCCTGCAAACAGCCAGATCACAATCGTAGCAAGTGCAATGCAGATAACGGCCGGCACAAAAATACCGGAAACTTTATCGGCCACTTTGGCGATCGGCGCTTTTGTCGCTGCCGCATCGCTGACCATCTGAATGATCTGGGAGAGTGTTGTGTCTTCTCCGACTCTCGTCGCCTCACAGGTCAGGAAACCGGACTGGTTTAAGGTCGCCGCCGATACGCGGTCGCCGGCCTCTTTATCCACCGGAATACTCTCGCCAGTCAGCGCGGATTCGTTGACGGCACTCGTTCCCTCCAGGACAACGCCGTCCACCGGAATATTTTCGCCCGGGCGGACGATGAAATGATCGCCCTTTTTCACCTGATCAATGCCGACTTCCACTTCTTTTCCGTCTCTTAAGAGAACGGCGGTCTTCGGAGCCAGCTTCATCAGACTCTTTAACGCATCGGTCGTTTTTCCTTTGGAAATCGACTCCAGCATTTTTCCGACGGTAATCAGGGTCAGAATCATGGCTGCGGACTCGAAGTAAAATTCATGCATATAGCTCATGACTGCATCCATGTCCCCCTGTACCTGCGCTCCCGTCATGGCAAACAGGGCGTAGACGCTGTATACAAACGATGCGGTAGAACCAAGCGCTACCAGCGTGTCCATATTCGGTGCTTTATGCCAGAGACTCTTGAAACCGCTGATAAAGAATTTCTGGTTGATGACCATGACCGCAATGGTAAGCAGGAGCTGTACCAGTCCCATTGCGATGTGATTTCCTTCAAAGAATTTCGGCAGCGGCCATCCCCACATCATATGGCCCATGGAGAAATACATGAGCGGAATCAAAAGAAGAACGGAGCTCACCAGACGGCGTTTCATGACCGGTGTTTCCTTGTCTTTCAGCATCTCTTCGTATTCTGCTGTGGAAGCCGGCTGTGATGTGCTTCCCTTCTCGCCTTTTTTCGACGCACCGTAGCCTGCATTTTCCACGGCGGCAATAATCTCTGCCGGGGAGGCCGTTCCCTCCACGCCCATGGAATTTGTCAGAAGGCTGACTGCGCAGGATGTGACACCGGGTACCTTTGACACGGCTTTTTCGACACGGCTCTGGCAGGCGGCGCAGCTCATGCCGGTTACATTGTACTGTTCCATCGTATGTCTTCCTTTCTGTAGTTCTGGATTTTCTATTTCATATACCCTAATGGGGTATCTTATTTTCTTCTACACTATATACCCTGTCCGGGTATTTTGCAAGTGTTTTTTCAAAAAAATTTCCACTTCTCTTCTGCCATCCCCCGCACAATCCGGCCGGACCATCCTCAGAAATCCCTTGACAACCCGGCGCATGTATTTTATATTGAAGCAATCATGGATGATTTTTTCTTCTTCATCCTTCGGAGGTTTTTATGATCACATATGATTATTATCGCATTTTTTACTTCGTAGCACAATATCACAGCTTTACAAAAGCCGCGGAAATTCTGAAAAACAACCAGCCCAACATCACACGGTGCATGAACAATCTGGAAAGTGAGCTTGGCTGCAAACTTTTTATCCGTTCCCACCAGGGTGTCACACTGACAGCGGAGGGCGAAAAGGTGTATGAGCGTGTGGCCGTTGCCTACGAACAGCTCCGCACGGTTGAGGAGGAGCTGGCTCTTGAGCGGTCTCTTGAGAGCGGCCTTATCACAATCGGTGCGAGCGAGACGGCACTTCGTCTGATGCTGCTCTCCCGCCTGGAGCACTTCCACACCCGCTATCCGCACGTCCGCCTGCGCATCTCCAACCACTCGACGCCGCAGGCCATCCAGGCGCTCGAAAACGGTCTGGTCGACTTCGCAGTCGTCACAAGCCCGGTGGAAATCCGCAAACCGCTGCACAAGATCCCGATTTTCCCATTCCAGGAAATTCTGATCGGCGGATCGAAATATGCATCCCTTTCTGCAGAGCCGCATCATCTCGGCGAATTGTCAGAATATCCTTTTATCTCGCTTGCCAAAGACACCGGCACGCGGGAGCTGTACGCCGAGTACTTTCTGAATCACAACCTCGCCTTCCACCCCGATATGGAGGCGGCGACGACGGATCAGATTCTTCCTATGGTCGAGTATAACCTCGGCATCGGATTTTATCCGGAGGAGCTGGCACGCGATGCCTTAAAGAGCCGTACCGTCTGTCGGATTCCGCTCATCGAGGAGGCCCCCAAACGTGAAATCTGTCTTATCATCAACCCGCGGCAGCACCAGAACGCGGCGGCAAAAGAGCTGATCGAGGAGCTTCTGGAACGCGTATAAGATTTTATGGACTTTTGTTTGAAACAAAAAAAGACCCTGTCTACCGGCGAACGGAACATCGCTGCTCCATCCTTCCTGTATACAGGGTCTCTTTTTTATTTACGCCTGCTGTCCGGCAATCTGCTCTTTTTTATGCGGCATGGCAAATACCATCGCCGTGTAGGAAAGCATTGCGCCTGTGATGTAGAAGAACATCAGAAATCCGCTCCGGTTCAGCACAGCGATGCGGACAATTCCAATCCAGAAACCGACGTTGGACGCCAGGGAGAACACACGCGCAAACATCATGTTTTTCTCCTCACCCTTTGCCAGGCGGACGATCAGCAGCAGCATGGCCGCTGAAAAGAATAGTGTCATACAGCACTCCAGAAATACTTCCATTTTTTCAGCCTTCTTTCTTCACTCTCTCTTATTTCTCAGCGGTACTTTTCCAGTGACATCAGAAGGAAGCTCACCAGAAGAAGTCCGCAGGAAATCCAGATTACATGGATTCCATACAGCATGGAGAACACGCCTCCGATTCCGGCGCCGATGGCGAAAGCCAGAATCACGCCGAAATAGTATCCGGCCTGACGGAGCTGTTCTTTTTTCTTATCCCGCATATACATAGACAGCGCTGCGGTTCCGCTTCGCAGGTTTCCGATGCACATGGTGCTTGCATACGAATAACCGCCGACCTTGCGGAAGGTCTGTACCTGAATCGCGCACGCAAACGATACAAGCATCGCCGCGAGCATATTATAAGAAGACGGAATAAATCCGACGATCGCAAGGATCACAATTTCCGCCGCGAGAAGTACCTGCCGCCAGTGCAGCCTCTTTGCATACCGGTAATGCTCCTGGAAATTTTCTGCCAGAAATACACCCATCGCAAAAAAGAGGATCGGGAAGAGATACCGAAGACCTGCCGTAAAGTTTCCTTCCAGAAAGTTCTGGCTCATCAGCACAACGTTTCCCGTCTGGGCATTTGAGAATACTTCATCTCTGCAATTGTACGTGTAGGCATCCTGAAAACCGCCGGACAGCGCCAGAAACATACTGTTGATAAATGCTTCCGACATCTGATTTTCCGAGAGCAGGCGTCCTACAAGGCTTGCTTTCTTTTCCATAAATTTTCCCTTTCTTTCAACAGACGGCCCGGCTTTTTGGTGCCTGCCGTTTTGCTTCCCTTATTATAACCGCCCGCTTTTTGAGATGGAAAAACGGATATCGTATTATGCTCATATATTTTTCATATGACTATATTGATTTAAAATCATTTTAATATGATACACCGTAAAAAAAAGGAGAAATTTTGTCACTTTGCACAAACAAAATTTCTCCCTTTTTGTAAATTGTCTTTATTGTTCTAAAATTTTCTTACTTTCTTCCTCTCTGTTTCTCACTCTGCTCGCGGTGGTACTGCAGCGTGTAGAGCTGGTAATATCTTCCCTGCGCTGCTAAAAGCTCCTGATGCGTTCCATGCTCCACGATTTTTCCGTGGGACAGTACGATAATCTCATCCGCATGCTGGATCGTCGAAAGACGGTGCGCTACGATCAGCATCGTTCCGATGTTCTTCATCTTTTCCATGGAATCCTGGATCAGAAGCTCGGTTTCGGTGTCGATGTTCGCCGTCGCCTCGTCAAGGATCATGACCGAAGGCTTATGGATGATGGTACGCGCAAACGAGAGAAGCTGGCGCTGTCCGGCGGAGAAGTTGTTTCCTCTCTCCCGCACCGGCTCGTCGAGGCCGTGATCCAGCTTGTTGATAAACTGGTCAGCATTCACATAATGGCAGACGTCCATGATCTCTTCATCGGAAATCCCCTCCTCGCGGAGAATAATGTTGCTACGGATCGTTCCCGAGAACAGGAAGACATCCTGCAGCATCTGGCCGAATTTTTTCCGCAGGGAATCGATTTTGATCTTTCGGATGTCGATGCCGTCGATCAGAATCTCACCCTTCTGGAACTCGTAGTTCCGGCAGATCAGGGAAAGAATCGTCGATTTTCCGGAACCGGTGGAACCCACAAATGCGATTGTCTCTTTCGGATTGACGTGGAACGAAACGCCTTTTAACACCCACTCGCCCGGGATATAGGAAAACCATACGTCGCGGAACTCAATTTCGCCCCTGATGCCGGTAAGCTCGATCGCATCCGGCGCATCCTGCATTTTTGGCTCAAGATCCAGAATCGAGAATACTTTCTCGGCGGATGCAAATGCAGACTGCAGCCAGTTGAACTGCTCCGCCAGGTTCTGGATCGGGTTGAAGAATTTTGAAATATACATGTAAAAGCTGACGATCATACCGCTGGTAAGCGTCTGGCCGAGGAACGACGTTCCCTCCAGATAGCCCTTGCCGCCTAAATACAAAAGGCAGAGCACGGAGCTGATATACAGCATGTAGACGAGCGGACGAAAAATACCAAACACGAAAATCTGCTCCTGCTGTGCGCGGCCGAGTGCGTTGCTCTTGTCGGTAAACTCGCGCATCTTGGCATCCTCGCGGTTGAAGATCTGTGTGATTTTCATACCGGAAAGGTTCTCCGACAGATACGTGTTGATGTCCGTAGTACAGTCTTTTACTTTCCGGTGTGCTCTTCGCGAGAATTTGCGGAAAATAATCGAAAACAGCATGATAAACGGCACGAAGCAGAGCACCATCAGCGTCAGCTCATAGTTCAGAAACAGCATCGCAATCAGAATACCGATGATCACGAAGAAGTTCTTCAGAAGATTGACCAGAAGATTGGTGAACATCAGCGAAATCGCGTTCGTATCGTTTGTCGTTCTCGTGACAAGCTTTCCGACCGGAATCTCATTTAACTGCTCGTGGGAAAGGCGCTCGATGTGGACGAACAGATCCTCCCTCATATTGGAAATGATTTTCTGACCCGTCTTCTGCAGAATCACGGCCTGGAAATACGTGCACGCCATCGAGACAAGAAGGATTGCCGCATAGCCCGCTACCCACAGAAACAGGGTATTCAGCGCGAATTTTCCAACGACGAGCTCCTCAATTTTGCCGACGATCAGCGGCGAAATGATATCGTACGCGATCGAAAACAGCATCAGAAAACCAACAACGATAAACTGGCGGTAAAACGGCTTTGCGTAATCCATCAGACGCTGCATGATTTCACTGTCTTTCATGTTCCGCTCAAAGCCGGTTTCTTTTTCTCCATCTTTCACTACAAACGCGGCCACAATCAGCAGGGTGGAAATCACGCCGATGATCGCGCCGACCCAGAGAATCGGATAATAATTGTGCATTTCTACTCCTCCCCCGCTTCCTCTTCAAGTTTCTGCAGATCGACCATCTTGCGGTACGCCGTGCAGGTCCGGTACAGATCCTCGTGTTTTCCGACTGCATGGACTTCTCCGTCCTCGACGAACACGATCTTGTCCATCTGCTCCACCGTTGAAATCCGGTGTGCGATCAGAATTGTCGTCAGTCCCTCACGTTTTTTGAGATTGTCGAGAATCGTGCGCTCTGTTTTGGTATCGACCGCAGAGACGGAATCGTCGAGAATCAGAATCGGTGCGTGTTTCATCAGCGCACGCGCAATCGAGATTCGCTGCTTCTGTCCGCCGGAAACCGTCACACCGCGCTCGCCAAGAACGGTGCGGTAACCCTCTTTGAACTCTGCGATATTGTCATGGACATCGGACATCATCGCCGCATCCTCAATGGCCTCCTGGTTTTCGTCATCAAAGGCGAAGGAAATATTGCCGGAAATCGTGTCGGAGAACAGGAAGTTGTCCTGCGGCACGTAGGCACAGCCCTCACGCACGGTGTGGATGGAAACGGTGTTGACATCGTGGTCATCAATGAACAGCGTTCCGTCCGGCACGTTGTAGGTGCGGAGCAGCAGATCGACGATGGTCGTTTTTCCGGAACCGGTCTTTCCGACGATGCCGACACTCTCGCCCGGCTCAATGGTAAACGATACGTTTTTCAGCACATCGTACTCCCCGTCCGGATAGCGGAAGGTCAGATTGCGGAACTCGATTTTTCCATGGATGGACGGCAGATCCTGCACACCGCCGCGGTCCTTCACATCGACTTTTGCGTCAAGCAGTTCCGTAATACGGTTTAAGGACGCTTTTCCACGGGATGTCTTCTCGATCAGCATGGAGACCGCCATGATCGGCCATACAACGGCCGAGAAATAGCCGATATACTCGACAAGCTGGCCGGCGTCGAAGCTTCCGCAGTAAACGAGATAGCCGCCGTAGCCTAAGATTACGCAGATGACGGACTCGACGAACAGCGTTACCATAATGTTCAGCAGTGTGGAAATTTTGGTATATTCTACGTTGATGTCCTCGTTCTCGCGGTTCAGTCTGCGGAACATCATCAGCTCTTTCGTCTCTTTGACGAATGCTTTGATGACAGCAAGACCGGAATAGTTTTCCTGCGCGAAATCGGACAGCTCGGAAAAGGCCGCCTGGCGCTCTTCCCACTTTTTCATCAGGTATTTGCCGAGCGTTGTACCGGCGGCCATCAGAAATGCCATCGGGATCATGGAACGGCCGGTCAGGAAGTGGTTCATGCGCCACATTTTGATCACGGCAAGCAGGCCTAAAAACAGCGCATCGCAGAACATCAGAATACCGTCGCCGAAGCACTCCTGCACGGTATCGAGATCGTTCGTGTAAAGACTCATCAGGTTTCCGACTTTGTTGACCTGATAATACTCCTGGGACAGCTCCTTGCTGTGCGCGAACATGCAGGTACGAAGATCGGTCACCACGCGGATCGCGGAGCCGAAAAAGCAGACTCGCCACAGGAAACGGCCGACTACCATGACGATAATGGTAATAATCATGGGCCGGCAGACCTGATCCAGCAGAAATTCCATATCAAACACCGCCGCCTGGCCGTTGACCAGAACAGGGTCGCCGTTCATGCCGTTGATGACCATGCGGTACAGCTCCGGTATGAAAAGCTGGAAATAATCTACGAGAATCAGCGCTGCAAGACCGAGAATCAGAATGGGCGCATTCTTCAGGTAGTATTTGTTAATGTACTTTCCAAATATCATATATTTTCTCCCTCTTTTTGTTTTTGCCATTGTCTGCTATGATCTTTCTGACCATAACAGTCCTTCCCTTTTCCAAAGCGTTTTCGCCCCGGAATGCCTCCTTTCTTCTCCTGCATTTCACAGCTCCGATGCAATTTTAACAGAGATAAACAGAAGGAACTGGACTTTGAAAAATCCAATTCCTTCTGTTCCAATTCACATTCCTGCTCCAAAAGCGTTCCGCTTCTTCTTTGCAGGACACCGTTGTCCTGTGAATGTTTGTTCTATTTTTTAGTATACGGTTCTTTTTCTCTCCCGTCAAGCATTTCACGCGTTTTTCTGTTTTCTTTTTTATTTTTTGCCGTTTTCCGCTTTTTTTTCGCAAAATCTGCGCATTCCGGTTAAAACAGCCAAAAGAAGAAGAAGACTGACGCCAAGTGTGATCCACCACGTTCTGGTCACGGCTGCAATCAGATATCCCACCAGGCAGACACACGCCGTAACGGCCGCATACTGCATCTGCGTCGATACGTGGTTCAGATGGTTGCTCTGCGCACCCGCACTTGACATAACCGTCGTATCCGAGATCGGCGAAATATGGTCACCGCAGACCGCCCCTGCCAGGACGGCGGATACCGAGATAATCATCATCTCCAGATTTGTTCCGGCGGCGAACATGCCCGTTGCAATCGGCACAAGAATCGCGAACGTTCCCCAGGAGGTTCCCGTCGAAAAGGAAAGGAACACCGCCACGGCGAACAGCACCACCGGGATAAAAATACTTGCGGATGCATGGTCTCCCACGACGCTTCCGACAAACTGGGCCAGGCCCATCGCATCACCGACGCCTTTTAAGGTCCACGCAAAGACGAGAATCGTAACCGCCGGAACCATCAGCTTGAAGCCCTCGGACAGGCTGTCCATAAAGCTCTTGAAGGTGATGACCTTCCGCGGCAGATACAGCGCCATCATAAACAGGATCGTCACGACGGAGGCAAAAATCAGACTCGTCTCTGCATCACATCCTGCGAACGCGGAAATCACATTGTCCGCGCCGCCGAGGAAGCCAGTGTAAACCATCGCTCCAATCGCTGATACAATCAGTACGGCAACCGGGAGCACGAGGTCGATGACTTTTCCATTCGGATTGACCTCCTGCTCGGAAACCTGCTCAAACTCCTCGCCTCCGGTCGTGAAAAGATCACCTTTGGCGGCATTATCCTCGTGGAGCTTCATCTGACCAAAATCAAAGCCGGTGTAGCAGATGTAAAAGACCATCGCAATTGTAAGGATCGCATACAGGTTATACGGAATTGTCCGCAGAAACAGCTGGAATCCGCTGATTCCCGCATCCGCCGGCACATACGAGTTGACGGCTGCCGCCCAGCTTGAGATCGGCGCGATAATACAGATCGGCGCTGCGGTGGAGTCGATGATGTATGCGAGTTTCGCGCGGGAAACCTTGTGGCTGTCCGTGACCGGGCGCATGACAGAGCCGACTGTCAGACAGTTGAAATAGTCATCCACAAAAATCAGAACACCAAGCCCCATCGTTGCCAGAAGCGCACTCCGCTTCGTTTTGATCTTCGTCCCCGCCCATTTTCCATACGCCGCTGAGCCGCCGGATTTCGCCATCAGCACGACAACCATGCCAAGCAGGATATCGAAGATCAGAATGTTGATGTTCATGCTGTTCCGTAAAATTTCAAAGAAGCTTGTGAACGCATCCCACGGATGGAAGCCGGTGTACAAAAGGACACCGACTGCCGATCCGATGAACAGGGAACTGTAAACTTCTTTTGTGACAAATGCAAGCAGAATTGCAAGCAGCGGCGGGACGAGTGCCCACCAGGTTCCGATAAACATTGAACCATTCATGTCGTCTGTTTTCCCTTTCTGCTGTTAAGTTCGTTTACACTTCCGGCGTCACAATTTTTCCAGCTACTGCACATGCTGCCGCTGTCTTTGGAGATGCCAGATAAATTTCAACTTTAGAAGTACCCATTCTTCCAAGAAAGTTTCGGTTGTTCGTTGCTACAACACGCTCGCCGTCAGAGAGGATTCCGCCCGCTCTTCCGCAGCACAGGCCGCATCCCGGATGTGTAATCATGGCGCCTGCCTCTGCCAGTGTATCGAGAATGCCCATTTTGCTTGCCTGCAGATAAATCTTGCGGCTTGCCGGTGTTACGATCAGTTTTACGTAGTCGGCTACTTTTTTGCCTTTTAAAACCTCGGCTGCCGCCTGCAGATCCTCGAGACGGCCGTTCGTACAGGAACCGATGAAGACCTGATCGATCGGGGTTCCCTCGAGAACGCTGGTATCACGGATCTTGTCTACCTGGGACGGGCATGCCATAACCGGCACAAAATCCTCGGCGCGGTAGGTGATGGTGCACAGATATTTTGCATCCTCATCGCCTTTTAAGCTCTTCTGATAGTCATTGAGTTCGATCTCGCAGTATTCTGCGGTCTTCTCATCCGGGGTAAAAAGTGCACATTTGGCACCTGCCTCGATCGCCATGTTGGCAATCGTCATACGGCTTGCCACGGTCATATTTTCTACGGTGCTTCCTGAGAACTCCAGTGCGCGGTACGTTGCGCCGTCTGCACCGAGGTCACCGATCAGACGCAGGATAATGTCTTTTGACATCACATTTTTCGGCAGCTCGCCTTCGATGACAACTTTGATCGTCTCCGGCACTTTGATCCACATCGTACCCGTTCCAAGGATGCTCGCCATCTCTGTGTAGCCGATTCCGGAAGAGAATGCACCGACACAGCCGTATGTCGTCGTGTGGCTGTCGGTTCCGAAAACAACGTCGCCCGGTTTTACGTAACCTGCCTCTGTCATTAACTGATGGCAGATTCCGTCGCTTCTGTGTACGTTTTTCATGCCATATTTCTTTGCAAATTCATCGCCTTTGTGGAAATGTCTCGTATCGTCCACCTGGCTTGTCGGAACGAGGTGGTCGTAGATCAGAACGACTTTATCCGGGTCCCACAGTTTGGTAAAGCCCATCTCCTCGAATTTATCGCCGACAAACGGGATGAAGATATCATGAATCATGACTCTGTCCACGTTGACCGTCACAATGTCGCCCGGTTTTACGTCTTTTCCGGTGTTGTGGCGGATGATTTTTTCAATTACTGTATTGCCCATCGTTTCTTCCTCCCGCTCTTAATCCAATCCGTTGCGCTTGCGCATTGCCTTTACCAGGCCGCCTGCCTGAATGATATCCATCAGGTTCTCCGGCAGAGCTGCGATCGGGTATGTTTTTCCGTTGTAATCAACATGCTCATTCATCTTGACGGTGATGGTGTCGCCCTCTTTGATATCATCGTGCAGATCCGGCTGCTCGATCAGAAGAAGGCCGTTATTGATGGAGTTGCGGAAAAAGATCCGGGCAAAGGATTTCGCGATAACGCAGGAAATGCCGAGCGCCTTGATGATCTCCGGTGCCTGCTCTCTCGAGGAGCCGCAGCCGAAGTTCTTTCCTGCCACGATGATGTCGCCCTTTTCGATCTGTCCGGCCAGTTCCGGGCGGAGCGGGGAAAAGCCGTACTGTTTCATATCGTCAATTGTCTTTAAAGCAAGATACTCGGTCGGGATAATGACTGTCTCTTATACACATCTCCGAGCCCACGAGACTAGGCATGATCTCG
>ERZ1026866.489-NODE-489-length-23732-cov-31.687756_pt1 | contig 23732 bp, 22 predicted proteins | sample MGYA00380163_ERZ1026866 | MGnify/ENA primary metagenome ERZ1026866 (study PRJEB33269, sample SAMEA4719799) | human gut metagenome | biome: human-associated habitat; feature: organic feature; material: feces | place: Cameroon | collected 2013-10 ...
TCTTCGAGAGCTTCAGCGAGCGAGAGTTTGAAGAGAAGGTTGCCCCAATCCTGGGGCACAGTGTTCACTTCTGCCAAGACAACGAGTCTATGAGCAGCTATGGTGTCATGCGAGGCTTGCACTTCCAGCGCCCACCATATACTCAGAGTAAGTTGGTACGTTGCGTAAAGGGTAGAGTACTTGATGTAGCTGTGGATATTCGTAAGGGTTCACCAACCTATGGCAAGTATGTGGCAGTAGAGCTGACAGAAGACAATCATCGTCAGTTCTTCATTCCAAAGGGCTTTGCTCATGGTTTTGCTGTTCTCTCAGAAACAGCTGTCTTCCAGTACAAGTGTGATAACTTCTATCATCCAGAGGCAGATGGAGGTATCTCTATCCTCGATGATTCCCTCGGTATCGATTGGAAAATCCCAACAGAACATGCCAATCTCTCTGAGAAAGATACGAAGCATGCGATGTTGAAGGATTTCGATAGTCCGTTCGATATCAACGTGGATTTATATTGATAATATGTTGTTCTTGTTTAGCATTGACTATGCTGTGATTGAGAAGTCTAAGGATATCTATACGTTGCCAGCCGAGTTTGGCTGGAGCGACTTAGGCAGCTGGGGCAGCTTCCGCACCTTACTCCCACAAGATGAGGCTGGCAATGCCAAGGTAGGCAAGGATATCCGCCTGTATGAATGCAGGAACTGCGTGGTTCATGCAGCTGATGAAAGCAAGGTGGTAGTTCAAGGCTTGGATGGCTATATCGTAGCCGAGAAGCACGACTAGCTGCTTGTTTGTTCATAGAAAGGAGAACAGAGGATTATGGAGTTTGGAAAGTAGTATATTTGCGTATCTGTATTCAAATATTTTGTTCATATAATAAGAATAGTGATGTATCATATACGATTAGATTATTTTGATAATAAAATAAAGGTGGTTAGGACATTCTTTGAGTATGACTATCCGTCTAAGGAAAATGTTGTCAACGATGTATTACTTCCTTATTTACAGGGGAAGTCTTTTATATTCGGAGGAGCTAAGGTTGAAGATGGGGGAATCCGAAAAGTAGAGATATATGAAACAAAATCCTCAATAGATAAAGCTGTAGAGATGGCGAATGGAACTGTTTCGCCGATGATGACTTTTATCCCTTGTACTAGAGAAGATATGTTAAGAGATGAATTGGTTCCGAAAGTCACTCGTCAACTTATCCAAGAAGTACAGGAACAGATCAAACTGCAGAAAAAGAATGAGCAGAAAGTTGAGACAAAGAAAGAAAAGAAGCCGATGCTCTTTATAAGTCATTCTTCAGCTGATGAAGTAATAGCTTCCTCTTTAGTAACCATGTTGCGAACATTAGGATTCAATAAGAAGAACCTATTTTGTAGTTCTGTTCCTGGGTATGATATTCCTGAGGGTGAAGATATTTATGATGCTCTTGCTACAAAGTTCATGGAGTATGATATTTACGTAATCCTCTTGTTGTCGAAGAACTATTATGATAGTGTAGCCTGCTTGAATGAGATGGGAGCAACGTGGGTACTGAAAGCAAAGTATTCAACAATTGTTTGCCCAGGCTTTACTGTACCTGAGATAAAAGGAGCTGTTAATCCTAGAAAGATGGCAGTGGTGCTGGACGATTCAAAGCGAGTGAATGGAAAGATGAATCAGCTGAAGGATCATTTGATAGAGTTCTTTCATTTACCAGAGGTTGAGGATGATACAATTTGGGAGAATGATAGAAACGAGTTTTTAAAATCAATAGAAAAGAAATAGTAAATGTCAAATCAAACATCGGATAATAATAAACGAATAGCGAAGAATACGCTATTTTTATACTTACGTATGTTCGTCATGATGCTGACGGCATTGTTTACTTCAAGAATAGTTTTGGATGTTCTTGGCGCTGCAGATTATGGATTGAACAATATTATTGGTGGTGTAGTTGTGTTGTTTTCTTTTTTGAATTCAGCTTTGCTTTCCGCTACTCAGAGGTTTTTGAATTTTCATTTAGGACGGCAAGATTATAAGCAAACTAATGTTGTGTTCTGTATGAGTATGAATACATATCTATTGCTTTCTATAGTCGTTGTCGTATTAGGAGAAACTATAGGATTATGGTTTGTCAATACGCAATTGAACATTCCTTCGGAAAGAATGTATGCTGCACAATGGGTTTATCAATTTACTTTAATCCAATTTGTGATAAATCTTTTGAGAGTCCCTTATAATGCTTCTATTATAGCCTATGAAAGAATGAATTTTTATGCTTACGTTTCCCTTGTAGAGGTGATAGCTAAGTTATTGGTTGTTTATCTTTTGTATATCACTACTTTTGATAAATTGATTTTTTACTCATTCCTTTATACAATAGTACCTCTTATAGTTGCTTTTATATATAAGATATATTGTAATAGAAACTTCGAAACAACAAAGTATAAGAGAATTTGGGATAAGGTTGCATTTAAAGAAATGTTTAGCTTTTCTGGATGGTCTTTGTTTGGAAGTCTTGCCAATTTAGCTGCTCAGCAAGGTTTGAATATCCTCATTAACATTTTCTATGGTGTAACTGTAAATGCTGCTGCTGGTATAGCCAATCAGATTTCCACTAATGTTTATGGTTTTATATCTAATTTTCAAACAGCTTTTCAGCCGCAGATAGTAAAGACTTATGCAGCAAAGGAAATAGATAATTTTCATAGATTGATATTTCAAACTTCTAAGTTTTCTTATTTTATGGTTTTGGTTTTGGTGTTGCCTATACTTTTTACTATTGATGGAATCTTAGATATTTGGTTGAAGGAAGTTCCTAGATATACAGCTATATTCTGTAGGCTGATACTTGTCTTCCTTTCAATCGAAGCAATAACCGCACCTTTGTGGATGTCTGTACAAGCTACAGGTAAGATTCGTAATTATCAAATATTGGTGGCAAGTTTGATATTTTTGAATTTTCCTTTAGCATATATCGTGTTGAAACTTGGAATGCCAGTATACTCTGTTTGGGTTATACGTATCATTGTCAATATAGTTGTCATGATTGCAAGATGTATATACATGAAGAAAAAGTTGAATTTTCCTCTTTTGTCATATTTGAAAGCTGTGATAGCACCTATTTTAAGTGTGACATTTGTTGCTATACCAATACCATTGATTTTGAATTATATGATTCATGGATTTTGGCAGAATATGATAATAGTTGGCATCGCTACTTTTGCATTAACAATTCTTGATGTGTATTTTGTTGGGATGAATACGCATGAAAAGCTATTGGCTCGCAATATGATATTGAAGAAAATACCATTTTTAAAGTGTAAAGTTTAGTATGAAGGATATTTGTAACATTGAAGAATGTACTGGGTGCATGGCCTGTGTCAATGCCTGTGCGCACCATGCTATTAGAATAATAGCGGATAAGGAAGGATTCGACAGACCTGTTATAGATGGAACTTTGTGCGTAGATTGTGGACTTTGTGCAAAGACTTGTCCTGTTAATCATCATCCTTTGGCTAATGAACCTAAAGAAATTTATAGTGGTTGGTCTTCAGACGAGGCTGTGCGCATAAATAGTTCTTCTGGTGGCGCATTTACAGAGATAGCTCGACCTGTTTTAGAAAATGGTGGTGTTGTTTTTGGATGTACATTAAATGATAAACTTCAAGCGGAACACATTTATGTTGAGACTCTTAAAGATCTGGAAAATAAGTTGAGAGGTAGTAAGTATGTTCAGAGTAGAATTGGTAATACTTATGCACAGGCAAAAAACTTCTTGCGCCAGGGAAGAAAAGTTCTTTTTAGTGGAACACCTTGTCAAATAGCAGGATTGAAAAATTATCTTAGAAGGGATTATGATAATCTCATAACAGTTGATTTGATATGCCATGGAGTACCATCTCCAATGCTATTCGAGGATTATAAAAAATTCATGCAAAAGCATAAAAACATGAAACTTACGAAGGTAAGTTTCCGTTGTAAAAAATCCTCTTGGATTTTTTACAACATGACTCTCGAGGGGCATGTTGAAAAAAACTCCGCTTTGAAAAAGTATGTTGGGAGCTATTATGAAGACCCTTATATACGTGGTTTCCTGCGAGATTATTTTCTTCGTCCTTCATGTTATCAATGTAAATTTACTTCTACAAATAGGTGTAGCGATTTTACCATAGCAGATTGGTGGGGGTACTCAAAAAAAAGTTCAAAAGACAAAGATTTCAGGAAGAAAGGTGTCAGTTTAGTGTTGGTAAATACAGAAAAAGCTGTAGCGATGTTATCTTCTCTGAACATGGAACTTTGTAAAAGAACTTTAGAAGAGGCAAAGAAAACGAATTGTAGTTTGTCGAAGGCTTTTGCTATGCCTGCCGTTCGTGAAGTTTTTTGGAAAGATTATCATCGAATGCCTTTTGAAGATATTGTGAAAACATACATGCAACCAGAAAAAGTTATATGGCAAACGAAAATGATGGAACATTATCCAAATACAGATAATTTGATTTTGCTTATCCGTATATTGGAGCTTCCTCATAGAATTATCAACAAAGTAATGAAAGTTTTAGGAATAAAATACAAGTTATGAATATAATAAAAAAAGTAAAAAATAAGTTGACTTACTTAAAGTCTGAAAGATATGTAAAGCAAAAGCAAAGAGAATTGCAGCAAGTTATATCGAGAAATAGCAATACTTCACGAATCTATTTCTTTTGCACTCCGACTCATAGTAATCTGGGTGACCAAGCTCAGTTGTTCTGTTGGTTGCGTTTGATGGAAGAATGGCATCCTGGGTATGAAATCATCTGTGTGCCTACTCGTTACCGTAGTTTTGAAACTATTAGAACAATCCATAAGAATCTCCAGATAGATGATCTAATTTATGTGCACAGTGGTTATTTGATTTTTGACCCACATCCAGAATTACCATTCATTTTGGATATAGTTCGAGGATTTTATGATGCAAAAATTACCATTCTTCCGCAAACTGTAAATCTTGTGGGTGAATGGTATCAACATATTGTTGCGCAGGTTTTCAATTCTCACCCAAATCTGACTCTTTATTGTCGTGATGAGGTGTCTTTAGAAAATGCGAAGAAGCTGTTCCCGAGAGTTGAGAAAAAGTTGATGCCAGATGTTGTTACATCATTAATAGGTAATGCTGAGTTCCAATATTCAAATTCAATAAGAAAAGGTGTAATGCTTTGTGTTCGCAATGATGGAGAGAAATTATATAGTGATGAGCAAATTGATAATTTGCGAAAACGCTTTGAAGGCATAAAGACTGATATTTGTGATACGACTATTGATGCTCCTATTTGGGAATGGGAAAAAAATAGAGGAGGCTTAATTCGTAATATATTGGAGCTTTTTTCAAAATATCAAGTTATCATCACTGATAGATACCATGGTACTATATTCTCTCAAATAGTGAATACGCCGGTTATTGTAATATCATCTACAGATCATAAATTAAGCAGTGGTGTAAAATGGTTCCCGAAAGATCAGTTTGAAGGAAATATTACCTTTGCTTTAGATTTAGACGAGGCTTATAGTAAGGCAACAGAAATTCTTGCAAGAAATGGAAAACTGAAGAAGAATCCGGCATGGTTTAAAAATACTTATTACAATAGCGCTTTATAATGATGGATTATCCTTATATTTTAAATTATTTTATATTGCTTATATTGGCATATCTCTATTGGAAGAAGCCCGATCCAAAGTTAGTTAAGTGGGCTTTCTTTTTAGAGTTTGTTTTTATAGCCTTTAGAGCTCCAGTTGTTGGAGCTGATACATGGAATTATGTGAGGTATTTGGATGGTGAACGTAATTTTTATAACTACGATCCACGCCCATTGGAAGCTGGTTTCGTGATTTATAGGCAGGTATTGTTGGCTTTGCATCCTAACCGCTTTGTGGTTATGCTTGTTAATAGCTTCTTATCGTGTTATCCACTTTATTTAATAATAAAAAGATACTCTAATAATGTGCCTCTTACATTAGCGATGTTATATGTGCAGCTCTAGGATATAGTTTTCATACTACGATCGTTGTTTATGCCTCTATATTCCTTGTCGCTTATTTCTTGCGCTTTAAGAGTAGAACAATCCTTATATCAAGCGTAGTCATTAGTGCTGTTTTGGGAATCGTTTTGCAATCATTCAATATTATGGATGCATTTAATTTCTTCTTAAGTATGAATGTTGAAGCTACTGAAAGAATTGAAGGTTATATGCAAGATAATGGTGATGTAAATGAAATCACTTCTATATTTATGAGTTTGAGACCTACCATTATTGCTGTTTTTATATATGCTTTGATGGATAAAGAAAAACTGAATCATTGGTTTTCTGTAATTTATGTTTTAGGTATAATTATAGGTAATTTGTTTATATCAGTGCCGATGATTGGGCGTTTGACGGGTTGTTTCACAATATTTGGTGTAGTTGCATTCTCATGGATATTAGGGCAAAAATACTTGCCTTCTTTTAGACAAAGAAAAATAACTATTTTGACATTGGTCATTTTTTTGCTTTATTTTTCGCAAATGTATATTAAAATTAATTTGGACTCGGCGATTGATTTTACATCATCAGCTCGAATGCATCCTTATCAATTTATTTGGGAAGACTATAGTAATCACCCTTCTATTAAATACTTTAAATAAATATATAAAATGAAAGTACTTTGGTTTGAAATATCTACTCCTTCACGATATCTTCATACTGGTCAAGTGACTTTAGGTTGGCAGGATGCCTTGGAGAATATCGTTGCAACTTGTAAGGACATAGAACTTTACATAGCCTTTGAAAGTCAAGTTCCTGCAGATGTGAAAGTCATAGATGGTATCACTTATATTCCGATGATTACTCATTATTCTTTTTTGGAAAAAAAGATAGGAAATCATACCTGGGCAATCAATGAACGAAAGGTAATTGAGCAAGGAAGAAAAGTAATTGAACAATATAAACCTGATGTGATTCACGTATTTGGCAATGAATGGCCTTTTGGTTTATTGGCTCAATATACAGATATTCCGTTGGTTGTTCATATCCAAGGTAGTATTATTCCTTATGATAATGCACTTTATCCACCTAAATATAATGGCTATCGCCTTGAGATGGAACGTCGAATTTGGAAAACAGTTCACCATTTTATGGGCAGAACATATTGGGATAAAGCTTTGGTTAATATGCTAACCAAGCATGCAACCTATCATCATGTAGAAGAGGCTTTACGTCCTGAATTTATACATTCCAAGAAATTATGGAATGTACCGTCTGCTAATGCAAAAATAAGATTGCTAACTACAGGGTGTTCCTCTTTTTGGAAAGGGGTAGATGTGATGCTTAAGACCGCTCATGTGTTGAAAGAAGCCGGTATTAATTTTGAGTGGAGAATAGCCGGAGATATTGGTAATGAACTGAAGCATGTCGTGGAGTCTAAAGAAAATTTACGATATGCAGATAATAACATAAAATTTCTTGGTTTTTGTCCTCCAAAGAGATTAATTGATGAAATGTGTCAATCTACCATGTATGTTCATACTGCATATATAGAGAATAGTCCAAATTCTATTTGTGAAGCGCAGATGATTGGTATGCCAATCATATCTACGATGGTAGGAGGCATTGCAACTTTAGTCCGTAATGGTGTTGAAGGCGACTTGCTTCCTGCTAATGATCCATGGCAGCTTGCCAATGCTATTGTTGAGTTAGCTAAAGATATAGATAGGATGAAATCTTATTCAGAGCATTCTCGTAAGCATGCGTTGGATAGACATAATCCAAATAATATTCTTCAACAATTATTAGGATGTTATAAAGATTTGTTGCGAGATAGTAAATAAATTTATTGAATTAAAGAAATAAAAATATATGAAAGCAAGAGTTATAGCATTTTATCTTCCTCAGTATCATCCATTTAAGGAAAATGATGAGTGGTGGGGAAAAGGATTTACAGAGTGGACAAATGTAGGTAAGGCAAAACCTTTGTTTAAAGGTCATTATCAGCCTCGCGTACCTGCCGATTTAGGTTATTATGACCTTCGTCTTCCTATTGTTCGTGAAGAACAGGCAAAACTAGCTAAAGAAGCAGGTGTAGAAGGTTTTATGTATTGGCATTATTGGTTTGGAAATGGTAAAACCTTGATGGCTGATATTTTTGATGAAGTAGTACGGAGTGGCAAACCTGATTTCCCATTTTGCCTTGGGTGGGCAAACCATTCATGGTCTCGCCGTACCTGGAATAGTAGTGCTCAATTTCAGAAAGATGTTGATTTGATGATACAAGAGTATCCTGGGGATGAAGATTATGTGGCACACTTTTACAACATATTACCTGCATTGAAAGACAAACGTTATATAACGGTAGATGGTAAATGCCTTTTTATGATTTACGATCCTATTGCTTTACCAGATGTAAAGCATTTTATGGATTTATGGCAAGACTTAGCTTCTAAGAATGGTTTGAAGGGTTTTATGTTTGTTGGTATGAGAGCAGGTAGACGAAATAATTATCAGAAAGTCTATCAAGAAGTATTGGATTTGGGAGTACCATATATAACACCATCTAATCTTATGTATGCAGAAGAGTCGTGTCAAGGTATGTTAAGTACATATTTTGATCATTTTTTGCAACGTTTTATGGGGCAACATGCGCCATTGAAACGTTTTAAGTATTCTGAGATAATTAAGCATATGTTTACAGACTTCGATAGACGACCTGAGTCTATTCCTATGATAATTCCAAATTGGGATAGATCACCGAGAAGTGGAAGACGTGCTCAAATCTATGAAGGTTCAACACCTCAGTTGTTTAAAAAGCACGTAGAAGATGCTTTGGATATTGTTAAAGGCAAAGACCCTCAGCATAGAATTATTTTTCTTAGAAGTTGGAATGAATGGGCTGAAGGAAATTATATGGAGCCTGACTTGAAATTTGGACATGGTTATCTTGATGCCTTGCGAGAGGTAATAGAGGAATAATCGCATGAGACGATATTTTATAACGTATGGTAATAAAGCTTATTCTGATTCTAAAAAAAGAATACTGGATGAGGCTTTGCAAACAGGAGTTTTTGATGAAACTTCTGCTTATGGACCTGAAGATTTATCAGCTTCAACTCTTAAGAGTCCTTTGATGCATTATCAACGCGGCGGAGGGTATTGGATTTGGAAACCTGATATAATATATCAAACATTATCAAGAACTGACAATGATGATATTGTTGTATATGCAGATTCTGGGTGTAGTTTGTTTCCTTCAATAGAGTGGGATGATTATTTTGGTCTTCTTGGAAAATATGATATTCTTGTCTTTCGCCTAAATTGTATTAATAAAAAATATACGAAGAAAAAGGTTATAGATGATTATATACCGATCAATGGAAAATGGTGGGGGAGTTATTATCAAATAGCTGCTACCGTTATCATTTTGAAAAAAACAGCTTTTTCTGTTTCTTTTATTAAAGAATGGAAACGGCTTTGTACATTTGATAATATCTTTGATGTGTCTGTAGATGAAAAGATATGTCAGTGTCATGGCTTTGTGGAGCATAGACATGATCAATCTATACTGACAGCTTTAGTATATAAGTATTTTAGATCTGGCAAAATACATATTTCTTGGAATCATTTTGAAAATAGAGATAAGGGGCAATGTATATGGAGCTCACGAATAAGTAATGATGGTCAAAGGAATCATAAGACAGAAATGAATGGTGGAAAGATGCTTTTAAAAAAGTACATTCTTCAACCTATAAGGACATTTCGCCAAAAAATATATGAATTTATAAATAGTACCATAAAATGAAAGAATTTGGATTACATAAATATGCTGAGCGTATATTAAAAGGGATACATGTGTTTTATCATGGATATGCATTTGAAGATTTCACTCTAAAGGCAAAATGTTATATCAGATTGAGAAAAGTTTGTAGACAGCCATATATTAACAATAATACTGTTGTTTATATGGCAGATAAATATGTTTCTTTTGGAGGATTAGCAGATAGATTAAGAGGTATAATTTCGTTATATGATTGGTGTAAGCAGAATAATAAGGTTTTTAAAATTTATTTTCAAGCACCTTTTAGTCTGTCTCACTATTTAGTTCCTAATCAATATGATTGGCTAGTTTATGATTCTGTTTATCAGGGTAAACCTGTTTTAATTGATACTCCGCCGCATTTAGCAGATGTAGTTAACTTCCAAACATATATGTTTAATAAGTATTTGACAAAAGGCAAGAATCAGATTAATTGCTATACTAATGCCGATTTAGTTAGTAATAAAACTAAATTTTCATCCCTTTTTAACGAATTGTTCAAACCATCAGATGATTTGAAAAAGTTATTGGATAGATATCAGGCGCTTTTGGGGAGTAAATACATTTCTGTTTCTTTTAGATTTGTACAATTATTAGGAGATTTTAATGACTGTATTGATAAGACTTTATCAAAAGATGAACAGCAAAAGCTAATAAAAAAATGTATCAATGCTTTAGTTGAAATTAATAATATGAATCATGGTACAAAAATGTTGGTTACTGCAGACTCAAGTAAATTCTTAGAGGAAGTGAAGAAATTAGAATTTGTTGTTGTATTGCCTGGAGAAATTGGTCATTCCAATTATTCTCATTCGGAAGCTGCCCATATGAAGACCTTTTTGGATTTTATGATGATAGCAAAAGCAAGCAAAATATATTTAGCAAGAACATCTCAAATGTTTAAGTCAGGATTTGCGAGAAAAGCATCCATGGTAAATAATGTGCCATTTGAAGAATTTATAATTAAATAGCTTATTCCTATGAAAGTTTTAATGCTCGGTAATTTTGCCCTGTATTTCATGCCACGCCTAGTGGCTTTTCATCAACAATTAAAGAGTCAAGGCGATGAACTTTTGGTTATACAGGAGGCAGACAAAAACAAGTTGTATGGGAATATGCCAAAATTAGATACCAAGGAAGTCGCGATTTTGCATTTCCAAGAAATATCTGATTCTGCAAAGCCGTATAAGCAGAGAATTATTCATGTTTTAGATAAGTTTAATCCTGATGTTTTAATTACTGGGTTTGTAGCTTTTCCTTATGGAGCAATTGGCTTACAGTGGGCAAAATCCAGGAATAAGGCAATCGTTGAGTATGATGATCAAAGATGGAATACTTTCCCACGAGGAAAAGTATCAACGTGGATAAAGTCAAGAATCATTCGTAATGTTGATACCTTTTTGTGTCCTGCGCCTGCTTGGAATGAAACTTTGCAGAAATGGGGATTTAAGAAGCAAGAGATTTTTTATGGGCTTGACACTTCTGATAATGATTTTTGGTCCCAAAAAGTGGATAGAGTGTCATTTGAGAATCTTCCCTCATCATATTTTATGACGTTGGGGCGTCAAGGAAGCATGAAGAATCTTCCATTCTTTTTAAACGCATATCTGAAATATTTAAAGCTAGGAGGAATTATTCCACTTGTTATGGTTGGCGATGGTCCGGATCATGAAACGTTAGTTTCGCTATCAAACAATAATCCCAATATTACCTTTCTACCCTTTCAAGATCGTGAACATATACGCGAATTATTCGTTAATATGAAAGCTTTAATATTACCTAGTACAAGAGTAGAAACTTGGGGGATGGTAGTCAATGAATGTATGGCTTCTGGTAATATTGTAGCGATAAGTAATGAGTGTGGAAGTTCAACAACTTTGGTTAAAGATGGAATAAATGGTTTCCATTTCTCTCCATATGACAAGAATGATATTGTAAATGCATTGTTCAAAATAGAGAAGCTTTCTCCTATAGAGGAACAGCAAATGCATCATAATTCTTTGGAAATTATAAAAGATTGGGGGGGTGATAGATTTTCAAAGGGATTATATGATGCTTGTATATATGCATTAAATCATAAGAAAAAAGTTTGGAATCCTATAGATTTTATTCTTATGAAAATGTGGAAAGGAAGATTTAATATTAATGAGGCGACGAAATGATAAAATTAGTAGATAAATATCATTGTACAGGATGTGCGTCTTGTGCGCAGTCTTGTGGACATGAAGCAATCACTATGGTGTATGATAATGAAGGCTTTTTGCAGCCCATTATTGATATAACGAAATGCGTAGAATGTGGATTGTGTCAGAAGCATTGCCCTGAAATGAGGCCAATAGGAAGGTTGGACTATGAGAAGCAGAAGTATTATGCACTCATATACGATCAAGATAGAAAGATAAGCTCTTCTGGTGGCGCCTTTAGTGTTTTTGCCAAGTGGATAATATCACAAGGTGGTATAGTTTATGGAGCGACCATTGATGAAAAATTTGAGGTGAGGCACATTGGGGTAGAAAGCGCTGATGAACTCAATAAATTGCGTGGCTCAAAATATGTACAAAGTATTATCGGTGACACATATAAGGATATTAGAAATCATTTGCGCTCAAATAGGAAAGTTCTATTTGTTGGTACCGGTTGCCAAGTCGGTGGATTATATTCATTCTTGAATGGTAAACGTTATGAAGGGTTACTTTATACTTTAGATTTAGTTTGTCATGGTACACCATCCTATGGTGCTTTTAAAAGTTACCTGTCTAAATTAGAAAAAAACATTTCTCCTAATGGTGAGGTTGGGGCTATCAGAGAATTTAGATTTCGTAAACTAGATAGTTGGTCAATTATCCCATCAGTTAAGTTTGCAAAATCTAATTGGCGAATGTTGAACCTTTCTGAAAATGCGTTTATGGACGCATTTTTCAAAGGTATTACGTTCCGTGAATGTTGTTTTAATTGTCAATATTGCAATACAGAAAGAATTGGAACATTCACAATTGCAGATTTTTGGGGCATAGGAAGACATGGCTTGCCATTTAAGCGTAATGTTTCATCGGGGGTGTCATTAGTAATAGACAATACAGGTTTGATGCCTTCCATTTATGATGAGTTGCGAGATATGGCATATATTGAGGAGAGACCTAAGGATGAGGCTATATTTGAGCAGGTCAATCTTAAACAGCCAATGAATAGGTTGAATGTAAGAGATTCTGCCGTATTGGATATGGTTAATCCTAATTGTTCTTTGGTAGATTATGCTAAAAAATATGGGCTTCCTTATAAGATAACCATGATTTGGAGAATCCAAAAGTTAGTGAAAAATGTAATATATACATTTGGATTATATAATGTGTATAAAACAATAATTTATAAATTGGGCAAATGAAAATAGGAATAGTAACATATGTAAAGTGTGACAACTATGGTGCAGAACTTCAAGCTTTTGCTATGCAATATGTATATAATAAACTTGGATATGACGCAGAGGTCCTTGATTTAGAAAAGCAAAATAAGGATATTTCTTCTTCGTTATCAACAATAATTCCGGCTATAGTTAATCGTTTTAAAACATACGGAATCAATGCTCCTTATAAAATACTTCAATTGGTATGGGACGTGATTCAGAGGAAAAAGGCAAAAAAAAGTTTTGCTGCGGAAATTCAGAAAAAGCATGAACTTTACACTAAATTCTTCAATGAGAAAATAAAGCATTCTTCAAAATATTATACTTTGAAAAATGTATATACGGAAGACATGCCTTATGATGTATATGTTGCAGGAAGTGATCAGATTTGGAACTATATGCATACAGACTATTTGGATGTTTATTTCTTGGAATTCGCAAATCGATTTAAAGCAAAAAAAATCGCTTATGCTGCTAGTTTAAGTGTGCCTGATTTACCAGCAAGACTTCATGCTGATTATAAAAGATATTTTGAAAACATGGATAGCATTGCAGTGAGGGAGTTGAACGGAAAGGATATTGTTGAGAAATACAGTAATAAAAAAGCTACCGTCGTATTAGATCCAACACTATTGGTTCGCAAGCAGGAATGGAGACAGAATGTTGCAAATGAAATCAAAAAAGGTGAGAAGTATGTTTTGATATACACGCTTTCTGGTTCAAAATATATTCGTAACTTAGCCAAAAGTATTGCTAAACAAATTGGTGATGGTTGCAAAGTTGTGAACATAAAGTCTGATTTTAGACCTGAGAAAAATGATGGTATTGAGCATCTTTATCAAATTGGTCCTAAGGAATGGGTTGGTTTAATCATGAATGCAGCTTATATGGTTACCGATAGTTTCCATGGTACAGCGTTTTCTATCAATTTCAATATTCCATTTACAACATTGCTTAATCCTAGTAGCAATATGAACAGCCGTGCCTTGTCTATCTTGGAAATTACAGGATTGAAGGATAGAATCATTTATGATGATGGCAGCAATCTGTTGCCTAAAACTCTGACAGTGGATTATGATAGAGTAAACCCTATCATTGATGAGTGGAGAAAAAAATCAGAAAATTATATTCATGAATCTTTGAAATAATATGAATATCCTTTTCTTAATGAAGGTCTTCGAGGTAGGAGGTCAGGAGGTAGTTACAGCAACACTCGCTGATACCTTTATAAAGAAAGGCCATCAGGTTGTTATTGCAAGCTTTAAGCAACCCAATGACATGATGGTAAAACGTACCAATCCTTCTGTACGTTTTTATACGATAGGAGACTTCAAGTATTCTAAGGAGAATGTGGATGTTGTTCGACGAATATTGCTGGAAAATCACATCAATGTGGTTATCAACCAGTGGGGATTGCCATACGTACCATGTAAGGTGTTGAATGAATCTAAAGAAGGAATGGCAATTAAGACTATTGCGATTTATCATAATTCTCCTGATACCAATGCTCGTATCAAGGATGTTGAAATAGCACTGTCGGAAACTCATAACCCTTTGAAGAAAGCCATGCTTTATGCTAAGATGTTTGCATTCAAGCAAATCACAAGCAGGAGTATGAAGTATGTATATCAGCATACAGACTTGTATATGGTGCTTTCACCTAGCTTTGTCAAGAAGTTTAAAGAGTTTACTGGAATAACTCATCCTGATCATCTTCAAGTATTGACAAATCCTGTGACCATCGATTCTTCCTCTTATGATTATTTTCTTTCTAAAAAGCAGAAAGAGATTATTTATATGGGTAGAATTGATTATAACCAGAAGCGTGTTTACCGAGTTGTGGATACGTGGGCAAAACTGGAGCCGGTGTTCCCAGATTGGAAGTTGACGATAGTTGGTGATGGTACTGCTCGTAAGGACATAGAGAAACAGGTCAAAGAGTATGGTTTGCAAAGGGTGTCTTTTGAAGGTTTCCAGCAACCTAAGCCATATTATGAGCGTGCTTCAATCTTGATGCTTACATCTGAATACGAAGGTTTTCCTTTGGTGCTTGCTGAATGTATGAGCTTTGGTGTGATTCCTGCCGTATATAACAGCTATTCTGCGGTATGTGATATTATTGATGGTAGCAAGGATGGCATCGTGCTTCCTTATCATGAGAAGGGATATGATGCTAATGAAGCAGCAGGTATGATTGCCAACATCATGAAGGATGATGGTAAGCGTGAGCAAATGGCTTTGGCTGCCATCAAGAAAAGCAAAGAATATTCTGTAGAGAAGATTTATAGTGAATGGGAAAAAGTGTTTGAATGTATAAATTAAGACATCAAATCATACTTTACACAGATATTATGTTATGGATATTAAAAGCATTATTGGTAAATACGCTATTAGACATTCCCTGCTGCTTAGAAATGAAAATACCGAACAATATTATCTATTGTTAGGCATTGTAGATGTTGTGGAACCTGATATGCAAGACTTTCCAGCAGATAAAAGAAAGATGGTTTGTGAACGTTCTCATAACTCTTCGGGAAGGAATCCTTACAACTTGTATTATACGGAAGATGTGATTACCGTAAGTGAGTCATTTTTGAAAGATACGGAGAATGCTTATAATGTAGATACAGCTACTATCCAAATACTTTCGCCAGATGGCTTTCGTTTATATCCGAATTCTTCCAATAGCTTTTTACCAAGTTTTGATGATAGCAACAATCTTTTGAGACAAATGCTTCCCAAAAGAGATTGTGGGTGTGGGGTGTATGTATTGCGAGGAAACTCGGCTACCATAGATAAACTATTTAAGGAAAATAGATATTTAATGGTACAACTCGCAGAGCTTTCTTGTAGGTATTTGCATACAGATGTGGGACGATATACGAATGTATTAGGAAACATCTATATAACTCATTATCATCCTGAGTTTAGAACCGTGGATTGGAGAGTATGTCCATCACTAAAAGGTTTACTTGGCAAGATAAAATATCGAAAAGAAGGTGGTGAAAGATATAAATGCTTTGCCACTAATACTGACAGAAATGGACTTATCTTGGAAAGTAGTGAAGTTGAATTTCATACAGGTGAAAGATTTGTCTTTATACCGTTTCATACAGAGATTGATCAAATAGACATCACAATTGTGGATGCCGAAGGTCAAATCGTCTATACTAAGGAGAAAATGGCTTTTATCAGAAGTATAAGCATCGGGATGAGGATAAATTCTGTTAATGTTGCTCTGAAAGGAAAAGACAATAATGGAAATGAGACTACAGAACTTATTCCGAAATATTCAAGCATTCGCAGTGTCATTGGAGAAGGTGGTACACAAGACAATACTTTTGTCGCTGACACAAAATCATTTGAACAAGCGGAAAAAGAACTTCGTTTTATATTTTTCGATGGAGACAAGGACAGAAAAGAGGATAATCTGAAGAAAGCGCATGATGTTCTTATGGAAATTCAAAACACAGCAAACCGAAGGGTAATCATTTGTGACCCGTATTTTGGCGCAAACGAATTATACCATTATGTTTTTCCTCAGAGTTCTCTGGATGTAAATGTGTGGATATTGACCAGCAAGAATATCGATAAGACTCAAGCAAAGGCTTTAAAAGAGGCACAAGACAAGTATAATCAGATAACAGATAGTGATAAGGTTGCATGTCGTGTGATGAGAGGAAAGTCTGACTTGCATGACCGTTTTCTTATCGTGGATGACAGAGTTTGGAGCCTTGGTACTTCCTTAAACAATTTTGGTGAGAGGGCTACAAGCGTAGCCTTGGTACCGGAAGAGTCAAGAAAACGAATCATATCTAAAATAGAGGCTTGGTGGTTTGATAAAAATATAACAGAGGATTTGGGAAGCTATGCCGCAAATTAATTTTGGTTCATCACCATCGACAACGGACAAAATGCAACATGGGGTGAATTATTCTCTATTTGACCATAGCATTTATGGCAACGTGGATCCTGGATATTATGGCATTTTGTTGGAATCTGCACAAAACAGAGTTTATATCTGGGATCCTTACTGTAACGATAACCCTAATCAATATGATGTGTTTTCTCATATTCGAGAGCCTTTAGATTTGGTGGTGTTAACAAATTGTTCCAGTGATAGGGACCAGAAAATGGTTAACGGATTGAATTACATCAAACAAAATATCATCACTGGCATATTGAGCGATATGAAAATATCCCTGATGTATGTGGACTCGAAGATACATCAGGGATCCAATAATGTTAACTATTTCTTACATGACAGATTTCTGATAGTGGACGATAGGTATTTCTTGGTAGGCACTTCATGGGGGTATTACTCTTCGCAAGGTGCACCAGGCACAACTGGCATATATGAAATTACGGAGGATGGAGATAAACTATTGATACAGTCTATGTTTAACAAATATAGACAGGTAGCAGAGAATGATGGTACAGTCAAAATGAAACCAATTGGAAGCTTATGAAAGAAGATTGCATAATAAAGATATTCAGAACACGCATTGCAAGCACTGCTTTACAGTAAGTGTTCGGTGAATGCCGTATTGTGTGCCTAGATAAAGTTTCGTACCTTTGCACCGTGATTTTAAATTATTCAAATTATGGTACAAGGCAAGAAACAATTAAACAGCAAGCCAAAGTTCGCCGAGGTTGTAATCGGCGACAATGAGGCGAAGGAGATGCGTGAGTCTGCAAATGCTCGCAACCGTCGCAATCCTTATTTAAAATTAAGCTATCCCAATGGTGTGACACTAATTCTCTCTGCTGACATCAGTATCGAACAGCTTCGAGCCTACATTAGTATAACAGTGTAGGCTTATGGCTAGAGTTTGTCAGTTGACGGATGACCTGAAGTACTACTTGTGCATGGAGCCAGTCGATATGCGCAAGCAGTTTCAGGGACTTCAAGGAATCGTGAATGAGGAGTTCGGCCGTTACCTCACTCAAGATGAAGCCTTTATATTTATAGGTAAGACACGCAAGACTGCTAAGGTCTTGCATCGGGAGAGTGATGGACTGACTCTTTATGTAAGAAAATTGAGCGAGGGGCGTTTCCAAATGCCTCATTTTAATGATGATAATCGTACGACAACATTGACTCCGGATGAATTTACCCTCTTGATTCTGGGTGAGAAATGGTATGAAGAAACACCATCGGAGAGCTAGTTTTTCTATTAGTTTTTATTAACGTAAACAGCTGATATTTAGGCGTAAATATCAATCAAGATATTCGTTTTTCTCAATAATTTTTAGTACCTTTGTATGGTAAATAATAAGGTAAACGATATGTTTGAACAGCAACAAAATACAGGGAAAAGTGCGTCTTTGGCAGAGAAATATGCCAATGCCGTAGGCCAGTTGTCCGATGCCAATGATCGGGCAGCACATGCAGAGCATGACCTGCAGGTGGAGCGCATCACTCGTCAAGACTTGATTGACGAGGAGGTGGCTCGCCGTGTTGCTGAAGCAGAAGAACGTATCAGAAAAGAGTTGGAAGCTCAATTAGCAGATAAGACCAAGGAATTGGAGGAACGTAATAAGGCTTTGGATAAGCGTGAGTCTGATGTAGATAAGAAAGCGGAGACAATCGCCCAAAATATAAGTGAACAGGTTCGCCAGCAGATGTCTGCAGCTAAAACCCGTTTTGAGAAAACTGCGCTGAATCGTTTGGCTGATATGTTTGACATGTTCATGCAGGCGTTCATCGCCCTTGGTGACAAGGATTCTTCCAAAGGTCAGGAACTGTTGCAGAAGTATCAGCTTTCGGCAAAGGAAGCGCATGAGTCTTTAACGGATGAGATCAAGGATAAACTGGCTAAAGTTGAAGCTAAAAGCAAGTCTAAGACTGAACAGATAGCCTCTCTTGTCAGGATGATATTTACTCAAAAGCGTGAGCGGGTAGTCTTTAGTAAGGAAGAACGTGAAACCATCTATGATAAGGTGTTGGCTTCGGTTGAGTTCACTGATGAGGAAAAGAAACGTTACCAGAAGTGTCGTGAATTCTGTGAGGAGTATCGCAAGCGCAAGGCTATAAAGAAACTTGTGGATAGCCAGAAGGAACAGAAGGGGCATGGACGAAATCCTATACCAAAGGATATGCCTCGTTTGGATGAAAAGGTACTTTGGCCTGAAGGCTATATAGGACATGAGGATGAATATGTAATAGTTTACAAAGGCAAGGTGCAGGAGTTTATAGTGCCAGCCAATGTACGCTACTTTGTTCAGCCATATCGTCGTCCTGTCGTTCGCCGCAAGGATGATCCAATGCAGCAGCTCTTGCAGTCTCCTTGCTATGAGGACGTATTTTGGAAGAGTTATGCTTCTGCAGAGTTGTTGGCGCAGTTAGAGTGTAATAAGTATGTCCTTCATCAGCCGTTTAACCGGCAGATAAAGAAGATGAAACAGGATGGCTTGATACTCGCTCCTTCAACAGTCGATGACTGGCATCAGGGTGTATGTGACAAGATTGAACCTCTCTACAATCTGCAGATGGATCGGGTAATGTCCAGTTTGCTGCTTGGTGCTGATGGTTCTCCATTCCCGATATTGGACTGCGAGAAGCATAAGACGGTAAATCATTACTTGATTCAATATCGTTCTGTGGCGACAGGCATCCCAATCTTCATGGTTAATACGAAAAACAAGCATGGTAGGGGTACTGCTGACATCATGGACAACCTCAAAGATTGGAAAGGTGTGGCGCTGATGTGTGATGGTTACTCTGGCTATGATTGGCTGAAGAAGATAAATGGTCGCATATTGTGTCGTTGTGTCGTTCATGCTCGAAGACCAATGGAACGAGCCTTGAAGGAAAATCCTAATCTGGCAAAGATAGGTATTCTCTTCTACCAGAACATTAACCTGGTTGAGGAAATGATAAAGGAGAAGAAACTTGAGGGCGAGGAGAAGGTACAGTTCAGGAAGGACCATGCCGAGCCGCTATGGGAGGACTTCAAGCTATGGGCTGCAAGTGCCATCTTGGATGTGCCAAAAGACAGCAATATATACCAGGCGTTGAACTATATGTTGCGCAACTATACAGAGCTGACCAATTATATAGACATCCCAGATATGCCATTGGATAACAATGATACTGAGCGTCTGATCCGTGACATGGTGATGGGTAAGAAGGCTTATTTGTTCTGTCGTGACTTGGATGCCTGTAAGCGTGCAGCAATGATGTACTCCTTGTTTGGAGCATGTAAGGTGCTAGATAAAAATCCTGAGCATTGGCTTTGTTATGTGTTGAAGCACATAGATTCTACGCCTGAGGATAAGTATTACACTCTTCTTCCTGAGTTCTGGGAAGATGTGGAACAACAAAAAAGAATTTAAAATTTAGTAAAATTAAGGTATAACCTCCATTAGCTTGTGCTGATGGAGGGCTAAACTTCGTATTCTTGTCTCAAAATTAGGAAAATGATGCCGCCGTGCAAAGTTACAACATTATTTTGAGATATGCAATACGGAGTTGAGCGGATACTTACGCTTTACAGACATTCCGCGACAAAAAAATGCTGGATGAGGTAAAGAACAAGAATGAGCTTGTAAGTGAATTATGTTCCTTGTTTACAGAATTGGAGAGTAAGTATAATCTGTTGACCAATGAGCAAGTAGCTCAAATATCAATAGGTGACTTGTCTGCCTTATTACAATCTAAAGTCAGCAAAGAGTCAATTTCATTTATTGGCAATTTGGTAACATTGGATAATGATGACACTTTAATTAGCTTGGAGAATTGCATGGCAACCTTGCTTGAGATTTTCCATGTTACTATAGACAATGTGAGAAGCAAAGAGCATATCAATTACTTCACTTACTGCCATATTGAATATATAATGTTCACTGTATATGGATTGTATTGTAATGAAACGAAAGAACATCAGAGTAAGTCATTTTTGGAAAAAATAACCGAAATACCTTTGCATGGATTCTTTGATACATTTATATTAGAGGACTACCTTGTGAACTCATTTGTTGATGGAATAGTACCTCTGGAAATCTTGAAGCAAAACAGGGACTTTGCTTATGAGGATACTGCCAATAGATATTTAGAGAATATCAGCAGGAAAACTGACGATGAGATCATCGATAATTTGGATAGCTTTCTGACTTCTTCGGGCATCTTGCCGATAAACGACATCTTTTATATATTGTCAAGGAATTTGCTGAAGCACGAAAAACTCGATTTATGGATATCTTTCATGATGAAAATGGAAATTCCTGTTTTACAGAATGAATTGTTATTTACCATTGATGATTATACTGCGTTTGAGCAAATAGTAGATTATATTTTGCAAAACAATGGAACAACACCCCATGTAAAGATTGTTCTCGCTTTGCTTAGAAAACGCTGGTTAGATTGTCTCATTGAGAATACCAAGAATATTAAAGATTCAGTTAATATAAAGGATATCAATGATGATGAAAAGACATACATAGAAAAGGCAAACTCTGAATGGGAAGCCATGTTGGAGAAAGGTATAAGTATCTTTGTACAGCAGAACCTAAAAGTTTTCTCACCAACTGCCTTTTCCAAATGGTGCTTGAAAAAAAAAATTTTCGATAATTCAAGGAAGACAACACAATCGGATGCCAATAATATTGTTATTGCAGGGGTATGGGATTGTTTGCTGCAACATATCTATTGGGAAAAACTTGATACAAGTAATGGCGATTATCGTTTCATATTATTCTGCATATCAAGTTACTTGAAAGAAGGAAAGGTAGCTGAGGAAAAATTGATGGAACTTTCCAAAGATATGGAAACAGCTATTGGAAGGGATGATTTTATTTGGAGTATGAACTTGGACGAAACATCCCTTAAAGAAATGCGTTGTTGGTTAAATCTAATCTCTTTGTTGAATAAAAGATATCCATTGGAACTACTTGATAGAAACTTAACTATATGGGAAGGATATAACACAACGCCTCTAAAAGGAATATATAAACAACAGCGTAGAGAATGCTTTGTGATGTCCACTTTGGCTTTACTTTTTGAAAAAGATGATTATTTTGAAAGTGACAAGGAAAAGTTAGAACTTTTTAAGCAAATTGCTCGATGTATTATCAAGCAATGTCATTGCTGTGTATTTGACAGGGATATCCAGCAATATTACTATCAGCCATTGTTAATATTAGCGCTTGTAGCAAATCAAATACTTACCGGCGTAAAGGATTGGTATAACTTGCTGTTACTTAAAGAACTTGACGATTTTAGAGTGTTGTTGAGAGTCTTGACTGACGGCAATGCTGTTCTAACGGAAGAAAATAGTCGGATGCTCGCTGTAAGAAAATCTCATGAATGGATGTATATCAAGGCAACAATGGAGGATTTGGCTCAGACTAAACGAGAGATTCCTTTCTATGAGGAGAAAATGGTAAAATTAGGAATATAAAATGAAGCAGGAATACTTGTATAAATATCGTGCAATAGAAAATCTAGATAGAGATTTAGCTATGATAGCAAGTGATTCATTTTTTGCGGCTGGCATTACAGACCTCAATGATGATCAAGAGTGTTTCTTGGATGGACAACTTTTTGTAAAATCTTTACAGAGTTTACTGAAAATGTTTCCAGAAAATAAACATTCTGTCGAGAACGTGAAAATGGCTTTTGAAAAATATGTCTCTTGTAGGGACAAGGTTGGCATATTTTCTTTAAGTAAGAATCCTTGCGTAGGGATGATGTGGGCTTTATATGCTTCTATGAGGCGAGGATATTGTATCATATACAATAAGGATGCGTTGCTGAAAGCACCAAGTAGTGTATATATGAATGATAGACTCATGCTTGAAGTAAAATATTCAAGGAAAGCACCCAAAGCAGACTTACGAGACATATCTAAAGGTAAACTCCCGCAGAAATTGTTTGGCTCAAAAGAAGCAGGATGGTCTGCTGAGGAGGAAGTTAGAATTGTTACTGACCGATTTGGTATGCAAAGATTGGTACCTTCTGCTTTATATGGAATAATCTTTGGCTCGGAAATGTCAGATAAAGACAAAGATAAAATCAAGGATACTCTTAAAAATAGAAATGTTTGCTTTTATCAGCTACAGCGTAAAAAGAATGATTATGGTTATGAATATGTTCTTGACGAGAAGTTTGAAATTTTATCAGACTTAGATGTTGCCACCTATTTATCTCCCATAAAAACTGAATGTGGCGTAACTGATAATTTTTTCGTAAAATTGACGGTATCTCCAACAACAAAAGAATGGCTTGTTACATTTTTGAAAAGCTTCAGAAAGAAGTATGCTGATGGAAATCGCCAATGTAATATTTGGATTTTTGATAAAGATACCCCAAAAGAACAAATGGATATTCAAAGTGAACATTTTGAAGACCATCTACTCGCAGAATGGACTATCGGTATTAAAGAGGAAGAATTAGATAGCTTTGTGAAACTCTAAAAACAAAAATACATGGAAACAGTTAAAGTATTAAATATAGATATTCAGAACATTACCCGTCAGGAACTCTTGGAGAACTTGAAGGAGGGTGTTCTTGTGACTCCTAATCTTG